>SDBU01006838.1_pt1 | contig 13327 bp, 11 predicted proteins | sample 2277071 | NCBI WGS metagenome assembly SDBU01 (sample SAMN10397929, study PRJNA504765) | marine sediment metagenome | isolation source: marine sediment core GS08_GC12, 126 cmbsf | place: Arctic Ocean: Gakkel Ridge, Loki's castle | collected 2008 | reverse complement strand
CCAAGGTCCAGTCCTACGAAATACATGCTATTCTTGTCGCGTAGCACACTGTAAGTGCTCATGGGTCGGTATCTCCTTTTCTGGCAGCTACGAAAGTAGACTGCGTCTAGTTGGTGAGCCCATAATAAGGCATCACGTGATGGAGGTACCGGCCTTCTCATTCCAATCTCGCTGGAACGGACCGGGGAATCGTGCGCTTTTACGCAAGACTTGATGCATTATCGAAGTTGAAAGCGGGCCGTTCAGCTCAAAACCGTTCGGTGGTTAGAGTAATGTTTGCTACATTCAAGAAGGAGAATCAGTATGACAAGTACGCAAGACAACCTCAAGGAAGGATTTGCTGGCGAAAGTCAGGCGAATCAGAAGTATCGAGCATTTGCAAAGAAGGCGGAACAGGAAGATTTACCCAATATCGCCCGGCTATTTCGCACTACCGCTGAGGCAGAACGGATACACGCTGAGGGGCAACTCAGGGCACTCGATGGTATTGGTTCTACCGCCGAGAATCTTCAGGTTGCAATTGATGGTGAGACATACGAATACACCAAGATGTATCCACCCATGCTCGAGCAAGCTGAAGCTGATGCCCACAAGGCTAAGCGTATCTTCGCCTACGCTGTTAAATCTGAGGAAGTTCACGCTCGACTTTACAAACTGGCGTTGGAGGCTGCCCGGCGTGGTGAAGATTTAGCCGAGACAAAGTTCTACCTCTGTCCAATATGTGGGCACATCGAATTTGGCAGCCCACCTGAATCATGTCCTATCTGTGGCGCGAAGGCTGCGAAATTCATCCAGGTTTAGGCAAGCCGCAGCGGGTTCGCCGCCTAACCAGCGCATGCAGCCGACGCCCAGAGCCGGGGGTCTCATTTGGAGCGTTTTGGGTTCAGGGAGTGGCTCAACGCGCTTATTGGAAGCAGCGGGCGCGGCTGATGCGCGAGTCGTTAGGTTTTGCAAATTCTATTTTAGTGAACTAAATTAGAAATGACTAAATCAAAGTAAATTAGAAGGATACCCAAATGAAAGCAATTGTATACACAAAATACGGACCACCGGAAGTTCTTCAGCTCAAAGAGGTAGAAAAACCTATTCATCAAAACAATGAAGTGCTCATAAAGATTCACGCAACAACACCCTGATTCAGAATGCCAGTTTGTTCATCGCTGTGAGGTGTCATTGATCCCTCTTGGTAATTATGGGATTGTGAATCATTTGCGGTAATTGAACGAATTTTCTAATAAAAATTATTAGGTAAAAATACAAAATAAGTCCATGAATTCTGAGGCTGAAAATGTTACTCTTTTATTATACAGGCTATCAATAATGTATGTGGTTAGGCGTCACTCTATCGATGCTGCCCTACCTCGGCCGCTGGCACTGTTATTCATCACAACCTAGAAAGGTAGTGATGAATAACACCCTAACAAATCATCTGGGATGGTCGTCTGCGCCAATTGGAGGAGTAACTCTTGCATTCACAGGAGCGCAGGAAGGAAGAAAACAGAGAAAATTAGGAGCGAATATGTCTGAACAGTATGATATTCTCATCAAGCAGGCTCAACTGCGCTCGGAACCCGACGACCTGATGGATATTGGCATCAGCGGCGGCGTCATCAAGAAGATCGGCAAGGATATTTCAGGGGTCGGGGCGACAGAGATCAAAGCCAGGGGCAACCTGGTGACCGAGCCGTTTGCCAACCCTCATCTCCATCTCTGCAAGGTCTATACCCTGCCCATGCTGGACGAGGAGGCGTTGGGATATTATCACGGCGAGGGCATGGGCAGGGCAATGAACGCTGTCGAAGTTGCTGCAAAAGTGAAGGAACACAAAGACTATGACCGCGCCTGGATCATCGAGAATGGTCGCCGCGCCCTGGCGTTGGCGGCGCTACATGGCATGCTGTACGTGCGGGCCTTTGCTGATGTTGACAGTAAAGCAGGGCAGGAAGGGCTTGCATCTCTGCTGGCGCTGCGCGAAGAATTCAAGGATGTGCTGCAGGTACAGGTCGTGGCTTTTGCCGAGGACGGCATTGTGCGGGAACCCGGCGCGGCTGAACTGATCCGCGAATCCATGCGCATGGGAGCAGATGTGGTCGGTGGGCACCCGTTCATTGAGTTGACTGACGAAGATGCCTATCAGCATGTGCGTGTGATCTTTGATATCGCTGAGGAGTTCGACGCCGACATCTCTATGCTGGTGGACGATGCCGGTGACCCGGGACTACGCCAGACCGAGATGATGGCCGTCGAAGCAATCCGGCGCGGCTGGACCGGCAGAGTGCTGGCGCACCATGCCAGGGCCATGTCATCCTACCCCGCTCCATATTACCGTAGGCTTGCCGCCCTGCTGAAAAAAGCCGATATGGGCGTGGTGACCAACCCGCACACCGGGCCGCTTTATACCCGCGTGCGCGAACTTCTATCTGACGGCATTGACGTTACCCTGGGGCAGGATGATATCTCAGATGCTTATTATCCCTACGGGCGCAATAATATGCTCGAAGTTGCTTTCCTGGCTTCCCACCTGTTGTGGATGACAACTGCTCAGGAGATGGAAACCCTTTACGATATGGCAACGGTCATCCCCACCCGACGCCTGCGGATCGAACACCCTGGTATCATCTCGGGCGCGCCCGCAGACCTGGTGGTGTTGGCGGCGCCCAACGTGCTGGAGGCACTGCGGTGGCACGATGCGCCAAAACATGTGGTCAGCCGTGGGCAGGTCGTCGATGCAGTGCAAATGCGGCGGCTCGCCGGCCTGGAAGAGGCGGTATAACCAAATGTGGATAATCACCACACCGTTTACGATGCCACCGGCGCCCGACTCAGAGAAACCCTGGCATGCAAGGATAAGGTCAAGGCGGTCATGTCGGGGCAGGTGGCAGGTGGTCAGGAATTTATGCAGTGGTGTAAAGAAATCAGATTCATTCGTAATTACCAGGGAGCGTTCCCTGGGGATAATTAAGGAAAGAAATTGAAGAAAAGGAGATAAGATGAAAAAGCTGTATTTACCCCTGATGTTGCTGATGCTGTTTTAACTGGCTATCGGCGCCTGCCAGCCTCAAACCATTGTCGAGACCGTTGTGGTTGAAAAAGAGGTCGAAGTTGAAAAGGTCGTTGAAGCAACTGTTGTCGTCGAAAAAGAGGTTGAGGTCATCAAAGAAGTCGAGGTCGAAGCCGAGATGGAAGAGATGGGACCCCTAGCTGACTAAGTATCACTTGGTTGGGGTGGCGGCTTGTTGTCAGGCGACAAGAGAACAGTTCGACTTAGATGATGGGTGATCCGTTTTTTGAGGAGTCTTGCTAGGGGCTGGGGTTATAGAGGGCTTTATCGTCGGTGTATAAGTTGAAACTGTTGTATTAGTTGGAGATTGATAAAATGTAGGGCTAAGTGATGGAGCAATAGTTTCAGTATTCACATAATTCGGACTGAAAATCACATATAATGATAGGGAGGCCGACTAATTGGCGCAGGTAAGGTGGGTGTGATAAAGTGTGGTGGGGGATGGTGGGTGGGGAAAAAAGATTGTAAACGCAGGGATTTCGACGAGATAATGCCTGAAGGAAGTGCCAAGCTTCTAGCCTACACACAAATATTTAATTTACCTTGGGGATTCGATGAGCGTTTTCTCATTATTGGCGTGGCCGAGTTTGAGAACAGCGGAAAAGCTACGTGACAAATTAAGGCCGATACTATCGATATACTCAAGACAGGGATGAAACTGAAGGCTGGATGGCAGCCAATCAGAGTTATGGCTGGAGAGAAAGTGTACAGGTTGAAATTTGAGCCATAAATAGAAGATTAGAATAAGGAGCATAAATCATTGACCGCGTGGCCAGAATTTCAGCATGAACTGGGCGGTGCTCGCGTTTACTACGTCACCAAGAAATATTGGGATGTATCTATCAAGAACGACGTACGCTAGATGATCGGTGCCGATCTGAAATTTGATGTTCCAGATGAAATCGTCAAGACCAACGAGACCATGCGTCTGCCTGATGAAATAATGGTTTAGGCTTGCGAAAAGACATAGGTAATTAATCTTATCAGGGTCTTTTGCTCCCCAAATTCGATCTGAGAAAGGAGGTGGTGACCCTCATTGAGTTGCTTTACTATCATCCATCTTATCCGTTTAGATATTGAATGTCGGAGGAAGTAATGTCTCTCAAGCGTTTTACCTTGTTTTCCTTAATTGCGTTGGTGGTGCTTGCCATCGCCAGTTGTGCCCCAGCACCCGCTGCAGAGCCAGAAGCTGAAGAGGCCGGTGTGCCATTTGTGTTTGCCGTTTTTGCTACCGCTATCGAAGAGCCCTGGGATGGCGTCATCCATGAAGCGCTGAAGAAAGCTGAAAGCGAAGGCATCATTACTTACGAGTACACCGATGATATCGGTTACGCTGGTGACATGGAGCGCGTGCTGCGTGAAGTGGCTGAAGAAAGCAAGCCAGATATCATCTTCGGTGATGCTTTCGGCAACGAAGAAGCCGTACGCCGGGTGGCTTCGGATTACCCTGAAATCGCCTATGCTTTCGGGTCTGGTTTTAGCCCCTCGGGTGATAACTTTTCCGTATTCGACAACTGGATCCACGAGCCGGCATATCTATGCGGTTTGATCGCCGGCGGCGTTTCTGAAAGTGGCTTGATCGGCGTGGTTGGCGGACATCCTGTCCCCGAGGTCAATCGCATCGTCAATGCCTTCATCCAGGGTGTCAAGGAAGTCAACCCCGATGCTACTGTGCTGGTGACCTTCATCAACAGTTGGTTTGACCCTGCCGCGGCCAAAGAAGCTGCCCTCTCACAGATCGATGCTGGCGCGGATGTGCTCTTCGCTGAGCGCTTCGGCGTCATTGAAGCAGGTGTCGAGAACGATCTCTTTGTCTTTGGCAATATGAGCGACCAGAATGAGCTAGGCCCCGATCATGTGCTCTCTGGCCCAGTCTGGAATATGGAGCCTACCGTAGATTACGTCATTGAGCAAGTTGTCGCTGGTTCCTTCACATCCCAGGACCTCAAGGACTTCAGCATGATGGCCAAGGGTGGCGCTTCGCTGGCCGACTATCACGGCCTTGAGTCCAAGATCCCTGCCGACATCCTTGATTTGGTGGCACAGCGCCAGGATGAGATCCTTAACGGTCTCTTCCGCGTTGATATCGACGAGGCAACCCCTGCTGGATCAAACTAATATCGTTTAGTCAGGAACACGGTTCCTCCGAGGAACCGTGTTCCTGTTCCCAATAAAGAAGGCAGTATGCATGTAGTAGAAATGCGCCAAATTACCAAGCAATTTGGCGATGTCATCGCTAGCGACTGCGTGGATTTCCAGTTGAGGAATGGAGAGATACACGCCCTCTTGGGGGAAAATGGTGCTGGAAAGACCACCCTGATGCGCATCCTGTTTGGCTTGTATCAAGAAGATAGTGGCGAGGTCGTGGTTGACGGTCAGCCGGTGCGCATTGGGTCACCAAAGGATGCCATTGAGTTAGGCATTGGCATGGTAACCCAGCACTTCGCCTTGGTACCGCCATTCAGTGTAGCAGAGAACGTGGTCATGGGGTATCGTGAGAGTCTGCGCCTGGATATGAAAGCTATCGAGGCTGAAGTCGCCAGTTCGGCGGGTAAATTCGGTATCGAGATCGATCCATCTTCAATTGTTCGTCATCTTTCGGTGGGCCAGAAGCAAAGAGTTGAGATTCTCAAAGCGCTCTTTCGAGAGGCGCGCGTTCTCATCCTTGATGAGCCTACCGCTGTACTTATCCCTCAAGAAGTCGATGCATTGTTTGAAATTCTTAGAAATATGAGGGAAGACGGAATCTCGATCATTTTCATCTCTCACAAATTGAATGAAGTCATGGCGATCAGCGACCGAGTGACTGTGTTGCGCGATGGCCGGGCGATTTCTACGATTGACACGTCTTCAACCAACCCTACTGAGTTAGCCAAGATGATGGTAGGCCGTGAAACCTTCGGCGTCACTCGACAGGGCGAAACTGTCGCCGATCAACCCGTCCTCCAGGTAGAGAACCTGGGTGCTGATGATGACCGCGACCTGCAGGCATTATCAGACGTTTCCTTAGTCGTCAATGCAGGTGAGATTCTTGGCATTGCCGGGGTAGGTGGGAATGGTCAGAAGGAGCTGGCCGAAACCCTCTGCGGGACCAGGACGCCAACCCGTGGCAGTATCCTGGTGCGCGCTCAGGAGATGAGCGGCGCATCGCCATCGGAAATGACGGCTGCAGGTGTAGGGCGAATTCCTGAAGACAGACATGCTGGTGTTGTCGGAGAACTAACCGTCGCCGAAAATATGGTCATGGAGCACCTGGGACGCTTCACCTCCCGCAGCGTTTTGGACAAGAAATCGATCAGAAAATATGCTGATGATTTGATTGATCAGTTCCAGATCAAAGCCCGCCCAACGGACAAGGCGCGCACCCTCTCAGGAGGCAACCTGCAGAAAGTGTTGCTGGCAAGGGTGCTGGTTAACCAACCTGATGTGATCATCGCTCCGCAACCCACCCGCGGCCTAGATGTGGGTGCTACAGAATACGTTCACAATCAGCTGTTGGAGCAGCGAGCGCGAGGTGCCGCCATACTGCTAATCTCGGAAGACTTGGATGAAATCATAGCTTTATCCGACCGCATTGCTGTAATGTATGAGGGTGAAATTATCGGCGTACTCCCGGTGCAGGATGCCGATATTGAACGACTGGGTTTGATGATGTCCGGAGTGCTGAAGAAATACAACAATGCCGTTACCCAAGTTTAGACTCGAAAAAACAGGCGCACCGCTGTGGTTTCGCGGGCTGATTCCCGTAATCACGCTGGCGCTGACCTTCATCCTGACCTCCGGGTTGATCATCTGGGGCAAGGCCAATCCCTTCGAGGCTTATTATTATTTTTTGATTGACCCGCTCTCAGGCAGGGTGAGCTTCCTCGAAGTGTTGGTGAAGTCTACGCCCCTGATTTTGACCGGGATTGCTGTGACGGTAGCCTTCGTATCTGGCTATTACAACATCGGCGCTGAAGGGCAGTTGTATGCTGGCGCGCTGGCTGCGGCCTGGCTTGGTACTGTTCTTGGTGGGGTTTCTATGCCCGTAGCGATCCTGTTGATGGTGATCGGCGGTTTCGTTGCCGGGATGTTGTGGGCATTGATCCCGGCCTTATTGCGGGTGTATCTGAACGTCGATGAAGTGGTGACCACCCTACTGACCAACTCGATCATCCTGTTCATCATTAGCGCGATTTTGAATGGACCCTGGCGTGATCCACAGTCGGGTTGGCCCCAGTCCCCAGAGATCGCTGAGACCACGCGCCTGCCGCAGCTTGTGGAGCGCTCGCGCCTGCACTTCGGTTTTGTGATCGCCCTGACTGCTGTGGCGGTGGTCTGGTTCATCCTGACCAGGACGAGCTTCGGCTTGAAGCTCAGGGCGGTCGGCCTCGGTAAAGAGGGCGCCCGCTTTGCTGGCATCCACGTTGAACGTACCATGCTGATCGCGGCGCTGATCAGCGGCGGCATCGCTGGGATCGCCGGCTATGTCGAAGTCGCTGGCATCCAATATCACCTGATCGGCGAATTATCCCCAGGATATGGCTATACAGGCATTATCATCGCCACCATGGGCGGTCTAAATGCCCTCGGCGTGGGGGCCTCGGCTTTGTTCTTCGGTTTGGTCGAAACCGGCGCCCAAACGGTCAGCCGGGCTTTGGGGGTGCCGGTCTACCTCGGTGAAGTCACCCAGGCTACCATGCTGCTGGTAATCCTGGGCATGTTCCACCTGCAACGCTATCGAATTCGGAGGGTATGATGGTCGCAGCGATGTTTATCGCCACTTTGACTGCGGCCACCTTACGGGTCGCCACACCTATCTTGCTGGCAGCGATAGGCGAGACTTTTTCCGAACGAGCAGGTGTGCTCAACCTGGGTATCGAAGGCATCATGTTTTTGGGGGCTTTCGTTGGGTTTTATGTCGCTGATATCACCGGGTCGCTGTGGACGGGCTTATTGATGGCCATCGTCAGCGGTGTTTTGCTTGGTATTTTAATGGCCTTTTTCACCGTGTCTTTAGGTGTCAATCAACATGTCACCGGGTTGGGGATCACCCTGCTGGCCAGCGGATTGGCCCTTTACGCCTTTCGCCTGAATTACGGCGGGCGCTCAACACCACCGTCCATTCCGCCTTTTGAGCAAATAACTCCTCTGGCGAATATTCCGGTTTTAGGCACGATCATGAATCAGTATCTGCTTACTTATATCGCCTTTTTAGTCATTGTGCCTATATCCTGGTGGGTGATGTATCGCACCAGCTTTGGGTTGAAAGTACGCGCCGTGGGAGAAAATCCTGAAGCCGCTGACGCGGCTGGGATTAACGTTTTTCGGATTCGTTATATCGTCCTGGCAGTCGGCGGCGGTTTGATGGCCATGGGAGGCGCTTTCTTGTCGTTGGCCCAGCTTGGTGCCTTCACCCATGGCATTATCGCCGGCCGCGGCTGGGTTGCTATCGCCCTGGTGATCTTCGGCAACTGGAATCCCTCCAAGGTGATGTTAGGTTCGCTGATTTTCGGGGGAACATACGCCCTCCAATTGCGCCTTCAGGCTATGGGTTTGCAGTTGCCCATCCCCTACGAGACGTTTTTAGCGCTGCCCTATATTGTCACCATCATCGCCCTGGTGATTGCTGGCCGTCAGGCCTCATACCCCGCGGCTTTATTGAAGCCTTATCACCGGGAGTAATTGTGACCCTCACCCTAACCCTCTCTCACTGGGAGAGGGAACAGATGCGCTGGTTGTAGTGCCCTCTCCCACTGGAAGAGGGCTGGGGATGATGGAGAATCTCACCGTTGATCAACATATCAGGACAAGCAAGGATTACTAAATGGCCAATTTCGACATCCTAATTAAAAATTGTCAGCTCCGCGGTCAGCCGGAAAATCGTTACGATATCGGCGTCACCGGGAGCAAGATTGCTGCTCTTGCTGAAAGCCTGTCCGGCGATGCCCAAACCGTGATCGATGCCCAGGGCAACCTGGTCACGGAAGCCTTCGTCAACACCCATCTTCACCTGTGTAAGGTCTATACCTTGCCTATGATGGATGAGCTGGCTCTCAAGGATTACCACGGTGCCGATATGGGCAAGGCTATGACTGCCATCGAGCTGGCCGCGCGGGTAAAGGATTCCTACGATGAATCCTGGATCATCAAGAATGTCCGTAAAGCCGTTGCCCTGTCTGCAATTTATGGTGGTACGCATATTCGAGCTTTTGCTGACGTTGACAACAAGGCCAAACTCATCGGCGCCAAAGCCCTGATCCGGGCGCGGGAAGAGTTCACGGATATTACCGATATTCAGGTAGTTGCTTTCGCTCAAGATGGCATTGTGCGCGAACCCGGTGCGGCTGATCTAGTCCGCCAGGCCATGGAACTGGGCGCCGATGTGGTCGGCGGCATCCCCTGGATCGAGTTCACCGACGCCGATATCGCTGAACATGTCAAGGTCTGTTATGACATCGCCGAAGAGTTCGACAAGCCTGTCTCCATGCTAGTCGATGACGCCGGTGATCCCGGCTTACGCTCCCTGGAGTTGATGGCCCTTGAAACCATCAAGCGCGGCTGGCATGGTCGCTCCTTGGCCCATCACGCCCGCGCCATGGCGTTATACCCCAAACCCTATTTGCAGAAAATTGCCGCTTTGCTGAAGCAAGCTCAAATGGGTGTGGTCAGCGACCCACATACTGGCCCGCTGCATGCCCGCGTGCGTGAATTGCTTGAAGAAGGTGTGCTGGTTTGCCTGGGTATGGATGATATCTCCGATGCCTATTACCCCTACGGACGTAACAACATGCTGGAAGTGGCTTTCTTAGCTTCGCATCTGCTGTGGATGACGACCCGCCAGGATATGGAAACGCTCTATGATCTGGTCACTACCAAGGCCGCCCAGTGCATCGGCTTGCAGGATTTCGCTCTCAAGGTCGGTGCGTCAGCCAATATCGTTGTGCTCGATGAGCCTAACGTGCTCGAAGCGCTGCGCAACCACGCAGCGCCGGTTTATGTCATCAGTCATGGCAAGCTGGTCGATCAGGAAAAAATGCATAGGATCGTAGAAACCCAGGAGTGGCCTGCCAAATAAAAGCAACCGCAGATATACACAGATGTGGGAAAATTTTTCGACAGGCTCATGTTATCAGTGTTTATCTGTGGTTTATTGTGTTTTTTAGTCAAATTATCGACAAATCGAGGTAGCATTTCATGTTTGACATGGTAAATGTCGAAGTAACAGTAAATAATGAACTGATTCAGGCTGAGGTACCCCCAAGCATGAGCCTGATGGATTTCCTGCGCAATTACTTGGGGTTAACCGGTACGAAAAATGGCTGCAACAGCGGCCATTGTGGCGCTTGTTCGGTGATTCTTGATGGCAAGCTGCGTAGAGCCTGTCTGGTACGCATGTCAAAGGTGAATGGCGGGCAGGTGGAAACCATTGAGGGGCTGGCTAAAAATGGAGGGCTTCATCCTCTGCAATATACATTCGTTGAGCAGGGCGCGGTGCAATGTGGATTCTGCACCCCAGGCATGATCATGGCAGCTAAGGCCTTATTGGATGAAAACCCTCAACCAAGCGGTGAAGAGATCAAAACGGCTTTCAAAAAAAATAATAATTTATGCCGTTGCACAGGCTACATCAATATTATCAAAGCTGTCCAGGCTGCAGGGGAGATGTCTTGCAAGGATGAAACCCCGCCGCCTATTGCACCCGAGGGCGGGCAGGTCAGATCGACTTTGCTCACTCGGGATGCGGTGAGCTTAGTTACCGGCACGACATTATTCGGTGATGATATCCGCATGGATGGCATGCTTTACGGCAAGATCTTATGGGCGCAATATCCACATGCTGAAATTCTGAATATCGATACATCGGAAGCGGAAACCATGCCCGGTGTCGAATTAGTAATTACTGCCAAAGATATCCCCGGCAAGAATCAAGCCGGCATTGTCGAACGCGACCAACCCGCCTGGGCGGAAGATAAAACCCGCTATATCGGGGATCCCGTAGCCACGGTCTATGCAGTCTCGGAAGAGATTGCCGCAGACGCCTTGAGCAAAATCAAGGTCGATTACAAAGTTTTACCCGGAGTCTTTACACCGCAAGATGCTGCAAAATCTGATGCAATAAAGATCCACGAAAAAGGCAATTTAGCCCACCACGCTAAGATCGAGCGCGGGGATGTAGATGAAGCTTTCGCAGAGTGTGCTGTGATCGTAGAGGATGATTATTCCACACCTTTAATCGAGCACGGTTTTTTGGAACCGGAATCGGGGATTGCTTTTCTCAGCGAAGAAGGCAGCGTGGTGTTGAAAATGGGTACGCAGTGTGCCTTCGATGTGCGTACCCAGCTTTCTGAGATTCTGGCTCTCCCCGAGGAGAAAATCCGAGTGGTGCAGCTGCCTATGGGTGGCGCCTTTGGAGGTAAAGAAGATCTCATTATTGAGCAGCATCTTGCCCTGGGCGCGCTGCTCACGGGCAAGCCGGTCAAGATCGTATTATCACGCGAGGAATCCTTGCGCGTGCATGCTAAACGTCATCCCGCCTGGATGCACTATAAGACTGGCGCCGATCAAAACGGCAAAATCCTGGCCATCGAAGCTTCCGTGATCTTAGATGCCGGGGTATATATGTCGCTTAGTCTCGATGTCTTGGAGAACACACTGGTCTTCGGCGCGGGACCTTACTATGTGCCCAACTTGCGTCTGGATGGATGGGCTTGGCATACAAACAACGTACTCAGTGGTGCCATGCGCGGCTTAGGCGCCAACCAGGTGGCCGTCGCATTGGAGCAGCAACTGGATGAGATTGCCCGTAAACTAGATATCGACCCCTTCGAGATCCGCCTGATCAATGGCCTCGATGTGGGTTTGCCCACCGCGGCGGATCACGTGCTAACCGATGGGGTTGTTTCTATTAAAGAAACAATCACCGCCGCCCGAAGCAAGTTTGCAAGTATCGATGTTCCCTCCTCCGATGGTGATAAAAAGATTGGGGTCGGTGTGGCCTCCGCTGTGAAGAATATCGGTTTTGGCCACGGCCTGAGGGAGAGAGCCGGCGCGATCGTAGAGCTAAACAGTGATGGACACGTTGTTCTCCGGCACAGCCAGCATGAGTATGGGCAGGGCGCTTATTCAGGCATCGCCCAGATCGTATCGCTGGAGTTGGGCGTGCCTATCGATAATATCGAGATCGTCGGTCCTGACACAGCCCTGACACCTCCCACAGGACCAACTACCGCATCTCGCCAGACTTATCTGACAGGCAATGCCACGGTCATGGCTTGCCGTTCCTTAAAAAACGAAGTTTTTTCTAAGGCAGCTGAAATCCTGGAGCAGGAACCGGGCCAATTGATGCTGCGAGGCAAGCTCGTGGTTGACCCGGAAACTGGTAAATCCGTTGAGCTTGGGGAGATCGGTAGAAAGTTCGTGGTGGAGAAAGAGTATAACCCCAGCGAGACAGCCGCTTTGCTCGAAGATGAACCGAGTCATTTTGGGACGTCGAAGTTCGAGTCGCGCGCCACGCACTGGTGTTACGCGTACAACACCCAGGTAGCAGTTGTAGAGGTGGACACGAAAACGGGCGCGGTGAAGGTGCTGACGGTGGTCTCTGCCAACGATCTGGGCAAGGTGCTTAATCAAGCAGCGGTAGAAGGGCAGATCCACGGAGGGGTTCTGATGGGACTGGGCTACGCCCTCTCAGAGGAGTATGTTGTCGAACAGGGCATCAATCTGACGGATACCCTCCGCAAATGCCGCTTACCTGGAGCAGATATGACCCCGGAGATCATCCCAGTTTTGGTCGAGGTGCCGCACCCTGAAGGACCATTAGGTATCAAAGGGTTTGCTGAAGCCCCCTCGCTGGCGACGGCTCCGGCCATCCTCAACGCCATCTACGATGCAGTTGGCGTACGCATCAACAATATACCTGTAGATAAAAAGAAGATTCTGGAGATGTTGCAGTGAAAACATTTATTACAAAGGTAGGAGTGAGTTGAGTGGCTAATTCAGTCGTTGATATCGCTAAAGGGCTGGTTTCAACTCGCAATTGCAACACAGAAGAATGATAGTGAGGTTAGTGGCGTTCCTGTTTTATACACCAATCGCACTTGCTAGATTGACTCTCCGCGTGTAGGATAATTGAAACTAATGCTCGCTGGGTTCCGAGCTATCGGGAATAGGAAGGTCACCCTTGGAAGCCCAGCCTGACGGTCCAAGGCCCCTATTTTGGGAAGCGAACTCATAACCTGAAGGTCCTCAGTTCGAATCTGAGCCCCGCTACCTTAAGGCACCTGA
>SDBU01006837.1_pt1 | contig 13327 bp, 12 predicted proteins | sample 2277071 | NCBI WGS metagenome assembly SDBU01 (sample SAMN10397929, study PRJNA504765) | marine sediment metagenome | isolation source: marine sediment core GS08_GC12, 126 cmbsf | place: Arctic Ocean: Gakkel Ridge, Loki's castle | collected 2008 | reverse complement strand
TGTTTTGGGCACTTCTGCTGCTGTAGGTTTTCAGCTTGATTTGGGTGAAGTTGGGGGTATTCTACTACACCTTTCTCGAGAACAGTTTATGAGGAGGAATGCTATAACATATTGATATGATAGCATCATTACCTAACAAGGCAAATGCAGCCGCCCGCTTACAGCGCCGGCTGATTTGCGCCGTTCTGTGCCTTCTAAAAAAGATGTTGCAATTTTATCTCGTTAGATGTATATTCATTGTAGATACATTTTGGAAGGCATGATTTTTTTGAATGGAGGCGCAATATGCAAACTAAAATTAAAAAATGGGGCAACAGCCTCGCATTACGAATTCCCAAATCATTCGCATTGGATGCAAACCTAAGACAAAATGAATTGGTTGATTTATCCATAGATAAGGAAAAGATTATTATTACTCCAATTGGCGGAAAAGAATATTCGCTTGATGAACTTTTAGAAAGTGTCTCGGAGAGTAATCTTCACGGCGAATTTGATACTGGAGCCCCGGTAGGAAAAGAAATCTGGTAATTATGAGTAATTATATTCCGGATAGAGGCGATGTAGTTTGGATAAATATGCATCCGCATGCTGGTCATGAACAAGCTGGGAGACGTCCTGCTATAGTCCTGTCGCCAAGTTCCTATAACGGCAAAGTCGGTCTCGCCTTATTCTGCCCAGTAACCAATCAAATCAAAGGTTATCCTTTTGAAGTCATTATCCCTTCAGGTCTAAAAGTAACAGGTGCTATTTTATCCGATCAGGTTAAAAGCCTTGATTGGAAAATAAGGAATACCGAATTCTATGACAAAATACCTGAGACTGTTATTTTAGAAATATTTAAAAAACTTGCGACACTGCTACATTTTGACAGGTAGCTAGTTCAATCTCATAATGGCCCATAAGACCAGCACAGAACCTGTCGTTTCACGCGGACGTCTGGAAACCGCGGCATTTTTGGATATGTCTTGCCTTCATAACATTCTTCGCCATTAACCACTAACATAGGTTGTTCCCGCCGCCGGTGAACTCTACGTTATCCCAAATCGAATATGACCGAAATCGCCCATGTCCACACAGCAGATGACCTGAAGCAGGTCAAGGTATTGTTCCAGGAATATGCAGAGTCTCTGGGATTCGATCATGTTTTCAGGATTTTGAAGAGGAACTTTGCTCTCTTCCCGGGAACTACTCGCCTCCACATGGGGCCCTCCTTGTTGCTAAGCAGGAGGGCCAAATTACTGGTTGTGTGGCTGTCCGCCCTCTCAGTTCCGAGGTGTGCGAAATGAAACGACTTTACGTCAGAGCAAAACACAGGGGCAAAGGCATCGGTCGAGCGCTGGCAAGTGCAATCATTAAGGAAGCTGCCAAGTCCGGTTACAAGGCGATGCGATTGGACACAGTTCCATCCATGAAAGAAGCCATTAGACTATACGAGTCTCTCGGTTTCCAACCGACACAGCCATATTGTCACAATCCGATTCCCGGTGCCATGTATTTCCAACTGAAACTGACAGAAAGCAAGGATGGGATAACAAACGGATTAAGTTAAATAGGACGCAGATTTTCGCAGATACACGCAGATATTAATAATCTTCATATTCTTAATCCAAAAAATCTGCGTTCATCTGCGTCCAAAAAGGAAATTCCTATGCAATGAACTCGACTCCCGGTAAGGCGCGCGGCGCCTCACCGGAGCGAGTTATCCATGTCGTTATATGAAGAGGAAAATATGACATTTTTGAAAGAGATGTTTCTAAGAGATTCGATAGAAATAAAAACAACACCTGAGAAGATTTTCGATTTTTTTGTTCATATGGAGGAAAATTAAAAAGCCTGGCATCCTGATGACCACATAGTCTTTCGGTTGATTAAAGGAAAACCTTTAGAGGAAAGTGCAATTGGTTATTTTGAAGAATATCTTCACGGGAAACTGCATAAGGCTAAAGCCCTTTATACTAAAATAGTGCCAAACAGAGAGATTGAATATAGACCTTTGTTTTGGCTTTGGAGGATTTTTGGCCTAAGGGTGTATTTACCATAGAGCCCAAGGGAAAAAGCTGCATTTTCACTGCTGCAGTTCATTACAGACTTGGTTGGTTATCTACAAAACTTGCCAGAAATAGAATTGAGGCTGCTATTGAGTCTACTAAAAGACATATGAAAGAAGAGGGGGAAAACTTGAAAAGGTTATTAGAAAAGGAAAAAGACTAATCTACGAACGAGACTGGGCTGACCCCTCTCTGCTAAAGGAAATCCCCATGCTAAGAAATGAAGGCGATAGGTTGACACGAGTCGTGGTCTGTACACCCAGAGATGAGTACTTTCGCGTAAGTAATCTTGAAAGGCACAACATCACGCAGATCGCAGATCGCAATCGGGCGATTCAGCAGCATGATATGTTGAAATCGAAGATTATGGAATTTGGAAGCGAAGTAATTGATATTCCAGAACTTGCCAACCACCCAAATTCTGTTTTTACCCGTGATACAGCATTATCTACCCCAAATGGCTACATTAAACTGAGATTGGGATTAGATACCAGACAAGGTGAAGAGGAATGGATGTCACAGGTATTAGACTCGATAAGTGAACCCTGTGTCGGAGAAATCAAGTCGCCGGGAACAGTTGATGGCGGAGATATCATTTTGGCAGGTTCCGTTGCCTTTGTTGGGCGCTCTATCAGGACAAATGATGAGGGAGTGAGGCAGGTTTCTGACTTGTTATGCACCATGAACTACGAAGTACGAACAATATTCCTCCCTGACTCCATATTGCATTTGGATAAAGCTATGATGGTTGTTGGTCCGAACCGGATACTCTACTGTGGTGAACTGATCCCTGATGACGGTCTAAAAGGTTTTGATGCCATTGAAATTTCTTGTGCCGGACTTACCACTGCGAATATCATCTGTTTAGGCGACAAGGAAGTGATCGTTGAGCGTTCTAATCGTGAGGTAATTAGACAACTTGAAGTCAATGGTTTAATCGTTCATGATCTTGATCTGTCCGAGTTTGTAAAAGGGACGGGTGGCCCCAATTGCCTTATCATGCCTGTTGAACGGAAATAAACCCCACACCAGATAACAGCGTGTCTACTGTTCTCTTGCCAAGGCCGGATCATCCAAATGCCTTCGGCACTTCGCAAACACGAAGAGAAAGGGGGACAGATCTATTTTTTATTGACTACGATGGAGATTTAGGCACTATGGTTCTATGCCAACGGCATCGAGAGCGGTATTGCCCAATAGACTCATTTATCCTGATTGACCGGTTTTCTGAAGTTTGGGCTTGAAAACAACAGCCGGCTTACTCCTTTCAGAATAGGTAAAGCCTTGGGCCTGCTTAATACTGCCGTACTTGGCCTCCAGTTCATCCATGGGTCCAGCGTCAAGTGCCCTGGTGGGACAGGCCTCAACACATACGGGCAACTTCTTTCCAATCCACCTGTCCAGGCAAAAATTGCACTTGCGCATCTTAGAACCCGGCTCCGGTCCAAACTGGGGGGCGTCATAGGGACAGGTCTTAAGACATTTGACGTCGCACGCCTCATTGCCCAGGCAGGCCTGGCTATCCACGACGACGACCCCAACTTCCTCCCTTTTTGAGATTGCATCAACCGGACAGGCCGGCGCACAAACTGGGTCAAGGCATTGGTAGCAAGGTGAGATCAGATAGCTGACAAAGACATCTGGGAATTTCCCTCTTTCAGTATACAGGACTCGCATCCAGTTTTCCGGTCCGGCCGGCAGGTCATGCCAGTCTTTACAAGCCACCTGACAAGTGCCGCATCCTGTGCACCGGGTCTGATCAAAATAGAAACCGATCTGCATGCTCTATTTCCTCCCTTAGGCCTTACTCGCTTGAACCAGGGCCGTATTTAACGCTGAGGCCCCACCTTCTGAGTATGCATCCTTGGTCAGAACATTTACGCAACCGCCACGGTCGATGCCTTGTTCATCAGGATCGTACCAGGCACCTTCAAAGATGCAGATCACTCCAGGCATTATTCGCTCGGTCACCCAGGCTGTGATGGCCAGCTTGCCACGGTCATTGAAAACATAGATCTCATCGCGGTCTCTAATCCCCCTGGGCTCAGCATCGGCTGGATTGATCCAGGCCCGATGGGGCTCTATTTCCCTGAGCCAATCAACCTTATGGAGATGAGAATGCACCCTGTTCTTGGCATGGGGAGAGAGAACCTGGAGCGGATACTTTCCTGTCAGCGGGTCGTTTTGATCTTCCCAGGTGCTTAAGTATTTGGGAACAGGTGGGCACAGGGGGTTGTTGAGGTCCGCCACACGCTGAGAAAAGATTTCAATCTTTCCTGAAGGGGTTGGAAAAGGATTGTTTTCCGGGTCCTCAATCTGTTCCTTGAAGGCGACAATGGGTTCGGCAAGCTTGACCCGGTGGATGCCCTCACGCCTGAATTTGTCATAGTCCTTGATTTGCTCGGCGGTCTCCGGGTTCTTTTCCACGAATGCCTTGAGCCACTCCTCTTCCGAAAGAGGATTATAGTCTCTAAAGCCAAGCTCTTGAGCCAGCTCACAGGCGATCTCAAGATCCGATTTGCACTCTCCCAATGGTTCAACAGCCTTGTTGACAAAGGTATAGTAAGGGCCGGAGGGCCACGGCCGGGTGAGATCGTTTCGCTCTGCGGCATGGGTTACCGGTAGCAGGATGTCCGCAAATCTGGCTGTGGGGGTCATAAATAGCTCCGAGACGATAAGAAACTCGAGACCCCTGAGCGCCCGAGCGGCCTTGTTGGTATTTCCAAGCTGGTTCAAAAAGTTGTTATTGAGGAACCAGGCCAGCTTGATGTCTGCCGGATATCCGCCATCCTTTCCCTTTAGGATGGCATCGAATATTCTATTGATGTGGATCCTGCGCACCAGGCGAAGTCTTAGATCCAGGGTGCCCCTAATCGAGGGACCACCCGCCTCGACTGGATTCTTCATACCGGGTATTCCAGGGGAGCGGAACAAGTGCCCTACGGGTATACCCATTAGGCCGCCCGCAGCGCTTCCCCCGTGGCGCCCGATGTTTCCGGTCATGGCAGTCAGGGTCATGGCACACCGATTGTACTGTTCTCCCATGGCGCTCCGTGCGGGCCCCTGGCAGTCCATCAGGGCCGCGGGTTTGGTGGTTGCGTATTCTCTGGCCAGCCGCTCGATCGTTAGCGTTGGAACCCCGGTAATCGCCTCAGCCCAGGCTGGTGTCTTCTCAACCCCGTCCTCGACGCCCAAGACGTAGTCTCTAAATCTGTCGAACCCGACCGTGTGCTTATCCAAAAACTCCTGATCATGAAGGTTCTCTTTAATCATCACATAGGCCATGCTGACCATCATAGCTGTATCAGTGCCGGGCCTGATCGGTATCCATTGTTCGGCCAGGGTTGCGGCGGAATCATGGTACCTGGGGTCGATAGAGATAATTCTAACCCCAGCTTCCTTTGCCCTGATGAGATGATACATAGTGTTTGTGCCAGAGATCATCCTGGCCGGGTCCCAGCCCCACATGATTATCAAACGGGAATTGAGAAAATCTTCCCGGCTGTGGCCAACCATGACCGAGCCGTACTGAGTCATGACCGCCCATACGGCGCCCTCGGATGAGACGTTTCCATATAGGGTGGTGTAACCTCCGAACATGGAGAGTAATTTAGCAGTGGCCAGCCCACCGTTATGCAGCGCACCAAGATACCCGCCACCAGCAGCCAGAAAAATGCTGGGGTTACCATAGGTGTCCTTAACTCGCCTTAGCTCTCGGGCTATAGTCTCCAGGGCCTCATCCCATGAAATCCGCTCAAACTTTCCCTCCCCCTTGGGCCCTACCCTCTTTAAGGGGTGCATGAGGCGGTCCGGGTGATGGACCTCCTTTCGGTAGGCTCGACACCTCAAGCAGGCCCTTAGTTGTTCTGGCTCCTGGGCATCATCGCCCTCGACCCTGATGATCCTGCCATCCTTAACATGAAGCCTGAGCGGGCAACGTCCACCGCAGTCGAACGTGGACGTGGCTCTGATGATCTTTGTCGCACCGTTGCCCTTGCTCATCTCTTCGGCATTCATTTCGCCCTCCTGAAAACAAAGTAAAGTGATAGGAATAATCATCCCCTTTTGGGCAAGATGAGTATAGGAAAAAGGGCCTTGTGTGTCAAATGGAATAGCTGGGTTTTTTGTTACTTTGAGGCAAGAGAGATCATGGTACCATAGTGATCATGCCTTTCTTGTGGCAATGAGAGGGTAAAGCGGCAATCTTTACGCCAATCGATGTATACCGGCACTGGGCGTATACGACGCGGATCGATGTTAAGGTCTTTACAAAGAAGATCAGCGATTAGTGCCTTTTTTGTGGCTTTATTTGTCATCCGGCGGAATGCTATGTTCCTGCGCAATAAAATACGATCCATTATTGCCTCATCCAGTGTATCGATTACTGCAACCGGGGTTGAATACGCGCTTTTGTGCCCATCTTTTGATTCCTCAAGTGAAAGAATTGTGTATCCCTCTCTGTAATTCGTAAAATGTATGGTCCGAGAATTACCCCTGATAACCCGGTCATTGTTATTCTGAAGTTCGGCAAGAGAAGGATAATACTTCGGTTCGGGAAATGTTGTATTCATTCGTTCCGCAAGGGCGCGATAGGTTACTGCATAGTGGCCGGATGGGTTCCAGACCGTCCAACCAAATGTTCCCGTACTTAGAACCCCGTCGAGCTGGGCAATAATCTCTTTGGTTGTGTACCAGAAACCCTGAATCCACGGTCGTATCTTTTTACTCGTTCGCTTCTTTATTTGCTTCATGCTTAATTCCATAATTCGACGTGGATACTGCCCGGGTTTTTTCCATCCCAAGAAGCCCGGAGGAAAGTGCGAAGGATATAACATTGGGCAGATTACATCAACGTGCGGGGCAATGTCTTCAAGCACCTGACCAACACCAAAATCTTCTGTTTTCCATGCTGTCAAGCCAAACACATCGATAGAAATGATGGCACCCAAAGGATTAAGTTCGGCATACGCAGCTTTGAGAAATTCACCAATACACCGGGCTCTTGTTAGACCATTCAATACAAAGGGATAACGGATGCGCGCTAGGTTACCATCGGATGGAAAACGAGTATAGTCGAATTGAATTTCATCAAAGCCCATAGCGACAAGTTCTTTGCACAGCGCGATGTTGTAATCCCATACCCTCCGGTCGTATGGATTAACCCAGTGCAGGCCGTTTTTGTCACCCCACAGCCCACCGGTATGCTTGTCGAGAACACCCACCTCAGGATATTTTTTTGCAAGCAGGCTATCCTCGAAAATATCGATTTTCGCAATCGTCCAGATCCCTTCAGCATTGAGACGTTTAACAGCACCCTCTACCGAACCACGGCAATGTATGGCGCCAATTTCCCGAGCAATTGGATGCTTGGATTGCCAGTAAATCCAGCCGCGGGGGTCCTTCACATGTAACACAACAGCATTCAGATGCGCCAATTCTGCATAATAGATCGCTTTACTGATCGTGCGTTCACAAGATTGCGGAGGCAGGTAGATACCATTAACGGTCTCGGGGCTGTCAGCCATACCAGGATGTATCAGGAATAAAACAATAATTAAATTTAGGGCAATCACCAACCATCTCAACCTTTGTTGTTTTACCCATTGAAATGCTTTTTTTGCTGTTGACATATGTAGAGGCTCCCAAACTCCTTCTATTATAGTATCGGCATTTCGCTAAACAACTTGACAAAAAAATTGGATGGATGGGAAAATTGGCTCACCTTAATGGCGATAGATATGTCGCAAATAGACAGACTTCTGGGTAAGCAAATATGACCGTGATATTTAATTAGGACGCAGATTCTCGCAGATATCCGCAGATATTTTCTCAAGATATTTAGGATCTTGATAATCTGCGTCTATCTGCGGCCAAAAATGGGATTTTATACTATCGAGTTATTAGCTTCTCTATTTCTAGATGGGTGCCGACTGACGAGTAGGGACTTTTAGTCAAAGAAATCCATCTATTGGATATTTACAGTGAGTTTATCCCGAGTTTGAGGAAGGATTTTTGGCGAGAGATTCGCTGAAAAGGACTTCCGAAGCCCTTCCCAAAACTTGGGGTGAAGGTATGCCCAAAAGTGGAGAGCAGAACAAAAAAAGGGGATTGTTGCCAATCCCCTAAGTCATTGATTTTACTGGTAGGCACGACGGGATTTGAACCCGTGACTTCTACCGTGTCAAGGTAGCGCTCTCCCCCTGAGCTACGCGCCTATTAACGTCTATCTAACTATCTATCAATTCCCCTATTACTATGTCAATCGAAATCATTATTCGCACCCTGACTTAGAATGACCATTCCAGTCCTAATATATTGAAGCCCTGAGGCAATGGTCAAAAGGGCTACCAACCAGAAAGCGTATATTCTAAGAAATTCTATATTTAGATAGCCATGTGATAATACAACCAAAATGGTGGCTATCTGTATCACTGTTGTCGCTTTACTCAAGACCGAGGGATGAATCTTTACTGGATAGCGGTTCAAATAGAGTATCAGAACCCCGAGCAAAATGATGACATCTCTGCTTATGGCTAAAACAGCCAGCCAGGATGGAATCATTTTCAATATTGCTAATGTAATGTAAGCAGTCATAAGGAGGATTTTGTCAGCTAAGGGATCAAGATGGGCCCCCAGATTACTTTTCTGATGGAAAACCCTGGCTAAGAAGCCATCCAGAGCATCACTGATACTGGCAATAATGAAGATGATGAGAGCGCCTAGGGTCCTATCACTGATCATGTATATTACAAAAATCGGAACAAGAATAATCCGTAAGATGGTAATCAGATTTGGAATAGTCATCTTATAACCAACGTAAAGCCCTGGTCACTTAACTCACCAACCTCAAATGAAAAAGGCCTCTTGGGATGTTTCAGTACCTTTTCGGCCAATCCCTTTGAGCTTCCACTTGTTTTCACAGATACCTTTACCAGGTCTCTCTTTAAGCTTCTTTCTAATACTGATTTTATTTCAGGAAAATTCTCTTTTAGGAATTCCTTGAAATCCCGAAGTGCCCTGTAACTCTTAAAACCCTTAACCATTATCGTAATCCTGTTAACACCCTTTTGGGCAGGTTTAACTCCCTCAATAATATAGGGTATCATATCATGAGCCCAGCTGTTAATGGCTGACCCTATTGCACTCTTTTCATCTCTCCTGTCTTTGTTCGCTGTCCCTTCCCTGTAACCCTGAGCAATTATTGCTCCATCCATAACCTTCATAGCCCTCAAAAATACTGATGCCCTTGATGCCCCATACAGATTTGCTTCACCGGCTATTACTAACTGGGCAGATAAGAGTTTGCCCCATTTGACTGCTTGTTCAACGGTCAATTCTGCATTGAGCATACCCTTATCGTAGCTTTCTTCCGGAGGGAAAAAGGATCTGTTGATGATCCTGAAGCCCCTGTCTTCAAAGACCCGGCTAAGAGATAGATCCGTCTGGGTGAGTGATGTTTGGCGAGAAGGATCACGCCACCAATAGATAGGTGAAGAACCTTTCTTTTTCTCTGAAACCAGGAAGAGAACATCAATCTGGATGCTATCAGTCTTACGCAATCCCATATTCTTGAGTTTCTGCTCTAATACAGCTTCATTTATCCGAACCTTCATTAATACCCTGACGTATCTGTCAGTCATGAACTCAGAGATTAATTGATAGTCCTGTATCTCCTCCTTTGCTTTTGACAATATTTCTTCATCCAATCTTTGAAAATTATTGGCCATGCCCTGGGATCCCAGTCTTTGGATAAGATATTCCTCAAGGGCCTTTGAAAAGGCCTCGGATATGGCCTCATTTCGAGCAAGGGCGATGTTTTCCTTAACGATTATCCCTGTCCCTGCGACTATTCTCTCACCAGGAACAGCCTCTTTCATCTCCTGGGCTAAAGAATCCTTTATAAGGAGATTCAAGATTAGAGGCAGAAAAAGAAAAAAAAGACAGAGATGCAAAAAAGGTAACGTATTATTAAAAAAACAGGGGAGCTTATCACTCCCCCTTTTATCTTTGAGGTCCTTAATCTTATTCATAAAATAGCCTTTAACAGAGCCCTTAGACTATCTTTAGAGCTTCCTTTAGTTTTCTTATGGATAATACAGCATCAGCACCTAAGACACTACCCATAGGGTCAAAGAGATTTTGTCTGATACCCCCTTTGGCCTCGATAATACCTCTGGTGGTGCATACCATGATTGCATTAAAGTATGGAGCATCACTCCTGACATCATCAAATGGGGAAACATTCCCCACATACTTGGTAGCTAAAGCGGGATCATTGGTAATGGTGCTGATAATATCTGCAATCATCATGGCATAACTTGCCCTGGTAATAAATTCATTTGGGGCAAAGGTTCCATCTGGAAAAGTACCCAGGCCCTTTACTCCCAACCCAATCATTATCTGGACATCGGTCTTTAGCGGATGACCCTGCACATCCACTGGAACTGGTATCTCTTGAGGATAAGAACTCTGCCCTGGCGACTTAAAGGATGCGCCATATTTTTCCGGCCTGAACTTCTCATAGACTGTGCCCAGCTTAAGTTCCTGAATGAAAAGGGCGGCAACATCAACCTTTTTAACCTTTTCCAGAATGGCCACCTTTTTGCCGATTAATGTCTCTGGCATAGCCCTTTCTATTTTTTGAACCAGCTTCAGTTGACGATCTGCCTTGTCTATTAAAGCCTTGTTGATTTCCAAAACCTTTTTGAATGCCTCTGCCGCATCGCTGAATTTATAGGCCTCCTTAAAGGCCATACCCATATAGAAATAGGGATCGGGTAGATCGGGCAAATATGTGAGTGTCATTCTGGCCTTTTGAAAGTTTCTCTCTACATCCTCCAACCAGTCTTTGCCCTTTTGCTGGGTAAACAACCGCATAATCCCTACATAAGTCAGTGCCCTTTCTTCCTTGGTCTCAGCCAACTTCTTTGCCTGGGACATGGTTTTGAAAGCGGATTTTAAATCTCCTCTATAGCCTAACACCAAACCCAACCCCCTGTAAGCTGGAGAATATTTGTGATCAAGTTCTTTAGCCAGGTTAAATTCCCTTTCCGCATCCAAAACCTTACCACCTTCGAGCAGTTTCATACCGCTAAAAACATGGTGTTCTGGTGTATCGAGAGTGCTTATCGGCGGTCTTGCCTTGGGAGCACAACCACCTATTGTGAGAATAAGACAATAGAAGGCTAAGAAGAGAAAAGAAGTGAACCCATAACTAAAACGCCTCATAACCCCAACCTCCTTTAGATATCCCCCTCATTACAAATTGCATCACATTCTATTGAAATACTATCAGCCCGTGTTGGTAACTGAGTCTAAGACAACCATCACCCGGGTTTTGCAAAAAGGGCATATTCGCAAAAATTTAAGGCACTTCTTCAGTTTAAATAAAAACATTTCAAAGGTCAAGTCTTTGCATAAATGCCCCAGCAATTAGCTAAAGAATCAATAGGTTAGCTTACACTATGACTTAGCCCTGATAAATGCCCTTACCTTATTGATTATGCCTGGATTATCATCCGGATTCACCCAGATTATGTCAGAATCAGCCCTGAGCCATGTAAGCTGTCTCTTTGCATACCGTCTTGTATCCTGCTGAATGAGCCTGGTTGCCTCATCAAGATTCCATCTGCCTTTGAGATAATCTACGATGTGCCTGTAACCAATAGCCCGCATCGGCTTGAACTCTGGACTGTATCCCATCTTAAGAAGTCTTTCAACCTCACTAATGAGACCTGAGTTAATCATCGACATGCTCCGTCTGTTAATCCTAGTGTAAAGGACCTGCCTGTCAACATTCAGACTGAGGTTTAGCGCAAGAAATCCCCTGTCAGAAAAACCATGCTTCCCGGTAAGCTCAGAAAAGGGGGATCCGGTAAGATGAATTACCTCTAATGCCCTTATGATTCTAACCTTATCCATCGGTTGTATGCTATTCGCCGCTTTCTTATCAAGCCTTGATAATCTTTGATAAAGAAAGGAGGGACCTCTTTTTTCACATTCTTCCCATAAGCCCTGTCTTAATTCTGGCTTAGATGGCGGACATGTAAAAAGACCCCCCAAAAGGGCCTTAACATAAAGTCCTGTCCCGCCTACCACAAAAATAGGTGTTTTTGCTACATGGAGATCCCTGATTATCGTAAGGGCATGAATGCGAAATAATGCGGCATTGAATTCTTGATCAGGATCAACAATATCTATAAGGTGATGGGGAATTCCTTTCCTCTCAGATATGGGAAGCTTTGCTGTACCTATATCCATGCCCCTATAAACCTGCATGGAATCCGCATTAATTATCTCGCCACCCAGCATTAAAGCTAATTCAACAGCCAAGACGCTCTTTCCTGAACAGGTTGGCCCGCTTATAATAATTAATTTAGGGAAATCCTCTACCATTGGTCAGTTGTCAGTAGTCAGTAGTCAGTAGTCAGTAGTCAGTTGTCACGGGCACTATTCCATACTTGACATCCTTCAAATATAGTCCTCCGGGTGGAGCCTTGACACCAGGATGCTGCCGGTCTTTTGATTCCACTATCTCTATAAAACGAGCGCTACTAATTTCCCCAAGGCCTACCTTGACAATTGCCCCCATGATATTTCTGACCATATGCCTCAAAAAGCCATTTGCCTCAAGATTAAAGCTCAAGAGATCACCTTTCAGGATCTCAAGTTTCGTTTGAATCATGTTTCTTACTGGATCAATCTTACCATCTCCAGCAGAACAAAAAGAAGAAAAATCATGGGTCCCCTTAATGATCCCCAGACATTCCTCCATGATCTGCAAATCAAGTGACCGCGATATATGCCAAGCATAATGCCTGAGAAAGGGGGACTGTAGTTTCTGGTTATAGATCCTGTATTCATAAACCTTGCTTTTGGCATTGTACCTGGCATGGAAATCAAGAGGGACATACTCGGCTTCTTTAATAATAATACTATCTGGAAGCAGAGAATTGAGGCCTTTTAAAAAGACAGGAGGTGTTATGGTGGTAGAAACCCTGAAATTTGCTACTTGATAGAGGGCGTGAACACCAGCGTCTGTCCTTCCAGAGGCAATGAGGGAGACAGATTTCCCTGCCATGACCCTTATTTCTTCCTCGATAGTCCCCTGTATAGTAGGTTTATCAAGCTGGCGCTGCCATCCAAAATAGCCGGTTCCGTCATAGCTAATAACTATCTTTATGTTTTTTTCCTCTCTTATGTTTGCCACAATTTATTCCCGAGGATTACTAAACGTTCACCCAAGATAGGGGCTGCCAAACAACACTGGTGAACCAGTA
>SDBU01006836.1_pt1 | contig 13329 bp, 9 predicted proteins | sample 2277071 | NCBI WGS metagenome assembly SDBU01 (sample SAMN10397929, study PRJNA504765) | marine sediment metagenome | isolation source: marine sediment core GS08_GC12, 126 cmbsf | place: Arctic Ocean: Gakkel Ridge, Loki's castle | collected 2008 | reverse complement strand
TTCAAGACCTGCCATACGGCCGCGCCATGCGCCTGTTGACCATATTCATATCGCGCTTTGGTTTATTAAACCCCGTACTGCGGGCTGCTCAAACTACACCTGATCTTCAATCAGCCTTGTTTGATGCTGTTTCCGCCCACGCTCTCTACCGCGAAGTGTTTGCCAAGTCGCTGCGACCCAAGACCGTTGGAGCGATCCTGAAATCGATGCTCTCCGGTTCGCCCCGTTAATATCCACAAATTAATCCACAATTTTATCCACGAATTACGCTCACCCCATACGGGGTTTAAAAATTACACTAATTTATGTTCCGCAATGAATGAGGGATACACTGGGGACAGGTCCCGCAAAGATTCGGGATAAACGTCGCGGAAAGAGCGGGAGGCGTATGAAACAAGGGTTTTTCAATTAGTAAGGTTCAGGTGAGGTTCGTGGTACAGCCGAGGTCTTTTCATTTTTTATCCACCAGTCCTGGAAGCAGGCCGCCCCGCTGACCTGTCCTTGGTCGGACAGACCGAGGGAGAGAACCGGACAGACGCCCCGCTGAAAAGAGCGGGATTGGCACTTATCAAAAGGGTATTGCCCCGACAATTTTCCCCTTCAAAATGCGCTGAACCTCTAGGTTTTGAGTAAATAAATATTTAAATTTTTTCGGGAAGACATCTTTCATATATGACACCATTATCTCAATATGCCGGGGAGGGTCATGGTACAAGAAGGCTGGTGACAGATCAGAATTTTTGGATTAAAAATAATTAAAAAAAAGTCACCTTTCCGTATGCCTTCCAGTGAAACCAAAGAGGGGACAGGCTGCAACATGCGGGGGGTTACAATCCAGGATGAGATCGCCCTCAAAGTCAGGATTTAGTTTATGGTGACCATTGTTGCCCATTAGTGATCTCCTATGATTGAAGGAGAAATCGCGTGAGAAGCACCAGTTTACAGGATTGTATATAGCACATTTGTTCTGCTATGGGAAGAGGGAGGAAGAGAAATCCCCCGCGAGGGGGAGGGGGGAAATGGAAAAGAAACAGCAGCAGGTACTCTACTAACTGATTCCCAAATGACAATATGATTATTTTCTTATGTAATGTAGATTCAACTAATAAGTGCAACTTTGAAGGTCGACATTATTGGAATTTGACCCGTGAAATGGGGATGATCTAAGAAATTGTCCATAATATCTTACCGGAGGAGATTCTTCGCTTCCACTCTGTTCAGGCTCACCCCGCAAAAATTGCGGGACAGGGAATGACTATCAGTCTAAGTTTGACAAACGAAAACGAAACCGCTATGTACGATCGCAGGCCGCATTGGTAAAATGGGCTGAGCGATCCATTGCAACGAATGGTTTATTCTTGTTCGGTCGGAGGTGAAGGATGGAGCATAACGGACTGGGGTGAAATCGCACAAAAATTGATTGAAATCAGCCAGTATTTCTGCTAAAATGAATTTACATTCCCTCCGATCTTTCGATACGGGGCGCGAGGCGGTTTATGCCGCCAATGCTATTTAACAGGGGGTAATCAGCGAAAACTGAGGATGGATTTAACTTGTACTATGGGTCTGTCAAAGATACGCCTTATAAATGGCTTAATATCCACCGCAGAAAGACCTTTCGGGTTTTCGTAAACCCGAAAGGTCTCCTATGAAAGCCGTCATGGTGCGACTTGAACAAATGCCATAATGGCATTATGGGTATAAATTTCTTAACGGTAGTAAAAAAATTACCGTCTGTGTTCGGTAAACGACACCATTTTTGGCCTTTTATCCATGGGCATTTCTAATTGTCGCCATGGGCATATCTAATTGTCGTTGACAGCCTCAAGATCTAAAGAACATTCACTTAGAACTACTGCTCTGTGACTGCGATGTTCATCTGTACAGTGTTGCCCCCGTTAAGGGTGAAGGTCACTTCATAATCTCCGGCCACGGAACCAGCCTGGAAATGGAATCTCATCCGGCCAGTATCGACAAGCATAATAGGGGCGGGCACATTGACGGAGGGTCCAGCAGCACTGACAGAATAACCAGAAGCCCCGGCAGGCGCCTTAACGCGAACGTGACCCACATTGGCGCCGTCCACGCGCAGGGTACTGTGGTTGGCGTTTACCCAGACCAGTTCCGCCCCAACGAGCGGATCACCGCCCTTGCCCCACATGAGAACATCGAAAGGCCAGGGCGCTTCGGCGCCAACAGTCGTGCTCTGGAATATGGTGTTAGGTGTTGATGGATCTACTGTGCTGGTGACGTCAATGCTGGGCATGGGCTTGGGCAGGATCTGAACGATGCCAATGCCGTTCTCCACTGCGCCACCCGGTCCGGTCTCGGCCTCTACCGCTATCTCGTAGGTGCCTGGCTTTGGGTTAGTGAATCCACTCAAGAGCAGGTGCATCTGCTTGATGCCCGGTCCTGGAAAAGCAACACCTGGCGTAATGTCGGTCAATGCTGTGAATACCAGGGTATGTGTGCCCTCCATCGACAGCTCGTAGAGAGGCGGGACAATTGGGTGCTGAGGCCATCCCTGCAGTAGAACGGCCGTGTTGCATTCAAGGGTGCTAGGAACGCACTCGGATAAAGCCCTGCCAAGGGGTTTACCCTCATTCACGAAATCATCCGGCAGCGTCACTTTGATCGTTCTGCCGCTTAGCAGCGAACGTCCAGGCACAGCCGGGTCCATGTCCGTATCCAGGTTTATGACCAGATCCGTCAGCGCACCGGCAACGTCCCCGTCGGGTGTCACGGGCGCCTTAATGATGGAATGGACAATATCCCCGGCTGCGGCGGGGGAGGGCACTGCGAAAGCGAATAAACCCCCAATCATCAGAAGCAGAACCAGGTTCAGGAAAAGTTTGCCTTGCTTCATTCTAAAACACTCCTTTTTGCGATAAATAGGTTCATCTGAGGGCGAAGCAACATGGGGGTAGCTGGATCGCAAAAGCCAACCGTACCTTAGTGCTCCCCAGGTTTCCGTGGTAAAAGGCAGCAACCGCCTTCGCCCGATATGAAAATGGATGGGTTAATATTTCACTTGATAAATGATCATTTCCTCAAAAAAAACCTCCCCAGGCCGGAAACCCCACTTAAAATGGAAAATCTTTCATGCAGAAATTTTAACTAATATGTGTTAATAGCCAGATAACAGGAATGAAACTATGTAGTGAATTATCGTTGATGAGTACTGGATGAAATCTATTAATTTTAGATTAGCAATTATAATCCAACCTATAAGGTCTAAATAGTTATAAATATTAATGTTATATTAATGATTGTTTTCACAATGATCGGGGTTGATAATAGTCATTATACGGAGCAAATACCGCAGGACATTATTCGGCGGAGGTAAATGATGGTAAGCAGCAAAGCAGCAACAATTGAAGAATATCTAGAGGAGCTGCCGCCGGAGCGGCGGGCGGTCATCGCCGAGGTGCGCGAGACGATCCAGGAAAATCTACCCCCTGGCTATGCAGAGACGATGAACTGGGGGATGATCAGCTACGAGATCCCGCTGGAGGATTACCCGGATACCTACAATGGGCAACCGCTTTACTACGCAGCGCTGGCCGCACAGAAGAACCATTACGCGGTTTACCTGTCAGGTGTTTACCAGGATCCCAAGCAGGAGAAGATACTACGTGAAGGATTCGAGAAAATCGGCAAGAAACCGGACAAGGGAAAATCGTGCGTGCGCTTCCGCAAACTCGAGAATATTCCTCTAGAGGTGATCGGCCAGCTGATCGCAAGCACACCACCAGAAAAGTTGATCGCTCTATACGAAGAGTCACGAAATTAGTAGAGGATTATTTCGCCCTTCGTTGGCGGGGGATATTAAGCCTGGCGTCGATGAACTCTTTGAGGGTCAGCTTCAATACAATTGCAATCGTGCGAATTTCTTCGATCTCCTCGTGCGAGACCCCCCATCCCCATCCGCCACTGCAAACAGCGCATCCAACAAGTGCACCCGCTCATCCCCAGTGGTGCTCTCGAAAGACTGACGCGACAGGCGATAATAATCCAATCCTATAATGATAGTCGAGACCGCTGCTTCTGCCACCAGCGCAGCTTCTAGGTCTGAGAGATTCCAATTGCTCTGGATGGCGCTGACCATCGAGTCAAATTCCCCTTCCTGGACCTCGTGATCCACGTAAGCGACGCGCGCCGATGTCCATACCACAACCGCTGTCCCCCTTAGCGTCTTCTCCTACCATGATCAATTTGAACGGATTCTCGGGATTTCCTCAGCCTATCGTTTACGCTTTTCATCGTTTCCTCCAAAATCGACCTAGCTCCTTCTTCCCAAACCAAAAAACCGAAGCGATAACTTCGGCAGCCTGGCTGTCTGCCTCACTGCAGACTCTGGGCTTTATGCCCCCACCTCATGATAAGGTTTGCCGTTTCGGAATATAAAACTTTTAGGCGAAGTTTCACAAAGCTGTCAGCTAATCAAGGGTAATGCGTTCCCATTTGCATAGACAGCACAGTAAAATCAACAGTGCGATGAATTAGTTGCCCTCTGCTTTGAACTGTAAAATACCCTCCGTTCATGATCCTGGCGAACATAATTAAAGATGATATTTTACGATAATTGCCACTGGACAATTCTGTTACAAGTTTGTAACCATTTAGGGACGGAAATCTCTGTTATTCGTCTTCGACTCATTCGATCGATCCCTTCCCCAGGACTGCACGGACGTGCGGGTTGCTCAGGAACAAGGCGCGCAGCCCGGGCTTGTCGATGTGATCACTTATGAATTCGATGATCTCCCGCGCCTCCACCCGCAGCCCCTCTGCCTCCGCCATGTTGCCGGCTTCAACTTCGATCTCGATCCGCGCGGGCAGGATTTGCAGCAAGCTGCGTCGTGAACCGAGCTTTTCTGCTTCAGCTTGCGCCGCAGCTAAAACCGCGCCCGCTTCGCCAATCCGTCCAAGACCGCGCAATGCCTGGCCTTTGAGATAGAGCATATCATATTGATGTACGCGGATACCGAAGGAGCGCATCGAATCGATAATTTTACCGGTAAGTTTGAGTACCCGGTCATATTCTCTGTTTTCCAAGGCAACTTCACCCTCACAGTAGCCAATAAAAGAAGCTAATATGTGGTAAATCTCATCCGTGTCGAGTTCGGACTGTGCTTCTTTGAGAGTCGCATTGGCTTCAGCCAGATTCCCGCGGTAGAGGTGAAGCTGAGCCAAGGTCGCCAGCGCATGAGGCCGGAATTGATTGAGTTCATCCGCTTTGGCGAGTGCGTGACGTGCCAGCTCGAGTCCACGTTCGACGTCGCCGAGAAAGCCATAGATCCTGGCCAGGCGGGTGCGGTTGACGACCTGTGGAGCCGCAAATTCAGCCTTCTCGGCCAGAGGCAGCCCATCTTCAAGGGCCTTGATGCCTTGATCTATCTCGCCACGTTCCAGATAGATCTGGCCTACCGTATAGAGACTGTGGGCCTGCCCCCACAGGCTGTCGATCGATTGGCTGACGCCGAGCGATTCCTCCGACAGTGAGATGGCTTGATCGAAATCGCCCAATAAATAACAGCCTGCGGCGGTTGTGTCCAGGTTATCGGCCAGCATAGGCAGGTTACCCAGCTCACGCCACAATGCTCGGGCTTCCTCTAGCGTCGCCACCGCACGCGACCATTGGCCCACTGCGGCATAAGGGCGGACGATGTCGTGCAGGGCATAAGCCAGTTCTTCGCGCAGATGATGTTCGCGGGCGATGGCCAGCGACTGCTCGCCATAGTCCACAGCTCGCTGAGGGTCATGGCCGGTGTAGGTATCAAGCAACATCAGATTCCAGAGCGATTTGGCTTCGGCACGGTGGTCGTTCAGTTCGCGGGCCAGGGAAAGGGCACGTTCTGATAGCGCCAATCCACGCTGAGGATGATGTTTCACAGTGGGTGTTGAGTGGATGGTGGCTTGCGGGATCAGTGCGGCCAGTTCCAGGGATCGGTCAGCGCGTTCTCGCGCCAGGGCCTCCAATTCCTGATAATTGGCCAATGCATCGTCGTAATGTCCGGACAATTCCAGCACCCGGCCGCGACTGCTGTACAGATCGATAAGTTGCTCATTTGAAGCCTGGCTGCGCAGGCCCACTTCAAGGGCGTGACCATAATGACTAACGGCCTCCGTATTGGCGTACAAGCGTGCCGCGGCATCACCGGCCATTATGTAATATTTCAAGGCCTGTTCGTCGTCCCGCCCCTCATAGAAGTGAAAGCCGAGCCGAGGCGCCAGCTCCTCCAAACGCTCCGGGAACAAGCTCTCGAGTGCTTCGCCCACGCGGTGGTGGAACTGGCGGCGATGCCTGCGCAGGATGGATTGGTAAGCCACGTCCCGGGTCAGCTCGTGACGGAAAGTGTACTCCAACTCCGGCACTCGCGCCGCCTCAAGGATGAGCTCAACCCGCTGCAGTGTGGTCAAGTGTTCATCGAGGGAGACCTTCACCTCGATAGCCCATTGAAGTACGCGGCGGTAGAACAAACGGCCAATGACCGAGGCCAGCTGCAAGGTTTGGCGGAGCTCCTTATCGAGCCGGTCGATCCGCGCTGCAAGCAGCGCTTGCAGGTTATCCGGGATGGCGAGATCCTCGACCTTCACCCCCGTACCCCAACGCGCCCCACGCTCGTCGCGGACCACGGCGCCTTTTTCGATCAGGGTGCGGACGATTTCTTCGACGAAGAACGGGTTACCTTCGGCCTTCTGCAGGATGAGTTCGTGCACTTCGGACGGCAGATCGGCGACCTCCAGGAGGCTGTCTACCAGAACGTGGCTGTTCTCTGCAGATAATGGTTTGAGCGTGATCTCCGTGTAACGGTGGGGATAGTCGGTTTCGGAGGCGGTCTTGATCTTCCATGCGGGCGACCCCCGATAAGGACGGAAGGCGCATAGGAAAAGCAGCGGCGCTCGGTCGGAAAGTTGAAAAAGGTGGATGAGCAACGCCACCGAAGCCTCGTCGGCCCACTGCAGGTCGTCGAACACCATAACACCAGGTTCGTCGGCTGCCAGTTCTCGGATTAGGTTTTGCATGACCTCGAAGAGTTCGCGAGTGAGCGCTTCGCCTTCGAGCTGCGAAGAGTCCGAAGAAAGTTTGGGCTGCTCGGATCCTGCTCCAATTGCCAGGAGTAATTCAAACGCATGGATGGCGCGCTGGCGCAACTCAGGTGAGAGGTCCTCCAACATGGTGGCCAATTTCTGGCGCATGACATCAGGCGGATCGTCTTCTGAGATTCCACAGGACTGTTTGAACAACTGGCGGAAGAGTCCAAAGGGGAGTGCGGCATCGTACGGTACACCCTGAACTGCGCTCCATGTGTGTGGCTGGTCGGAATCCCTTTCCGCCTCCCAGACAGCCTTCAACTCCTCAATCAGGCGGGTCTTGCCCAGCCCAGCCTCGCCGATAAGACACACGATCGCTCCGCGACCTTGCTTCAGGCTGGTGAGCACCTCTTTTAGCTGCTCAAACTCCGCCTGGCGTCCCACGAGCGGCGCGCTCAACCCTTCGATCCCCCGCAGACGCCCTGGCTCTGCTTTCTGGCCCATCACCCGGTAGGCTTGAGTCGGCGCACGCTTCCCCTTGACCTCTACACCCCCGAGGGCCTCGAAGTCAAACAATGGCATCACCCGCTTGTACGTATTTTCCGAAATCTGCACCGTTCCTGGCTCGGCCGTCTGTTCCATCCTCGCCGCCAGGTTGACTGCATCCCCCATGGCCGTGTACTCCATCGCCAGATCCGATCCGATCTCTCCCACCACCACCGTTCCGGTGTTGATCCCGACACGTACGCCGAACGCCAGACCGTACTCATCTTTCACCCGCTCGCGGAATGGCTCGAGTTCCTTCAGAATGGCCAGCCCGGCCAGCACCGCCCGCTGCGGGTCGTCCTCATGGGCGATCGGGGCGCCGAAGAAGGCCAGAATGGCGTCACCCATCAACCGGGCCACCGTACCTTCATAGCGGTATATGGGGGCGATCAAGAAATCGAAGGCGTCGTCCATTATCTCGGCCCAATCCTCCGGGTCAAGCTGCTCGGCCATGGCCGTTGAGCCGGTGACGTCGCAGAAAAGAATCGTCACCACCCGCCGTTCACCTTCCAAGCTGCGACTTGCCCGTGCTGCTTGCAGCTTGGCGGCGAATTCTTCCGAGTTGTATTTCCGACGTCGGGGATCGGCCATTTCAACTTTGCCGTGGTAAATCCAGCAGAGCCTGGTCTACGTAGCACCACATCCACCGGTAGAAAATGCCACGTTCAACCGGCTTGACGAGTGGATGACCGGTTGCCTGGAAATGCTTCATGGCGTGTCGGTTTCTCGAGCTGTCGCAGCATCCGACATAGCCACAAATCATGCACACTCGAAGCTCCGGCCACGTATCTCCAAGGGCGACACAGTCTTCACAAACAAATACTTTAGGCGCGGTGATCTGGATTTGATCGAGATGCGTACATTCCTTTACCCTGAAAGTTCCAGTAAAGGTACGTCTGAGGATGAAGTTGGCTATTCCCATACTGCCTTCCATGGTGAGGACGCCGTAGATATTGAACAATGGCGTGGCCGTTTCGTCGTGGCTCACACTCTATTATCGAACAGGTCTCACGTTTGTAGGACTTTGAAAAGCACTTTACCCTCTCCCCTTAAAATCAAGTTTAGATATCTAAGAAAGCGTTCGTCAAGTAAAAGAACCTTGGATGGACCACACCCCAATTCCAGCACAAAGAAACTGGTGACCGCTGGAGTTGGTTGGTCGCACGGGCGGTTTGAGTACTATTCCTATCTCGTCTGATTGTGAAAGACCATCCCTTGCCCTGGCAAAAACCGCTGAACAATCTGATCCCGCAACCCGTTCAACAAGCCCTGCCGTTGATTTTTGCACAGTTTGGCTCTCCCACTCGGAAGCCGAAAATGCGTTGAAAATCACCGGGTTGGCAAGATGGTAAACGCAGAACCCCAAAACAGCGCTTCAAAGTGGTCAAAAAGCCGTCTGAACCGCCTCTATTCGATTGTCAAAGTACCATTTTTTCAACCTGATCCTGGATCAGGCTTCATTCATTTGTCTAAATACGAGAAGTTGATTTAATGTAGATAAATATTACCATTAATATGGTAATATGGACTGGTTGACGGGATTAATATGCCCAAAGATCTTAGTTCGAAACTAAATCCAAGAAACAAACCGTAGACCAAGACAATTGGAACAAAAAATCTCACCGATTTCGGTGAGATTTTCAATGTTTTAATTCGCCCGGCGTGCGCGAGGGATTTTCAATTTGGCGTCGATAAACTCTTTGAGGGTCAACTTCAATACAATGGCAATCGTGCGAATTTCTTCGATCTCCTCGTGCGAGACCCCCCCATCCCCATCCGCCACTGCAAACAGCGCATCCAAAAAGTGCACCCGCTCATCCCCAGTGGTGCTCTCGAAAAACTGACGCGACAGGCGATAATAATCCAATCCAATAGTGATCGTCGAGACCGCTGCTTCTGCTACCAGCGCAGCTTCCAGGTCTGAGAGATTCCAATTGTTCTGGATGGCTTTGACCATCGAGTCAAATTCCCCTTCCTGGATCTCGCGATCCACATAAGCGACGCGCGCCATCAACCCACCTGCTAAACTCAACCTGCGCAGCTCTTTTTCTGGGATATCGATCTCAGTTTCTTCCAGCTCAAGACGGCGGCTGACACTGTAATAAACTTTGTTTTTTACATAATCATCCAGGTACAACTCGCGGTTTGGAGCGTTCTCGATCGCCTTGGAGCGACGATTTAGCGAGCTCCCCAGAAAGTTACCCATGCTGCCTAAAACACCGACGTTTGCATCTCGGATGGCTGATTTTATCTCTTCGACGCTGGCCTGCTCTTCTACCGATATCTCACCATCAGCGCTGACCAGCTCGTCGACCATGGTGAGTGCTAATTCTTTGTCCTGTGATGTCTTCAGACTGGATTGTAAATCTGCCACCAGGCGAGCCCGTTCGGCATCACCCACCGGCGATTCGATGTATATATCCAGCTCTGCCCAATCACTGGCTGTCATCTCCGGCAGCTGGAAAAGCAAGTCCTTCAAACTGTTAATTTCTTCATGGCTGGCCGACCCATCTGCCCAGGCAGCGGCGATCATTACTTTGGCTAATGCCATGATGGCATCTGATTTTGGCACAATTTCCTCCTGACCTGTATTCATTTTAATAATTGTCAATCCTGAAGTTTGGGGTACACCGAGTGATTGATTGTGGTCCCCCGGTAGAAGCAGGACGAAAAGCATTCTACCATAGCATGATTAATGCCAATTTAGAAATCGATGGCTTGGGATGCGAATTTTATATTTTTTCAACCAATTGGATTACTATACCCAGACCAACCAGACAACTTTCGCACATAATTTGTCAGCTGATGAGGATGATGAATATTCGATATGAACTCTCCAAGGGATGAATTATTTGCACAGGAGCAGCAAAACCCATATCTTGAAGGGCTTCCCAGAAGTCTCACACCTATTCTTACCCATCAACCTCCATTATTTATTCGTTTAAACAAATACAGATCTTGGCTATAATTGTGAATAACCACCACCCATCTGGCACTGTATTCTACTGCAGAATTCATCTGTGATGAGCTGACGCGCTGCCATACCCGCACATCCACGCCATGATTTGCAAATACAATCTTGCCATGTTATAAATTTGAGGTTGAGCGCCTCAACAACAGCTCACGCGTCCAGTCATCTATTATAAGTTCTCTGCAATGAACCCCCGAATTCAATTTAGCTTAACTGTATTCCAATAACTTTCAGCGAAGATGAGAAAATAATAAAGCACCAGAAGGATTTATCGATGATCGAGAATAATATGAACCAAACTGTATCCCTCAAGGATGGCAGAAACCTTGGTTTTGCTGAATGTGTTGACACCGCTGGTGAGGCGGTATTCCATTTTAACGGTTCTGGCGGCTCACACTTAGAATACCCAGCCGATCAATCTATCCTGACGGATTTGGGGATCAGGTTTATCGCAACCAACCGCCCGGGGTATGGGCTATCCGATCCACAACCGGATCGACAGCCGCTTGATTGGCCGGATGAGATCATCATCAACTCTCCTTGGGGTTTTAACATCAAGGAGATAAGAGTACGAATCGATATCCGGCAGGGCGAAGTGGACAAGAATGTGCCTCTCAACCAGGCTCAATACCAGCACGAACTCATCCCGAACAGCCGGCTGACTATTCTCCCAGACCAGGCACATCTCTACTTACTATCCAACTGGTTTGAAGTACTTAGAGAATTGGTGGAGTAAGTAACAGTTAAGGTTGTAACACGCACCCGGAAATTACAGTGATTTAGAATCAGTTATGTATAATGAATAAGTAACGCGAATTACTTAAGGTTTGATACATGCCTACCAATCTTCCCCCAGATTTTTACGATGCCGAAAAGCGCTACCGTCTGGCTAAATCACCAACGGAGAAGATCGCCTGTCTGGAAGAGATGCTGAGCATCATCCCCAAGCATAAAGGGACTGACCATATTCGCGCTGACTACCGCAGGCAGATCTCCAAGCTGAGAACTGCCTCGCGAACCCAGAAAGGCGGCAGCATCCATGTTTCTGCTTTCCGCATCGATCGGGAAGGACCAGGGCAGGTCGTCGTGCTGGGACCAACCAACGTGGGTAAATCTGCGTTGGTTGATGCCCTCACGAACGCCTCCCCCGAGGTCGCCCCCACGCCGTACACCACCTGGAAACCAACCCCGGGTATGATGCTGGTCGACCATGTACAAATCCAGTTGATCGACACCCCTCCGCTCGATCGCGAGTATCTCGAGCCAGATTTAATCGACCTCATCCGCCGCTCGGATCTGATCTTGCTCGTTCTTGATTTGCAAACGCACCCGGATCAACAACTGCATACCACCATCGAAATTTTGAGACAGAACCGCATTGTCCCCCTGCACCTGAAGGACAGCAGCGAAGAAGAACAATATGTGTGGTACGTTCCCGTCTTCGTGTTGGCCAACAAATGTGATGATGAGAACCTGGATGAAATCTGCCAGGTATTCCGTGAGCTGCTCGAGGATGAGTGGCCGATTATATCGATCTCTGCAGACACTGGACGCAACCTCGATCAACTAAAACAGGCAGTTTTTGATAGTCTGGAAATTCTGCGAGTTTATTCAAAAGCCCCTGGTGAAGAGCCTGATTTCAGCAAACCAGTCGTGATGAAGAAAGGCGCTACTCTCGAGGATTTCACTAAGGAGATCCACAAGGATTTCCAAGAGAAACTCAAATTCGCCAGAGTCTGGGGGAGCACAGCGTTTGAGGGTCAGATGGTCCAGCGCGACTACATCCTCCAGGATGGGGATGTGGTCGAGCTGCGCATCTGAATCCTTAATTTCCCTTTCCCACCGCTGAGTAAACTTATATCTCTTTCCTTAATAAGTTTGCCAGTTCCAGGACAATATCTTCTGGCGAACCTTGCAAGAATTCCCGTCTGCGTTCTCGATAAGGAGCTTCGGCTAATCCAGTTATAATCGTAGGTGAGCCAGTCAAATCGATATGCCCGGACTCAGCATCCGTCAAACGACCCTTTTCGAACGCCCAAGACCTGAGACGATAATAAATTAATCACGGCCCATTCCCAATTGGCGAGGGATTTCACCACTGCAGAGTGCCAGCGCTACCTGCACTTGCCTTCCTGCGTGGAGGATTAACCCTCGACGGGGCGATATCCTGGGTTGTTTTGAAAAGATCGCGGTCGGAAAGATCACCAGTTGAGTGAACTCTATCGTTCCTTTAGGGTAGGATCACAACTTTTAACCCTTCTCGACGCCCTGCTGTCTGAAAAGCCAGCTCGTATTCGGAGAGTGGGTAGCGGTGCGTGACCAATGAGCGCACATCGATCAAGCCATCTTCGACCAGCTGGATCGCCCGGGGATAAGTAAATTTCATGCGCCGGGAGAGTTTGATCGTCAAGCCTTTACGCCGCGCAGTCGAAGCGGTGAAGGTTGTCCTGTCTTGGGAGGGGATGCCGACCAGGATCACCCGGCCTCCAGGTTTTACCGCGTTGATTGCGGTTTCCACCGCCTGGTTTTCACCAGCCACCTCGAAGGCCACTTCGACTCCCCGTTCGCTGGTTGCATGCCAGAGTTCTTCCTCATCCCATTCCTCCGTAACCAGGTAACCCTGGGTTGCTCCCATGGAAAGGGCCGCTTCAAGGCGCTGATTCACCCGGTCGGTGACCAGGATCTCACTCGCTCCAGCCAGGCGCGCCAGCTGTACGATCATCAATCCAATCGGACCAACCCCAAACACGCCTACCGCTGTTCCGGGTTTGATCAAC
>SDBU01006835.1_pt1 | contig 13333 bp, 21 predicted proteins | sample 2277071 | NCBI WGS metagenome assembly SDBU01 (sample SAMN10397929, study PRJNA504765) | marine sediment metagenome | isolation source: marine sediment core GS08_GC12, 126 cmbsf | place: Arctic Ocean: Gakkel Ridge, Loki's castle | collected 2008 | reverse complement strand
AGTATGCATAGTAACAGTGGTAGTGATAGGTTGCAGGTGGTGGGTGGCAGGTGGGGGGCGGCGGCGGGGTCTAATTCGTTGGAGGTTCCCACTATGGGGGGTATTGGATCTCCCTTGCCGTTTTAACCGTCTAATAGTCAACTTTATTTTGATTGACGCGGGGATCAGTCCGAGGGTAGCGGAGGGTCTGATTAACGGGGTCCGTACAAATCTAAAAGAATAAAAGTAAAAGAGCACTATTTTTTATTTTTCAAATTTTACAAACCTCCATTCTACTCCACCTGCTGTTTTTTGGTCTCGACAGGCTCTGCAAATTACTGTGGGCGAAATTCCACACCCCCGTGCCGCAGCCGCCACACTAGGGAATAGCTGCCCATTGCTTGTGATAACAGGACGAGCTACACCAGCTACGCGCTCAAAGTTTGGATCAGCGTACCGCCAACCAAAAAATCCCATAGTCTTACTCCTACCCTTACACACATTTCTTATACCAGACGAATTATTTATGCTAAAAGTTTTTTTCGGCCGCAATAGCCATAGACTCAAAATATATTCCGTCCGAACGGATCACCGCTCTACCGGTATGCGTCCCGTCTCTACGCTTATCTAAACCATCCTGACTTGAAGTTCCATAGCAAAGATTGGCAACAGAATTATCTAAGCTACCATTTGAACCATGGCGGATTTGCTGACCAGCCGGGCGAGGGCCAACAAAAGTAAGCATAATTAACTTATGCACTTGATAATAGATATTTTTACCATTTTTACTAAGTGATACCATCTTGTAACCGCCGCGATTATTGACACGTTGTATTCTTAAATATCCTTTAATTCGCTTCTTATAGCCATTCTTATCGGTGACTACCCGATCTACACTCCTTACCCTCCCAAGCGTGCTCGCCTGATAATATCCCCCATAACCTGGAATATTGCGCCAAATTTCACTAACAGTCATATCTTACCCTAATTAAAAGATTACCGACAATCTACAACATATTGCTGTAATATGTCAAGCTGCCAGCGAGGATATATTCCAAGGATATTTCGAGTGAACAGGTGAAACTTTGAGGCGATTATATCTGCAAGACCATCTACGGCTTCCTCAACCGTCTCACCAGACGCAGAGATATTGGCTTCTACAAATACAGCCACATAGACACCGTTTACTGACCATACTAAAACCGGAAGCGGTTGAATAACGTGTAAGTTGCCAGGAAGCGACTTCAGTGTACAACGCTTAATCATAATTTCATCCTGTCTCATTGAGGAATATGGAAAATCGCCTTATATTAAAGTTTATCACAAAAATACTAAAAGTCAAGTCAAATTTCGGGAATTGACAACCTACATATGCACAAGTGTACAGTGCCGAGGGCAGCTTACAATTATTTTAACTATTTTGACGATTTTTCCGGATTTTAGGTTGTTTTCGCGACTTATTAGACTATTATATAGTAGAGGAGGGTTTTTTATGAGATGTGATAAAGCAGATCCAAACCGGTGTCAAGCTGTCCAATCAAAAGGACAATGCAACAATTTATCTATTGAGGGATCGAAATTCTGTGAGATTCATGCCAAAGTCAGTGGGGCTGAAATCCACGAAAAACGACTACGCCACTATCTTTTAAGTAATCCCGAATTACAGGCAAGACTCAATCGCCAAGCGGCCGTTGAGGAGGTGCGCAGTCTGCGCGAAGAGATCCATCTAGCTCGGATGATGGTCGAAACAAGACTCGATCTGATTGAAGATAATGATCGAGGTGATATGCTCGCGGCTTTTTCCAATGTCAATACTTACTTACAAACTATTGAAAAGCTCGTTAGCTCCTGCCATCGAATGGAAGTCTCTCTCGGTAATCTACTAAGTAAGGCTTCTGTTTTTACATTGGGCCAAGAAATTGTCAGTGCTTTAGTTGACGAATTGCAACATGTCGATGGCTACGAAGAAATCGTTGACCGAGTTAGTGAGCGAATCGTTGTAGCTATCGCCGAACAACAAAACAAGGAAAAAAAATCATGACAGGTATTTATGCTGATCTCATTGCAAATGCATCAGCATGGGACTCTGGCAACGGCGATGGAAGCGTTGGCAAAGACCGTGTTATTAACATGCAAATTGATCGTTACATTGCTATGCAAGGTGGCGACGTTGAAGCCGCTGCTGCTTTTGAGCAAGCAGATGAAATTCAAACAATCGCAACATTCGCAGTCACTGTAACAAGTGGAAACTATACCCTAACACTTAATATTGGTGGAACTTCGGTTACAACAGCAAATATTGTGTACAATGCTTCCGCCGCAACTATTGAAACAGCTATCGATACAGTTTGTACCGGTAATGTTACTGACTGGACAAATGGTGATGTTACTGTTGCATGTACTGATAACATGTCTGCTAACACTGTCACTTTAACCTATGATGGTGATGCTGGGAGTGCTACAAACATACCGATAGTAACTATCACTGATGTTGATCTCAAGGGTGGTTCTACTGGTGCAGTGTCTACAGCCCCTCAGGGTGTTGTTCCAGTGGATGAAGTGAATGAGATCGCTATTTTTAAGGGCCTCCCTACTAGTGGTAACTACACACTCACAATTAACTTGAGTGGCGAATCGGCTGTTACAACTGCGAACCTTGTGTACAATGCGAATGCTGCAACTATTGAAACAGCTATCGATGTAGTTTGCACGGGTAACATCACCAGTTGGGTAAATGGCGACATCAGTGTTGCCTGTACTGATAACTTAACTGCCAATGTTGTCACCTTAACGTATGATGGTACTTCTGTTACTGGAGCTAATCATACGGCTGTTGTGATCACAGATGTTGATCTCGCTGGTGGTGGCGTTGGCGCTGTGACTGAAACTTTAGCCGGTGTCGTTCCTGTGAATGAAGTGCAGGAGCTTGCAGTTCATACTGGTACTCCAACTGGTGGTAACTTCACAATCACAATTAACTTGAGTGGTGAGTCAGCCGTCACAACAGCAAATATTATATTCGATGATAATGCCGCAACTATTGAAACAGCTATCGATACAGTTTGCACGGGTAATATCGCCGGTTGGGTAAATAGTGACATCAGTGTTGCCTGTACTGACAACTTAACTGCCAACGTTGCCACATTTACGTATGATGGTACTTCTACTGCTGGAGCTAATCATGCCGAACTATTAGCTAATGATGTGGACATGTCGGGCGGCGGAACCACTGGTCCTGGAGCTCCATCTACAACTACACCAGGTGTGTTGGCTGTGGACGAAGCTCAATCTCTCGCAGAATTTCCCGCTTCTACTGCTGGGGGTGTCTACACAATTAACCTTAATTTAGTTGGTCCTTTACAAGCTAACACTGCAAATATTGCATTCGATGCTGTTGCTGCAACTATTGAAACAGCTATCGATACAGTTTGTACTGGTAATGTTGGTGGCTGGACAAATGGCGATATTACTGTTGCTGGTGGCCCAATGTCTTCGGGTGCTGTTACCTTAACTTTTAATGGTGATTCTGTTGATGAGCTTGATCATAGTCTCACTACAGTTTATGATGTTAACCTCACACAAGCAGACCGTGGCGGTGCAGTATCTACATCACCACAAGGTGTAGTGGCAGTTGACGAAATTCATTCCATTGCAGTTTTCCCTGTCACTGTGACGAGTGGTAACTACACTCTTACAATCAACGTGGCTGGTGAGGCAGCGGTTACTACAGCAAATATTGTCTACACTGCTAATGCCGCAACTATTGAAGGAATAGTTAACACTGCTTGTGCTGGCTTCGGTGGGTGGACAAATGGGGATATTACTATCTCTGGTGGGCCTTTATCTACTAATGCTGTTGTATTAACGTTCGATGGTAACTCTGTGGATGAGGCAAATCACACGGATACTATTATCAATGATGCGGATCTCAAGGGCGGCACGCCTGCTACCCCAGCAGTGGGTACTAGCGGGCAAACAGCTCGACGGGCATTAGCTGCATTGGCAGCAGTGGGGGCGATCACATCTTCACCACCGCCGCAAGGAACTACTTCAGGTATCGTAGCCGTATCAAGGCCAGCTAATCCTCACTTACCCGCGCCAGCTACTTTGAAAGCTTTAGCTTTACAAGCAGCTATTGATGATAGTACGGATAGTTTGTATACTGAACTCATGTCGCAAATGGGCTTGACTCACTTGTTATAAGGAGTACTGCAAATGTTCAAACGACTTAGAGAGTGGCGAAGGCGGCGACGTATTCTCCGGGCTATTCGTCTTCTGGATCGCGCATATCCCGGAGCTGTGCGCATCTTTATGTTAGACAATCACGGTATGCTTATTGCCACTGGATGTCTACGAAAATTTTTAACGATTTCTTAAAGGGAGGGAATGATGAAAGCTTGGTATCTAAGTAAAATGGTGTGGCTAAACGGGTTAACTTTATTAGCAGGTGTGATCAGTTATGTGGCTGGCCATGAAGCTATAACTGCTAATCCTGAACTTGTTGCAATGCTTGTTGCTTTACAAGGGGGTGTTAACATAGTTTTACGTTTCTTCACTTGGAAGTCAATTGGTTAATGTTTCTTCAATACATAGGGAATCACAGTGATTCCCTATGTACTCTATAAGGGATGCTCTCAATAGATGAAACTAAAGTATGCCGCAACTGTGGTGAGGAAAAGTTAATAGATAAATTTCATTTGACAAATCAAAAAAGGCCAAATGGTAAAGTTTACCGTTATTATGTAAGTTTATGTAAGAAATGTCACCGTGAAGATTGCAGACGTCGCCACAAGAAACGTGATTCACAACAACTTAGAGATACATATCTAAGAAATAGGTATGGAATTACTCTTACTGATTATGCTACATTGTTAGAAGCACAAGATGGTAAGTGTGCAATTTGTGGCACAACTAAGCCTGGCAAAACTAATCAAAATAACGGATTTCTTTTTGTTGATCATTGCCATGAAACTGGTCGCATTCGAGGCTTACTTTGTAACTAATATAATCGAATTTTAGGTCGTTTTCAAGATGATCCAGAGTTATTTGATAAAGCAGCAAAGTATCTTCGATTGCATCTTAAAAGTTAACTAGGGGAAGAGATAAGTAATGGCCGTTAAGAAACCTATCGTAATGACAAATGGTGAACTTGAGCAGCTTCAACCCGGAGATCGAGTTCAACAAGTTGTAGTATTTGATCGTCAAAATGGTAATACCGGTAATGTAGTTATGTGTACGCCGGTTTATGCGTCTGGTGCTGGCCAGGTTGATGAAGCACAAGCAGATGCTGCAAGTACTAAGAATGTTCTTGGTTTAATTGCGGATGATGATGTTGCACCTAGTGGCAATGGCGCGGTTCAAAGTGATGGTATTTTCACGGCAACAACCGCTCAATGGGATGCTGTGACAGGCGACACTGGTGGACTTACAATGGGTTCAAGATATTATCTTGATGATGCAGCAAGCGGCACATTGACAATAACACTACTTACGACACAAGGTAATTTTATTGCTCCCGTTGGTATTGCTCTTAGTACAACAGAGTTGGAAATTTCCATTGGTCCAACAGTAAAACTATGAGACAGAAGCCGTTAATCTACCGTGACAGTGATGGGTTCAGTCGCTGTCAGTTTCCTGATTTTATTGATTTGGAACACTTGAATGTTGGAGTGCCCGGCACTGTTGAAATTGATAACGGTAGAATCACAGTTACTAGAACTAATATCTTAGCTATTCCTGGGGTAACACCATCGACAAAAGAAATTAATAGAATTGATGGTGGGTTTGAGGGAAGTGTACTCATTTTAAGGTGTCAAAAGAATACAAAAGTAAAAAGCGGCGGAGATTTGTATCTTAATAAAAATTGTATATTAAAAAAGCCGGTTGATACATTGATGCTTTTGAAAATTGGAACTGGTTGGGTTGAATTAAGTCGCTCAAAGAATTTATAAGGTTTACCATGAAAATATGGAATGGCACATCTTCAACAAGGCCCGACTCACTGGTGCGTAAGGGTCCAGATGGAGAAGACTGGCGCACTATAATTAAAGAGCTACAAGCCACCCAGAGATTCTTAGTGAATCTGGCAGGCAATGCTTCGGACATGCCGAGCCTCATTGAAGAGGTGAAAGCATTACACAAGCAAATATTAACACTACAAATTGCCACCTGCCAGCTAACTGTACCAGAAGATGTTAAAGCCAGAGTAAATGAAATCGATGTAAAAATAGACAAGCTGCATAATATCTATGCCCATGCGGCAGAAGTACTTCAAACGGTTAATTTTTTACAGCGTCAACTTTTGAATTTAGGCAGACGCATCGACACACATATTGAAGAAACAGATCGAAAACAACTTTCACTTGAAAATCGGCTTGCAAGTTGGCAGCGAATAAACGAAGAACAATGGAACGATCGACTTGAAAAAGCAGAAGAGCAATTGGGAGCGATTTCCCTTGCAATGGGCTTGAAAAAGTTCGGAGAGTAGTATGTACGCGCCAGTAATACCACGAGTAGATGATGCAATAGCTAATTCAGTAGTTGGTTTAAGTAGTAGTGACTTACTTCTTGAATATAAGGAACTAATTGCCGGCGCGGGCGTCAGCATTGTTCACACAGCCGGGACTATTACAGTCACAGTGGCTGCGTCCGAACACGTTCATAATATTAGTGAATGGGCGACCGAAGCCATTGCATCCGGAGACTTTGTCTCATTTTGGGATATCACGCTGCCCGCAGCGCCTAAGAAAATCACATTCGCAAATTTTGAAGCAACACTTGCACATGACAATCTTAGTTCTGGGACAATTGCCGCTCATGATACCACGGCTACTGGGGCCAATTTAACTTCGCTTACTGATAACAGTGTAGTGGACTCGCTGCATCGTCACTCAGAGCTTTCGGCAAGTGATGGATCGCCGGATTCAGTAGTTTCAACTGATGCGGATGGCAACTTAACAGTCATCGGACTGTCGACTTTTTCAAGAGCGGACTCAACGCCAAATGGTGTTGCGTCAGTAGTCTTTGATGATGTCGTTATGGGTTCGACTGAAACTACTAATACTGGGATGACCATTTTCGCCACAGGGCAAACGGGAATAGCTTTCGCAAATGCAGGAAACGAGTTAGCGGGGCAAGTTAGGTATCAACACGGTAACAATTGGATGGAGTTTGTTGTTAATGAGCGTCTGGATGTCCGGTTCTCTTCGGCGCAGGTTTTGTTTAATGTGCAGCAGCAGGATATGGATTTCCAAATTCCGGCCGTGGGAACTCCGCAAGCTTTTTATCTAGTAGGTTCTAATGCCTATATCGGAATGGGCACAATTCCTGATGCCCGCCTTGAAGTAGCGACAGGAGCCACAGAAGGCCAGCAGGCGATCACAATTGACCAGAATGATATTGATGAGGCGTTTATTGATTATCAAGGAACTTCTGCGGCAAATGTTGATAACAACATCACAACATGGACGGCAGGAAATTCAATTCAAGGATTTACGAAAGACGAAGTAAATGGTGTAGCAGTATGGAGACCTTATTATGACGCGCCAACATCGTAGGAGGATACAGTTATGGGAACTTGGAAAGAACAACCTCAAAGTGGTGTAGTCCCGCCTGAAAAGATTGTATATGAAGTTTCTGAGGTTGTTATAGTGCGAGCTGTTCAGCGAGAGGCTTTACTAGTGGAAAAAGCCCGGTTGCAAGCACAAATAGCTACAATTGATGAGGATTTGGCGACAATTGCTGAACTTCAAAAATAGTTTGGGAGACGAATAAATGCCACTGCCTACACCAAAATTTAGCGCTGGTCAGGTATGGGATGGTGTAACTTCACGATCTCGGCCTACTACCGACATTTTCAAACATGCGGATGGCGAGATCGCGGGCCGGCTTTCTAGTGAGATCATTGCTCTTGAAGCTTTACTCAAAAATGTTTTTGATGCAATTGATATAATCGGCACTCCTAGCACAGGGAATTCAGTACTTGGTGTAAAAGGAGACGCTTCGGGTCTTGAGTATAAGGACTTGGTTGAAGGTGCGGGAATTAATATTACGCACGCTACTAGCAACATAACAATTACAGCGACGAGTACGACCGATGAGAAAGTTGGTATTGATGCTGGTGCAACAGCAGGTTATATTGGTGCGGCCGCAAATGATGGTGTCATACGAGTTGATGCACCTCTAACTTATGTTGACGGCGGCGATTTTGTAACACTTGGCTTGAATCAAGCGGCAGTTGACCACGGTGCTCTAGACGGTTTAACAGATGATGACCATGTAGCATATTCTCTTGCTGACGGCACCCGAGCATTTACCGGCACAGTTGGTGGAATAGATCCTGTAGCTTCAACGGATCTTGCGACAAAAGAGTATGTGGACCAGTCTGTTAGTTTTATCTCGGAGTATTATCTCACCAATACTGCATCAGGTATTGGTGGTATATACTATGATGCAATTGAATTACATACAGGGGAAGCTGAGGCTAATTTTACGGTAGCTGGTTTAACTGATGGTAATGGCCAGCCAATTGTAACCTTTGCAACAATTGCCGGCACGCCAGGGATGGATGCATTTAGACATGGCGTCTATGCGATGCACGTCCACGTAGAAAAAATAGCTGGAACTAAACCTACAAAACTTTACTATGAGGTATACCGGAGAGAAGTGGGCGGGGCAGAAACTTTGATCGCAACATCAGAGCTTTCTGACTATATCACTGCTAAGACTGGTATCCTGCTTCATGCGTCAGTACTGAATGATATTACTGTGTTAGTGGCTGATAGACTTGTTTGGAAAGTGTTGGCAAATGTTGAATCCACTGGTTCCAATGCGTCTATTGTCATTTATGTCGAAGGTGATAATGTATCTAGGGTCTCTGTACCGACCAGTACCGAGATTCTCAGTTCGATTTTCCTGCGACAGGATGGTACTAAAGAGTTAACTGGCAACATGATAGTGACGGGTGGCGTCACAATTGATGGTCATGATCTTTCTGTTGACGGAACTAAACTTGATGGTGTTGAATCTCTCGCTGATGTAACAGATGCAACTAATGTGGGAGCGGCTGGAGCAGCTATGTCTGGCGGCGCTTTTCATGATGGTTTTAGTGACTCTGTAGTAAATGAACATATTGATTGGACAGGCGCGTCAGAAAATTTTTCTACATCAGGAACCGTGTCCGGTATCAATGTTACATCTGGGGCCGATCCCGGCCACACGCACTCAGGCGGCGCGACTATTGCTGGAACTGCGGGTGAAATATTGTCTGAAGGCGATGTTTTATATGTTCAAAATGATGGTGAATCCTATAAAGCAAAAGCAGATGCAGACGCCACGAGTATTGTAATTGGACTTTGTGATCGAGATGCCGCGGAAAACGCAGCAATTGCAATTATACCAATTGGCTCACTGGATGTAGTGGGTTGGGGTTTAACTACCGCGAATCAATATTATTTAAGTTCTAGTACTGCCGGTGAGGTTACTGATACGGCTCCCTCGACACCAGGGGAGTATGTAGTTCCAGTTGGTGTAGCAGTAAGCACCACAGAGATGGCAATTAATATTCAGTTGAGAGTATCACTGTGAGTTTTTTAGTGGAGTAGTTAAGATGGCTAAGAAAAAGAAAAAGTGGATTCAAAAAGCTGATATCAAAGAAGGGGCGCTTAAAGACATGGCTAAGCAAGCTGGATTTTCATCTTGGCGAGAATTTTGTTCTCAGCCAGAAGGGAAATTGACGCCATTAGCTGAAAAACGGTGCGCATTAGCGAAGACCTTGACCCGTATAGTGAAGAAGTAATGTCACAACGATCAAGGCGGGCGGCAAGACGTAGAAGATATCATAAGTACAGTCGTAAGATTCCTACTCCCCCTACATCCGACTTCCTTGAAAGCGCGCAGCCAGAACAACAAGATTTACCAGTGTGCGGCTGCGGTAAAGCTGTTAAATATGCAGGGGCTCATATTTGTGAAGATTGCTTTGTTCAGCTGCAAGTTCGCTGGCCTGGTAAAGTTACAAGAGTAAGAATTAATCTTTAAGGGTGAGAAAATGAGAACAAAATTCAAAACTGCTACAGTGTTAATGGCATTAATAGTGGGTTCCGGATTGTTAATTGGTCCCTACTTACAAGTACCAGGTACACTACTTCCGCCGACCGTAGAAGTGGTTGAACCCGTTGAACCTGCGCCACTGCCTGGTCCAGCACCCGTTCCAGCAGTCGCTGAAATCATGGCTCAAGCTCAAAACGTAGCTAAAGTTGGTGAGCTTGTTCGATTTGATTTATCCCAAAGTATGGCACAATCGATTAAGTGGATTGTGATGCCTGCGACAGTGGATTTTGAGGTTTATGATAAGGGACGATGCGCTGTATTCTCTGCGCGTGAGCCTGGAGATTACATGTTTATTATAGCCGGCGCCTATCGCGATACAATCGACGTCGTGATTCATACGTTAGTAGTTGAGGGGCTACCCCTTCCGGATATCCCGCTTGTTAAGCCAAATGTCCAAGCCAATATACAAGCGTGGGTGTCTTACTGGTGTGCGGTGAATAAACGGCCAAAAGATGAAACTGAGCGATTAGCCGTGAGTTTTGAGACTATTGCTGTGCAAATTAATGCAGGTACTTTACAAAAAGCCGCTGATATTGTTAAAGCTACTGCGGAGGCCAATCGAACTGCTGTAGGTGACTCTCTTCCTGAGTGGTTACCAGTATTACAAGAGCTTCAAACAATGTTGAAAAAGTTAGTAGGACAGGGAAAACTCTCCACACCAGACCAACATAAAACTTTATGGTTAGATATTGCTAAGGGTTTACGTGATTATGTGTCTTTAATCGGAGTGTGAAATGAACCGACGTGAGATGCTAATACAAGTTTTAGGCGCTACAGGACTGTCATTGACAGGGCAATCAAGTCATGGGGCAGTTTCGCCAGTTTATAGTGGTTGGGTTGATGATCGAACCATTAGAGAAAATTTTGTAAGAACCCTTTCTAAGCCATATTTGAGCCAACAGAGTAGCAGTATTAGAGGTACAGGTAGGGGTAAGGTAGTATTACTTTACAAGTTTTTTGAGGAGTTAGTAGGCACTTTAACACCACACCACCAAGAAATTGGGGATTGTATTGGACACTCTTTTGGGCTTGGAATTGATGTATTGACTGCTGTGCAAATCATAATGCACGGGCATTCTGAGCAATGGGTTACAAAATGTGCTACAGAAATTATCTATGGCGGTTCGCGAGTTGAAGTTGGTAACAAAAAGATTCGTGGTGATGGTTCAATGGGGGTTTGGGCGGGTGAATTTATTAAGAAGTGGGGAGTACTACTTCGGAAACCCTATTTAGATGGGGAATATGATTACACAGAGTATAGTGGCTCTGTGGCACGTACTCTTGGACGAACGGGAGTGCCTGATGATCTGGAAGCTATTTGCCGTAAGCATCCCGTTAAAACTTGTGCAATTGTTCGATCATGGGAAGAGTGTCGAGATTCTGTCGCAAATGGCTATCCAATTACCTTGAACAGTAAGGTGGGGTTTAAGAGGGGGCGATCAGGTTATCACCGTGACAAAGATGGGTTCCTAAGTCGTTCGCGCCGTTCCTGGTATCACTCTATGGTAATTCTGGGTATTGATGATAACTATAAACGACCCGGCGGTTTGATAGTAAATAGTTGGGGCCCAAACTGGGTTAGCGGCCCCACTCGCCACGAACAACCGGCGGGAAGTTTTTGGGCTGATGCAAGTGCTATTGATCGTGCAGTGAAACAAGGTGATAGCATAGTTTTAAGCGGATATTCTGGGTATCCCCAGGTAAATATTGATAATTATAAACTTTGGTAGGAGAGAATTTTAATTATGCGGTGGTTAATACTTATTGTTTTAATAGGGGTTTGCTATGTTTCGGTTAATTTTACTTTGGCGAAGAGTCGTGAAGTTATTCCGATCAATCGAGCTGTCACTAGTGAAGGGTCTTTCCATCAACTGGCTACGCAAAATCAACAAAGCGACGGACATAGCGAACGATTACCTGGATCAACAGGGTTTGCCGCCACGGGGCCGAGGCGGCCGTGGTCGTCGCAGACGATTGCGCCGGCGATAAATTATCCTCCAAATTACTTACTTATTTGGACAGCCGACTGGTGCTCTAAGTGTCCTCGAATGAAGACTCTCGGAGTCAAGTTAAAAAATGAGGGTTTTGACATCTTTTATATTGATTTTGATATTAATAAAAAGCAAGCAATAAAAGATAGGATTACTGCCGTCCCGGTCGCAGTTGTTTATACTGCTAGTAAAGAGGTTAAGCGATTTGTAGGTATTAGTCAAAGAACCGAGGCGAGAATTGAGGCGCAAATTAGGAACGTTTTAAGGAAAAACAAGTGTCATTGATAACTATGACGTTCACTGAGCTATTAGTAACTGGGCTTGCTATCGCAAGCATAACCATGACGATTTCTAAATCGAATATTATGGAACCTTTGAGAACTTTTATATTTAAGCTAGGGGGTGGGAAGCTAATCCACTGTCCATACTGTTTAAGTCACTGGTTTGCAATAGCGTTAGTATGGGGACAACAAGATTTTTTACCTTTAACAAATTTTAGTTTGACGGTTTTTGCAATCATAACAATTGCGAGTTTGGCGTCATTTGGAATAGCTAAATTATTTTTAGCACTCGATGATTTAGAGGAGATATAATAATGTTTGCTTTTAATTTTGGGCGGAAGCTTCGCCGAGTTGCTCGGCGCCAACGACGTCACGGTAAGCTGAGTAATGCAGATTACAGGAAAATTATAGATGGTTCACGTAATCCTGAGACGGTAAAAACATGGAAGACATCGATTGAGAAAGGGGTCGCCGGTGCGCCTTGGACTCAGAAAAGAGGCGATTGGGGTGACATTTTTTCACAGATTTGGGATTGGCTTATAAAAAATTGGCCAGCAATTTTGAAGATTATTCTTTCATTACTTGTATTTGCTGAACCACCGCCCCGTCGAAAGTCAAGTAAACTTAAAAAGAATAACTCAGAGACCAAGGTGATAAAACCATCTGAGGATTAATCAGGGAGATTAGATAAATGTTATTGCAAAATCCATTTCACCATTTTCCAAGATTTAATGCTAGGGTACTTTGCACAAATGGTAAAGTATTCTCTCAGCGTGGCGATGCTGAACCCCCGATGATTTACATCCCCGGCGAGGAAATGGATATTCTTGCCGTTGCAATCGTGATGCAAGATGAGGGCAATCGCCCGGTGGCATACAAGTTGTGGACAGGCGATAAGTGGCGAGATCACAATGAAGAGGCATTTAAGCAACTTGAGGTTGATGCTATTGAGAGATCAAAGCCGAAGCCGAAGCC
>SDBU01006834.1_pt1 | contig 13333 bp, 14 predicted proteins | sample 2277071 | NCBI WGS metagenome assembly SDBU01 (sample SAMN10397929, study PRJNA504765) | marine sediment metagenome | isolation source: marine sediment core GS08_GC12, 126 cmbsf | place: Arctic Ocean: Gakkel Ridge, Loki's castle | collected 2008 | reverse complement strand
CTTATTCACTGTGGTTTTCCTTCGCCGTCATCGGCAGCCGCACCGTAACTGTCGTTCCACGCCCAAGCTCGCTTGAGACGCTGATCAGGCCCCCGTGATCGGTGACAATCCCGTACGCAATGGCCAAGCCAAGCCCGGTGCCTTCGCCCGGAGGCTTGGTGGTGAAGAATGGATCAAAGACGTGTTCGAGGTTCTCTGCAGGAATCCCACGCCCAGTGTCCGATATCGCCAATTGGGCCCATTTGCCGCCCTGCCCGTTAATCAGGCCGGTACGAACGGTCAAGTCACCCCCGTCGGGCATGGCGTCGACAGCATTGACGATCACGTTCACCGCAACCTGCTGGATTTGATTGGCGTCGATGACCAACTGAGGCAGATCGGAATCCAGCTCCTCGACGATGCGTACCTTGTTGATGCGAGCCTGGTTCCGCGTCAGGTTCAGCGCCTCGTGGAGCACACCATTCAAGTCTGCCAAGTTCTTCCGGGGCTCACTCTGCCGTGAAAAATCGAGAAGTCCCCGGACGACCTCTCTGCACCGAGTCGTTGCGTCAATGACGGTCTCGATATCTTCTTTCTGCTGGGAACCCTCGGGAGCATCTCTAAGCAGTATGTGCGCGAATGTGAGCACTGCCGTGAGTGGGTTATTGATCTCGTGAGCAACGCCGGCAGCCAAGCGACCAATCGATGCCAATCGCTCAGACCGAGTCAGTTGCAAGCGCGTGCGCTCCTTCAGGAGCGCGTCGCGTTCCTTGAGGGCTTCAGCCATTGTGTTGAAGGCCTGCGTCAGTGAGCCGATTTCGTCAGCGGACTCAACCGGCAGCGTTCGAAAAGACTCCCCTCGTGCGATAGCCGCCGAGGCGGACGCAAGACCGGATACGGGACGCGAGACGCTGCTCGCCAGCTTCCAGCCGATGACTCCCGCGATCAGAAAGCCCCCTAATGTGACCAGCGCGAATATGGAGAGCGTGCGCATCGTTAGATCACCGAACCTCTGCGCCAACACGCCGACATAGAGCATGCCCACGGCGTTCTTGTCTGCGTCGTAAATGGGCTCGTACGCCGAAATATACCAATGATTGACGACCCAGGCGGGGCCGACCCACGTTTTTCCTTGTCGGAGAACGTGCTCGTAGACCTCGGCGCTGACGCGTGTGCCAATGGCGCGCGACCCATCTTCTCGCCGAACGTTTGTAGATATGCGGACATCGTCCTGGAAAACGGTGGCTGTGCCGAGCAGCTTGCCCCGGTACCGCTCGTCTCGAAACACGGTGTTCTGGACCTGATCAACCAGGTTGTAGTTGCAATTCACCAGCACTCCTGCACGCAACACGCCGACCAGCGTTCCATCAGGCCCATACACCGGCACCGCAGAGCTGTCTTGCTTCAGTCGGAATTGGACAAAGCCTCGTGAGCGGTTAGCATATGACCGCAAAGGAGGTTTTGACCATGGCGAAGCAGCGAAGGACGTTCACGGCGGAGGAAAAAGTCGCCATTCTGCGACGGCATCTGCTGGACGGCGTGGCCGTGTCGGACCTGTGCGACGAGCACGGGCTGAATCCGACGGTCTTCTACCGGTGGCAGAAGCTGTTCTTCGAGAATGGCGCGGCGGCGTTCGAGTCCCGCACCAGCGGGAACGGGCGCGAGCGGAAGCTGGAGCAGCGGGTTGAAGCGCTCACCGCGAAGCTGGCGCGCAAGGACGAGGTCATTGGCGAGATCATGGCCGATCACGTCCGGCTAAACAAAAGTCTTGGGGAGGCATGAAAGGCGCGTGGGTCGAACCGGACCTGCGCGACGAGGTGTGCGATTACGTGCGCGAATGGTCAGAGAAGACGGAGATTAGCGCGATGCGGCTGGTGAACGGCCTCGGCCTGAGCCGGAGCAAGTATTACGACTGGCGCCGGCGCTACGGCAAGGTGAACGAGCACAACGCATGGATCCCCCGCGACCATTGGCTGGAAGATTGGGAGAAGGAGGCGATCATCGCCTATCACCTGGGCCAGCGCGACGACGGCTATCGGCGGCTGACGTACATGATGATCGACGAGGACATCGTGGCGGCCAGCTCGAGCAGCGTCTATCGCGTCTTGAGCGGCGCGGGCCTGCTGGGCCGCTGGAACCGAACGGCCTCGAAGAAAGGGACGGGCTTCCGGCAGCCCTTGAAGCCGCACGAGCATTGGCACACGGACATTTCGTACATCAACATTCGCGGCACGTTCTACTACCTGTGCAGCGTGCTGGACGGGTTCAGCCGCTACATCGTGCACTGGGAGATTCGCGAATCCATGAGAGAGGCCGACGTGGAGATCGTGCTGCAACGCGCGCGGGAACGCTTCGCCCACGCCGAACCGAGGATCATCTCGGACAACGGCCCCCAGTTCATTGCCAAGGACTTCAAGGAATTCATCCGGCTCAGCGGCATGACGCACGTGCGGACGAGTCCGTTCTATCCGCAGTCGAACGGCAAGCAGGAACGCTGGCACGCGACGTTGAAGCGCGACTGCATCCGTCCTGGCACGCCGCTGAGTCTTGAAGACGCCCGGCGGATCGTGGCGAACTTCGTCGAGCGATACAACACCGTCCGGCTCCACAGCGCCATCGGCTACATCGCGCCGAAGGACAAGCTCGAAGGCCGGGCCGAGGCGATCCTGGCCGAGCGCGAACGGAAATTGCAGGCGGCCCGCGAACGCCGCGCCACGATGCGGCGCAGCTCAACCGAAAAGTCCTTGACAAGGAGAAGGGAGGAGACGACAACCCGGGCGGTCGGCGAAACGGAAGTGGGCAACGCTGGAGAGCGACCCGCCAGGGATAGCCGACCGGGCCGACGAGCATTCGTCATGGGGGCGTACTCGACGTATGCCCCCAGCCCTTGCATCGCAACGCCGAATGCTCAGAGGTTCTCCATGCCTCACAAAACTCCGGGGTCTGGGGTGGAGCCCCACGACCTCGTGACCGGGGGGATTTCGGGCGGTCCGAAGTCTCGTATCAGCGTGAGGCGTTTGTCCAATTCACGCTGAACCAAGACATCAGCGGCAATATCGTGATCCCCACAACGTCCAGCGCGAAGACAACCCAGGTTCGCAATGTCACGTATGGCGGCGAGGTGGTCGTTGCCGACAAGTGGGACCAGAAGTTCGGAGAGGAGTTGAGGGATCCGGCGACACACTTCCGCATCGTATACCTCACCGCTCAGGAAGCCCTCGATGACGTGCGCATCGCCGTCTGCTGTCCGGCGGCGCTATCAGACGAGACGCGTGAGAACCTTGCTGATCTTATCGCATGCGACACCTTTATCCAGACGTACAAGGCCGAAGATCATCCCGATGCGAGCGAGGACCGGGAACGGGCAAAAGCACGCAGGCAGGACGCCATAACGCGGATTCTGAAGAACCAAATCGAGGAATTCAGACGCGGCAAGATCACCACATCCAAAGGCTATGGCATTCAGGCTGAAGAGGTGTTCAAGAGGGCGGCACGCTCCCGCGGAGGCCGGGAGGAGGAACTCGCCGGCCAGCTTCTCGACAAGGCCTATGATGCTCCCCTCTTCGAACCGAAGGAATTCAAGAAACAGTTTGGCGACGCTGACGCGCGCAAGGTATTTCATGGTCTCTTCCACGCCACCAATCTACGGACGACCGCCGACAACAGTGCTCGTGACAACTTCGCTCCGGGACTGGGGTTGGTGCAGAAGAACAATCCAGCAGAGTTCAACCCCACGGACGGTGGCGCAATTGCCTGGACTCGCGAGCGTCTTCGGGCCGCAGAGGACGTGGCTTTATCGGAGATGGCGAAGGATCTGTGCAAGCCCCCGTTTGGGCTGACCGAGAACATGGTAACCCTCTTCGTACTCGCCACGGTGCGGGCAGGCGATCCTGAAAAGGGACATTCCTATCCGATCCAGCTTCGTGAGGGGACGCAATTCACCCTCACCACCGGCAAAGCGCTCCCCGGAAACAGGATCTCGGCGTATGTCCTGCCGCATGTGGAATGGAGCAATCGCCTTGAGAAGGCCCTCCTCGGGGCGAGATTGCAGATATCCACGCAGACGAGCTGGAACGACGTGCTTGAGTACGCTCGGGTTGTTGCGCCCGCCCTCAAGACAGCGTCGTCCCCAGATGAGGAAATGGCGCGGAACGAGGAGCTTTGCCGAGAGCTCAAGAAGCTTTCCGAAGATATCGAGAACACGCGGGACACGTTACAGAAGCTCGCAGGCTATCTCGGCGCGAGAGTCCCTGATGAAGTGTCCGAGACATTCCAGCGTCTCCACGCCATTGCCGCTGCCGACCATTTCCAGGAGTTCCATCCTGTAGCCCAGAATAATTACGCGTCTGCCACGGATTTCAGGGGCGCGTTCGAGGCCTTTCGACGTGCCCGACAGTTGACGCAGCAATATGCAACTGTCCAGACAATGAAATCCTACCTCGATGGTTGCGCGCAACTGGGAGATCAGGCCCTTGACAGCCAACCTGGGCTCATACTCGGCCAGATCTCGTTCGAGAGCCTTCTGAACGATCCGAGCAAGGTCAACGCGGTCACTGGCCAGTTCCAGACCTTCAAAGACCGGTACACGCAGACATACCGACGGATCCACAGGGACCATCACGAAGCTCTGTCGGTGTTGCATGGTAAGCTTGAGCCCAGAAGCCGGAAGCTGGAGGGCATTGCGCGCCTGAATGAACTGGAACTCGGAGCGCCGCTTGGCGGCGACTTGGCGGGCGCGTATCGTTCGCTTCTCGATGCGACCGAGCCTTGTGCTTCGAAGGATGCTGCGAAAGTCAGAGAACACCCAGTCTGCCAAGTGTGCCGTTTCGACGGAAGCAAGGTCTGTCCCGAGACTGAAGTGGCTGAGCTCCTCAAACGGGTTGAACGAGTCGGGAAAGACTTGTCCAACAGAGTCGCCCAAGGCGCGGTCCGCAAGGTCCTCTCCGAAAGCACCGACGAGAGCATCAAAACGCTGCTGGATGTCATCGTCGCCTCGCAGCTTGAGCGCCTGGCGGACGTTCTGATCCCAGAAGTCATCGAACGGATCAAGAAGCTGCTGTATGACGCCAATCTTGAGCAGCGAGACCTTCAGGTCAGGGACCTTTTCGCGAATATTGGCGCCGTGGAGGAGCACGACATTAACGCTTTGGTTGAGCAGATCCGGAAACGTCTTAGGGCCGCATTCTCAAAAGCAAAGGCGGACACCGACGGCAAGAAAAGGATTCGTTTCTTCCTCAGGTAGGATGCATGGCGCGCGATGACCGCAACCAGGAGGTGAGATGTCCTGTACACGGATTTATCCAGTACGGTGAAGAAGAGGAGCGCCTCACCAATACGTTTGCGATCCAGCGTCTCCGTGGGATACACCAGTTGGCGATGGCGTATCACGTGTATCCAGGATGTCGACACACGCGCTTCGAACACTCACTCGGCGTAATGCATTTGGCAGGAAGGATGGCCGAACATCTCGAATGCAATACGGAGGAAGTCAGGCTGGTCCGCCTGGCCGGTCTTCTCCATGACTGCGGGCACGCGCCGTTCTCGCATGTCTCGGAGCAGCTTCTTGAGACCCTTACGTCGAATGCTCCCGAGGGTGTCCCGAAAGACAAGCTTCATGAACGGGTCACCGTGGACATCGTCCGTCACGATCCGGAAATCGCCGCCATTCTGAGTAAGGCGGACAGAGATGGGGTCATCAAGACACTTGACACGGTCGGGTTTTCACAGCGGCGGATCCTCAGGGACGCTGTTTCTGGACCGCTGGATGCTGACAAGTTGGATTACCTGCTGCGCGATAGCCATTATGCTGGTGTGCAGTATGGCATCTTTGATCTCGACCGAGTCATTCACTGCCTGTGTCGGATTGACGCAAGTGAAGGCGAAGAACAGATTGGCGTCACGGACCAAGGGGTTCCACAGGTCGAACAGGTATTGTTCGCCCGCCACCACATGACCGGCCAAGTCTATCTCCACCGGATTCGATCTATCACCGACGCCATGATCGTGAAGGGAGTGATGGCCGCTGTTGACGAAGGAATAAATGGTGTGGCAGATGTTTTCAACTACGACGCTGAAGACCCTACGCGTTTTATCGCAAAGTACATGTCTGTGGATGAGCGGACCCTCATTGATAGGATACGCGCTGCAGCAAACGGCAGCTTAGCCAAGAACTATTTCGAACGACTTGCCTTCCGGCGACTATTGAAACAAGTCCTGCGGGTAGAACTCTCCGAGCATTTGGGGGATGCCGTCTTCCTCAACAAGCTGGTGGAATCCCTGAGAGATGACATGGCGCGAAAGGAACATGAAGAAGCATTGGCCAAGGTGCTCGGTGTTCACGAGGGTCTCGTGATCGTGGACTACAGGTCTTTGTCGAACCCCACCTACCGTTCTCCAGGGGTGGACATACAGCCGAAGGATATCATAGTTCAGACCAAACGGCGTGGACGTCGGCTATTCAATAAGGAATCACTGCTTTTTGGGGACCACCAGAGCAACATGTCTCGGGAGCACTTGTGCGTATACGCGCCGGTTGACATTGATGACCGGTCGGAGAGAAAGAAGAAGATTGCAGAGTTGACAAGGCTGGCCGAGAAGCACTTCGGCATAGACAGGGAGCGGAGAAATGGACAAGGTTGAGAACGCGATACTGAATGTCGTAGCGAATCGCCCCAAGCAGAGGCTGACGGGACGCACTCTCTTGCAGAAGACTCTGTTCTTCCTAAACGAATTGGAGGGATTGGGGATCCGGTTCCGGCCACACTACTACGGACCCTTCAGTGACGAAGTTACTAATGCCACAGCAAGTCTTGTCGCTCGTGGCGCTCTACATGAGTTGGCCGAGTCCTTCGTCTTTCCCGACGATCCCTTTGAGGCACGACGTTACACTTACCAGTTGACGGATCTCGGCAAGGCAATGATGGAAAGTCAACCTGCGGAGGAGACGGCGTGCGAGAGCCATTGCGAAACCATCTGGCAGGAAAGCACGGACTACAATGAGCTGGCAGCAGCATCGAAACTCTACTACATTCTCAGCAAGGACAACGAACGCTGCTTCGCGTACGACGCCATTCGAGAGAAGGCCAAAGGACTCGGGTGGGACCTGACGAAGGAGCAGTTGGAGAAGGCCGTTTCGCTGCTGCAGACGCTTTTTGGCGAGAAGGAAGAACGCTGAGCCGCCATGTCAAAGCCTGTCTACGATTCAATGCCCGCCGATGAATTCATCCAGAAGTATGGGAAACGGTACGACCCGGAGAATGATGACTATGATGTCGGGCCTTTCGTTGCGGACATCAAGGAAGGCAAGAACGATCCGATATACAGTGCACATGCATATCACACAAAGGTTCCACCTAGAGCGATCATACCCCACATTCTTCACTACACGGAACCACGCGACATAGTTCTGGACCCCTTCAGCGGCAGCGGCATGACGGGCGTGGCTGCTGTGCGCTGCGGGGTATTCCTGGGACATAATACCTGTTTTCTTCGCCTTCGGCCGCTACCCTTCGGTCGGCTGGGGCGGCCCGCCATTGACCGAACACCCCGTTGGGTGACGTGGTGAGCCCAGCCCGGCGCCACGACTCGTGCTATCCTCGACATAGCGACATGCTATCACGACTCCCAGCTGGCTTGGCAACCATAAACCAGTATTATGTCCCGGGAACACCATGCGGGAACACCCCCCGAAGGCCACCACTCCTACCAGGCAAGTGAGCCCCTCGGGCAGCGAGGTTATGCCTATAGCCCGCTTTCCGGTCACCCCGGAGAGGATCTGCCCGCAGGTGACCACCGGGCCGTAGCCGCCGCCGCTCATGCCCTTGTTGAAGGAAGCCAGGACTCCCAGACCGATCACCTTCTTCCAGGAGAAACGCCCCGCCCGCCCCCTCATGGTCAGGATGACGAGCCCCATGGCCAGCACGAGGACGCCGATGTATAGCTTGAGGTAGAGCTTTGAAATGCTCACCGCCACGAAGACGGCCACCAGCGTGCCAACCACACTGCAAGCAGCCAGCACGGAGGCAATCCTGATGTCCCGTCCTCCCCGGCGGAAGTCTACGTTGCCCGCCTTATGATGCAGCAGCGCGGCCAGGATACCGGTGGCCAGTTCAGACAGCAGCACCGCGGGCACTATGTCGAGCGGCTCATACCCGGCAAGGAGGAGAATCGGCGTCAAGGCCGTGCCATAAGCCCATGCCGAGCGTGGAATCGACATACTCGCAGCCCAGAGCCAGTGCGGCCAGGAGGAGGGCTCCCCGGCGCAGCAGGCCGTGATACGTGCTGTCGCCGGAGAGCCTAGCCGAGACCACCGCTGCGCCAATGGCTAGAAGGATTATCGGCAGCCCGACGAGAATCCAGGATTTTATGACACGTTTCATAGAGACAGTCTCCCGCCGTGACTATTGGACGACGAATGTGTCGCTACGCCATTTTTTGTGGATGTCCCAACCTTCGCCAGCACGAGTTCCGCCGCTTAGTAACAGCCGCAGATAATGGAAGCGTTTCCGCCCGCCAACGGCCTATTGCCAACGGCGATTGCGCAGGCAATCGAGCCATTCGGCCGGCCCCTCGCCGGTCTTGGCGGACATCGCAAGGAACGGGGCGCGAGTGTTGATCCTTGAGAGGTCGTCGCGCACGCGTGAGCGGTCATATTCCAGTACGCCGATCAAGTCAATCTTGTTCAGCAGGATCACGTCGGCGGGTTGAAAGAGCGTGGGGTACTTGCCGGCTTTATCGTCGCCCCCGGGGACGGACAGCATGGCCACGCGAACGTGTTCACCAAGGTCAAAACCGGCAGGGCAGGCCATGTTGCCGACGTTCTCAATAAACAGAAAGGACAGGTTCTGAAGCTTCAGACTGTCAAGGCCGCGGGCGACTTGTGTCGCAGAAAGGTGGCAACCTCCCTCGGTGTTGATCTGTGCAACTTCAACCGCGCGGTCTCTAAGACGTTCGGCGTCACCCGTGGTTTGCAGGTCCCCGACGATAACGGCCGAACGGAGGTCCGGGGTGAGCGCAGGGATAGTCTTTTCCAGCAGACAGGTCTTTCCGCTGCCCGGACCACTGGTGATGTTCAGGGCCAGCACCCCGGCTTCCTACATTCGCCGCCGATTGTCAAGGGCTATGGTGTCGTTGGCCTCGGGAACGACCTGCAGCATCACGCCGGTCCTCACCGTAACCTCCTCGATTCGCTCGACACGGTGGTCGGCTGCCAGCGCCTCCAACTGTCGCACCAGTTCGACGGCTCTGGACATCTCATGCATCGAAAAGGTATCTCTCTATGGGTGCGAAAAAGGCGTCCATTTCGAACAGAATCCGCGAACTTGTTCATGGATGCCCGAAATACACGATTTGCGTGCGATCGATTGAGTGGCGCTCACCATCCGCTCCGCAGAGTTTCGCGTTCTCTCGTTCGCAAAAAAGCTTGGGTCAACATATTCTGGGCAACTGCTCGCCGTAGGGCCGCTGAATCATGCGCCGCCCGCCGGCTCGAGTGATCAATTCCACCAGCGGCGGGGTGGCCACAGTAAAGCGCCCTACCACCGCGCAGTGGGCGCCCAGCGGATGACTACGGCAGGCTTGCACCGCCCGCTCGGCGTGATCGGCGGAAACAACCGCCACACACTTGCCTTCATTGGCGACACTGAGCGGGTCTAAACCCAGCATCTCCGCCGTGTGCAGCGCCACCCGCGAGATGGGGATAGCCTCCTCTTCCACTTCAACGCTCAACCGAGTGTCCTCGACCAGGTCGGCAAGCACACCGGCCACACCGCCCCGGGTCGGGTCGCGCAGGAACTTCACGTCCGCGCCGCTCTCAATAAGGCACCTTACCAGGCCATTGATCGGCGCCACGTCGCTGCGCAGTTCGGTCTCGAACGCCAAGTGTTCGCGGGCCGACATGACCGCCAGGCCGTGTTCGGCAATCCGTCCGGTGACCATCACCTCATCACCAGGCTTGATTCGGCTGACATCCAGGTCAGCACCGTCGAGCAATTCGCCTATGCCGGTGGTGATGATAAACAGACCGGCACCCTGGCGGCGCTCCACGACCTTGGTGTCGCCCGTGGCAATCACCACCCCCGCCTCCAGCGCCGAGTCCGCTATTGAGGCAATCATGCGATCCAGAACGGCCATGGGCAGGCCCTCTTCGATCACCAGCGCCAGGCTCAGCGCCAGCGGGTCGGCGCCCATGACGGCCAGGTCGTTGACGGTGCCGCAGACCGCGAGCCGGCCGATGTCACCGCCGGGGAACTCCAGCGGCTGAACGACAAACGCGTCGGTAGTCATGCAGATCTTCGCGCCGGGTCGGTCGAGCACGGCGCCGTCGGTCAGCGGGTTGAGCAGATCGTTCCCGAGTTTGGGCAGGAAATGTTCGACCAGCAGTTGGCGGGTGAGCTCACCGCCGCCGCCGTGGGCCATTACAATCTGTTCCCCGGCGTGCCGGCTGCTGTCCGGTTCGTTCAGCATGATCTCTCCGTGATGGATAGGGCACGAAGGTGGTACTTGTGCCAGGCCGCGCAGGCGCCCTCGCTGCTGACCATACAGGGGCCGACGGGTTCGGTGGGCGTACAGGTCTTGCCGAACAGGGAGCAATCAGGCGGGTCCACTTTGCCCTGTATGACCTCTCCGCAGCAGCACCCGGCTGGGGAAGTATCGGGTCCGATCGTCAAGGAAAAGCGTTCCACTGCATCAAAGCGCCTGTACCTGGGTCGGAGTTCCAGGCCGCTATCCGGAATCGTGCCCATGGCACGCCAGACCGCTCGCGCGCAGGCAAAGACTTCCTCAACCCATTGTCTCGCCACTGCGTTGCCCTCCTCGGTCACCGCGACACCGTACACGTTCTCCACCCTGGATTCGCCACGCGCGATCTGGTACACGAGACGCAGAATTCCCATCAACATCTGCCGGGCCTCAAACCCGGCCACTACGCACGGCTTGCCGTAACGCTCTGCGATCGGTCGATAGGCGCCGGCGCCGATCACCACGCTGACGTGTCCCGGACAGAGGAACCCGTCAATCGGCGTATCGCCATCGCAGAGTAACGCCTCCATCGCCGGGATCACCAGCTTGTGGCCGGCGAGGATGAAGAAATTCGCCACACCTCTCTTCTCCGCCTCCACGATTGTCGCGGCCGTCCCCGGCGCGGTGGTCTCAAACCCGACAGCCAGGAAGACGATCTGCCGGTCGGGGTTTTGCAGGGCGTGGCGCAACGCGTCGCGGGCGGAATAGACAACGATCACCTTCGCACCGCGGCCACGCTGCTGGGCGAGGCTGCCTGTCCGGCCCGGCACACGGACCATGTCGCCGTAAGTGCAGATCGTCACGTCCGGTCGGGCCGCCAGCTCACAAGCGGCGTCGAGATATCCCTGCGATGTGACGCACACCGGACAGCCTGGGCCGCTGATTAGCCGAAGCCTGTCCGGCAGCAGGCTCTTGACCCCGCTGCGAAACAGGTTCACCGTGTGCGTACCGCAGACCTCCATGATCCGAACGCGGTCCAGCGCCGCACACGCGCAAGCGATCTGTTCAACAATTCTCCCGGCTTCACACAGGTCCATTGCCTATTCCTGCGACGCCGGAGCGGGATGCTCGGAGTCGTCGAGGACCGCACGGAGCAGATCCCAGGTTTCCCTGGCCTCAGCCTCATCAAGCACCGCCAGCGCGAATCCCGCGTGTACCAGCACCCAGTCGCCTTCGATCGCCTCCGGCGTCAACGCCAGAGACGTTTCAAATCGGCTGCCCTGCATGTCCACGGTGCCCACCCGAGCGACGATAGGATCGCCGTCGACCTGGGTGACCTTGATAATCTTTCCCGGTATGGCGATGCACATTACAAGGTTCCTCGAGCCAGCCGGGCGGCGGCCACAACGGCCTGACCCAGCGCAATGCCGCCGTCTCCCGGCGGAACAACATGGTGGATATACACTTCCCGACCGGCGGAGCACAGGAGATCCCACAACCGCCTCAGCAGAAGACGATTTGCGAAACATCCCCCCGAGAGCATCACGCGATTCAACCCGCTGGACTCCGCGGCACGGTCAACACACGCCGCCAGCATTGCCGCGACTGTCTCATGAAACGCGCGGGCCAGCTCGGCCGACGCCCGGCCCGCTTGGACCCCGTCGGTCAAAGCCCGGATCATCGGGCGCACGTCCATCTCCAGAACCCCATCGGCGGCCTCAGCAAGGGTCCAGCCCAGGGGTTCAACCTCCGGCGAGCTCACGGCAGCGGCTTCCAGCGTCATGGCCGCCTCGGCCTCGTATCGGTTGCGGTCGCAAAGCCCCAGCAGGAACGCAACGCCGTCAAACAACCGGCCCAGGCTGGAGGTTCGGGTCATCCGCAAGGAGGACGACGCCAAGTGCTTGCGGGCAAGAGCCGGAGTTCCGGGCGGCAGCCATCGAGCAGCGACTCCGAGCTCGGCCGGCCAGCGGTCACCGAACGCTTCGGCCAGAAGACCCGCCGCGGGCCGCCAGGTCTCGATTGCCGCAACGTCGCCGCCCGGCAACCGGAAAGTCCGCAGGCGCCCGACGCGCTGGAAGTCGGCTTCGTCGCACACCAGCACCTCGCACCCCCAGATCGTACGGTCGGAACCATAGCCCGTACCGTCGCAGACTACTCCGATGACCCGCCCGGCGACGCGGTTATCGGCCATGCAACTGACGACGTGCGCGTGGTGGTGTTGCACAGCGGTGGCCCGAATCGGCAGGTTCCGCGCGTACCGCGTCGAGGCGTAATCGGGATGCAGGTCACAGGCGACAAGTTCCGGCTGGATGTCGAAGAGCTTCTTAAGACGTTCGATGGTTGCGATGAAGTTTCGATACGCCTTGGGGTTAGTCAATTCGCCGAGGTGTTCGCTGGGCACAGCATCGTTTCCCGACAGGAGGCAGATGGTGGACTTCAAATCTCCGCCGACAGCCAGTATCGGTTCAGCCACTGCGGGCTCGACCTGGATCGGTGCAGGCGCGAACCCGCGCGCCCGGCGGATCGGCACGATCCTCGACCGGGCTCGGTCACCCGGCAGGGAGACTGCCACGACCACCGAATCGTCCACGCGGCGCTCGATGTCACGATTATGCAGCAGGAAACCGTCAGCAATTGTCCCCAGCCGTCGAATGGCCTCGCCGTTGCCGCAGCAGAGCGGCTCGGCGCTGGGGTTGCCTGAAGTCATCACAAGCGGGCCCATCCCCTCGGCGAAGAGGAGCGCGTGCAGCGGCGTGTAAGGCAACATGACGCCGAAACAGTCGCTCGCCGGCGCGACGTACCGGCTCAGAGGCGCGTCCGGGCGTTTGGGCGCCAGTACAATAGGCCGCGTTGCGCTGGTCAGCGCGTTGCGGGATGCTTCATCCAGGATCACCAG
>SDBU01006833.1_pt1 | contig 13333 bp, 10 predicted proteins | sample 2277071 | NCBI WGS metagenome assembly SDBU01 (sample SAMN10397929, study PRJNA504765) | marine sediment metagenome | isolation source: marine sediment core GS08_GC12, 126 cmbsf | place: Arctic Ocean: Gakkel Ridge, Loki's castle | collected 2008 | reverse complement strand
GGTTCATACAAGTGGGGGATGCATCCTCCAGCATCTTGGCATCGATCAGCCCATCCAGCGGTTCGAAGTAACCCAGCCAGGCGGCCTCCATCTGGTAAACCCCATTCCACACGAACTGGATGTCGGGCGCGCTGTTGGCCGCCGAGGCGGTCTGAAACTCAGAGATGACGACCCCGGTGTCTTGCAGCGTGGTTTCAATGGTGTGGCCCGTCTCCTCCTTGAACATAGCGACTGTCTCATTTATCCAGTTCTCTACGCCAGGGGCCTCTTGCTCCCCCCACCACCAACACTTGAGCGTCTCCCCTGCCTTGGGAGCTGCGGTAGGTGCAGCGGTGGCAGCCTGAGTAGCGGCGGGGGCCTCAGTAGGGGCAGGCGCGCCGCAGGCCGCCAGGACTGAGCCTGCCCCTGCAGCGGCAACACCAGCCGCGGTCAATTTCAAGAAATCTCGACGGGAAACAGAACGATTCTTTGGGTCAGTCATTGTCTCCTCCATAATAGACTCTGGTAAGCTGGTCCAAACACAATTAGCAAGCCGTTGTTGATGTCATTCTCTTCATGGAATTTGATGCTTCCCGCGTTGGACTTATGTGCTTGCCCTCCTTTCCCTGCACATGCTGGATGTCATGCGGCGACGGTCCGTGAGCACCACCACGACGGTATCCTGCCAGATAGCCATTTGCGCGCCCATCTCCCCGAAGGAGCCTAGAATCAATCCTCACCGGCACCCCCCCCACCATTGGCTCCACTTCCCACCTGACATCCACAGGCTTGAAGGGTGAAGTAATGCCGTGTTGCTTGGGCCATGGCATGGGGATTGGCAACAGGCTGGCAGGGCGGTGTTGAAGGAGATTATCGGAGTAGGCCAATGTCACTGAGGTGTCTCTGGCTGGCAGATGTTCGGCAAACATTCCCATACAAAGAGTCCCACTCATTGTTAGGAAAGGAGAGGTAGTCACAATCCTCGAAGTTGACAACCGCACGGAGACATTCAAATGAGTCACCTTGTCGCCTATGACTGTGACCTCGCATACTTGCCACGAGTCATGCCTGGCCTGGTGTATTCCCTGGAAGTTGCAGCAGCCGGATCACATCACGGCGGCGGAACAATGTCAATGGGGAAGGGAGGCCACTTGAGAAGGCCGGCAAACACAATCACCACGTGAGTTATCCTTTGGGTATGCTGCATAATAGCACAAACAATCAGATCTGTCAAGAAGACCAGAATCCTGTCCCCCTGCAAGGACAAGGTCACAGCGCCAAAACACTTGGTTGTTCCAGGACGTCCTTGACGCGAGAAAGGAATTGAGCAGCCTGGACGCCATCAACCACCCGGTGGTCGAACGACAGGCTCAGGAGAGTCGTCCACCGAATCACCAGCTCGTCGTTTACGACGACGGGCCTCTGGGCACAGCGTCCCACCCCCAGAATGGCCGTCTCAGGCGGGTTGATGATCGGGGTAAACGCTTCCACCCCGTATGTTCCAAGGTTGCTCACCGTGAAGGTTCCACCAGATAGTTCTTCCTGGCCCAGTGTGCGTTCCCTGGCCCTTCGGGTCAGGCGCGTAGATTGCTTCACGAGGCCGGCCAGATCCAGGGAGTCGGCGGCGCGCAGGACGGGAACGATAAGGCCATCGTCGACGGCCACAGCTATGCCCAGATTGACCTGGTCAAACCGGTAGATCCCCTCATCCATCCATCTTGAGTTAAGCATAGGATGCTCTTCCAGTGCCACGGACACCGCTTTCAGGAACAGATGGGTGAGAGACAGGCGGGCACCGGCGGACTTCTCTATCTCGGGCAGCAAGTGGTCGCGCATCCTCACCGCGTCGGTCATGTCAATCTCCATCGTGATCGTCACGTGGGGGGCAGTCCTGGCGCTTCGGGTCATCTGTTCGGCAATTGCCTTGCGCATGCCGGACAAAACCAACAGACTGCCTGGCTCGTCTGGCGCCTTGGAGACAGGAACCGGTGCGGGCTCCTCAGCCGGTGGCGCTGCCATCGCTTGCTCCCTGGCTTTCACAACCCTTAGCACATCGTCCTTTGTGATGCGTCCCGAAGGGTCGCTGCCCACTACCTGGCTCAAATCGATGCCATATTGCCTGGCTATTTTCTTGGCGGCCGGCGAGGCCTTGACCCTGGCGGCCCTTCGCAGCTCACGAGCGGGTCGATCCTGCACCATGGAATCGCTGCTCGATGCGGTGACCTTCTCCGTGGCCTCTGACGAGGATAGGGGCGGCAGTTCCGGCAGGGTTTCGCCAGGCAGCGCTATGTAGCCGATCACCGTACCAAACGGCAGGGTGGCGCCAGGCTCTACCAGCACTTTGGCCAGGATACCTGATGCCGACGCCACCACGTCAACGTTGGCTTTGTCAGTTTCGACAACCAGAAGAGGTTCGTCTTTGTCCACTTCCTCCCCTTCTTGCTTGAGCCAACTGACAAGTGTGCCCTCTTCCATCGTATCCGTCAACTTGGGCAAGATTATCTCAATCGCCAAGGTTCGCCTCCCCGGGCAGCAGCTGGCGCACCCCCCGTATGATGTCCTCGATCTGGGGCACCGCCGCGTCATCCAGGGGCGGGCTGTAGGGCATGGGCACGTCCAGGCCAGCCACGCGCACGATGGGAGCGTCCAGGTCATCGAACGCCTCCTCCATCACTGTGGCGGCAATCTCGCCTCCTATGCCACCCCGCTTGCAAGCCTCGTGTACGATGACCAATCGACCGGTCTTCCTGACTGACTCAATGATGGTCTCGGTGTCCAGCGGCGAGATCGTGCGCGGGTCGATGACCTCAACGCTCACACCTTCCTGGTGCAGCCTGTTGGCTGCTTCCAGCGCCAGGCCGAGAGTGAGGGAGGTAGCGACCACAGTCACGTCATCTCCGGCGCGCTTCACGTCCGCCACGCCCAGGGGAATCTCGTAGTATTCGGCCGGCACCGGGCCTTTGTTGCCATACATCGTCTTGTGCTCGATGAAGATCACGGGGTTGCCATCGTGGATGGCCGCCGTGAGCAGCCCTTTCGCGTCGTACGGGGTGGAGGGCATCACCACTTTCAGCCCGGGGATGTGGGCGAACCACGCCTCCAGGCTCTGGGAGTGCTGAGCGGCGTTACGCCTATAGGCTCCAGCCGGCAACCTGAGGACCATCGGTATCGTGAGCTGCCCATTCGACATGTACCTGAGTTTCGCGGCCTGGTTGGCGATCTGGTCCATTGCGATGGCGGCAAAGTCAAGATACATGATCTCGGCCACGGGCCGCAGCCCCTTTATGGCCGCCCCCACCGCCGCGCCCACGATGGCAGCCTCGGCGATGGGGGTATCGCGCACCCGTTCCTCCCCAAACTCAGCCGAGAGCCCTCGGGTCACGCCAAAGCATCCCCCAAACCTGGCGACATCCTCCCCAAGCACAAAAACCCGGTCGTCCCTGCGCATCTCCTCGCTCAACGCCTCCCTGATCGCCTCGCGGTAGCTGATCTCACGCCCGCCGACCGGGCCAGGCTCCGGCACATGGGACTCCGGCCCACTGTCTGTGAAGAGGTGGTCAAACATCGTCGTCGTGTCCGGGAACGGGCTGGACCTGGCAAAGTCGACTGCCTGCGCAACCATCTCCTCCACCTCTAGCTCGATCTGCGCGCAGTGTTCCTCATCCAGCGCGCCCCGAGCCATCAGGTCGGCCTTCAGGCGCGTTATGGGGTCCTTCGGGGTCCACTCAGCAACCTCCTCATCCGGCAGGTAGACACAAGGATCCCCGAAGTAGTGGCCTTTCGTCCTGAAGGTAACCGCTTCGATTAGCGTGGGACCTTGGCCGGCGCGGGCCCGGCGGATGGCATCCCGAGTGGCCTGGTAGACGGCCTGCACATCGTTGCCGTCGATACGGATGCCCGGAATACCGTACGCAGCTCCACGGTCGGCCAGGGACTTCACACGCGTCGCCCTCGAGAGCGCCACTCCCATGCCATACTGATTGTTCTCGCAGATGAAAACCACGGGCAGGTCCCAGATCCCAGCCAGGTTCAGGCCCTCGTGAAATGCCCCCGTGTGGGTGGCTCCATCACTGAAGAAACTGATGGTCACGTCATCCTGGCGCTTGAGCTGGGAGGCAAGGGCTGCACCTACGGCCATGGGAATACCTCCTCCCACGATCCCGTTGCAGCCCAGCAGGCCTTGGTCCACCGCCGCGTAGTGCATCGGTCCCCCTCTGCCACCGCAGGTTCCCGTCGCCTTGCCCATCAGCTCCGCCATCATATAGCGCATTTCCACACCGAGGACGATGGCGTGGGCCTGCCCCCTATGGTTGCTGACCACGCTATCGCGCCTATCCATTCCAGCTGCAACGCCCACGGCAATCGCCTCCTGGCCGGTATAGGGGTGAATGTGGCCGGGGATCAAACCCTTGGCGTACTGGGCACAGGATTGCTCATCGTATTCTCGTATCTTCAGCATAGTGCGGTACATCTCCACCAGCCTGTCCTGGGACAGAGCAGATTCTTCCTGCACGTCCGTGACGTCTGATTGCTCGCCAACCCTGATCGAACTCATAGAATGCACCTTCTTCCTTCCTGCATCTGGGCAGGTTCACCACGATGGGGGTACAAAGAATGCACGGATTCTACCATAGGCTACCAACAGTCACAAATCGTTTTGCCCCGATCTTGACCCCCCACCACTTCATCACACCTTGACAGCGCATGCGCACCGTGCTACACTCGCCCCAACTTCCGTGGCCCGGCATCATGGCAAGAGCGCTTTCCAGCGCAGGTGGGATGACATCAATGATAGCTTTGGTAAAATACTCGCACGGTGTTGGCAAAATCGAGCTGCGCGATGTGCCAGAACCCACTGCCGGGGACGCCGAGGTGAAGATTGCAGTCAAGGCGGCTGGCATATGCGGTACCGACATTCACCACTACGATGACGAATATCCCTCCGACCCTCCCGTTGTCCTGGGGCACGAATGTGCCGGCCAGGTCGTCGAGGTCGGTGCTGACGTAACTGAGGTGAAAGCCGGTGACCGGGTGACGGCCATGCCCTTTGCTGTCACCTGCGGACATTGCCGTTATTGCCGGGAAGGGGAATTGGGCTTGTGCCCCGAACGTGTGGCCTTCGGCAGCTTCTTGGATGGTGCGTTTGCCCCTTTCTTGGTCGTCCCCGCCAGCGCTGTGCGCCGCCTGCCCGACAACGTAGACTTCGATATTGGCGCCTTGATGGAACCCCTGACCAATGGAATCAAGGCCACCTATGAAGTGACGACCATCCAAGCCGGCGATGTGGTTCTGGTCACCGGCCCGGGACCCATCGGTATGCTGACCGGCCTGCTGGCCAAGGCGCAAGGCGCCATCGTGATCATGGTGGGGACGTCTCCTGATTGCCAACGTCTGGCATTAGCCCAAACGTTGGGCATAGACTACACCTTCCAAGTGGACACAGATGACGTAGCTCTGGCTGTGAAGGAATTGACGGAGGGAGTAGGTGTAGACGTTTTGTTCGAGTGTTCTGGAGCGGCTGCGGCAGTTCGCAGCGCATTGACGCTGGTGCGCAAACAGGGGCAGATCACCCAAGTGGGCATAGTAGGCAGGCCGTTTGAGTTGGACTACGACCAGATTGTTCTCAGAGACATCCGCGTTGTGGGCTCGTTTGGCAACTCTCTCCGTTCGTGGGATCGAGCACTGACCTTGCTTCGCGAGGAGGCAATCCAGGTTGATCCGCTGATCTCAGCGGTCCTTCCTCTGTCCCAGTGGGAGCGAGGGTTCAGGATCAGCCGGCAAAGGGAAGGGATGAAGGTCTTGCTGCGCCCTGGCGACTGACAGTAGACGAACATTTCTTTCGGGGGTGATGTATGCATGAAAACCCAAGGTTCGCCGTTCTCGGAGCGGGGGCGGGCGGTCTTGCAATGTGCGTTGACCTGGCTTTGGCTGGTTTCGACGTGGGCCTGTACGAACTGCCTCAGTTCGAGGAGAAAATCCAGGCAATCGGAGAGCGAGGCGGGATTGAGGCCTCGGGAGCCGTAAGCGGTTTTGCCAGCCCGGTCAAGGCCAGCACAGAGATAGGGGAGATTGTTGATGGGGCAGACGTGGTTATGGTCACCGTTCCGGCATTTGGGCATGAGACCTTTGTGGAGGCGTGCCTGCCTCACTTGAGCGATGGGCAGATCCTGGTCTTCAATACCGGCTACTACGCCGGCCTGAGATTCAGGGATACTCTTAAGAGAGCCGGAAAAGGTGGAGTCATCCTGGCCGAAACGATGATTCTTCCGTATACGGCCAGGGTGGTGGGGCCTGCTCGAGTGCATGTGGATGGCAAGAAGGCGAAACTTTCAATTGCAGCCTTGCCTGCCACCAAGACAGATCGCGTTCTTCAGATAATGAAAGACGCTTTCCCTGAGTTCATACCGGCCACTAATGTCCTGGAGACGAGCATCAACAACTTGAACCTGGTGAGCCACGTTCCCGTCACACTTCTCAACAAGGCCCAAGTTGAGCGAACATCTCCATTTGTTCTGACGGTAGGAGAGGGTGTAACGCCTTCAGTGGCGAAGCTGAAGGAGGCAGTGGACGAAGAGAGAGCGGATATTGGCGGAGCACTTGGCATTCAGGTGCTGTCGATCATAGACATGCTGAATCTGTGGGGCTATCGAACTACCGGCGAAAGTGTGTACGAGGTGTTTCAGGGTTCTCCCCAGTTTTCCACATTTCAGTACGAGTATGTGGATGGATCCCATCAATACCTGAAGGAAGACTTGTCATACGGCCTTGTTCCCACAGCCTCTCTGGCCAAGTTGCTGGGCGTCCCCACCCCGATCACCAGGGCAATGATTGACATCTTCGCCGTGATCGACGGCATCGACTACTGGCGTGATGGAATAACAGCAGAGAAACTGGGACTTGGCGGCATGTCCTCCGGAGAGATCGTTGATCTGGTAACGAATGGATGATGCTGCCTCATCCTGGCAGTCCCTGGTTTAACCCCAGCATCTCTCGTGCTTCGGCCGGGGTGGCAATACTGCGCCCGATTTCCCGGGCCAGGCGTACCAGGCGTTCGATCAGTTGCGCGTTGCTCTGGGCTGACTCTCCCGCCCGATAGAAGGGATTATCCTCAAACCCGGCCCGGGCGTGTCCGCCCATACTGATGGCCAGGGACGACACCCGCAAATCGTGGCCGCCGTGTCCGGTGGCGCACCACAGAGAACCGGTGGGAAGCGCCTCGCTCATGAACAGCAGATTCCTGGCGGTAGCGGGCATCACGCCTTGCTGACCGAGAATGAAGGTGTAGAAGAGCGGCGGCTTGACCCATCCCTTGTCCACCAGTTCCAGGCTGTTGGCGATCATGCCCACCTCAAACGCGGCCAGGTTGGGCTTGATGTGGCGGCGGTTCATTTCTTGCACCCAGTAGTCAATATCGTCGGGCGAGTTGCGGTAGACCCCTCTGTCCCAGTTGACTGTTCCCGTGTTTAGGGTAGCCATCTCGACATCGGTCTGCAACGCGACCGACCGGCCCTCCATTGTGGAGTCATGGGTTCCGCCGGTGGAACCCTCAATGATGATGTCACACCGCTCTCGGATGAGGCCCATGGTGCGCTCAAAGGCCAACAGCCCGGTCGTGGGTTGCCCCCGTTCATCCCAGACGTGCAGGTGCACGATACTGGCACCGGCGTTGCAGGCCCGCACTACCTCATCGGCAATACCTTGGGGTGACGTATCCAGGTCAGGAATACCCCTGGCCACATTTGAGGGGATACTGGGCGCCACAGTGATAAGCAATCTGTCATCCATGTCCTTGCCCTCCCGCGACGTCCACCAAATCAAGGACGAAGAGTCTCGTTAGTCCAATACCCGGGGGACTGGTGCCCTGCACCGTCCCGGCACGGGGCCGAACGCTCACGACTAGTCCTCGCTGATTGTACCTACCGTTTCTTTCACCGCCTTGCGCAGAGCACGTTCCATCTGCGCGTCCGCACCTGGGGGCAGCTCCACCGGCCCGGCCTTCTCCAGAATCTCCTCGACGCGTTCGTGAGCCACTTCGTGCATCATCTGGGCACCACTCTGCAGCCATTGATCAATCGTCTGGCGCCGGAACAGATGGGGGAAGAACAATTCTTGGCGGAAATGCTTCACCGTGTGCTCGTGTGGCAGGAAAGTGCCGCCATGGCCTACCTCTCTGATCACGTCCACAGCCAACGTGTCCTCGGTGACGGTTATTCCGTCCAAGATGCGCTTGACCATGTCCGCGATCTGATCGCAGATGACCACCATCTCCTGTGAGCCGTACAGACCCCAGGCGAGAGTCCCCAGGCTTTGTCCCACCGTCATTCCCGCTTGGGCCACCAGCAACATGTTCATCATGGCCTCAGCGGCAGCCTCGGCGTCCGGCACCTTGGCCTCCACACCACCGCCTATGCCCCACGTGGGCAGATCGTAGCGACGAGCCACCTGAACCATGGCCATCTTGCCCAGGGTTTGCTCCGGGCTGCCGTAGGTGCATTCGGTAGCCCTCATGTCAAACACATTGGTGTCAGGCTTGAGGACCACGGGAATGCCCGGCTTGAGGAGTTGAGTCAACACGATGCCAAAAAGCTGTTCTGCCATGACCAGCACCAGCGTGCCGGCCACGGTGGCTGGCCCGGTCGCGCCCATCATGGCCCCCGGTGAATATAGGATGGGCACCCCGGCCTCCACCGCGTCAATCAACCCTTCATTGATGGCGCCGATCCTCAGGGGAGTGACTGGGGTCAACATGGCCAGGATGCTGGGCCGCTGCCGCAATTCGTCTTCGCCTCCCGACGCGGCGGCCGCTATCTCCAGGCAACGGACGGTGAACGGCCGGTCAAGCACGCTGATTACGGTCGGTTTGGTGGTATTGCGCAGAATGGCGTCATAATCGTGATAGAAAATGACATCCGGCGGCTGCTTATCTCCTGACATACATAATCCCTGGACCACATCAATGTTAGGTAGCGCGTGGCCTATGCGGGTGCTGGCGACCACATCCGCCTTGGTGGGATGGCGAGGTTTCAGCAGGTCATAATCCCAGATGTGGGGTTCAGAGGTGCCCCCCATCCCGTAATACACCCGGCCCGGTTCGATCAGCATGTCCATGTCAGGATCGTGCCGGCCATGCAGCACAAATGAGCGGGGAGTGGACTCAAGGGCCGCCTCAACCATGTCAGGTGGCACGCGAATGACCCGCGAGTCACGATCCACTCTTGCTCCCCCCTTCTGGAAGATGTCGAGGAATATGTCAGATTCGCTGAATATGCCAGGATCTTCCAGCAGAGAAATCGAAGCCTGGTGAATGCGTTGGGCTTCCTCCTCCGACAGAGTGTCGAGATTCCCGCCTGCTGCTCCTCTTTTCATTGACCTGCCTCCCAACTATGTATGTGTTATGAGACACGATGGTGAGACTGACACAGTGCCAAGTTCGACTGACAAAAGACCAAGGGCGAAGGGCAAGAGATATGGGTGAAAAAGGGGTATTATTGGTCCTGTGCCATTCGCCCATCCTCAGGGGGTCGTCTGCTGTATGCACTTAGCTGGTAACTTCGTCCAGCACGTCGCGCGCCCGCTCGACGGACGAACGCACGGCTGAGAGGATGGGCACGATTTGTTCTTCGGGCAGGATGGTATTCGCCACGCGGGCCATAGAGGCCTGGGCCAGCAGGACGACATCGGTGCGAGCCATCAGTTCTCGCAGAGTCTCGCCCAAGATACGGTCGTGCTCCTCAGGATCCCCCCTGCTGAAGAGAGCCTCGTATGCCCCCTTGCTCAGTACAGAATCAACCTGCACGTCCTTGCCCGCCACCCGGGCCCGCGCCCGCACCAAGTCCGCCAGGGGGTTGAGCGCAGTAGGGGCAGTGGCAGCCAATCCGATGCGGGTGCCGATTGAGAGTGCTCGATCAACCATAGGCTCGTCTATCTTGAGCACCGGTATATCCACCATCAGGCCAGCGGCATCTGCACAGGGTGAGACAGACGAGCAGGTAAGCTGCACTACGTTGGCCCCGGCTTCCTGCGCAGCAACGGCATGTTCGGTGACCCGGCGGTAGATGAACGGCGACAATCCCCCCTGGGCCAGCACCACCTTGGCCAGTATCTCGTCGGTGACGTGATAAACCATCACGTCGTTCGGCAGGATTTCTTTGACCAAGGCGTCGAACTGGCTGAACGCAGTGGATACCGTGTGAATGAACGCCAGTTTCCTAGACATGGTGTTACCTCTTCCTCCCCATCTCTCAGGCCAATTGCGGCGGCAGAATCGATCAGGTTGCACATCCGGGCCTGGGCCAGCACGAAGCAGAATGATGGTATGGAATGCCGCTATGTTGCGGTATGGAATGCCGCTATGTTGCGGTATGGAATGCCGCTATGTTACGGTATGATAACACCCGCGGCAGTTTGTGTCAACAGAATCACAGATGCTATTGACAAATCTGGTTTCTCATGTTATCATAGGTCAGACTTATATGATAGGTTACGTAGTGGTCATGTTCGCCAGGACTGCTCGTCTGTGATCAGAGAGCCGAAGCAGAGACGCGTCTTTGATGGTAGACGTTCACATGGTGTCAATAATGACCGACAGTAGTGAGCCAGGCTTGGGGGATAGGCAGTTATTAAGAAATCTCCTGACCCCCAGATCCGGAAAGACGTCTTGGTTGTGCCTGGCTCGCGAACGCTTACCTTCGCTCCAGCCGTCCAGATCTCCGCAGTTATGGCAATTGTGTCAGCCACAAGACAAGATAGATGAGGAAGAGTTTGCCAAGACTAATTCCCAGGCCGCTTTCTCAGGCAGTGGTGAGCACATGTCTCTCACAAATCGCCAATGAAGAGTACCCTCCCGGCACAAATCTCCCGCCGGAGGGCAAACTGGCACAGGAGTTTGGTGTCAGCCGTATTGTGATACGGGAGGCCATTCGTACCCTGAGCGCAAAAGGGGTGGTAGCGGTACGCCAGGGACGGAATACGGTGGTGAATCCCGTCGATCATTGGAACCAATTGGATCCCCAGATTCTGCTCTTCCGCATGAAGGCCGGGAAAGGGAGAGCTGTGGTCCAGGACCTTGTGGAAATACGGAAGATGTTGGAGGTGGAAGCCGCAGGGCTGGCAGCAGCTCGCGCGACTGAGGAGGACATCGCCACACTTCGTGAACTGTTGGCAGGCATGGTCGCAGCGGTTCCTGATGCGTCCGTGCACTCCCCCCTCGAAAACCAATTCCACACCCGTATTTGGCACGCTGCTAGCAATGCGTTGCTCCTGCATCTACTGAAGACACTGGGTGAGGTGTTTGGAGCCGCCAAGGAGTTTATCTACGGAAGCAACCTTCCTGACTGGGATACGTATCACACCACACTGCTTGAAGCCATCGAACGCCACGATGTCGATGGCGCCCGCCAGGCTATGGACTGTGATATCGCCCGATGGGAGGAGGAACTACGTTTGGAAATTGAAAAGGGCCCAAAGCCCGCGACTGCCGTGGGCCCCACCTGGTATTCGGAAATGGGTTGGAATAAGTATCCCTTGGAATGAGTTTAACGCGAGCCAAACCTGGCAAGAAGCAGAGAACTGTGATAAATGTGACAGTTTGGGTGACAGGCCACAAGGCTTCCAGCCAGTTTGGACATTTTGCTCGGTTTCCAGGTACGCAAGGGGTGTCAGCCAGCGTCCCTTCGACAGGGGTCTGTGCCCGCCCAGCAAATGCTATTCAATAGACATTCGTGGATGCATGGAGTGATGGAAGGACCAAGACAATGAGTGTCACAATGCCACAGAGCCAGATGCTACGCCCCCGACTGGGAACCGTAGTCACGAGTTGGCCCCACGAGGATGGCGCTGACTACGCCAGGAGCATGGTTGACCTGTTTTCCCGGGCCGCGCCGTCTGGTGAGATAGAGGTCATCACCTACCCCACAGTATACCAGCACGAAAGACAGATTCCAGACGTCGTTGATTTCTTTGCGGACAAAGCACTCGACGCGGTTTGCATAATGCCGGGCAACTTCACGCTCGATCACGTGATGCCCCTCCTGGCTGAGGCTCTGGGCCTGCCCGCGGTGCTCTGGGGGCTGGCCGAGGACGAAGCCTGGGGCGCCTTAGTGGGCCTGCAACAGACGCTTGTTCCTTTCAAGGAACTGGGTATGCCTTTTCGCTTCATCGTGGGTAGACTGGATGACAGAAAGGCATGGGAAAAGACAGTGCTCTATGCGCGGGCGTCTGCGCTGGTGCAGCGGATGAAGAGGTTGCGTGTGGGACTGATGGGTTTTCGCGCCGAGGGCATGTCGGATGTGATGTTTGATGAACTGGCCCTGCGGGAGACGTTCGGCGTACAGGTGGTTAACGTTGGCCTGACGCGCTATGCCCGCACGGTGGATTCCGTTCCCCAGGCGGAGGTGGAGGCAGCGTGGGCCAATATGGGAGCTGGCTTCGATGCAGGGGAGACGCCCGAAGATGTGGTTTTGCACGGCGTGCGCTCCCACCTGGCGTTGAAAAAGATCGTGGCCGAGGAAGGTTTGCATGCGTTTTCGGTAGAGTGTTTCCACGATCACCTCGGGGGGCCTTGCCTGGGGAAAAGCATTGCCAACGATGAGGGTGTCGCGGCGTCTTGCGAAAGCGATATCCCGGGAGCGGTCATTATGGCAGCCATGCAGATGCTTTCCGGTGAGCCCACCTTCCACGCTGACTTCAACAAGATAGACTTTGAGCAAAACAGCGGCATACTTCATCACTGCGGCAACCTGCCACGGTTGCTGTCGGCCGCTCCGCAGAAACTCAGACTCCTGCCCATCCCCGAACACATCGGGCCGGGTGCCTATGGCCCCACCATCCAGACCACGATGAAGGCAGGGCCGGTTACCCTGGTCAACTTGGTGGGCAGGCGGGGCACGATGCGTGTTGCCGCCATGGAAGCAGAGGCCATACTGCACGAACTTCAGTTCCCCGGCTCGGCAGCCAAAGTGATGTTCCCGTTCGATCTGGGAGAGGCGCTGGAAGAGTGGGGCAACGCGGGATATGGGCACCACTATGCGGTTACCGTGGGTCATGTGGCCCGCCAGGTGGCCGAGTGGTGCCAACTCCTGGATATCCCATTCAGGCAGTTCGGTAGCGCGGGCTGAGGCCGGCGTTGGGCAATCTATCACACGGCGGAACAAATCGCTCCGCAGCGATTATGCCATCGTGGTCAGACTTGATCATGTCGCGTGCAGGGTGCTATGGAAAGTAACGGTCCAATAATTGAAATCCGGAATCTTAGCGTTGATTATTGGCAGCGAGACCGCTGGACATCGGTTATCGAAGAGTTGTACCTGCACGTCAACCCGGCCGAGACGCTTGGCCTGGTAGGAGAGTCTGGTTG
>SDBU01006832.1_pt1 | contig 13334 bp, 13 predicted proteins | sample 2277071 | NCBI WGS metagenome assembly SDBU01 (sample SAMN10397929, study PRJNA504765) | marine sediment metagenome | isolation source: marine sediment core GS08_GC12, 126 cmbsf | place: Arctic Ocean: Gakkel Ridge, Loki's castle | collected 2008 | reverse complement strand
CCTGGTTTTTTTTACTTCATTAGAATCGTCCGAAGAACTCAACCAGGATATATGGAGGTGGAACAGATGAACGAGAGCATCGAAGATGGAAGCGAAGTTATCAGAAATGCAGCTGACCTGATCTATAGATTTCTCGATAAACAATCTAGGGTTTTTTGCATATCCCCCAAAAAAGTATATTTCAGAAATATGATACCGGTAGTATACACGAGCTTTGTCCTGTAACCATAGGGCTTTGCAGTATTTCTTAGTAGATTTGAGAATCGAATTATGAGCACTTAATGGGACGCGAAATCTGACCTTCTCAAAATGTATAATTCCTGAGACTTATGCCGGCTAGTTTCTGGCCCAGATGCAGTGATAGTCTCATAAACAATGGTCAGGACAAGCCAATAAAATACCGTTGTTCATCTCCGTCCTGATTGCAGGGCCCGTGGAATATATCTTTTCGGGGGATATGCAAAGAACCCTATGATGGTTGGTACTGCCAACCGGACGTCATGCTCTACGAGCTCAACAGCGACCCTCATCTTCAGAAAGACCTGGCCAAGGAACGTCCTGAGGTCATCAACCAGGCCATGTTCTTCCTGACCGAGTGGCAAAGCGACATGATGCGCACTGCCACCCATCCGACAGATCCCATCTGGACTGCCATGCTGGAGGGACCACAGGACATGGTGTTGGCAGGTCCGGATCACCTGTCGAACTACATCGAACATCTCCGCAACACCGACCGCGCCCACTACGCCGACGAGTTGCAGAGGAAGTTTGGGAAACGAGGTTTCTAAAGCTATGAAAACGATGGAGCCCAAAGACATCAGCAATGCTCCTTGGGTGAAGCATGGAAAATTCACCGTATTCAGGAACAAATACTACTTCTAATACGAGGATGGAACGTCTTTCTTCTGGTTAGTTGATACGGCCTGATCTCTATTGCAGATTGGGTCGCGATCAAGTAAGGTAAGCCCATGGGGATGCGGGTAGCGGAAGACGGAAAAAGCGAAAGCCATGCTGTAATGGCATGGATAGGGATTGAAATATCATCCCACGCGAAGGCCTGCAGACTTCCGTCTGGTCTTTCATCACGAGAGAGTTTGGCAATCCGACAAAAGGAAGCAAAGCGTCATGAAGTATAACTCCTTCAGCTACCGTTCTTTAATACTGGCTCTGATACTAATTCCGGTCAATGCGTACTGGATCATAAAGATCGAGTTCCTCAGATTCCCCGGATTTGTCTCGGCCACCTGCATCTCCCTTTTCCTCAATGTCGTCTTCGTGGTCTTTGTTCTGGTCATGCTGAACGCTGTCATACTCAGAGTCTACCCAAAATTGGCGCTGAAGCAAGGAGAGATACTGATAGTCTATTATATGCTCAGTATTTCCTCCTTTGTCGCCGGCGAAGAGATAATACAGACTATCGCTTCGCTGATGGGGCACGTTTTCTGGTTTGCCACGCCGGAAAACGAGTGGGAGACGTTCCATAGGTACCTTCCTGAATTGCTCACTATCAGAGACAGGTCTATTCTGGAGGCGCTGTATGAGGGCCAGAATTCGGCCTATCCAGCCGGATATATAGATTACATAAGATCATGGCTGCCTGTTGTGATGGTCTGGTCTGTATTCCTGACGGTACTGGTGTTCACCATGTACTGCCTGAATGTAATCCTGAGGAAGCAGTGGATGGACAATGAGAAGCTTACATATCCCATAGTCCGTCTGCCGCTTGAGCTGATAAGGGACAATGGCAGTCTGAAATTCTTCAGACAGAGAGCATTGCTCATAGGTCTCGGTCTGGCGACTTTCATCAACTTGCTGAATGGTCTTTCCTTTCTTTATCCTAATGTGCCGAGCATACCGATAAAGCGGCACAGCATTCAGCATCTTTTTGTCAGCAAGCCCTGGAACGCTATAGGAGAGATACACCTGGCGTTCTACCCTTTCGTGATAGGGCTTGGGTTTCTGATCCCGGCTGAACTTTCCTTCTCGTGCTGGTTCTTCTATCTGCTCCACAAGGCGACGCTGATTCTGGGAAAGGCGACAGGGTTATCAAGGGGCGCCATATCCCTTCATCCAAATGAGCAGATGTTAGGCGCGTATATAGGAGTGCTTCTAGTGGCTCTATGGAGCGGTAGAAAGCATTTCATCAGGGTGCTGTCCTGTTTATTCCGCCCGTCTGAAGAAAAGGACAGCGGCGAGCCAATGAGCTACCGAAGCGCCGTTCTGAGCGCGCTTACAGGATTTATACTGCTCATTGCCTTTTCAGTTGCCTGCGGTATGAGTCTATGGGTAGCTGCGCTTTTCTTCGTGTTATATTTCGGCATTGCTATGTCCATAACCCGATTGCGCGCTGAACTGGGCGCGCCTGTGCATGACTTGTGGTCTATCGGGTCAACGGGACCGGACACTCTTATAACGGGCATCTTTGGAACTCGCAGACTGAACCGGGATACTCTGGGTATGCTCACGCTGCATTACGGTATAAGCTATGAATACAGAGGACATGTAATGCCGCACCAACTGGAATCTCTCAAGGTTGCTGACGCGCTGAAACTACGCTGGAAGCGATTCGGTGTTGCGACTATAATAGCGACTTTCCTGGGGAGTTTAGCGGCTTTTTGGGCAATTTTCCATCTGTGTTACAGCGCAGAGTTCCCCATTGGAAGAACCTGGGGGGCGTATGATAGGCTTCAGAGGTGGTTCTTCTACCCCTCGGATTATGATCTGGCAAATCTGGGATTCTTCACCTTTGGAGCTGTCTTTACTATTGCGCTAATGGTAGTCCGGAGCAGATTTATATGGTTTCAGTTCCACCCATTAGGTTACGCTCTCGCGCCTGGCTGGACCATGAATTTCATCTGGCTCCCCCTCTTCATAAGCTGGCTTATCAAAATATCCATGCTGAAATATGGGGGATTGAGGGTCTTAAGACGAGCTACTCCCTTCTTTCTGGGTTTGATACTTGGGGATTTTGTAGTTGGCGTTTTCTGGATATTCATCGGCATGGCCATTCGGACGCCAACATACGCATTCTGGTTCTGAAAAATCGGGCTAAAGGAAAAAAGGGTAGACACGTTGTGATTGATCCTGTATATTGTCTTGTAATAACCTTTGGTGCTAGTAGATTGAACCAGTATGTTGAATAGAGCTATGAGCCAAATGGATAGAGACATAAAGCATACGGTAATTGCAGAATCAAGGCCTGATAATCCCCGAAATGACACAGCGTCGGTTGCTGAGTTGAGGAACGGCAGGTTGATGGTAGTATGGCATAAATACGCCGGTGGACCGGAGGGCGGCAATGATTTTGGTGTATGCAGGATCTTTTCAAAGATCTCTTACGACGGAGGGCTAACCTGGGAAGAAGAACAAATGCTTGTGGACATGCTGCCAGGTGACGTGAACGTGCAGGCGCCGGCTTTGTGTATGCTTCCCTCTGGTGAGCTTCTCCTTATCTGTCTAAGGGCACACTCCGAAGGCAGTACAAGCATGTGTCTGTTTCGCTCCCAGGATGATGGCAAAACCTTCGCGGAATCAACGCCTATCTGGGAACATAGCGAAGGGCAGTGGCTTCAAGGCGGCGCATCAAGTTTGGTTCGGCTAAATAGTGGACGGCTTCTGCTTCCATTCCACGGAGGAACTGGCCATCAGTTCAGACAGCATAATGTGGCTAGATGCTTCTATAGTGATGATGAAGGGCATACGTGGAAGCTGGCGAAGGGACAGGTGGATTTACCGATGCGCGGTGCGATGGAGGCCTCTGTAGCTGAATTAGACGGTGGTAAGCTTGTGATGTCCCTCCGAACGCAATTAGGCTCCGTCTTTTTATCATATTCTGAGGATGGAGGCGCGACCTGGGCGTTGGCTCAGACTTCCGGCCTGAAAGCTCCGGAGTCCTGTACCTGCTTAAGGAAAATCCCGGGAACGAATGACTTATTACTGCTTTGGAATGATAGCCTGTATGATCCTGGGCATCATCACTATGGGAAACGTTCGCCTTTAAGCGCCGCTATCTCAAGTGATGGAGGTGATACCTGGCAGCGCGTTGGGGATATAGAGTCGTCGGAGGATTTTGAGTATACAAACATTGGCTGCACCTTCGTATCTACCGGAAAAGCAATCATAACCTACATGGCAGTGTCACCGCCTTTTAAAAGGATAGGGATCGACTTGAGAGCTATAATATACTAAGCGCGAACCGGTGAGTGTCACGGTTTGGTGGTGAGCATATATAACGTTGCTGTAAAATAAGTGGCGCGTCGTCTTTCAGGCAGATTTTCTGCGTCGCTGTTTCCAGTAGTTTTCCCAGTCACCATTGAGCCACAGAGTGTGCAGTGCATAGGGACCATCAGCGCCATCTATCTTACAGCGGCCAATTTGGGTGGAGGAGAATATGAGAAAAGTAGCCAGGAAAGTAGTGACGTTAATGATGGTTATGCATATGGTATGCGGATGCGGCGGCCGTACCAGGAAATTCGCTCATCAGAATAGCGAAGGAAGGCAGACAATGGATTCTTTAAAAGACTTGCTTTATGCGTTGAGACATGAATATAACGAGAAAAAGGCAATTGATATCCTCCGCAAAGAGCCATCGCTGGCGACCCAGATGTGGGATAGCGAAGATGATGTTCTTATTAAAGGTAGCACACCCCTGCACTATGCCGCTCATTACGACTATATGGTTCTGGTCAAACTCCTTGTAGAGCATGGAGCGGACGTAAACGCCGACACAGCTCATTGGTGGAGAACTCCTCTGGCATGGGCGGCGGACGCCGCCAGGGTAGAGGCTGTGAGATTCCTCCTGGATAATAGTGCGGAGGTCAATGCTAACGTCGGCGGCGGACATACCGCTCTTCATGCAGCTTGCCAGGGCGGTTCAACACAAGGGCAAGGGGATCCCGAAGGCTATCGCAAAACCGCAGAGTTGCTGATAGAATATGGCGCGAAGATAGATGCTGCTTCAACGGACGGTGTCACTCCACTGGCAGACGCTGTCAAGTCTGGCAACAAAGCTGTGGAGGAAGTCCTTCGCCAACATGGCGCAAAGGAATAGACTTACTCAACCTCTAATGAATAGTAAGGAGTAAGTCAAAAAGAGGGACGCGCCACTTGGGGAGGTACGTGATGGAAGATACAAGACTGGACATATTCGAGGCAGTTACCACCTATGATCCGGACGACGTTAAACGGGTTCTTGGATCAGACCCGGCATCGGTTAATCGCAGGAATGACAACGGTCTTTCGGCGCTCTATACGGCCGCCATGTACGGCAACGAACAGGCAGTTCTCTTTCTTTTACAGAAGGGGGCTGACCTCGATATCTTTGCCTGCGCCTACCTCGAAAAAAACTTCCAGGGCAAGCGTCTTCTCCAGGAGGAGCCGTCACTGGTATATGCGCGGACCGCGGACGGTCGGACCCCGCTTCATTATGCGGCAGAGAAGGGCAACTTTGATTTTGCAGGAATTCTCATCGACTACGGCGCTGACGTCAACGCGCGTGATCGTAACGGTGGAACGGCGCTAATGGAGGCATCCCATGGTGGTCCTTGGAAGCCTGAACCAGCGCTAGACATCATCCAGCTTCTCGCGGCAAATGGCGCTGAGGTGGATCTTTATATAGCCTCGGGCATCGGCAATACGGTACTCCTGATGAAGGCTTTGGAGGCCCGTCTCGATCTGGTAAATTCATACGACGATAATGGCCACACAGCTCTTTTTCACGCGGCGCGTAACAATCATCTTCAGGCGGTCAAGGTTCTGATGGAGCACGGCGCTGAGGTGGACAAGGCGTGCCTGGATGGCCAGACGCCGCTGTCAACCGCTGCGCTACACCTGTTGTCGGGCCAGAGTGATCAGGCGCTGATACAATATATCATTGCTAAAGGCGCTCCTTACGACATCCACACCGCTGCCGCTTTGGGAGATGTGGATCAAATATCGAGCCTGATGTCCAAAGACCCTTCTCTGGCGAATAAGGAACTGCGAGGGCTTAAGCCAGCCGATTATGCGGTTCACTGCTGGCAGGTCGCGGCATTGAGAAGACTTCTTGAGGCTGGGGCAGATGCGAATTTAACGGATGGAATGGGACGGTCGCTCCTGAGCAAGTGCAGCCAGAACGAAGATCTCAGGAGAGTGCTGCTTGAGTATGGCGCTGAAGAGTAATTTAGAAAGAGGGACGAAACCGTTCTGGTCAGGCTGGAATCCATACCACTGAACCAGTATGTTGAATAGGGCCATTGTGGAACCCAGTATAAACTATAGAGATTTCGGGAAAGACTTGAGGTTTTGAGAAAGCGCGTCAAATATGGAGGTTTTGCTTTAGCGAAAATTCTTGACTGAAGTCAAGCCTCCGAACCCTCGTTTCCTTTGCGGAGATTCTATAGCAACAAAGGTTAGTAGACTTCGTTTTTCAGGAGGTGGTGGATATTGATCTAATTGTGGCGATTTATCGAAGGGAAATACTTAACTGTAATAGCAACAGCAAGAGGAGTTTTGCCATGAAGAGAGCATGTATTCTGATCTTAGCATTTGCACTGGCTATCACCGTTAGTTTTTCAGCACTTGGTGACACTATCTTCCAGGACGACTTTGAGGGCGACACCATAGGGCAAGCACCATCCAACTGGATCGGTTGTCCACAGGACGGCGAGATATTTGACGATCCACTGGAGCCGGGAAACTTGGTCATGGGTATCACAAACGCAGACGTAGACTGCGGGATCATCGCGGATATGGGTGTCCTGTCTCAATACACGGCTGAATGGGATTGCCTTTGGCAGGAGTCTGCATGGCACTCGTTGGTGATTCATCAGGAGCAACCAGGAGAGAACTACCACCTCTCTCGAAACCCGGATAACGGCGCCTGGGAGATGTGGGGACGCACCGGCGGCGGTTGGCCTGGTCCTTTTGTCACAAATGTGCAACCAACAGACCTGGGTAAATGGTATCGCTGCCAGCTTTCTGTAGATCAGGCTCATATAGTGTTAAAAATAAAAGAGCGAGACGATAATACAGCCTTTGATCAGATCGCTCCTGCATTGGAGATGAACGGCGAGGATGAAACGTTTACAGAGGGCAAATTCGGCGTAAACGAAGGCCCGGGTGCTTTCTTCGACAACGTGAACATCTTCGTCGGTTCCCCCTCTGCCGTGAGCAGGGAAGGGAAACTCGCCACTACCTGGGGCGAGATAAGAGGTCACTGACCCAAATGGAAAGTAGCACGTCATGGGGGTTTCTTGGAAGCGTCTCTCTTTCTGATCAAGAGATCCCCGACAACTCTTGAGGAGCATAGGGGCTATATGGATCATCCCCGTAAAGGAGTGTGAATGAAATGGCTAGAGCATGTCTGATCCTGGTGTTCATATTAAGTTTCATTGTGGGATTTCCAGCATTGAGCGAAACCATATTCATGGATGACTTTGAGCAGGATAAAGAGGGTGAGCCGCCCTCTAAATGGGGTGGCTGTCCGCAGGATGCCGTGGTCTCCAAAGACCCAGTGGATAACGGGAATCTGGTTATGGGCATAGTACTCCAGAACGTAGACTGCGGTATCCTCGCGGATATGGATAACCTGTCCGAATACGTGGCTGAATGGGATTGGTTTTGGGAGATTTCAACATGGCATTCGATGACGATCCATCAGGAGAAACCGGGAGAGAACTACCACCTCTCTCGAAACCCGGATAACGGCGCTTGGGAGATGTGGGCGCGCACCGGCGGTGGTTGGCCTGGTCCTTTTGTCACAAATGTGCAACCGACAGAACTGGGAAAATGGTATCGCTGTCAACTTTCTGTAGATCAGGCTCATATAGTGTTAAAGGTAAAGGAGCAGGACGATAATACAGCTTTTGACCAGATCGCTCCTGCATTGGAGATGAACGGTGAGGATGAGACGTTCAAGAAAGGGAAATTTGGCGTAAACGAGAACCCCGGTTCTTTCCTCGACAACGTGATCATCTACGTTGGTGAGATATCTGTAGAACCAGTGGGCAAGTTAGCAACTTCCTGGGGTGGAGTGAAGAACAATTTCCGCCGATAGGTATATTTTGGGAGAGTATGATGAACAATCCTGCTCTTATCTTTCAACGGCCACCAGTTTTTAGCATTCCACAGTTGGAGCGCATGGAAGAAGCGATGCTCCGTATACTTGAAGAGGTAGGAATCGCTATCCTGGACGAGGAAATACTTGAGCAACTCCGATCGTGTGGTTTTCAGGCCACAGGGAACAGGATCCGCGTCAACAGGAAGCTTGTTTCGGAGTTCCTGGACGCTGAACGGAAGCGCAACGGCGATAAGTTCTCAGAAGGCCCTCTGCCGGCCAAACCAACCAGTTCCCATATCGGGCTTGGGGTTAGCCAATATCCACAACGGGTACACGACATTGAAAGCGATAAGGTTGTGCCTTTCGATACCGAAAGACTCATAGAGGCCACCAAGTTACTGGATGTGCTTTCCATCTCAGGGACTCCCGGATGCCCTACAGACGTTCCGCCGCCGCTTCAGCCAGTGATGCAATACTGGGTTGCTGCAACTTACTCAAGAAATGGGCGCGGTCGGGTTGATCCCAAGTCAATGGAGACCATACCCTATATCATGGAGATGGGCGAGGTCCTGGGGAATCCACTGCGATCGCTCCCGATCTATGTCTTCACACCACTTTCCCTGGGCGGCGAATCGTTGAAGTGCGCCCTGAAGTACAGGGATAAGCTGTCCTCTATAGGTGTGAGCGATATGTCGTCCCTGGGATGCACAACTCCCATAAATATGGGTGACGCTTTTGCGCTCTGCGTCGCTGAGGTGATAGGTTCAGCCATACTGCTGAGGGAGGTGATCGACCTACCTATAGGCTGGAGCATCAGGCTGTGCCCGACTGATTTGCGCACACTGGCTATGGTATTGGGTTCACCTGAGGATTTTCTTCTACAGCTTGCGAATTCTGAGGTCAACGCCTACTTCCACGGGACGAGGTGGCATCCGGCGGTGGGAGGCATCCATACAAGCGCCAAACTCCCGGGCGCTCAGTCCTGCGTTGAGAAGGCCAGTCTGTTGACTACCTGCGCTCTTCTGGGGGCAAGAGGCTTTGGGTCTGCTGGCACGTTAAGCCTGGATGAAGTTTTCTCCGCGGAGCAGCTTATCTATGATATTGAGATAAGAGACCACGTTCAGCGGATTGTGGAGGGGCTGGACGGGGATTGCGATCCCGAAAGGTGTCTTAACGACGTTAAAGAGGCTATTCAGCAGAAGAGCTTTGTGGCCCTTGATACTACGGTGAACACCTACCGCGACGTCTACTGGCATCCGAAGCTGTTTGACCGCCAGTTTTTCGCGGCATGGGAGGGAGAAGGAGCGAAGACGAACCGTCAGAAAGCTCATGCGATGATTCGCGAGCTTTCGGGACAGTATGACTATGAATTGGAGCCGGAACTGCGGAGAGAACTGGATAAGATTCTCGCAAAAGCGAAGGCTCAATTTACGGGGTAAATAAACACTAAATCTGCATGAAGGAAGGGAGTATCGCCAACATGAATCCTGCCAAGATCGTCCTAATAGGTGTGGGAAGCCATTCCTTTGGCTTAATGACTGTCCGAGACCTGATGCGAGCCCCGGAACTACGGGGTAGCCACCTAGCGCTGGTGGATATAGCTGAAGACAAACTAGACCTCATGACGCGGATCGTGCGCCGTCTAAACGACACATGGGAGGCAAACTTCGAGATTTCGTCAACCACTGACCGCTGCGAAGCCCTGCCTGACGCTGACATAGTGGTAGTGTCCATAGAGCAAAGACGCTTCGAGATGTGGAAGCTTGATATTGAGATTCCCATCAAGCATGGCACTCAGAATCTCTATGGAGAAAATGGTGGCCCCGGTGGCGCATTCCATACATTCAGGCAGGTTCCACCGACACTGGCAATCGCACGAGATATAGAACGGCTCTGTCCTGATGCGTGGCTGGTCAACATGAGTAATCCAGAAAGCCGGCTATGTCTGGCGCTGAATAGATATACGAAGGTAAAAAGTGTAGGCGTATGCCTGGGCGCATATATCACGCAGAACGCCCTGGCAGCGAAAGTGCTGGGCTTGCGTCAGGAAGATATAGATATAAAAGTGGCCGGGATCAACCACTGCCATTGGGTTATGGATATACGTCGCTCTGGCACAGGAGAGGATCTGTATCCCCAGGTCCGCGAGAAGATCGAAGGGGTAGATCCTGGCTGGCAACCCCTTTCGCGTGAATGTCTGAAGCGTTTTGGTTACTTTCCCGGCCCGGCTGATAACCATGTGGCTGAGTATCTAAGCTGGGGGCCGAAATTCATGCCACCAGGCTATACCAACGGGATCATCAATGCCGGAAAAGCAGGCAAAGGGCAGAAGTCTGGACATGACGTCAAGCTGGAGGCAATTGCCAATGGCGATGGGCCAATCGATCCAGAAGGACTAAAAGATTTGATGATTGAAGGGGGGCTAAGATGGCAAACCCTGGACATTATCCTCTCGCTTCTGGACAATGGCAACAGATATGTGCTGTCGCTAAATGTGCCCAATGATGGCTACATCAGCAACCTGAAACAGGATGCCATCGTTGAGATACCGGCTATTGTGGGCGCAGACAGGATCTATGGATTAGGAATGGGAGATCTTCCTTCCGCTATCGCTGCGACTATGGATCTCCAGTTGCATATAATGGATCTGGTTATCGAAGCAGCGGTCACCGGTGATCGGAAGACGGCTCTGGAGGCTTTGATCATCGATCCCACTGTGCCAGATCCGGCCACAGCCGAGAAAATCCTGGATGAGTTGCTCATAGCACAAGCGGAACTGCTGCCACAGTTCCAATAGGAACAGCGTTTGATCCACGGAAACAGCCTACAGGTGGACAGAGGACGGAGTAAAAGTGAACTGCGTACTCTGTCCACCACGTTAAGCATCTCCTTTTCCTCTTGTTGCTAGATATTTTGCTTCATTATTCTAGCATACAGGAGCATGAACTCGAGTTGGTAAACTTTTTGTTATCATTGGCACGGAAATGGTCAACTTTTATGTTAGCAAACACACTCAGGCCCTTATCGATCATCTTCTTTGCAGGCATCTGGTGGACTTCCTTGTCATTCAATAACTCAGCCATCACATCTCTATCTGAAAGGGGAAGCTGAACTTGGCAATCCCAGAAGGACGGAGGAGGATCGGCTGAAAAAGTAATGGACAATGACTTGGTATTTTGGTAAGATGAAGTCTGAACAGAAAGCAATTCTGTAGTTGGCATGAGGTAAGTGCAGATTAGAAAAACGCAAAGAACTCTCTGAAATTTGCTTATGCTAAGAATATTAATTCCTGTGATATTTCTTCTTGTAGGAGGTGCTAAAATGACCGCTGAACCGCTAGGAGTGCATCCAGCAAATCCAAGATATTTTACGGATGGTACAGGGAAAGCGATCTATCTTGGAGGACATCAGGTATATGTAGATCTGCAAGATAATTCGTTTAATAAGGAATTCACCAGAGATTGGAAAAGGACTCTGGACTGGGAAGAGCATCTGAATTTCATGAAGGAGCGGAATCTAAACTACCTTCGCAATTGGATAATATGGAGTGCGGGGAGCGGAGCGGATGCCGCGCCGAATAAGATAGCCCGTCCAATGATGTATAAGCGAACTGGTCCCGGAAACGCGAGGGACGGAGAAAAGAAGTTCGATTTATACAAACTCGACCAGGAGTTCTTTGATCGGATGCGAGATAGGCTCATACAGGCGCAGGATAAAGGTATCTATATTTCTATCATGCTTTTTGAGTTATACGGTTTCGGTACTGGTGAGGGTACGCCACCCAATACTCTATGGGGTGGGAACATGTTCAACAAGGACAACAACATTAACAATATCCATGCAGACGATGATAATGACAACCGGGGAATGGAGTTCTTCTCCCTTAAGAATCCAACCATCGTTGCCATACAGAAAGATTATATCAAGAAGGTCGTAGACACAGTAAATGACCTGGACAACGTGTTTTATGAGATATGTAACGAGGGGCCATTCCCTTCCGTCAAATGGCAATATGAGATGATAAGGTTTCTGAAGGACTATGAGGCAACAAAGCCGAAACAGCATCTTGTGATGATGTCGCCGGGAGGCCGTGTGCCCGGTGGTAATTGGAGGTGGATGACAAAAGAATCAATTATCAGCAGTGATTGCGACTGTTTCTCAGTTGCCAGCGGGGGTCAAGACTGGGGCCCGGAGGATGTCTACAAAAACGATCCGCCAGTAGATGATAACGGCAAGCCGGCGATTATCGATACGGATCATACCCATCCGGGCAGTACCGACTATGGACTCCCGTGGAAAGGATTCACCAGAGGCTATCACTTTAATCTCTTTGAACGTCCTTTCGAGCTTCCTGAGACAGAAAATGCTGCATGGGAACGTATGCGCTATAGCGTTGGTTACACTGTGGTATATGCCAACAAAGTTGATGACCTGGCAAAAATGTACCCTCGGAATGATCTGTGCACGACAACCTACTGTTTGGCGGACCCAGGCGAAGAGTATATAGTATTCCAACCTGATGATGCAAACTTTACTGTGTATGAACTCCAGTCAGGAGAGAAGTACAAGTACGAATGGCTTGATACATCGAACTATGAGGTTACAAGCACTGGTGAGACTATACCTAATAGTGCGTCAGAGGAGTTTGCTCCTTCGTATGGCAACGCTGTACTCTTTCTCAGAAAGTGTATGAAAACACAAGAGGAGAAAGACTGAAAAGAAAGAAGTGAGCAAGGGGTGCGGATGGAGTCCATAGACTGAATTCACTCCTCTTCCTTTTCATCACTATCTCCTTTTCTAAATCGCCGTGTTATTTGTCTCACGCGCTGTATACCATAAAGAATATGGACTCCAGCAAGTATACACAGTAAGAAAAGCAGCGTCTTCACCAACCAATTATCCAACCACTCACCCATTTTTACTCTCCTTCTCTTTCTAGTTCACCGCGTCTACGATCCAGCTTGCCTATTGTACATGGACCTCCCCCACCTTTCTTTGTACGCGATTCTTTCTCTGGCCCTTATCAATACATCCCCACATCGCTGGTAATTATCCATGGAGTCTTATATTAGTACACACCGACCGGTATGTAAATCCCTGCCCAGCGCTGTTGTAATAACGATACAAGCCCCATAATGGTGGATTATGTGACCCAACACATAGAACCGCATAAACACTGTCTATGGAGTACTGACACGCGACGTTGACTGATAGATGACTATCACCGCCGCCGCGCCGCCTTTTTTTATTTGACATCAGTGCCGAATTCTGGTATATTTTGATTGTATAGAGAAAC
>SDBU01006831.1_pt1 | contig 13334 bp, 9 predicted proteins | sample 2277071 | NCBI WGS metagenome assembly SDBU01 (sample SAMN10397929, study PRJNA504765) | marine sediment metagenome | isolation source: marine sediment core GS08_GC12, 126 cmbsf | place: Arctic Ocean: Gakkel Ridge, Loki's castle | collected 2008 | reverse complement strand
GGGATGAAGTGCTCGGGCGTCAGGTGGCCGGGGTACAGGTGCAGGACGAATATGTCAACGTAGTCCAGGCAGCCGGCCTCGATCACTTCCTTGGTCAGCTTGCGCGGCGAGCTGCCTATGCCGCCGATGACCTTGCAGTCCGGGTCGGCCCGGTGCATGGCGGCGTAGGCCAGGGCCAGCAGCCGAACGTAATCGGCCGGCTCGTAGCCGCCTCCCCTGGCCGGCAGCGCGTAGTGGGTGTAGATCGGTTCGTTCAGGAACTCCCACACCTGCACGCCGTCTTTGTAGTGTGCAACGGCCTTCTCGATGAACTCGCCCAGCTTCTCCGGGTCTTTGGGCGCCCAGGCCAGTTCCCCAGGGGAGCGGCTCGAGGCATCCTCCCGCGAGCCCGTCGTGTTCCACTTCGTCGACGGGTACGGCGGCATCAGGGCCATCAGCTGCACCCCCTCGGCCACCACGCGGTCCACCTGCGGATCGCCCACTTCCCAGTGATACTCACCGGGCGAGGGCTCCAGGTCGTGCCACTTCAGCGACCAGTCCCTGTACCACGTGACGCCGGCCTTCTTCGCCTGGTCGATCAGGAAGGGGTCCGGGAAGGCGTGGTTGATGCCCAGGATGCTGTCCGTCTCGCTGCGGGGCGGCACGACGGCCAGCCGCAGGCTCTGCGTCCCGCTCACGCCTTCGCCGTCGTAGGTCGCGTGCAGGCGGTAGTAGCCTTTCCAGTCGGCCGGCAGGGGCACGTCCCGCTCGGCCAGGCCGCCCGCCGGCACGTCCAGTGATACCGGCTCCAGCTCGACCGGCGCGTCGAAGAAGTCCGTGACCTCGAAGGTCGCCCGCACGACGGCCGGGGACGTGCCGTAGTTGTAGGCCCTCAGCCGCAGGGACGCCGGCTCACCTTCAGTGAACACGCCCCCCGGCTCCGACGGCTCGATGCCCGCCTCAACCTGGTTGTGAGGTCCGAATCCGGTCGCCCGCTCGCCCTTCTCGAGCTGGACGGCGTCCACGTCTACGTCCACGCGCATCTCCTCGTCCAGGTCCGGCCCCACGGTCACGTAGACGTAGCGGTTCTGCGGGCGGAACGTGAAGGAGTAACGCTGCCATTGGGTCGTGAGCTCAACCTTGTGCCTCAGATCCTGGCCGCGCGGCATGTCGCTGCCGCGGGGATCCTGGGCCCGCACGCCCAGGACGGCCGTCGCCCCTTTGACGCTGGCCCGCATGTCGCACGAGAGGGTGTATGGTTGCCCCGGTTCCACGCGGATCCAGCCCAGGTTCGCGGCCAGCATCATGCGCAGCGGACGCACCACCGGGTCGTAGTAGTCCCAGTGGAACACCGGACCTTCCTCGCCGCCCAGCGGCACGCGCAGGAAACGGGAACCGTGGGTTGCGCCGGAGGACTCGATCCGGCCGTGCACGCGGTCCAGGTTGCCCCATGCAATAGACCGGCCCACGGCCGCCCAGCCGATCATGCCCAACTCGAAAGACCCGTTCGGCAGCAGGTTCTTCCCGGCGCCCTCGGGCACCACGTGCGTGAACACGACGTCGGTCGGCTGGGTCTCGACGATTCGCACGTCGGCCAGGTAAAGGGTCCCCGGCTCAGTGAACCAGAACTGAAGCCTTCCGGCCTCGCCCACGGACTGGAGCGCCTCGAATTGCAGGTGGTAGTCGCGCCACGACTGGCCGACGCGCACACCCCGGTTCAGCCCGCAGGGCTGCCAATTCGCCGTTTCGCGGAGGGCCACGTTGACGGTGCGCCCCCGCATGCCTTCGGCACGGACGCGGAAGGACAGCTCGTACTGCCGGCCCTTCTGCACGTGCACCTGCCCCACCTGGGCAATCATAGCGTGGCTCGAGCCGCCCCCGCCCTCGCACCGCGTGCAGGTGAGCTTCGCGTAAGGATTGTCCCCTTCGTAGGCGGTCACCAGCTCCTGGGTCACGGATTCCGCGTCTCCCGCCGCGACCCAGCCGACGGGTTTGCCTTCGCTGACCTGGGAGAAGTCCCCGTTCTTCACAAGGTTCATCTCAGCCCCCTTCACCGGCTGCGTCGTCAGCAAAGCAGTCACCAGTATTGCGGCCAGCGAAAGCGCGGCCCGCGTTCGCCCAACCGTTTCCCGTTCCACACCACGTTCTGTAACGATGTTCGATGACATGCTGGTGCCCCATTCTTTCGCGCACTTGCCGGCAACGTGTGTGGCCTACGCGTTCCGATCTGCGCGCTGGGGGTCGTGCCAGTAGTCCGTGAACTGACTTGGGCGCATCCAGACCACACGGTCCCCGAGGTGCTCCTTAATGCGCTGCACCACGAGCTTGAAGGGCTCCCAGCCCACCCCGTTGGCGGGGTTCAGCCCCTGCCAGTGCGCGTGGAAGAAGCAGTAGGGCCTGCCCGCGCGGACCCACTCGACGATGTTGCCCCCCTGCCCGTCAGCCGTGATGTAGTAGTCGGGGTTCACCCTGTTGGGGCTATTGTCCCATCGGCCGAGCCAGTCCTGCCCGATCACGGGAATGTCGTAGACGCCGTACGCGCCGTCGGCGGCCATCAGCCCCACCTCGTTCCGCGCGCGCACGAAGCAGGGCACCGTGCGCCCGCGGAACCGTCCGCGCTTTGCCAGATTCAGCAGGGCCTGCCAGCAGTTGGGGCTCAGGTTCGCAATGCCCAGCTTGCGCAGCTCCCCGTAGCGCCGCGCCGTTTCCGGTCCGCCGCCTCCAGGCCACGTGAGGCCCGTGAACCGCACGCCGATCTTCTCGCCCTCGGCGATGATGGCGTCGAAGTAGGCCTCGTATTCCTCCACCGGCACGTCGGGCTCGTGCAGCCAGAGCCCCTCGTGGATGCCGCTTTCAGGGAAGCGGCGCTCCTTGAAGTCGAACTTGCGGCCGTGGGTCATCAGCTCCATGTGCGCGTCGATCCCGCACTCGAACGCCCGGTGGAGGTGCTCGATGTAGATGCGCTGGGCGTCCGAATGGGGCTCGCTCAGCAGACTGGAGCCAAGGCCGATGATGACGCTGGACTCGCCCGCGATGCCCTCCGACTTGACGTAGTCCAGGAACCTGCCAAACGTATCCGGAGGCCCCCTGTGGGCGCTCGTGTCGTCGCAGAAGAACGACAGAACGGTCTTGTCCATGGCATCCTCGCCAATCTGGTCTGCGGCGCCGGCGGTCTGCCGGGCCCCCTCGGTGGACGCCGCAGCCCTGCTCGAAGGCTGGACCGCCGAGAGGCCCGCCGCCGCCACACATGTCTTTAGAAAATCACGACGACGCATGCGGCCGTGCTGTGTTTCCATGTCCGCGCTCCGTGCCCAACGGCCAATCCCAGAGTCGCCCACCTGAGGCGGCTGTCGCGCCCCAACCTACATCGAGCAAGGCGCCCTGTCAACTTGCCGTCCGCGCCGGGTTGCCGGCCTGGGGCATCTCTGATACACTCTTGCAGCCCGAAGCGCTTGTCGGGCTGAGAAACACTTCAGACGCTGTTTGTCTTTGAACAGTGTGCTAAGAGGAGTTGCATATGTTTCGTGATGTGGTGCTGCAGGATACGCGTCCGGAAGAATGGCCCGCCGTCCGCCAACGGATCCACACGCGGTTCATGGCCTCCATGGGGACGGCGCCCGAGATGGACTTCGAGCCCTATTGCGAGGTGGCGGAGGAGTACGAGAGGTACGGTCTGGCACATCGTAAGATCCGTTACCGGGTGACCCCGGACGAGTACGGACTCGCCGTCATCGTCCTTCCCGAGGGTGTCGCCAAGGAGAGCCCGGCTCCTGCAGTGGTGGTCTGCCACGGCACCTACGGAGGCAAGCTCGGCAAGGACGGTCCGCTGACGCTGGACGGGCCGGAATGCGCATATGCCATCGAGTTGGCCCGAAGGGGATTCGTGGCGGCGGTCCCCGACAATTACGAGTTCGGCGAGCGGGTGACGCATGGCGAGGACATGCCGGGCGAGGAGATCAACAGGCGCTACATCGAGTCTATGGTCCGGTTCGACGAGCGGCATCCGGAGTGGTCTCTCGACGGGCGACGGGTGTGGGAGCACCAGCGGTTGCTGGATGTCCTGGATGCCGCTGATTTCGTTCGTTCGGAAGGCTACGGCGTCATGGGCAACTCCCTGGGCGGGCGGATGACCATCTTCCTTGCCGCTCTGGACGAACGAATTGCTGCCGCGGTGCCTTCCACCGGCATCAGCCCGAACTTGACGAATGTGTACCGCACCGTAAGGGGCGGGCCCGCCAGCAAGTCAAGCGCTGAGTGGATAAAGTACTTCCAGCAGTCCGGCGGGCACATGATGTATGACTACCAGGACGTGATCGCGCTGTGCGCGCCGCGTCCGCTTCTGGTGTTGGATCCCTACAACGACGATTACAATCCGTACATACAGGCCAATTTCCAGTGCTACGTGATGGGACAGCGCGTGTACCAACTTCTGGAGAAACCGGAGTGCTTCTGCACGCTGATCCACGGCGACGGCCACGCCACCACGGACGATGTCCGCGAGTTCGCCTACCTTTGGTTTGAGCGTTGGCTCAGGGCCTAACCCTACAACGTCAGACTTCGCACCACGGAGGCGCAGAGGACACAGAGAAGGGAGGACTTGTCCGCCTCCGGCGGAAAGGGCGAACGGACCCAACGAAAAGCTCGATTGGGCAGAGGACTTATGCACCTCGGGTTGGACTACAACATGGCGATCCTTGACGACAGTTGCCTGAAACATAAGCCCGGCAATGTTGAGATCATCAACCCGGTCGGCCGACGGCGGATTACGCACGTCGTTCACGACGTTGACGCGACCCACAGTATTATCCGGGATTGGCCGCCCGTAATGAGCTTGTTGATCCACTGGGCGATGACGTGCGGGTTGGCAGACGATTTCGATTCGCCCGAGAAGGCTGCGGCCCTCGTCGAGCGGGTCGGCAAGGAGCCGCTGCCTGAGACCGACGAGTTCTGCATCGAGTCGGCGGGCCTCTCGGCCCTCACCCAGATGGAATACGGCATCCGACGGGCGATCGATCTGGGCAATATGCCCGCCGGTGCGGACCTGAGGCTGACCGAGCAACAGCGCAGGAACAACTCCGACATCATCCGACGGATATGGGACGGCGAAGAGCGCTTCGGCGACGTCGAGGAGCCGCCGCGGCTCCAGGAGTTCATCAACGAGCGTACACCGCGGCTGTTCAAGCTTTACGAGACGGTTCTCAACGGGGCCTGCCGGGACCGCAACACGGCCGCCGCGAAGGTGGACCCCGAGAAGTGGCGCGTCCCCGGTTCGATGGAACTGATGAAGCACCTCTACGCCATCGGCTGCATCAACTATTTCGTCACGGGGGCCGTCATCTACGAGGACGGCGGGATGTATGAGGAAGTGCTGGCCCTGGGCTATGAGATCGGGCCCGGAAAGATGGTCGAAAGCCTGGAGGGTTCCAGTTGGGACCGCAAGTTGCCCAAGGACGAAGTGATGCGGGAATTGTGTCGGCGCGAGGGCATCGCCCCGAAGCACGTGCTGATCCTCGGCGACGGGAGGACGGAGATCAAGGCCGGCGTGGACATGGGCTGCGTGACCATGAGCTGCCTGCCTGTGGGGGCCGCGCGCCAGCGGGAGTTGCACAGGGGCATGGGCACCAACTACATTGTGCCGGATTTCACGAGTCCGGTTCTCAAGGAACTCATTCGTCAGGAGTGAGAACTTGCAATACAAAGGTTCCTATGGGCTGTTCGATCTGTCGGGGGTGAGGACTTACCCGCTGAAGGTCCGGTCCAACAAGGTGGAGCTGGATGCTTTTGTGGACGTGTCGGCCCTCCGCAGGGCCGAGATTCGGCCGCCGACGCGGCCCTGGTTCCGCAACGGCCTGCCGGGGGGCGGTCCGGACCAGTCGGCCGGGTTGGAGGAATTGGCCCGCTACATCGCCGAATGCTATCGGGCGGGGAAACCGGTGGTCGTTCTTTCGGGCGCCCATCCGATCAAGAACGGCCAGATACCCATCGTCATAGACCTGATCGAGCGCGGCATCGTCACGCTGTTCTCGACCAACGGCGCCGGGACGATTCACGCCTTCGAGCTGGCCCTCACCGGGGCTTCCAGCGAGTCCGTTCGCGAGGCGCTGCCCAGGGGCGAGTTCGGCATGGCCTTCGAGACCGGCGCATACCTCAACTACGCCACCGAGATCGGGTGGGAGCGCGGCTGGGGTCTGGGCGAGGCCATGGGCCGCCTGTACTGCGACGCGCAGTTCCGCAAGCACGTCATTGACCGCACCTTCGAGCATCACGAGGACACGGGCCAATACTTCAAGCCTTACGAAGGCTTCCCCTATGTTGACGCGTGCGTGCTGGCCGCCGCCTACGGGAAGGGCATCCCCGTCTGCGTGCACGCCTCGCTGGGTACGGACATCATTGACCAGCACGCCAGCTTCAACCCCGCGGCGAAGGGCCAGACCAGCGGAGCGGACTTCCTGGTCTTCGCCGAGGAGATGCGCAGGTTCACATCCGGGGGCGTGATCCTGAACATCGGCACCGCCATCATGGGCCCCGAGGTCGTCCTGAAGGCCGTCGCGATGGCCACCAACGTCGGCTGCAAGCCGGACGGCCTGTGGACGGGGGACTTCGACATCCGCCCGTTCGTCTTCGACGACGAGGCCCGCGACGAATCAAACGCCTATTACTACCTGCGGGACCAGAAGTCCATCGCCACGCGGATTCCCAAGGTCTTCGGCGGGGTGGGTTTCTACTTCGAGGGACTTCATGCCGATACGCTGCCGCCGCTGTATCAATACATCATGCGCGCACTGGGCGTGGACTGACAGAGGAGGTGAACCGGCAGCGCGAATGACTTGACGACCGTGAAACGTCCGACGTAGACTTCTCAACGGAGTCGCATGGGATTAACGAAGGGGAGGCGCATTATGGGCAAGTTCACATGGAAGGGCAGTCCCGTCGTGAAGCGGTACGAGGGCAATCCGATCTTCACTGCGGAGGACGTCCCGTTCCCGTGCAGCATGGCTTACAACGCGGGGATAGTCAAGTGGGAGGGGCGTTACGTGATGATGTTCCGCTTCATCTACTGGGACGAGCCTTACGGCAAGTCAACGCGCGGCCTGGGACTGGCCTACAGCGACGACGGCATACATGGTTGGGAAGTCGAGAAGGACTTCCGCTTCAAACCCGAAGGCACTACGCTGCCGGAGGACCCCCGTCTGATCGTCATCGAGGGGCGCGTCTACGTCTGCTTTGCGGATAACACGCGTCAGGGCCTGCGCGGCGGGATCGCCGTCACCGACGACTTCGAGAACTTCGAACTCCTGAGCCTGTCGGCACCCGATAACCGCAACATGGTGCTGTTCCCCGAGAAGATCAACGGCATGTTCGGCCGGCTCGAACGTCCCTTCCCGGTCTATGGCCGGCGCGAGCCCGAGGCGTTCGAGACCTGGTATTCCGATTCGCCCGACTGCCGTTATTGGGGCAACACGCAACTGGTGCTGAAGTATGACGACGTCCCCTTCTGCAACCGCAAGAACGGTCCGTCCGGACAGCCCATCAAGACGGACAAAGGCTGGCTGACGCTCTTCCATGCCACCCACTACGACCCGGATACCGTGTACCCGACGTGGCGCGACGAGAACTGGCACAAGCTCTACTGCGTCGGCATCATGCTGCTCGACCTGGAGAATCCGGCCAAGATCGTGGGACTGTCTATGGATCCGCTCATGATTCCCGAGGCGCCCTACGAGATCGACGGGTTCCGCAGCTATACGCTGTTCCCCTGCGCAACGCTCCTTGAGGACGACGACACGGTCCGGATCTACTACGGAGCGTGCGACACGGTGATGGCCCTTGCGACGGCGAAGCTCGACGACCTGATTGACCTGTGCACACCGGTCTGAGCTTGCGCAACGGCCTTGTCCCGAGGTCAAAAGCTTCTAACAGAAAGGACTCACCGCCGAGAACGCCGAGAACGCCGAGGACGAGAGCGGCCTTATCGCCTTATCTCTTGAACTTCCTTTGCGGGCTCCGCGAGCTCTGCGGTTAATTCTGTTAGAGGTTCTACGCCAAATGCCGCCCTGAGCACTTGCGGCCCATGAGGAGTCGTGCCATGCCCGACAAACCGAACGTCCTGTTCATCAGCACGGACCATCTGCGCTACGATAAGCTGGGCTTCGCTGGCGATCCGGTCATCAGGACGCCGGCCATTGATGCGCTGGCGTCGAGGTCCCTCAGCCTGTCCCACTACTTCGTGCAGAATCCCGTCTGCCACCCCTCGCGTGCCTCGATGATGACGGGACGCTATCCGTGCCATCACGGCGTCCGCTGGAACTTCAATGACCTCAGCGAGAACGAAGTGACGCTGCTGGAATACTTCAAGCAGCACGGCTACACGACGGCCTGCATCGGCAAGTACCACCTGGACCAGAAGCGCTTCCGCGAAGCCATGGACTACACGGAAGCCGGGGCGATCCGCAACATGAACGCGGACAGTCCCTTTGTCCAGTACGTCAAGTCGAGGGGCTACGAGTATAAGACGGGCTTCGCCCTGCCCGAGTTCCGGGAGAGGCTGGGCGCAGTGCCGCAGCCGGACCAGCCCGAGGATTGCCACCTGGACGCATACGTGGGCATGAAGACGTGCGAGTACCTGAAACGGCTGGACGGCGATGCGCCCTTCTTCCTCTGGATGGGTTTCTACGGCCCCCATCATCCCTACGTCCCCTCCGGCCGGTTCGCCACCATGTACGGCGCGGACGACGTGCCTCCGTTCCACCGTTCGGAGGACGATCTGAAGAAGAAGCCCGTGGAGTACGCGCTCTACTTCCAGGCGGAGAGCCACAAGTACTATGGCTTTGCCGACGCCTCCGAGCGGACGTTCCGGGAGATGAGGGCGGCCTACTACGGCATGGTCTCGCAGATTGACTGGCAGGTCGGCCTGGTGCTCGAAACGCTCGCGGAGCAAGGGCTGGCCGACAACACGATCGTCGTGTTCACGATCGACCACGGGGACTTCGTCGGGGACCACGGCATCCCCACCAAGGGGCCGTTCCTGCTCGACTGCATGTTGCGCGTGCCATGCCTGATCCATGCTCCCCGGGGAGGCCGGGCCGGGGCCGTGTCGGACGAGCTGACGGAGTCGGTGGACCTCTACCCGACCATCTGCAGCCTGGCTGACCTGGAGGTGCCGGAATGGGTCCAGGGGCGCGACCTCACGCCCCTGGTGAGCGGCGACGCCGGCAGCTTCGAAGGGCGCGACGCCGTATACGCCGAGGCGGTGGACAAGCGCTGCCTGCGGACGCGCGAGTGGAAGCTGATCCACTACCCGGCCAAGCCCTACGGCGAGCTGTATCACCTGACGGAGGACCCCCACGAGCTGAACAACCTCTACGACGAACTGCCCGACGTGCGAGAGCGGATGACGCTGGACTACTACCGCCATCTCGATACGCTGGAGGACTTCAAGCACCCGAGCTACGCGCGCTTCACCGGCATTGACCCCGCCACCGGTAAGGAGGTGACGCACTACATCACGTGGTAGCGACGAGCCGCCACGGGCGTGGCGGCAATTATGAATTCATAATTATGAATTATTAATTGGAGTTTAGGGGAGGCATCATGGCCAGGTTTACGTGGAAGAGTAGTCCCGTCGTGAAGCGGTACGAAGGCAATCCGATCCTGACTGCCGAGGACGTCCCGTTCCCGTCGCACATGGTCTACAACGCGGCCGTGGTCAAGTTCGGCGGCCGCTACGTCATGATGTTCCGCAACATCTACTGGGAGGAGCGATACACCAAGAACACGCACTTCCTGGCGCTGGCCTACAGCGACGACGGGCTGCGGTGGGCGGTGGACAAGGACTTCCGTTTCAAGCCTGAAGGCACCACCTGGCCGGCGGACCCGCGCCTGATCGTCGTGGAGGGGCGCGTCTACGTCTGCTTTGCGGATGTCACGCCCCGGGGCCTGCGCGGCGGGATTGCCGTCACCGACGATTTCGAGAACTTCGAACTCCTCAGCCTGTCGGCACCCGACAACCGCAACATGGTGCTCTTCCCCGAGAAGATCAACGGCATGTTCGCCCGGCTGGAGCGTCCCTTCCCGGTCTACGGCCGGCGCGAGCCCGAGGCGTTCGACACCTGGTATTCCGACTCACCCGACTGCCGTTACTGGGGCAACACGCAACTGGTGCTCAAGTATGACGACGTTCCGTTCTGCAACCGCAAGAACGGCCCCGCCGGGCAGCCCATCAAGACGGACAAGGGCTGGCTGACGCTGTTCCACGCCACCCACTACGACCCCGACACCGTCTACCCGACCTGGCGCGACGAGAACTGGCACAAGCTCTACTCCGTCGGCGTCATGCTGCTCGATCTGGAGAATCCGGCCAAGATCGTGGGCCTTTCGCAACAGCCCCTCATGGTGCCCGAGGCGCCCTACGACTACGAGACGGACGGCTACCGCAGCTACACGCTGTTCCCTTGCGCAACCATCCTGGACGACGACGGCACGGTTCGGATATACTACGGAGCGTGCGACACGGTGGTGGCCCTTGCCACGGCGAAGCTCGACGACCTCATAGACCTGTGCAAGCCGGTCTGACCTCTTGCCGGAGACCGCAGACGTCCCGGGTTGTGACGGGCCAGCCGTCGCAGGGGTCATTTGGATCTATGACTACGCTGCGGGAGGCGAGCGATGGTGCTCAGAGTTGTGAAGACGACGCTGGTTGCGCTTGCAGCATGTGTCACATTGGGAGCCCTTTGGGGGTGTGCCGATGGGACTGGCGGCGACGCGGGTGCGGCGAGCCCCCCCCGTCCCGCTGCACCTGATTGGCAGATAGCCTTGGAGCGCCAAGCTGGTCTGCAGCTCCCGCCTGGCGTGGAGCTTCTCCGGTCTACCGGCGGGGGAGGGAGGGACCCCGGCTTCCACGGATGGCTTCTGTATTCTCCAACCGAGTTTGAATTGCCGACCACCGCGACCACGTCGGAGCAAGACGAGCTCATGGCGGCCTTGATGAAGTACATGAATAGCGATCCCTGCGTTGCGGCGACGGAGGCGGTTGAGCGATATCTGCCAAAAGGTCATGAACTGGGGCAGGTTCTAGGCGGTTCGACACTTAGCTGGGAGACCGCGCATGGCGAGTACAGGACCCACATGCTCCAAACTGAACGGGGCCACTACTTGCTGATTGAGCAGTTCCGGTTGCCGGCTAAGCAGTAGTATCAGGCGAGGCCTACAGACACGCGGATGGGACTGCATTCGCCGGGGTCGAGCCGATCTACTTCGCATATGATCTGGCCGGCAACATGACGCAGATGCTGGACGAGTGGGACTTCGAGCATCGCGAGTTCCGTTCCTGCTGTGACGGACTGTAGAGGGCGTTCTTCGGAAAGGGCTGTGCGATGTGGTGGCTTGAGTGGTATGGGCTATGTGCGGTGTTCGTTTGCTTTCTGTTGGTCTCCGGTACTGTTGCCTATCTGTCGGCCAGGCACGCCAGCCCTCTGCTTCCCGTTTGGTTAGCGCTGGCGTACTTCATCTTGTATCTATGGGCGTGCTTTGCTCTGCGGGTTGGCAACGTGGGGGCTGATCTCTGGCACGGTCCGGATTCGCACTTAGTTTTTGCGCTACGGCTTGCCACGATGGGGGCCTGTATAGGGTACACCATCAGGGCCGCGCCAGGACAGCTGTTGTGGCGGGCCTTGTGTGCGGTCGTGGTCAGCGTGTCGGTGTGCGGCCTGGCATGGGGGGTTGTCCAACTCCATATTGAATCGAGGACTTACGAACTCGCCGAGAGGTGGCTCGGTGAGGTGCCATACGAGGTGCTAAGGCTGCGGTTGGAGATTGAGAGGCAGGCCCTGACTGTCCTGCTCTCACTGGGTTCAGTGGCGGGCGTATTAGCGGGTTGGCGTATCGCCGAGACACTCACGCGCTGGAGACAAAGCCAGGGCTCCGGATAGAGGCGACCTGCAACCGTTATTCTGACCGGGACGGGCGGGACATGTTGGTCGGCGTGCGGCGCACGGAACAGGGCTGGACGGACAACGAACGCCGCTGACCTGCTGGCCGGTGCCGGAGCAGATGTGAAGAAGCCTTGAAGCGTTCTTGCGGCCAGTGCGCCGCTGCCCCTGACAGGCCCGTCAGATGACGTTCGACCGCAGCAGCTCCACCAACTCGAACGTCTTCACGGCGTCCTGAATGCTCGTCTCGGGAGTCTTGCCCTCGCGCACGCACTCCAGGAAGTGCACGTCCTCATTGTAGAAGCCGTAGTAGCGGTAGAACTTGTCGCTGCCGGCCAGTTCCTTGCCGTCCAGTTCCTGCACGTTGCGCCGTCCCGCTCCGGTGGACGCCAGTGAGTAGCCGGTCTTGCCTTCCACGACCATTATGCGCGCCTCGCAGTCGGGACCTCCCATCCCCACGTTGATGAATGCGCTGGCGCCCGCGCCGTGGATCTCGAACGTGTGAGTGCGCCCCCCGGTCTGGTAGTTGGCCTGGACGACGCCCACTACGCCGTTCTCGAACCGGATCACGGAGTTCCACGAGTTGGGAACCACGTCCTCCACCTGGCCGCACACCGTGGCGGCGCTGACCGGCCGGCTGTCGGCGATCGAACGCACCAGGTCAATGGCGTGGATCGTGTCCGACTCGAAGGCGCTCACGCCGCCCTTGTCGAAAGCGGCCGTGCCGCACTTCATGAACCGCCCCACAACCTGGTTGGTCTGCGTAGCCTCGCGCATGATCTCGCGGACCTTGCGGACCAGCGGGATGTGGCGGCGGTTGAAGCCCACCTGGAGGATGCGGTCCGCGGCCTCGGCTGCACGTTGCAGCGAACGCGCCTGGTACAACGTGACGCCGGGCGGCTTCTCCATGAAGGTGTGCAGGCCGGCTTCCAGGCATGAGATCGCGATGCGGAACATGTTGCTCGGCTCCACGAGCGCGAACACCACGTCCAGGTCCTCCTGTTCCAGCATCTCCCGGTAGAGCGTGTATGTCCGCGGAATCGAGTGGATTTCGGCCTGTTTGGTCGCACGGTCCTCGATGATGTCGCACAGCGCAACCACGTTGGCATCCGGGATATCGCTCAGCGACGGCAGGTGCACGCTTCGCGCAATGCCCCCGGCGCCGATTACGCCCACCTTCAGCGGCTCGTCCTTCATCGCGCACTCCCTCTGTTCCTGCGGAACTGGCCGTGACAAAGTTCGCACAGCAGTCGAGAATGATATACGCCACGAGGCCCGCTTTCAAGGCAGCACGCCGCACGTTTGTTTGTTCCCTGCTGCCTGCTGTCTACTGCCCGCTGCCTGCTGCCGTTTGCCTGCCGTCCGCTGCCTCCCTGACGACCTCCGCGAGAGCACCGTCGGTGGCGGGCCGCTCGAGGGGCACCAGGT
>SDBU01006830.1_pt1 | contig 13336 bp, 14 predicted proteins | sample 2277071 | NCBI WGS metagenome assembly SDBU01 (sample SAMN10397929, study PRJNA504765) | marine sediment metagenome | isolation source: marine sediment core GS08_GC12, 126 cmbsf | place: Arctic Ocean: Gakkel Ridge, Loki's castle | collected 2008 | reverse complement strand
TTTACGGCAGGATACCCCTTCTGAACTACCGCTTCGCCTGACGACTGGCTGGTTTCGATACACTTCGTTACTCAACCCAAGTCGCTGGTCTTACAGATTGGGACGATCAGGAGGAGAGGAATGCCGTATTCCTTTCGTAAGCATATCCGTCAATGCGTTGTAATAATCGACAGTACCGATAACTAATGCCTTGTATCGTTCCACTGTTAGTCTTGATGTTAAAACTACCACTTGTCCTGACTGCAACCCTACCAATGTATGTTCCTGTTTTCTTACCTGTTGGCACAACAGCCTTAACAATATCGCCGGTTTGAAAACCATGAACTCGCTTAAATTCCTTCGCTGATGTTCGTGAGAAGCCAAACCTATCAACGAGGGTGGTTCACGAAGTAACCACTGAGCGAAGCGAACATATCTGACGGTTTCCGTGTCCGGTGGCTACTATTCCCAAAGGTTGTACGCCTTCCACTTTAATTATCTCAGGCGTTGATTCCCCAATACAAGCAGCATCAAGCCAATGCGTTTTGGGTAAACTACGTTGTGTGCGATTAAATTTAGTCCGTCCACCGGTGCCGATTTCAACAGGTAAACCTTCGTTTTGCAGCCGATGATAGATTTCCCATCGTGTCGTATTTAGAACAGCCGCATCCTTCAACGGCTTCTGCGCTTGCGCTTGAACTTTCGGATATCCAAACTCCTCTGCTGTTTGATTGCATTTGCGTTGATTGCATTTCGTACAAGCAATGTTCGCTTTGCTCACCGACGACTGGCTGGTTTCGATACACTTCGTTACTCAACCCAAGTCGCTGGTCTTACGGAACTACGTTAAATTACTAACTCGATTACTACCATTGCGTGCTTTGGGTATGATATGTTCAACCTGTAATGGTACATTCTCAGCACCGCAATAGGCGCATTTGCGACCAAACTTTTCTAATAAATATTCCCGAACTTCGTAGCCGAACAATTTGCCTTGCTGATACTCAATTCCGTTAATCTCTGGATTCTCCATGTCATTTTCGGATGAGGTTTGGAGAAGGTGTCCTTCTCCAATTGTCTGTGTATCAAACTTGGCTAATTCCATGCTAATTGCTGTAATAGGACAATACCTTCGCAATCGGACAACCCATGTTTGTATGTTGTAAACTCGGCTCATCAACGATGGTGGCAACCAACCTTTAGGTCGTTTCCGATTATTGAATCTTGGCTTGCGATAGCGTGTCTTACGGTTGCGACGACTTCTGCGAACAGCGCGACGGGAATCTAAGTCAGATTTAATCTTTTGTCCTCGATGTCGCAACTCGGCAGCCCAGACAACTTCGCCGGTTCTGTCGTTTAAGATAGCCATTCCCGTTGTTTGACTACCAGGGTCTATTTTTAACCGAAATGGCTGAGAATCAATTGCTTCTACTTTTCTCTGGAGAATAATTGTGAATGGATAACGGCGATAAACTGACGCTTTACCTTTGTTAAGCAATTGCCTTGCCCGCGCGGGATGGGTAGGTGCTAAGGGTCGTTTCTTAGTATCTAAAACAAATACTTTCGACATAATGGGATAGTCTCCTATCAATCGTTGAATCAACCAAAGTCAATTCAAGTAATGCTCACCTCGCCAATGTTATCGAACGGTTTAGAGTGAATTGCACCGGCTTCTACCCGTATGCTCGTTTAACAATCCACCGTAGAGCGTCGGACTGGTGAAGCATCCGACGGTACCTATACGCGGTGTTAGCGCGACACTAACCTTCCACCACAATTCGTTCGTAACGTAGTCAAAAGACTAAGGCTGGTCAACTCCGGGCTTTTGCAAGCCCCTTCTGAATCTATGATTCAGGAGGGGTAGTTGACAATCAGTCGAGTGATAAGTGCTTCACGGCATAAGTTTACTATCAACAATTTACTGGTAATTGGTGATAGGTTACCTGGGATGCAACACGAAACACGAAAATGGTAGTTTATTTACGCCCAACTGCACTAGTGTGGGGTGTCAATTAGCAACTAAAATACAATACTGCGAGTATACATGCTATGAGAGCTAAAACAGCGAATAAGTAATATACATACGTTGAGCTTTTAGAAATCCATTTGTTGAACCATTTCTTAAATATCGCTTTTGATTTACCTTTGCGTTTTAGACTGCCACGAAAGTTTACTTTTGACCGCTGGCTTTTTTTTGTTCGCTGTTGGGAGGACGACGGTTTTATTTTTTGTTGCAACTGTTCTGAAATACCGATGATTTCATAGCATAGTTCAGGTGTTTGGTGAGGCGTACATTTGAAGTTATCTGCAATCAATGAATATAGTTGCGGGTTGATGAAAATTTGTCCCGCTTTAGCGATGTTAGCAAGTTCTTGTGCCTCGATTGTGACTTTCAGCTTTGTATAATCCATCGTCGCGTCTGGCGAAACAAATATATCATCCATACTGATACCAATATGCAAAGAAGGAAATTTGAATCGCAACTCACCCGCTGCTTCTATTGCACGCCCAGAGCCATTATCATAGCTATCCGGATAGCCAAACAGTATCACAAGGCTATCGTCGGACAGTCTATATATGGTGCCTTTATATCGATAAGCAAGCTGACTGATTTTATCGTATTGGCTGTCGGTTATTGTTTGTGAACGAGCCAATATCGCTGTTATTGTTTGTATTGATTCTACGATATTCTTTTGGATTGTCGATTCGCAATCGTCAATCATCAATTCAAAGGCTCCTTTTCGCGCAACTCCCGCGCCTTCTCTTCAGGCGCGGCATCGTTTAGAAAACTGCCTGCGCCAGATTCGGCTCCCGCGAGATACTTAATCTTATCCTTAGTACGATGCGGTGGATAAAACTCAATATGGAAATGATAGTAATCGTATACATCGCCTGTGGTAGGCTCTTGATGCATAACCATCATATACGGAAAAGAGAAGTCGAAGAGGTTGTCGAATTTGAGCAGGACGATTTTGAGAATAGCGGCTAAGTCTTGCTGTATAGTGTCACTGAATTCAGCTATAGAGCGTAGATGTTCGCGAGGATAAATATGGACTTCGTAAGGGTATCGTGCAAAAAATGGAATAAATGCGACAAAATTATCATTCATTGTCACTATCCGTCTACCATCAGATTGCTCCGCGGCAAGAATATCACAGAACAGACATCTCCCATTTTTCTCAGCATATTTCCGACTGGAGGCAAGTTCTTTTTCTATTTTCGGCGGAATGTAGGGGAACGCATAAATTTGTCCATGTGGATGGTGCAGTGTTACACCAATAACCTCACCCTTGTTCTCAAAAATGAATACATAGTTGATGAACTCATGCGCCTTCAATTCCTCGTACCGGTCCTTCCAAACGCGAATAAGATTGTAAATATCCTGCACACTTTGCTCTGCCAGTGACCTATCATGTTGAGGCGTATAAACAACAACTTCACAGATGCCTTGTGCAGAACGCGCTTTGTACAATTCGTTCATTGCTTTCGGAACATTTCCCAAATCGGGGGCTGTGGGTTCTGGAGAATGTTGTTGCAGCGCGGGGAAACGATTTTCAAATGCGACTATCTCATAATCTTCAGGTACCTCCAAGATGCCCGGACACAACGGACATTCTTCTCGTTTGGGCATGTAGGTACGTTGCTGGCGATGAGGAGAAACAATAACCCATTCCTCTAATATTGGATTCCAGCGTAGTTCTGGTATTAGCCCTTTCGGCTGTTGGTCAATGAGTTGTGCCATCTGTTCATAAATGTAGGAATTTACATGTTGAGCTAATGGAAGATACCATTGAGATGTTTCTGACAAATATCGGCGCTGTTTAGACTTGCTTGGCGATAGCGGTAGTGAACGGAGATTATCCAGTCGGTCTGCCAATTTTAGCAATACTATGTCTTCTCCTGACTGTTCTATCTTCGCGATGTATTGTTCGATATTTTCATCTGTTTTCGTTACGCTCTGAACCATATTAGCAATTCGGTTTCCAAAAATACCTGTCAATTGTTCATAAGTCATATCGCTATCTTCTAGAACGTCATGAAGCAGCGCGGCGCATAAGAGTTCGATATCGTGGATATTTAGTTCCCCTAGAAGGATGTGGACAACCGAAAGTGGATGTTCAAAATATGGCGTATTCTGGTCTCTTAGTTGTCCGCAATGAGCAATATCGGCTGTTTTATACGCTTTTTCCAACAGTGTCACATCAACTTCCGGATTCAGAGCCTGTAACTTCTGTTTGAAAGCAGTCAATCGTGGAGGCTCCTCGAAATTTGGAATTTGATTTTGCCACGAATAATAGATTAAGTAACGTCCATCACTCATTTCAGTGACGCGTTTGGACATCTGGAGTTTTTGCATGACAGTTCCTCAATCATCAATCCGATGACTATCCAGCAAAGAATGAAAGAATCTGAATCAACGTTTTTTTCAAGTCCTTACGGTTGACATACATATCTATCAAATTATCTTCAACGGGGGGTTGTAATTGGTGTTGTCTTGTGTTTTCTGGTTTGCCCATCGTAGGATTATGTGTGTCGATATCTCTACATTTGGGTTCTGCCAACACAATGTCACCTATAGGAAGAGAAGTTTGGAAATCCCCATGAATACGCGGGTTAGTAAGTACGGTAATATGAGGAATATGTTTTTGAGACAATGCTTCGATAGTTGCGGCGAGATTGGTTATTTGGACAAAAGGAATGGGAACAGTCTGTAAGCCTAAGTCGTCAGTGAACGAAGTGAGCATAGTCCCATCTGCATAAAATGTTATCACAGGCAGATGTTGCTGAAGCGCACAACTAAAAGCATACAGCAGCATTGTATAGTCTATAAATCGTAGATTATACTCGGTATCTGATTGCTTCGCTTCACTAGCGAGGACATTATTATCGGGATGATTGACGCTTGTCGCACTCCGCGTGCGAGCGCACGCGAATAGTACAACATGATGTTTGTGTATCTTTCCTTCTCCCGCAAGAAATGAATCTTTGGCATCTTTTGCTTTCAAACCCTCTGGAAAATATTTGGGATTTGAGACAACAAGTGTCCTATCATATTCAGAAAAGTCTCCCGGCTCAATAATCGTATCAATCCGCTCCCGAGCAAACATAGGAAAATGGTAATCGCATTTCGGACAAATTTTGAGATTGCGTTCTAAATTCTTGGAAAATATAATCTCTTTGCATACATCACACCGATTCCAAGTGCCCTCGGGAATATTTTTGCGTTTACCCATATTCACTCCAACAGCAAAAAAATGCTGTCAACGGATTAGGGTAGCTATGAACAGTTCGCTTCGCCTGTTCGCTTCGCTCACAGACAACGAAAAAAGAGGGATTAATCGAATATGTTCCCTTCGGTCACCGACGCCTGGCTGGTTTCGATACACTTCGTTACTCAACCCAAGTCGCTGGGCTTACGGAACTACGTAGAACTCATCCATCCTGAAGCCAGCTGGTGTGAGGAACTCTCTCAGATGAAGCAAACCTTATTCGATAAATCCTTTAAATTCGTTGTCATAGCTTAATCAGTTGGCGTCCCGTATTCGTCGGGATGCTTAGAAATCCGTTGACAACTATTAGCGAGTTACTAAAAACTGGCAACAGCATCATCTTCATTATCATACGTTTCAAAAATGGTCATTAATTTGGCCATTACAATCAATTGTCTGGTGATTTTGCTAAGGTTTAGCAGCGCTACGCGTCCTTTTTTACGTTGCACAGATGTATATGCTGCGACAACAACGCCTAAACCTGAACTGTCCATCATTGGGACCTTGGCCAGATTGAGCAATAGCTTGGCCTCACCTTCGGCTTTCGATGCGATAACTTGGTCAATAATACTCTTAAGTTCCAAGCTATCAGAACCCATTATTTTGCCTTGAACGTCGAGGATTGTAACACCGTCTATTTCTCGAATTTTAACATCCATGATTTATTGCCTGGTTAATTTAGCCTATGAAATCACCACGAAGTCCGAAGTCAGAGCCCGACAAGGCGCATCGGCTTACGGATTGTATCGAAAGAATCAGTGTTTCGGATTCTCTGGCGTTTCTATAGGCTTCTACCAGTTTTGACCTCCTTGTATATAAGTAATGATTTTGATTTGCAATGTAAGAGAGTGTTGCAAATCAAATCTAGGGATACTCCCTAAAAAATTGATTTTTCTCTTGACAAATAATTTTATATTGTTAGGTAATTTTGACTAACAATCTTGAGGTTTCGATGGTTTCGATACGGCTTCGCCTACTCAACCCGGCGCCGCTACGCACTCAACCCAAGGCTTTCGGAACGCCGACTTCAGTCGGTAATACCTGCTCAAGCAGGCGTTCCTGTGTTTCCCTCATCTGCTTAATTTAGTGCCATTCATATTATTAAATAATATTTTTCAAACGCATCAAAAATGCGTTGCCTCTAAAGTATCTACATCGCAACCTCGGTATTAAGTGTGGGGTTAATGGCAGCCTAAGAATCCCAACGGCCTTACGGAAAAGTTGAGAGCAAGTACACCCGCACGCGCGAGCCACCGCTAGGCGCGGAAGTACTTTAAACTAAAAGGTCCACGGCAACAGAACACCCAGCTTTAGACATGACGGTGAATTGCCGTTCGATTTATCGCGGGATTATATTTACCAATATCACGCGATGAGGCTTAATACCTCAATTTTATGCAATTAGTATGCACTTACTTACTTATGATTTATATTTAACCATTTGCACCTCTGTTCCCTGTTCATTATAACTAACCTCGTCCATCAGCATATGCATTAAAAAAATCCCTCTCCCACTCGCATTCAGAATATTCTCTGGGTCTAAAGGATTCGGAACTGCATTAGGGTTAAAACCCTGACCTTCGTCTCTTATCATCACAGTGAGTTTATCCCCGCCAACGAGAAATTGGATATAGACCCGTTTGCTGGCATCATTGCCATTGCCATGTAAAATAGCATTAGTGCCAGCTTCGATGACAGCGAGGTTAGCCTGCTCGGCGGTTTCCTCATCAAATTCCATTTCTTGCAGAATTTCAGATACAACCGCATCCAAAACGTAGATTAATTTTATTTTACTTGGTATTTCCAGTTGAATAGTATGTTCTTGAGAAGTTTCCACCTTTTCCCTCCCTCCCCTGTTCACGGTTTTCAGCGCGTGCGAGCGCACGCGCTCGGAACTCTCAACACTTTTTGCTGTAGAGTTTTATGGAAAACTGAAATCCGCTTTCCTCCGGAGTTTCGCTCCCAAGTTCCGCCCTTGCTATGCCACACATATATTAAGTTAAGCGTAAGTGATAGTAAACTAAGAGCAATGTCATTGCTGTGAGTAATGACATTAAATCCGTAAGCCGGACGTCCGGCTTTTCAGCTTACAGTCAACGGTTGGCTGTCAGTTGACAGCTAATCACGAATTTTAATAACAACAAGCGTTAAATCATCAGAACGTTGTTGTGTCCCACTAAATTCAATGAGAGCTTCTTCAATTTTTCGGCACAATTCCTTCGAGTTGAGGGCGGCATACTGATGAATCAATTCCATTAATCGTTGTGCCCCGTATATCTCCCCTTGTGCATTTTCCGTTTCTGTTATTCCATCGGTATAGAACACGAGGATGTCACCTGCATTAAGCGAGATAGTTTCTGATTCAAAAGAGGCAAAGTCAAAAACGCCTAAGATTAAACCGCCCTCTTTGAGCAAATCAGTCGAGTCATTAGAGGCATTGACCTTGATGGGAAGACAATGTCCTGCATTTGCATACGTGAATGTCAAAGATTTTGTATCCAAAATCCCGTAGACCATTGTAGCGAATATTTCGGGGTCGGTATCTATTTCTAAGAAATCATTGATGCGCTTCAGAACACCAGCAGGAGATATTTCTTCACGACACACCATCCGTAGAATTGTCCGTACCATGACCATCAACATTGCGGCAGGTACACCTTTGCCGCGGATATCAGCGATGGCTATACCGAGTCGGTCATCATCAAGGGGAATAAAATCATAGAAATCTCCTGCCACCATCATCGAAGTGTGGAGCACGCCGGTGATTTCGATATTATCATACTGTGGTGCCTCCCTGGGCAATAACCGTTGCTGTATCTTCGCCGCCGTCTCCAGATGATGTCCAAGTTGTTCGACCCCCTTTTCGGTGAAAACATCGCCCATAACCTGCATCAACGGATTGATATATTTTGTTGCGCGGGTTCGTGATAATACTGCTTCAACGCGAGCAGTTAACTCGCGTGGGGCAAATGGTTTGGCAATATAATCGTCCGCTCCTATGCTTAAGCCTTTAACTTTATCATGAACCCGTCCCTTGGCAGTTAGCATGATGACAGGGACGGCACTGGTCTCCGGATTAGTTTTCAGGATATTCATAAGCTCATAGCCGTCCATCTGCGGCATCATCAGGTCTAATAGGATTAGGTCTGGCGGTTCTTCCTGGATTTGAGTCAATGCTTCAAGCCCGCTTTCAGCGGTCACGACTTCAAATCCATCCGCAGTCAAAGTCATCTCCACCAAGGCTATAATATCAATATCATCTTCAACAACAAGAATTTTCTCAGACATAATTGCTAGCGAGTGATGAGTGACCTGGATAGTCGAAATCACCCGACTTCCACTCGACTTCACTCTTCCGCCTTTTTATCACTTAATCTGCTCATGCCAGCAATGGGTAATATGAATCGAAAATCGCTGCCCTTACCTTCTTGGCTATGCACCCAAATGCGTCCACCATGAGCTTCGACAATACTTTTTGAAATCGATAATCCCAAGCCTGAACCACCTTCTTGTCTAGTATGAAGGTCACTGAGTTGATGGAATTTTTCGAAAATTTTCTCTCGTTCATCAATGGGAATGCCCGGACCAGTATCAATAACTTGAACGAGAATATAAGTTCCCTTCAAGCGAAGTTGGACAGTTACCCGCCCACTTGGAGGAGTAAATTTGATAGCGTTACCGATAAGATTGGTAAATACTTGTCCGATGCGTTCACTATCACCGATAACATTCGGCAAGGAATCGGGAGCAATAAATTCTACAGTAATCTGTTTGTCATCGGCTTGCGGTTTCAGTGCTTCAATACGATATTTCGCAATCTCTGCCAGTGAAGTAACGTCTGTCCTCATTCCAATGCTGCCAGATTCAATGCGGGAGACATCAAGCATATCATTTATCAATCCCTGTAAGCTCTTTGCTTGTCGGAGAACGCGCATTAAGCTTCTTTCTTGCTTGGGCGGAACCGGACCGACTTTACCGTCCAAGATTAATTCGACAAAACCGCGAATAGAAGTTAAGGGGGTGCGAAATTCGTGGGATACCAGGTCTATAAAATCGGACTTCATCCTATCAATTTTTTTCGCTTCCGTAATATCATCCAGTGCATAAACAGTGCCAAGAAATTGACCCTCATCATCAATGACAGGACTGGCTAATACACGAAGGATAAGTTGTTGCTCGCCTCTATCCAGCACAACCTCTTGTGCAGCCGTTTCGTGGCGGATGATTTGCTTCTGACTTTCCTCAATAGCCATATACATTTCATGGTCGCCTAAAACGGTGGCTATATCCACACCGCGCACATCCCGAAGGGGCGAAGCACTCTTTTCCGTGAGCGAAGCGAACGGGCGAAGCGGCTTTTCAGATTTAATGTTCAGAAGCTCTTCGGCGGTGGGATTGATATGAAGTATGCGATTGTCTCCATCCAGTACTATCAAGCCTTCTGCAATGCTATTGACAATGGCGGTCATTTTTTTCGCGTTCTGCCTGAGTTGGTCTTCAGCGTGCTTGAGGTTACGTCGCATCGCGTTAAATTCTTCAACCAGCATACCAATCTCGTTATGTACTGTGACAGGGATTTCCCTGTCGAATTTCCCCATGCCTATGTCTTTTGCAGCATCAGCCACGCGCATGATAGGGGTCACAATCTTGCGGGCGAAAATCACAGCAATCGGAATAACAATCAAACACGAAATGAACGTGAACAATAAAATGGAATTGCGAAGTTTACGCGCGGGCGCGAAGGCAATTTTCGCCGGTTGTGAGACAATAACCGCCCAGGAAGCAAAATTACGAATCCGTTCGCTATCGCGATAATCATTTCTCACTTTCCCTTTGCGATTACGCCAATTGCTGGTACTCGTAAATCCGTATACTCGCCTGATACCATCTCTCTCATCTTTCTCCGTTGTATATCCAGATTTTTCGACAATGGCTCGCATCCCGGCCTCAATAGTAAACATTTTATCCTGTATGATGTGATACCCATCGTCCAGTGGCGCTGCTATTACGGTTCCGTTACCATCAATGATGTAGACTTTTATGCCCTCGGCAATCTTCGCATTGCTCTGTGGGTCGACAATTTTGGTCAGTTCTGGTAGAGTAAAAACCATTTTTAACAGTCCGATAACCTCGGCATCTATCTCGTCTGTGCGGCGAATTGGCATCGCAATAGGAATATAGTGGAGATTGGTCTGTTCGTTATAACTTACATCCCCGATGAATAAATGTCCCCGCCCACCATTATAAGATTTTCTGTACCACAATGCAATAATATTATATTCAACCTGAAGCACCCCATCCGATGGAGAAGTCATAAGTATTATCTGTTTTTTTGGGTAATCTATCGTGTAATCGTTGTCGCGCGTCAAGCGCTGACCACCAACATACACAACCTCACTGTAGGGAATGATGGGTTTATGCGTCAATTCATATAGCCATTTTCCATCATTAATATTCAGGTCCTCGCTTTTGGATTCTTTAACATTATATTTAACCTGAAGCACGCCATCCGGTGGAGAAGTCATAAGTATTATCTGTTTTTTCGGGTAATCTATCGTATAATCGTTGTCGCGCGTCAAGAGCTGACCATCAACATACACAACTTCGCTATAGCGAATAATGGGGCTGTGCGTCAATTCATACAACCGTTTTCCTTCCTTAATATTCAACTTCTCATGTTTGCGTTCTTTAGATTGGTCTACATTCAGAGAAGTGTCTCTCGCACCGATGATATTTCCCCTGGTATCTGTAATAATAACCTCTCCCTTTTCACCAACAACAGTAGCAAGTCGGTTAATCTCATTCTTGGCGCCATCAACAGTTTCTCCTAATTTCTCCCAACGCATTGTGATTTCGGCAGTAGGCAGCTTAGACGTAGCGAGAACTATTTGTCTGACGGAGGGAATCTGATGCCTCATCTGGTCTAAACACCAAACAATATTTCTATCCGCTATGCTGACTTTCTCTGCTGCGATTCGAGATAAATTCGCGCCGATACTGCGTTCCAAGACCTTTTTGCCATTACTATATGCCAAGTAAGAAACCCATAGCAACGGAACTAATGAAACCATTAAAAGCAAAAATACCAATTGTGCTTGTAAACTTGCTTTTAATTTTCTTGCTTTTTGAATCAACGTTGTGAATTTATGGGCAAAATAATTTTTTAACATCTCGCCAGTGGGTAATTGGGGCAAACGGTAACTTGGTAATTGGGTATTTTTTACCAAATTACCACTTTTCCTAATTTCCGAATTACCACTTTTCAAGCGAAAGCACTCATAGCTTCGCTCTCATCCTCATAGATTTCAAAAATGGTATCTAATCGAGTAATTTTGAGCACATTACTGACTGCTTTTTGTGGACTTAGTAGCACTAACTTCATACCTTTTTTCTTCATAGATGTAAGAGTCGCCACAATATTCCCCAAGGCAGCGCTATCCATCAAGGGCACCGCCGACAAATCCAGGATAATTCTGCCGTCACCTTCCTGTATCTGTTTATCCATTTTACGCTTGAGAACATTACCTGCCTCACCAATTATTTTGCCATCAATATGCAAAATGAATACGTTCTGGTCACGTATCATAGTATTAATGTCCATTATTATCAAAACTCCTTCGTGTAAACTACGTGTAATTCTATATTAACGCTTACAAGCATAATATTTTCTTAATAAATAAAAAAGTTCGTCCGTCCGTAATTTGAGACTGTAGTATTCGACTAATTTCCGCGCCTAGTTGTTTAAGTTTCCGCTGTGCTTGCTGCACTTCAAAATCAATATCCGCGGACTTATAAGCTATGAAATCGCCATTATCCTTGAGCAAGAACAAACAATATGCAAGGGAATCTTCAATGGATGCTACATAACGGGTCAGGACAAAATCATATTGTGCTTTATAAGCGGGTAAGTTGATTAACTCCTCTGCTCTTTTCCATACCACTTCTACACCTTCAAGCCCAAGACGTGATAACAGATATTTCAAAAAGCTGACTTTTTTCTGCGACGATTCAATCAAAGTCACCTTAATATCCGGGCGATATATTTTCAGTGGTAAACCAGGAAAACCCGCGCCTGCCCCGACATCAGCGATTTTCGCCGATGGAGCGAAAGTTACATAGTGCAATAATGAGAGCGAGTCCACAAAATGTTTGACAATAATATCATAGTCATCTATTATCGTGGTAAGGTTGATTTTCCGATTCCAGCGTTTTAATTCATTACGGTAAATTGTAAACTGCTTGAGCTGAATTTCGCTCAACGCAAAACCATATTTTCTAAAATGCTTTTGGAGCAGAGGATGAAAGTTATTCTTTGATGTTGATATAACAATCACTCCCCAGCGGTAGAAGTAATAACGAACTCAAGAATATTTTGTTTCAATACTATTTGGATTTTATCCTCAAGTGTCATAATTTTATTCAATTTTAATTTAATTTCAAAGGAGATTCTACGGTTCTACCTATCATAACTAACATGGGAAAATACTTTCCTGATACCAATTCCTCCACTGCTAGATCAATGTCTGAACGTTCACAAAAATAATCATCCTCTCTCAAAACAGAGCCGAAGAGATAAACCCTCCGCACATCAAAATGTTTCGCAATTGCTGACGCCGCTTCAATCGCAATTTCATGAGCTTGCTGTTTGAGCATCAATCGTTTTTGTCGTTGTTTCTCGAAGCTCCTGTGCCAGGCGTTACGCGGCTGGTGCCAACCGCTTCTCATTTCGAATGAGAATGGTTGGTTCAGCATTAGCTTCGGGGACAGGAATCCCCATTTCCTCCATAAGGACAAGATGCTCCTCCATCCCCCACTTTGCTTTATACAGGCAGTCCTCTATAGAGTGTCCAACCCCGGTGAAACCTTCAAGTTCAGGAGAATAGAATCCGAAGAAATTTGCATCATGCGTTGTCTCGATAACGAGGGAATATTTTAGTTCTATCATGCTATCGCTCACCTTTCCTTTTTAAGCCGGCAGCTTTCAAAATAGCATTGCATGTACTGGTCGGAACTTCTTTGGAACCATGATAATCAATGCGAATCAGCCTGTCCACACCAGACTCGCTATAATAGCGAATAGGCTATTC
>SDBU01006829.1_pt1 | contig 13339 bp, 11 predicted proteins | sample 2277071 | NCBI WGS metagenome assembly SDBU01 (sample SAMN10397929, study PRJNA504765) | marine sediment metagenome | isolation source: marine sediment core GS08_GC12, 126 cmbsf | place: Arctic Ocean: Gakkel Ridge, Loki's castle | collected 2008 | reverse complement strand
AACTGGGAGAATCTGAGAATGGAGAGGAAGTTATCATTTTGGATACTTTTGGAGAGTTGCCTCATCTGTATGCAATAGCCTCCTTTGCCTTTGTTGGCTCTAGTCTTCTTGATAATTGGGGGGGGCATAACGTTATAGAATCTTTAATCCAGGGCATTCCAATATTTTACGGCCCCAATGTGACTAAGGATAGAGATCTTATCGAAGAGTTACGAGATGTGTGGAATGGATTTGAAATAAGATCTTCAAAAGAATTGGCAAAGGGCATTATATATCTTTATCGACACCCAGAGATAATGGGGAGAATAAGAAATAAATGTGATGAAATAGTGGAAAGGAATAAATACAGTGCAAAAAAGCATATCCTGTTTATTAAAGAGGTTTTAGGAGAGTAAAGTTAATGAAATTAAATATGGGGTGTGGAAAAGATATTAAACCGGGTTACATCAATTTGGATCTTAGGAATGTAAAAGGTGTTGACGTATTGTGCAACCTGAACCGCTTTCCTTATCCTTTTCAAGACAATGTGTTTGATGAAATATATTGTAACAATATATTAGAACATTTGGATGATGTTGTAAGGGTGATGGAAGAGCTGAACCGTATTGGTAAACCAAAGGCCATAGTGGTGATAAAAGTCCCCCATTTTACTTGCCAATATGCTTTTGCTGACCCAACTCATAAGCACTATTTTACTTATGAATCATTTGATTATTTCGTGTCGGTGGACGAGATGACGTCGGAATGTCCGGATTGGTATAGCGATAGGAAATTTAAGATGTTGAGCAAGAAGATCATCTTTTCTAAGGGATTACTGCTTCCTTGGAATTATATGTTTGAGTGGTTGTTTAATAAGATGCCAAAATACTATGAGGGGACTTTTTTACGAATGTTTCCGGCTGAACAATTGGTCATTATTTTGGAAGTAAAAAAAGATGTGTTCCGAGGTGCGATCTGATGAATATTTGTTTTTTCTCCAATGTGACCTTTTGGCATGGTCTTAATGGGGGAATGGAAATTCATGGCAGGATGTTATGTGAGGGATTGGCTGCTAGAGGACATGATCTAACAGTAATTTCTTCAAAGCATCCCCATGGAAAAATTTGCGATGAAATAAACGGTATAAAAATATACTTTCTAAAAAACACAGTCTTTGGTTCCAGTAGAGGAAAATGGCTGAAAGCCAGCAAAAAAAAGTTTTGGGAGATTCATAATATAAAACCTTTTGATCTGGTTATATCTCAGCAGGCAGTTGTCCCTAATCTTTTGGATAATGTTAGAAGTTCTAAAAAAATCCCAGTCGTTATTTGTATACAAGGCCACGAAGGATTGATGCTTCTTTCCGAGGTGACGCAAATTTTTCACCACAAAAAAGGATTCATGCGATTGCCAAAAATCATTCTGTCTTTTTTGTATTATTTTTTTAGAGAATTTATTCAGTTCCACCGCTGTGATAGCATTATTGCGGGTAGCGAGAAGGTAAGAAAGTCAACCTTGATTTGGTTTAAACTAAATCCTAAAAAGGTCGTTACTGTGTACAATGGGGTTGATCAGTCTGTTTTTAAACCTGCACCCTTGATAAGTAGAACTGTCAGAGACCTTTATGACATCAAAGAAAACGAAAAAGTAATTCTTTTTCTAAGCCACATAACCAGACAAAAAGGGATCGATGTTGCAATTATGGCCTTTGCTGAAATTTTACATAGAAAATCTAACTTGAAGCTTATGATTGTGGGTGATGGGGACTATCTGCCAGAGGTTAAAAGCCTTGTACAGTGTCTGAGACTTGAAACCTATGTTATTTTCACCGGAGCGATAGATTATGAAAAAGTTCCGGGCTATATAAATGCCGGAGATATTCTGCTTTTTCCTACTATTCGGCAGGAAGGTTTACCTTTTATAATTCTTGAAGCTATGGCATGTGGAAAACCAGTTGTAGCCTCCAATATTGGAGGCAATAGTGATGTCTTGGAACACGGGAAGACAGGGCTTTTAACTAAACCTGGTAGTATTGAAGAAATAGTGAAGTCCTTAGAAAGGCTTCTGGATGATGCAGGATTTTCTCGACACCTTGCCCAGAATGCTCTCAACGAGGTTAAGCATGGTTTTAGCAAAGAAAGCATGATCCAGGGTATAGAGCGGGTGTTAAAAAATGTTTCGAAATGCGAGGGTAAATAAATGATATTTAATAGAGTTGTTATGGAACTTCAAGATCACATCCCCTTTATTTCAATTGTCATTCCCACAATGAACAGAAAAAAAGATCTTGTAGAGTGTATCAACTCGATCCAAGACCAGGTTTATCCTCAGGAGAAGATAGAAGTGATTGTATTCGATAATGATAGCAGTGATGGTACAGATACAGTGGTTGCAGATTTATTTGTAAATAAAGGAAAGTCAGGAAAATGCCTTGTAAAACTCCTCAAGTCAAGACAAAACATCGGATCATATATGCCTTTCAATAAGGCTATCTCCAGAATAAATCCCAAATCACAGTTTGTAATTGGCATGGATGATGATGTAGTTCTAAGAGGAAATTGTGTCAGGAAATTAATAGATACTGCAATAAAATATCCAATGGCTGGTGTGATAGGCGCCCGCTCTGTTTTCTTTGAGCAGCCCGCAAAAACTGCTCATGGGGCTGGTTATATTAACTGGTGGTTGGCCAAATTTTCATCTCAGGATGTTCACGTGCTATCCGAGTGCGATTATGTTATCGGTTGCTGCTTTATGTTCCGGAAAGATGCTTTCATAGAGGTAGGCGGTATGGACCCTGATTATTTTAAAACGCACTGGGAAATTGATTTCTGTGCCAGAATAGGAAGATGTTCTTATAAAACTTATTATCAGCCAGAAGCTGTAGTCAAACATAAAGTTTCTCCGACAATCAATAAAAGAACTGGCCTGTATTATCTTTATCGAAACAAAGTGATGTTTATCCGAAAGAACTCTCCGTTCTTTCCAAAATTACTATCACTATTTTTATATCTTGTTTTATGGCCTCCAAAGGTTTTCGTGGAATCACTTGTCTATCACAGGGGATTCAACTGGGAGGAGATAAAAATCATTTTAAAAAGTATTGTTGACGGGTTTTCAGGGATTAAAGGGAGAATAGATGTTTAATCGAATAATTCAATTGATCAAGAAAGTTTTTTATTCTATCTATTCTACGACCCATATCCGTGCCTTTCTGCGTACCATTTATGTTCAGAAGTATCTCCGCCGATTTCGATTTACAAGAGTCCTAGACGCTGGATGCGGCCCAGGTCAATTTATCTTTTATCTGACCCAAAAATATCCCGGTGCAAAGTTTACAGGATATGATATTTCAGAGAATGACATTAGAAAATGTAAGGATAAGAAGCAAGAGCTGCAATTGGATAATGTTAAGTTCAAACGATTGGATTTATTTGAGATAAAAGAAGAAGAACGGTATGACCTTATCTATACAATTGATGTTCTTGAGCATATCGTTGGGAATCTGGAGGTTATCAGGAATATGGATAGGGCATTAAAGAAGGAAGGCATTCTTTACATTGCTATGCCGAATGAAAAAAACCATAGATATTTATTGCCCAAAAAGTTCTTTAAAGAATATATAGAATGGAGTTCCAAAGAACACATTGGTGATCAATACTCTGTTGAAGAGCTGTCCTCTATCCTGGAAGGTTTAGGCTATTCAATCCTCTATGCTCGATACACCTTTGGATTCTGGGGAAAATTGGCCTGGGAATTGGACATGTTAATGGAGAAATATCGAAATCTAAAACGTCTATCCCTGCTTTTCCTCCTCTTTTTATGCTGGTTAGACACACTCTGGGAAAATAAAAAGGACTCCTACGGCTTACTGATCATTGGCAGGAAAACTGGCTAAGAAAGCGAGAGAGAATTAATCATGGATACTCGGATTTCTAAACCGAAAAATCTCATATTATTGTTCTTTTTTTTCCCTATCCTGGATTGGCTATTTCTTCGTTAAATAATCCCGTGGGGCAATGGGTTTTGTAAATTACGAGGCGGAAAATATGGATATTAGGATATGATGGATTTAGAACAAATTCTTGAGAAATCTGGGCAATACCAGATACCAAATGATTTTAGGCCATATGGATGGGCCTTATCTAATGACTCATGTAGATTTCTTGGAAGCTTAATCAAAGAAATACAACCATTAAATGTCCTTGAATTTGGCTCAGGATTTTCTTCGCTAGTTATTGCCCAGGAGTTAGAAAATCAGAGTAGCGGAACTTTGATATCGTTAGATAATTCTGTGTATTGGTCCAGGAAGATGAAAAACTATATGCCCCGTAGGTTAGAAGAAAGGATTACTCTATGTGCCTTTAGATTAACAATAAGAATTTATTATAACAAACTCCTAATATTTTATGATATACCTAAAACATTTTATAAAAAACATCCTTTATTTGACTTCGTTTTGATAGATGGGCCACATCACGATGTTGGAAGAGAAGCTGCAATATATGAATCTTTTGAAAAAGTGCGGAAGGGAGGGATTTTCTTTGTAGACGATTCCAATAGTGATCATATGCAAAAAACAATTAGAAAGTGGAAAAAAGTATTTGGAAAATTAATCTCGATCAGCAATTTTAGAGACGTAGGAAATGGAATTAGCATCATATGCAAGAACGATGAATTATCCTGCAAGATATCGTTTACTTCAAAGGAACTAATTATTGATGGGGTAAAATGTCTGAGGAATTATTTCAGGATACATAAACTTCATCTAAATCAATAAAAGGTTACGATGAAATATAATATCCTCTATGTTATTGACAACCTCGAGTTTGGAGGTGGTGAGAGGGGATTTCTTCAGATCATTAAGGGATTATATAAAGGGAAATACACCATTCATGTTGCCTCTAACCCTGGTGGTGAGTTTGAGAATAAACTCATGGAGATGGGTATACACCACGAATCTGTAAATATGGAGAGCAGATTCAATCCTTTTACTATTTTAAAACTTATGCGAATTATTAGGAAACAAGGATTTTATATTATCCATAGCCAAGGAGCAAGGGCAGATTTTTTTACAAGAATTGCAATAAGAATTTCAAAATCAAAACCAAGAGTTGTAAGTACGATTCAAATGCCTGTTGAGGGTTTTAACGTGAGTCCTTTGAGGAAAAATGGCTATCGTTTTTTTGATAGGCTTACAGAGTGTTATGTGGATACATTTATTGTGGTATCAGATTTCCTGAAAAAGACCTTGATCGAACGACATGGAAAGCTCACCCAGAGAGTTGTAAAGATATACAATGGAGTAGAGCTGAGTCAATATCATCCGGATGCTAAGTATGGCAAACTAAGGAAAGAGTGGGGGATCCCTCAAAATGTTCCTTTCATCGGAGCTATAGGAAGAATTGTTTGGCAAAAAGGATTTGAATACTTGATTCAAGCGATTCCTGATATTGTGAAGGATGTACCTGATGTGAAATTTTTGTTCGTAGGCGATGGACCACTTAAAAAAGAACTTGAGGATTTAGCTGGAAATTTAAAAATAAAAGAAAGGATTATTTTTTCGGGTTTTCGAAGTGACATAAAGGAAATCCTATCCGCTGTTGACTTATTGGTGATTCCTTCGCTACTTGAAGGTTTTCCAATGGTAACTCTGGAAGCGATGGCTATGGCCAAACCAATTATCGCAACGAATATAAATGGGATAACAGAACAAATAACAGATGGAGTTAATGGGATTTTGGTGCCTCCAAAAGATCCGTCTGCGTTGGCAAAGGCTGTCATAAGAGTTTTAAATGATAGAGATTTTGCATGGTCTATGGGATTGTTAGCTAGAGAGAAAGTTGAGAAGGAATTTTCAGTTGAAAAAATGGTTGCAGAAACTGAAAAAGTCTATTGGTCTCTCATGAAAGCAGTTTAAAATGAAAAGCTGTCCATATTGTGGAATCTCCGAGAATTTCCATTTTAAAATTTCATCAAAAATTTATAGCTGGTGTTCAGAGTGTGATCTTATCTATAAGGATAGCCAGGATCCCGATGACAAAGTTGTGGCACATTATTGCGATGATTATTATAGCATGTATTTTGTCGACCAGTTGGGTAGGAAAAGGGGCAGGTTGTTTGACAGGATTTTGGATTTGATAGAAAAAAAAGGAGAATTGGCAGGTTATTAGACGTAGGTAGCGGCTGTGGATATTTTCTAGCGACTGCTCGAAAAAGGGGGTGGAAGGTTAAGGGAATTGAACCTTCAATACAATCGGTTGAAGTGGCGCGAAGGCAAAATGGGCTTGATGTTTATAATGGTACTCTCCAAGAATACGACGAGAAATGCAAATTTGATGTAATTACGTTTATTAATGTCCTTGATCATTCAGTAGAGCCTTGGAAGGAGATTAAAAAAATATATGGTTTACTTAAACCAAGAGGCATTGTTTATTTCCGTTTTCCGAATGGTTTTTTGCATATCCAGACCTATCGGTTGTCCTCAAAATGTGGATTTGCCGATCTGATCCAGAAATATTTAGTCTTTCACGAGTTCTCCTTCACACCAAGATTTGTAAGAAGGCTGCTGTCTGATTATGGTTATGCAGATATTGAGGTTTATAATGCGAATCTTTCCGGCGAGAGATCAGAAAGATTCTCTCCAATTTTCAGCTTTATTTCGAGATCAATTGAAGTAGTGAGAAAATTAACAGACTTAGTTACTAGGGGAAGGATTCTTTGGGGGCCTTCACTTGAGGTGATAGCAAGAAAAAAGTAGGATATTAAACCAATTGACAATTGCTTCTTTATAATACTAAAAACAAAGAATGAGTAGCGGCAAATCAATCCTGATAGAGTTTTTATAAATCCTATTTGTCTGTTCTTAAAATATTTTCCCTGATTCGGTGAGCCTGATCTTGTCGGATATTTTAGCTAGTGCTATCAAAAAAAGGCTGATGGGCTTTTGATGGTAAAGAAGGTTGAATCTTGAATATTTTATTTGTATCCGATGTTTCGATTGCTAAGATAATAGGCGGGGCAGAAAGGGTACTTTTTGAGCAGAGCACCATTTTACAGAAAATGGGACATAATATTCATATCCTGACCCGTAAATTACCAGAGCACAAATCAAGTCATGAAAATATTCATGGTGTTAATGAATGGAGATATAATGTTGATCACAACAATCCCTTATCTTTTATTATATCCACTTTATTGAACTCTAAAAAACTTTTTAAATCGCTTCAAAATCAATATTCTTTTAGTTTTATAAATTCCCATCAGCCCTTTTCTAACCTTGGTATAATCCATTCTCCTTTTGGAAAAAAAATCTATACATGTCATTCGTTTTCTTTAGAGGAGTTTCGATCGAGAAATCCTCAACCGAAGGACAATGTAGGAAAAATTCAATATTTTCTAAATATTCAAGCACGAAAATTTATCGAAAAAAGAGCTTTGCGTAAATCCGACATAGTCGTTGTTCTCAGCCGGTTTACTAAGGAGAAATTGCAGCGTATTTACAAAATTCCTTCCGAAAAAATTATAATTATTCCGGGAGGCGTTGATCTTGATCGGTTTTATGCAGCCACCGATAGATCAAGAATAAGGCAGTGTTTGAATATTCCTCAAAATAAGACAATATTATTTACAGTGAGAAATTTGGTGCCTAGGATGGGATTAGAAAATCTGATATATGCAATCAAAGAAGTGGCTAAAAAAGTGCCTATTATCCATCTAGTTTTGGGTGGGGATGGGACTCTAAAAAGTGACCTTATTTCATTGACTAAAGAATTGGGAATAGAAAATTACGTAAAATTTATTGGTTTTATCCCGGAAGCAGAACTTCCTGATTATTATCGTATGGCCGATATTTTTATTCTTCCCACGGTAGAATTAGAAGGATTTGGGTTGGTTACTTTAGAGTCTCTGGCCTCAGGTGTTCCAGTTTTAGGAACGCCTGTAGGCGGGACGGTTGAAATTTTGAGCAGGCTGGATTCTAAATATCTTTTCAAAGATACCAAATCAGAGTCTATGGCTGAATTAATAATTAAGACCTGTCAGGAGTTCACGGATAATCCCAAGCTCTGGAAGGATGTTTCTTTTCGATGCAGGGCGTTTGTTGAAGAGAATTATTCCTGGAAGAAAAATGTCAAGTCTCTGGAAAATTTATTCGCAAGTATAGAATTGCAAAACTAGCTCATAGGATATCTGAAACATTGAATGCGACTAGGGAAAAGTAAAGGTTGATTTAGAAGATGCAATGAATCAGTCTGATATCTGATAGTCTTTTAGGTTTGGTATTCCCATTTTATGGAAAGATAGAAGAATTGAAGATCAAAACGATTCATATCATTACCCGTCTAGATAAGGGAGGTTCTGCCGAGAATACTCTTTTGACTGTTATGGGTCTAAGTAGGAAGATGTATGATATCATTCTGGTCAAAGGACTTTCCATTGAGTCAAACATGACGGAAGATGAAGCCAGGGCCATAGAAAAAAGTGTAAGAGAGGCAGAAAGGGATGGAGTCAGGATTACAATTGTCCCCAGTCTCGTAAGAAAGATTTCCCCATTTTATGATTTGAAAGCATTTTTTACACTAATTAAAATACTGAGACATGAGCGTCCTCTTATTGTCCATACGCATACTTCCAAGGCTGGCATTTTGGGAAGATGGGCGGCGTTTTTTGCTGGGGTTCCAATAATTTTGCATACTCCGCACGGCCATATATTCTGGGGTTATTTTAGCAAATGGAAAGTATTGTTTTATATTATCCTTGAGAAATTGACAGCCTGCATTGCGAATAAGATTATAGCGCTCACCGAGCAGGAAAAAAATGATCACATTCACTTATGCATTGCCTCAGAGGATAAGTTCTCTGTTGTGCATAGTGGAATCGATCTGGACAGGTTTTCCAATGTGTTTTTTGCTCCTGCAGTTATGAAAAAAAAGTTAGGGATTCCTGAAGGCAATCTGATTGTTGGAACAGCAGGCAGGTTAACACACGTAAAAGGGCACGGATATTTGATTGAGGCGGCAGGGAATATTGTGGATACCAGGTCAGATACAACCTTTGTATTTTTAGGCGATGGAGAGCTTTCAGATAAACTTAAAAATATGACATCCATGTTGGGAATAGAAGAGAATGTAAAGTTTCTTGGATGGCGGCCCGATATGGCTGAAGTGATGTCAACATTTGATTTATTTGTGCTTCCATCACTTAATGAGGGGATGGGGAGAGTTCTTGTCGAAGCCATGGTGTTAGGGAAGCCGATCGTAGCAAGTAATGTGGGCGGGATACCTGATCTTGTTTTTAATGGTGAAAATGGATATCTGTTTCCTGTAGGAAATGTCGAAACCTTGGTTGCAAGGATAAACGAACTTCTTGATGATCCCATGAAAAGGGAAGAAATGGGCAATAGAGGACGAAGTTATGCAACCGGGTATGGTTCAGAAGAGATGGTAAAAAAGATTGATCTATTATACCGTCAGTTGTTGCAGGAGAAGGATATAGCGATCTGATAATGTGTGGAATTTGCGGAAAGATAAACTTTGAAGGCCGAGAGATTTCAGAGAGTCTAATTCATCAGATGACATCTTTTCTGTCTCACCGAGGGCCGGATGATGAAGGAATCTACATCAACAATCTTTCTCAAGATGTGAATCATCACAAGGTCTCGGTCGGATTGGGACACCGGAGATTGAGCATTATTGATCTATCTAAAGCCGGGCACCAGCCCATGTCCAATGAGGATGGAACTATTTGGCTGATATTTAACGGAGAAATTTATAACTTCAGAGAATTGAGAACAGAATTAGAGAAAAATGGCCATCACATGAAATCAAAAACAGACTGTGAGGTGATCGTTCATCTGTATGAAGAAGAGGGGATGGACTGTGTAAAAAAACTGAATGGGATGTTTGCCTTTGCTTTATGGGATGAAAGGAGAAAAACGTTAGTTCTTTGTCGAGACCGATTTGGTATCAAGCCTTTATTCTATCATTGGAACGGTAAGTCTCTTGTTTTTGCCTCAGAGTTAAAAAGTATTCTGTTTGATTTGGAAGTTCCGAAGAGAATGAATTGGAATGCCTTAAACCTCTATCTCTCATTCAATTATGTTCCTGCTCCCATGACAATGTTCGAGGAAATCCATAAAGTCAATCCAGGTTGTATGGTTATTGTGAAAAATGCGGATTTGACCACTCAATCGTATTGGAAAATTGATGTAACTCCCGAACAAAGTATTAAGCCTGATAACTTAGAAGCTCATAAGGCTAAAATATTCGATTTGATGGAAGATTCTGTAAGAAAGAGAATGATTGCCGATGTTCCTATCGGCGTTTTTTTAAGTGGAGGCATAGATTCGAGCATTATCACTGGGTTGGCATCACGTCTCTCTGATTCTCCTGTAAACACGTATTCCATCGGATATGAAGATGTTCCTTTATTCGATGAGACGCATTTTTCACGCGAGGTTGCCAGGTTTAACAACACAAATCATCATGAAATCATTCTGAACAGCCGTGATGTTATGAATGTCATCCCTGAAGTTTTAGCCAGTTTTGATGAACCTTTTGCAGATTCATCCGCTATTCCGACCTATATCATTTCGAGAGAGACACAGCGGTTCGCAAAAGTTGCCTTATCTGGAGAGGGCGCTGATGAGCTTTTTGCCGGATACAGAAATTATGCCGGAGAATATTGGTATTCCCGTTACAGATTGCTTCCTCGCTTATTAAGGAAAAAAGTCATTGAGCCTCTTATCTTATCACTGCCTGATTCTCGAGAAAAATATCTACTGGAACTTATCCGGAGAGTCAAGAAATTTTCGACAGGAGCAAAAGATGAATTTGAAAACAGATTCTACTCATGGAATGAAATATTTTCACGAGAATTACGTGAAAAAATCATTTTAAACAGTTCGGATATCGATAATCTAGATTTTGATTCGGGGAGGAATCTAGTCCATGAAAAATTAAACTCGGTGGACAGTGACAATATCAACCGTATGCTCTATGTTGATTTTATTCAAAGCCTGCCCAATGATATGCTGACTAAAGTCGATCTGATGAGCATGAGAAATTCTTTAGAAGTTAGAGTCCCATTCCTGGATCACAGGCTTGTCCAGTATGTTTTCCAAATCCCAGGGAACTTTAAATTGAGGGGAAGAAAAGGAAAGTTTGTGCTGTTGGAAACATTTAAACCCATTTTACCTAAAATGTTGCATAACAGACCAAAATGGGGATTCGAAATTCCTTTGAGCAAATGGCTCAAAACAGACTTGAAATTCCTGGTTGAGGAAAATCTTTCCAAAGAAAAAATTGTAAAGCAGGGGATCTTTGAATTTGAAACTATTGAAAAGCTGACGAGAACGTTATTATCAAATCGTTCTGACACATCTTGGCATCTATGGAATCTGATTTCCTTCCAAAATTGGTATTCAAGGTGGTTTTCTTTATAGTCCAAATTCCCATGAAAAAAATCACTGTTATGCATGTCATCACAAGGTTTGACAAGGGAGGATCTGCCCAAAAAACGAGTCTCTCAGAGACCGTATAAACTACGATCTTAATTAAATGTATAGGTGCAAGTACGTAAAACTATGTGCCGATCCGCGCGTAAAATATCACGCCTCTAGACAGATGAGAAATTACTAGTTCAGAAGAATATTTGTACTTAATATATTATCTCAGCTTTGGCAGATTAAAGATCTAAAAGAGCCAACAGCGAGATGAATTGTTGAAGGGAGAGAAAGGCTCTTTGCCTAAACAGGTAGAGAGCTTTTTTTTTGCAGCATAAAGTTTTAACCTTTCGTGCTTTTCTCTTGGTCCACAAGCATGAGTATCGAAATTATGATAAATATGAACACAGATGGATCCGACTTTCGCCAATAGGATTTAAGCATCTCTTAATTCAATTATTTTCAATCAGTTACAAGCTATCGACTGTAGCACCTAACTAGATGTTGTATTTACTCACCGTTAACATCCTTTATATTGTGCATTTTAGCAAATAAATACTTGACAAGTAGTACCTATATATGTATATTGTATGTATGGCATACATCCTCAAAAAGCGTATAAAGGGTCGTACCTATTATTACCTGGCTGAATCTCAACGAGTAAATGGCAGCCCCCGGATCGTCTGGCAGAAATATCTCGGCACTGCTGATAGGATAAAGGAAAAGCTGCTGGAGTCGAAAAAAGAATCTATAGAAGATATCTCAACATTTGAGATCGGCTCCATCGCTGCCATCGAATCTATAGAGAGGGAAATAAATTTCATCAAGATTGTCGATGAGATTGTGCCTAAAAGGGATCAGGGCATGAGTGTCGGTCTCTATCTCTATCTTATTGTATTAAACCGGGCTATAGAGCCAAAAAGCAAAGCCTCTCTGGGAGAGTGGTTAAAAAAGACGGCCATCAGTGAATACCGGGAGATTGATTTCTCGCTTCTTGATTCGGCTAACTTCTGGGATCATATGGACAAAGTAAGTACGAAGCAGATCGAAGCCATAAGCGATGGGGTCTCAAAGCGAGTGATTGAGAGATATGATATTTCCCTGGATTGTTTGCTTTATGATACAACGAATTATTTCACTCAGATGAGTGGGCATACAGAATCTGAGCTCAGCCGCTACGCTCATTCTAAGGCCGGCAAACACCAGCTGCGGCATGTGGGCCTGGCGCTTTTGTGCAACAGGGAAGAGGGCGTACCTCTTTTCCACCGCCTCTATTCTGCCAATACGCATGACTCCAAGCTTTTTTCCCAGATTCAGCGGGAGTTGTTTCAACTGCTTTTGTCCTTAAGAAAAGGAAAAGAGCGTATGACCCTGGTTTTCGATAAGGGATGTAACTCCCCGGAGAACTTTTCTGAGATTGACAAGAGCGAGTTCTTTTATATAGGCACTCTTTCTACCTATCATCATCCCAAACTCTGTGGGGTTCCTTTGAGTGATTACAAAGAGGTCGATTATGAGGGAAAGCCTCTCTATGGCTATCGGAAAACAATGGAGATCTACGGAAAAGACAGAGCCGTAGTCGTGACCTTTAATCCCCGCACATACAAAAAGAAAATCCACTGGATGAGCCGTACCATCCTCAGGACAAAGCGGAAACTGCAGGAGTTACGCCGGACACTCAAGAGTGCGGATAAACGCACAACTGTCCAATCGGTAGAGAGAAAGGTACAGGAGATTCTCTCAGAAAGCCACATCGCTCCTGTATTTGATGTCAAGGTTTCCTCCTATTATGGCAAGTACCGCATGTCGATCCGCACGGCACCTTTGGTCATTAAAGATTACAGAGCCCGGTTTGGTAAAAACATTATTTTTACAGATCATCTTGACTGGAGCGATGAGGATATCATCTTGGCCTATAGG
>SDBU01006828.1_pt1 | contig 13340 bp, 10 predicted proteins | sample 2277071 | NCBI WGS metagenome assembly SDBU01 (sample SAMN10397929, study PRJNA504765) | marine sediment metagenome | isolation source: marine sediment core GS08_GC12, 126 cmbsf | place: Arctic Ocean: Gakkel Ridge, Loki's castle | collected 2008 | reverse complement strand
GCTTTCAGAGTTAAAATAAGGCCAAAAGCAGCGTCTTGTTGACTTGCCGCAACTATTTGAACTGAATCTAACGCAGGAACACTATGAAAATTATATTGTAATGACCTGAAATTTGTGTGGCCAGTCAAACCGTTTAATTGTAAATATTCAATTAATGAACCGCTTTCCATCACATCGAAACCATGAATACCGTCTTCTACCCCAGCAGTGTTAGCTCCGATGAGTACGCGATCTCGGCTATAAGCAGTCGTTGCGGGTGTCGAATTCATTCCGTTTGCTGTTGAACTTAAAACCAGTCCCGAATCTGACGCTTGCTTACTTGAAGTAATTATATCAACTGCAAAAAATCCAGCGTCTACACTCTTAAAATTATGTTGTATTGCTGAAAAATTTATTTGTTTAGTTAAAGCATTTAATTCTAAATATTTAGTAAGATTGCCATTATCCATCACGTCAAAAACATGTATGCCGTTTTCGCTTCCTGCGGTATTGGTTCCGATAATTGCGCGATCTTGATAATATGCAACTTCTGCGGATGCTGAATCTCTACCGAAAACCTGGTCAAAGTAAAAACCACTCCCACCTTCTGTATTAAGATTTACTTTTTTAATAAATTTTGCAATTGTGCCGATAGTATTATCAAAGACCCAATCTTCACCTTTAAAAGTAATCGAATTAGATGCTCCAAAATAGGTCATGAATGTGGTGAGAGAACCGCCTTTTAAACCTTTAAAAATCATGCTTGCATGTTCAGATCCGAAAACAGAACCGGTTAAAACTTGACTTATTTCATAACTTTTAGTTCCTGAGGTGTTGGCTGGAGCAACCGTATAAATCGATCCTTGAAGCATATTTAAGTCATCGCCCGCACTAAGGGGAAAAATAAATGTTCCTGGAACATTTCTCGACCATTCGTCAGATGCTGTTATCTCAGAATCCAATTCATTGATTGCTCCTTGAATTGTTTTTGCAGTTGTATTAAATCCAGCATAAGTTTTTACTTCTCCTGTAAATACAGAAACAGCATCTATGGTACCCCTTAATTGAAAAGCACCTCCAATAGTTATCTCAACTCTTTCAGTTCCATCTAAGGGAGCCCGTAAAGAACCGTCATCAATTTTTGCATTTGCCATTTTAATATCTCCTAATAATCCGAGGCATCGGTAATTCTATTATTTCCATCATCCGTAATTCTTTTATCACCAGCGTCCGTAATCCGAAAAATGTTCTCAATAATATGTTCAAACTTCTGTGAAATTAACATAAAAAATTTGTGTGCTGTTTTCATAATATCTCCTATTGATAAACACGGGATGCCGATGTCATCCAATAAATCACCAAAGGATTCGTTGTTGTTTCAAGCTCACCGTCAATTGTTGCAGACACTAAAATCTGATCACAAATAATCGGTAACATTTCGCCCGCTTCAAATGCAGTAACACTTGTTTCATTAGTATTACTATTTTTCCAAACAATTATTCCCGCTGCCACTGGTTTCAACCAATTAGCAAATTCAGGTAATTGTATTAATGCTCCTGCTGTTGTTATTTTTCTACTTTTTCCTATGTACAAACCTATGTCATTGTTAGGTGTGTTTGTGTCTGGTTGTTGTGCGCCCATGTTTTTTTCTCCTGTTTAAAATTTAATACAATATAAAACATTAATATTTTGTGGTTTGGTGTCAGCAATTCCTGGATTAGTTAACTGTCTAGATCCACCACCGCCAGCACCAGGACCAGCTCCTGCACCAAAAGTAGTAATAAAGCCACCGCCATCTGTATCAGGCTGATGTTGATGAGATCCAGTATCTGAATCTTGATATGAACCTATAATATCTCCTATGGTTCCATCTCCTCTATCAAGCCTTATTAATGAATCAACTTCGTTTGCAGAACCGTTACTCCAATTTTTTAAAAAATATCCTTGAGCATCAGGCATTTCAATAAAATAGCTACTAATTGCTTTCCTTGTTTTTTCAGAAACTTGAGCCGCTGTATCAGCAGCAGTTATGTCAATTTCAATAGCGGTTCTACCTGAAACATCAGGATCTGTTGATCCATCATCAATGTCATACCATGCATAAAAATTAGTTGTATTATTGTTTACTAAAAAATATTCTCCGCCAGATAGTGTCGAAGCAGCATTAAAGACTATTTTCTCAACCTCTAGATTATCAAGTGCTTGCTTTGTTCTAAGTGCAACTAAAAATTGTGTATCAGTACTTAAAATTGAAACTTTAATTCCAGTTCTTCCTACAGGTGTTGGATCAGCTCCAGCCCCATCTACTAAATACCAAACATAGTAAGTGGTTGTTGGAGAATCAAACTCAAAATACTGAGATGCAGCAATTGCTGAAGCAGCAACAGGTATAATATAAGAAACTTGACGACTAGTTGCTGATTTAACATAACCATTAAATATATCAAAAATAGTTGAAACATTTACAGAATCTGTTACAGAACCTTCATCATCATTAACTAATTCAATCGCAACTGGAACACTCACATCAAAATCATTTGTTGCCTCTAAAGCAACTTTAAGTTTATTAATAATTTGATACATCGTATCGCCAACATCAACTAAGACCTCAATTTTTGTTTTTCCGCCAGGCGCTGGATCTGCAGAGGTAAACTGATGCCTAAACCAAACATAATAAGAAGTTGCAGGAGAGTCAACTGTAAAATATAAATTAGCATCTTTTACACCAAGAAAGCTGTCCTGCCTTATAATTCTTATATCTGTTATTTCTGGAACAGAAGCTCCTCCATCTTGAAGTTTAGTTATAATAAAATCAGTAGCAGGAACCGTTCCTAATGCAACATCTGATGAAGCACCGTTAGCTGAATTTGTAATTCTGAACGTCATTGAAGTTTTCCAAACCTCAGATGATTGCTCAAAAACAGATCTATATTTTAGAGATTGTGAAAAATTAAAAGTTCCTGCAGTTCGTAATTTTGTAAAAGCAAACCCAGTATTATTATCTGCCCAACTAAATGTAGTTGCCGAATTGGTTGACGTAAATTCAGATGTAGTTGTATAAATCATCGGATAAAAACCATCAGATCCATATCCAAATGCATTTCCATTTAATATTTGACTGTCTGCTTCCCATTTTTGATATAATCTATCATACTTAACTTTCGTTGATCCAACCTTGTCAGTTCTGACAAATGTACTTCCATCAAGCTCTAAAAAACCATCAGGAATATCACCTAACATAAATGACTCAACTTTCCCTGTTTCATTATCAATAATATATTTAACGCCATCCCATTTTATTTTCCCGAAAATGTCTTCATCGTCAGGATCAGGAAGCGTTAACGCTCTTTTTTGAGATGCTTCTAATTCAAAAGTTCGATAATCAAATTCAAGAAGAGCTTCACCCCTATTCATTTGCATGTTTTCTAAATCAATTCTTGAAACCTGATCCAATGGATAAGTAACTCTTATTAGAAAACGATCATCGTCATTTGTTCCGAGTGTCGTACCAATAATATCTTGAACTTTTACGGTTTTAGTAACAGTACTCCAAGAGGTAGTTAATATGACATTATCAATAACTATTTTCCTGTTTGTTGACGGTGATCCACCTGTTCCGAAATCTTGTTCGTATGATAAAATAATGGTTCCAGCATCGCCGGTATTTTGCGCTCTCGCACGAAACGAAATAACAATATCTGAATCAGCAAAAGAACCCACCCCTTTCATGGGAAAAACAACATCCTTGATTGATTCGCCGGCAGCACCAATGTTTGTTGTTTGTTGTCTTAAATAAGTAATAGGGAAATTTGGAACATCTGTCTGTCCACGATCAAACGTCTCAAACGTAATCTTCATCGTTGAGTTATTATTGTTTCGATCAAAAAACCATCCTTCATTCGCAATTAAAGTTTCTGTGTTTTCTGGTAACTCATTTCCTTCAATAGGATCATCCGAATCAAATTCTTGTTGAATGAAAAATCTAAACTGTGGATTTAATAGATAATTTGTTAAATCAACATCTGTTGCCCCAGGTGTGGCCGTTGATGATGGCGCATTATAGTTATCAATTGTTTGTATAACATTCCCATCGCAATCTTTAACTTCTATAAAATAATCAGCATCATCAGCCCAATAAATGGGTTTAGGTACACCCAAAGCATTTGCTACTACACCAGCAGCATTCAAATCAATTGGATTTGGAAATGGAATTTCCCCAGCTTCATCTTCAAATACAGCTTTTTGATCTACAAGAGATGATGCTAAGAATGTTTCAACCGTTCCATTGGCCGCAGGTTGTCCTAGAGAATCTCTAAAGACAATGTGAAAGACCGGTGCTAATACAAATTTAGTAGCCATTATTGGTTTCCTCTTAAAATGGATGGCAGTAAGGCCGCTTCCGCTGTTTTTAATGACGGCAATAAAGCTTTTCTAGCTGATTTTAATAATGGTGATGTAAATTTACTTGCTGCTTTGCCAGTAGGAGAAATAATCTTCCTAAGAGCTGGCAACGCTTTCTCGCCAAGTCCAACTAATCTACCGCCAGCAAGCGCTCCCGCTGTAGCGCCAATTCCTTCTCCAAGAGGGCCAGCACCGTGACCTAAAAACCCTCCGAGTGTTGCGCCTGCAATTGCCTTTGCAGCAGGAGCAATGGTCGCTAATGATTTTACATTACTCATTCTTTTTAAAATTTCCGGAGTAAAATAACTTTCATATCCTCGATCAGACGCTGTTTCTAAACTTTTGACAAGACCTGATGGTGTTTCACTTCTTGGGGCTTTTTTAGCAAATGTAAATAAAACCTTTTTATCTAAATCTGACCCGATATGATCTCTAATCGTATTGATATCTTCTTCTGGATTTGAAAAAATAGAATTAATTTCTGTTGATTTTGGATTTTTAGTAATACCAAATGCTATTTTTCTTATTTTTCCATTTTCACTATATGGTTTAACATTCTGGCGCCAAAAATCAGTTGCTTGTTGATATTTTCCGGCAAGTTGAGGGTGATCCCGATCAATCTTATTAATCAAATCATTTCTCAGTGATGTTCGAGATACATGTAAATTGTGAAGATCTGATTGTTGTTCGTTTGTTAATCCTGACTTAACACGTAATTCGTTTAAGTCTCCAACCTCACGACCCATTTGACTTTGTAATTTATGAGCTTTTGAAATTGTTGGATTTTTTAAAAACCCCTGACTTTCTTTTTTTAGAGCAACACTTCCAGTATCGCGAACTACTTGAGGTAAATTAAGATATTCAGATCCCTGCGCTCGTAATTCTCTAGGTTCGCCTAACCCAGAAACAGGTTTCTGTTCATATATAGGATTATTACCAATATCACGAGTAGCGTTATCAAAGTTTCTTCCCCCTTCTTCTTTAACATTATCATATGAATTTTTAATGTCTGATGCAATAGAAATATTATTTTGTTCTAATGATTTTCCAAAACCAAGATGATCGAGCAATTCTTTTGCAGGAGCTGACGCTCCCAATGTCTTGGCTAGTTTCACGCCCCCTTTAACTAATTTTACAGATCCTTCTTTCGCTAATTTAATTAAGTTAGAAGGACCAGAGACCGCCCCTTCAGCGGCTAAAGGGGCTGCAGCACCAATAAGAGCACCTGTCAGAGGATCTTTCGATTGTGTTGCACCAAATGCACCCTGAGAAGCTATTTGCTCAGGTAACGTTTCTCCACCCGTTACAATGGATGGTGCGATTTGAGCTAAATTTTGAATAGTTTGCCCTACAATTCCTGGGTTTTGAACCCCAAATACTTTCTGAAAATTAGTAGTTGACGCGATCGGAACTATATTTCCTAATGCAATATTTAATTTTTTAGAAATATCAGAAGAAGGCAAACCAGCAAAAGATTCTGCAGACTTTGCAATTCCTTGAACAAGATTATGAGGAAAATTAACAATTCCTTGAACAGCTTTAGCTCCGCCAGCAGAAATATCCCCACCCACATCTTCTAAATTTCCTAATATGTCAGAAAATGGGCGAGTTTGTGACTGCCCTTGATTTTGAGACAGCAACTGACTGGCCTCTTCAGAAGAAATAGAAGATTTAACACCACCAGCTTGTGGTGATTGACCTAATAACTGTTTTGCTTCTTGAGCTGTTATTGCCATAATTTAACCTGCATCTCTAATTTTCTCTAATTGCGCTCTTGTATATAACTTTCCGTCAGACCCTTTAATCAAACCGCTAGTAAGAGCCGGAGTGCTTGCATTTGTCGTTCCGGCTCCTGGCTGACTTTTACTAATGACTCTCGGCAAATTTGCATCAACACTAGGTCTTTTTTCTGTAAATATTGTGGGATCAGTTTCAGCTCTAATAAAAGTATTTCTCTCAACATTATATGTTTGCTCAACATTCCTTAAGGTATCTAATGCTTGCTGTGGGTTTGCTTTAAAATTCATAGTTGCAAATAACTTTCTAGCTTCTTCACCTTTTTGAGGTTCTTTTGATAAATCATAAAATTGAACTATCTGTTCTTTCATTAAATCAAGTGATTTATTAAAATTAATTAGATTTTGATAGCTAGGAGTTGTATGACCAAAAAATGCTAAAGTAGCATCTCCTGATTTTTCAAACTTACCTACCGGTGAACTAAAAGACAAAGCATCTGGCGCAAAAGCATTTACACGATGAATCGTCTTATCTACATTTGTAGAATATAACACTCTTTTTCTGGTGTTTGGATCGGTAGTATCTTTTAGAATTTTCAATTCAGTTTGATTTGCCTCATTTTGAAAATCTTCTTGTGATTGATAATTTGGATCAACAGTCTTCAAGTGTTGTTCTGTAGCTGGATCAACATCTGGAATTTGCTGCGATTGTATTTTTGGAGCAACATTTGTTTGAAAATCAGAATTCGATAAATTAGGATTTTGCTGTCTTTCTTGCGTTGCTAAATTTGTTGCAGTATTCATTTCATGTACAGCATTTCCAGTTGCCAATCCAGTTGCTTGCGCGAATTCTGGAAATGTCATTGGATCTCCACCAGCTTTAACTCTATTAGCATTTGCTGTTTCATAGTTTGTCATAATTTGATTTTTACGCGTAGTAGGAATATTCTTAAGCCAATAATTTGCATTATAATAATTTGAACGCGCTTGCTGTGCTTCAATAGTAGAATGATAATCCTTCAATGTTTCCGCATATTGTGGACTAGCATCACCAAATTTGTGTCGTATAAATTCAAGTCCCTGTGTTCTTCCGGCCGGTCCGGGGAATATTTGTCCGTGGAATGGATCTTTAGTTTTAGCAAGAGCAAGTTGTGTTTGAGCTTGCGTTAAACCTAATGTAGCTTGAGCTTGCGGGCCGGCAAAAGGCAATTTTGCTTGAGAAATCTGATTTGCTAATTTTTGATTCCGTAATTTTTGAAGTTGCTCACCAAAAACTACTCCTTTCTGAAGCGGATCAGAAGGAGGTGTACCTATAATCTGTGCTAAAAAACCTAGTCCCATAATTTACCCCTTAAAATCCTGCAAATCCTGCAATATCCCCAAGAAAATTCGTTAGACCTCCCGATTTTGCTACACTTTCAGCACCTAATGCGCCGCCCAAACCAAGTTGACCCTTTGCAATATCCTGAGCGCCCTGAAGACCAAATTGCCCTTGTTCGCCCGCAGCTGTTAATCCAGTACCAATCAATCCTTGCAATCCCTGTAATCCTTGTTGTCTTTGTCCTAATACATTCTGTAAAAACTGTTGTTGGCCTTGTGAAGTTATTCCTTGAGCAAACTGAGATAATGCTTTTTGTTCTGCGCCTGATCCCAATTGACCGCTAGTCACGCCACCCTGTCTTGCCGCATCAATTCCTTGCTGTGTTTGGAATTGTGCGCCAGGCGATGCTTGAAATTGACTTGATATATTATTAATAAAACCAACTGGATCTTGAATTTGTGGTTGTATCGCTTGCTGAAATTCACCTAATGCAGATGTTCCTGCCGAAGTAAATGGTTGTAATCCAGATAAAGCTTGTCCGGTTGCACCTTGCAACGTATTAATACCTTGTTGTTCTCCGCCGGCAATTGCTTGAGCAGCGCCAAACCGACCCCCTCCAAACAATTGATCAAAAAAATTACCAAAACTCATAATATTATCCTCTACTTTTTAGATCTCGTATTTTCAATCCACAAATTCTTTGTCAAATTATAATGAAACGAAATCGTATCGCTGTCGGCCAATGTAAATGAATTTCCACCCGTTAATTGCAAACCATCTCCATCATCTAATGTCACCGTTTTTATTGCGTCACTTCCCTCAATATTAATTCTCTGTCCGTCAAATCCATCATTGATCTGCGGATTTTTTGTTATATTCACATCTCCCGCTGTTGAACTTTGAATTCTCATCAAAACATCTTGCGTGCCTAAACTTAACTTTATTCCACTAGCTGCCGTAATATCCTGTACAACAGAAGGTTGTGATCCCAATGTCACTTGATTCGTTAAATCAGTCATAAAGTCTGACCAATTATTTGATAAATCTTTTCCAGGGAGTGGAATTGCATTTTTTTCAACTGGAACGATTTTTAAAAATTTCTCATTTGGAAGAGGTCTTAACATTTACGCACTCCTTAAAAATATAGATGCACCCATAATCAATATTGGTGTTTTGTTATAATGCTCTATCTTCAATACCATTCCCTTTTCAAAATAACCTAATCTAAAAAATTCTGTTCTCCAATCCCTTCTACCGATCTTTCCAATTTCATCGGTTAAAACATTTCCATAACTAATGCCGCCATCTTTTGAAACGCTCAAAAACAAAACAGGATTATCATCATTATCATCTGTCGTTTCTAATCCCGTTCCTTGTTTTAAATCAAAAATAATTCTACCCACTGAAAACCTATCTAAATTTTTAGGCTTTAGATTTTTTGTTATTCGTCTTCTTAAAATATTAACGCCATTGTCATCATGAAAATTGCTCGACAACTCATATAAATTCCCATCATTGTGACCCAAGGTATAATGCTTTCCGTTAAAGTATGTGTGTGCATTTGATAAATTTCTATCGTCCTTTTTATAAGTTAATCGAGACCATCTTTCTTCTAATGGCAATTTACTATTAATATGAAACTGCCAAGATTTATTTTCGCTTGTAAAATTAATCACATAAAATACATTTCCATTTTCATTCTTATAGATATACGATGTTGCGTCCGAAACATCCGTATAAGATTCAAACTCCGCATCTATCGCTTCCGTACTTACCGATATTGGATCACCACCTGTCGTTAATAAAACAGAACTCACACCATTTTCTGTTTTAGATAACCAGCACAACACTCCCAGCCCTTGTTCTATAGCCCCTATAGATGAAGCACCAAACTCATGCGCTGGTGCATCTTTTGTATAAGGTAAGTTTGCATTACCTGATAGATAATAAGTAATAGTAGATTTCTTTCCCATCACAAACAATCGACCGTTCAATGTCGAAAGTCCAACAACCTTATCTGGGTACGGCTCCATTGAAAAAAAGTTTAATGCCGGCCAACTTGTCCCATCATTAATATCAGAAAACCCCATTTTTTCAGAGTCACCGAAATTAACAATAAATCTCCCACCTAATACCGTTGCCGATTGAGGAGCTGTTGGAAAACCAGGATCTGTAATTTGAATAAAGTTTTCTGTTGCTAAATCCCAAATCCAGCCACCCACTCCATCCACAAAAATAACCTCTGATCCATTATCGGAAATTCCAACATGCCCTTCTTCTGTATCTAAACTACCCGTGCTTGACGGATTTAAAGATGAGTCAATTTTAAAAACTACATCTTTTATTACCGCAAAAAAAATATCACCAAACTGGTAAAGCGCTCTACCGCCCCCCTCTACAAATACTTTCTTTATCTGCTCTAATCCTGGCGTTGGAAATAAAGCTTTTGTCCCATCATCTTTTGTTTCAACATACATATTAATAGTTTCCTCAGGATTAAATTCCGGGAACTCTGATTTTCCATAACCACCAACAATGTCTAACGGTGCTAATTGAGTCATTAAGGGCCTGCATTAAAATTAAAAGATCGATCAAATCTTGACTGTACTAAAGCAACACTTGTTTCTGTAATTAAATCAATATCAGCAACACTCATCACGTCTTCTTTTAGTTCTGTATATTGAGTCTCATCAACTGCATCCCACTTTGATCCATCATAATTAGGATGTAACAATCTTCCCAAAGCTGACTTTAAATAAAGTGTGTAATATCGAGGAATTGTTGTGATATCTGTATTTAAAGTTAAATCATCTAAAACAAACTTTCCTTTTACCGTACATAAATAAGCGAGTTCTGGTTTTACAAAAAAATTCAAAAATGATGCGTTATTATCTTGCTGCAAGAAAACTTGAGTGGGTCTTCTTGATCTATTCAAATTAATACCATTCGTATAAAACAAATTATCTGGTGCAATCTGAATTGGATATTGCAAATTATCATTTTCTATTGTGACAAACTTTAGCCTAACAAGTGGATTACTATTTACATCTGCACTTATTTCTTCTGAGATTTCATACTGTCTTTGACCAACAACCAAATTAAATGTAATTGTAGAATCATAGGCAATAAGCTGTGCAGATGCGCGATATGTCGATAACAGTTCATTCAGCACATCCAAACCTTCTTTTAATCGTTTTCCAGAAAGATTTCGCTCTTCTGAAAAAATACCAATTATCTTGAAAGCTCCTTCAATAATTTCATTAGCTGTACGCGCAGTTGTGCAACTCATTAAGACCTCAAAAAATTAAGGGTACGAACAAAAAGTCCATACCCTTGTTTTTTACTCTAGTTCTTTCCACCCAACAATCCGACGATATACTCAGCATTAATTCTAATGCCATACAATATATCCAGTCTGGTCGTTTCAATATCCGAACTACCGTTATAAGTTTTAATTACTCTTAACGATATTCCAGTCTGATCATCAACCGCACGTCCTGACGCAGCAGGTAACACTGAATCTGGAATGACCAACGGAGGAGCAGCAAAGTTAATTGCATCCTGATGGTAAGCTAAGTTCATTCGGTACGGAATTAATGTAGTAGAACCAGAACCTGTATTTCCAGTTACCAAACTAACTGCACTACTTACACCAGCAGCAATACCCGTCACATTATCGATATTTCGATAAGGACTGTTTGTATCACTAACAACGGACGGACTAACGGCTAGGGTGACTTCAGTACCACTCGTAGAATCTGCATCTGCAGTAATAGTGAAAGTCATCAATTTACCGGTACTTTGTCGTGTAATTGGATTAACACTTCGTACACCAGCAATTTGAATTTTATCGCCTACTTTGAATGTACTGTTGTTTGCTAAGTTCTCCAGAACGATCACCGTACCAGAAACAACTAATGTTTTAACATTACCTGCGCCAACCAAACCACTTGCGGGGGTATCAGCTGCATCACCGATACCAGCCTGCTGAACAGGTGAAACGGGGGATGAGAAATGAGTCATACCAGCCAATCGACCAATAAACATATCTCTGTTAATTGGAGTGCTGATATCTTTATCAAAACTATTTTGCAACTTTGAATCTGATGCAAAAGATGAGAAATCATCTTCATTCCAAAACATTTGCCGTTTATCCATCGGAATACCCAACAAATTCATTTTTGCACGAATATCAGCAAGATTTTTGAATGTTGATGGACTTGTTCCAGCAGATCCATTGTAGAAATAAAATGCTTTACGCATTTCATCAGCAATACTGGTTTCTACTTGGTTTGCTAAAGCTAAAACAGCAGGATCAATAAAACGTTCTGTAAACTTTTGTTTTACAACATGCGTCATATCGCTTGTCGTAAAATTAAGCGGAACATGCTTCCTAAAAGTTAAATCTAAAGTAGTTGTACGCTCTGTAAGGTCTTGGCTACCTAATGTCGCACCATCGACAACTAATACTCGGTTAGGTTTTCTGATAGTAACGCTGCCGCCCCTATCCCAAGAACCGTCAGAATTAAATTGTTCTTTATAACTTGTATTTGCGGTTGCACCAAGTCCAAGAAAATTGTGAAATTGTACAAGCGCCTCACGAGCAACTTGTTCCATAGTGGTAAAAACATCAGCCATTTTAATATCTCCTAATTTTGATTAATCAAAGTTTAGGAGTGGATGGCTATCCTTTTCGTCGCCTAGCTTCAGCCTGGCTTTTACGAAGTTCCCTCAACTCTGACATTGGTATCTTGTCTTCATTAACATGAATATTTCCACCAGCCTTAACTGCGGCTGGCTGAGGAGTGGCTTTACTTACAACCTTCTTGGCTTTTTTAGTCGCCATTTCTTGGTTTAACTGCCACATCCTATGTTGTTGATCTTGAGGAGATAGTCTGGAGACTTGTAATGCAAATGTTGGTTCTTCTTTGAGCTTTAGATATAGATTTTTAAGTCCACTTTCATCTTGAGAGACAGCATTAATCATCGTTGTCGATGGCATTCCGTCTTTCAAGACTTTTATAAAGTCTACAAAATCTTCATCACACTCAATTGCCTGATCATCAGCAGCAGAAGAGAATCTCTCTTGTTGCTGTACGGGTTGCTGCACAGGCTGTTGAACTTGCTGAACTGGCGCTTGAGGTTGTGCTGGTTGTCCAGTGGGTTGAGCACCGGTCAATCTAGCATATTCATCAATCGTCATATTACCCGGAAGATTTCTCTGTAAGCCCTCATCCAAATATGTATTAACATTTTGAGGTTGAGGTTGCTGTACCGGTTGTTCTTGAACTTTTGCAAGCTCTTGTTGCAACCGTTCTTGAATTTCACGTTCAGCGCCCGCTCTTCCACGTCTTTCAGCTATTCGTCTTGCCTTTGCAAACTCGTCATCAAGCTCTTTTTTGGTCTTAGTGACCGTTTCCTCTTCTGGCGTAACTTCAGGCGTAATTTCCTCGCCCTCTACTACAGCAGGAGTTTCAACATTTTCATTTTCATTTTCAATTACAGCTTCTTGGGGTGCTTCTTGACCTTCATCAGCTGAATTAGTCTCTAAATTTTCTTCACTCATATCATTTTTCCCATAGAATTGTTCGGCTATGATCCGCCATAGAATTATTCGGCTATGTACCGCCATGCATTTAGAGACAGCACGTTAGTCTTAACGTCATTTATAAGCTTTTGTGTAATTATTGTCAAGTTATCTCCGATAATAAAAAGATTATCGGAGATAGTGATACTTAACCACCAAGTTAATCACCAAGTGAACTTAGCGTTTAGCTTGCCATTTTCAAAACAGTACGTTAAACAGCAAGTTTTATGATAAAATACCGACCAGTCTATTTGACGGGTATTTGACTGAGAAGCCCAATTAATCAAACAAATAAGGTAAATATATGTACAACAAG
>SDBU01006827.1_pt1 | contig 13341 bp, 7 predicted proteins | sample 2277071 | NCBI WGS metagenome assembly SDBU01 (sample SAMN10397929, study PRJNA504765) | marine sediment metagenome | isolation source: marine sediment core GS08_GC12, 126 cmbsf | place: Arctic Ocean: Gakkel Ridge, Loki's castle | collected 2008 | reverse complement strand
TTTTGGTCGTTTTCTATTTGACCAATACCTCCAGTCGGAAACTATTCCCGCTCGAGAGGCGGCTGGGCGGGTCACAGCAGAACCGGTATTTGCCAGATTTTCTTGCCCCGGCTATCATGCAGCGGCCATGGACGGAATCGCTGTAAAGGCTGAAGATACCTTCGGCACTACAGTAGACCGGCCAAAGCAGCTTGGCATAGGAAGGGATGCCCTCTATGTAAATACTGGCCAAATCATGCCTGAGGGAACAGATGCGGTCATTATGATCGAATACGTTGTGGTCGTGAACGAGGAAACCGTCCAGATCGAGTCCGCAGCCTACCCTTGGCAACACGTCAGAAAGGTAGGCGAGGATATCGTGGCCACCGAGCTTATCCTCCCCCAGAATCATCTCATTACACCGTATGAGATTGGTGCCCTTCTGAACGGTGGGATTTTCGACGTAAAAGTGAAACAAAAACCCCGTGTGCTCATCATGCCAACCGGTTCAGAACTCATTGCCCAGCAGGATCTAACATCCGGCACGCCTCCTCCGGGCCGGGTAGTTGAAAGCAATTCTGCCATCCTGGGCGCCTTGGTCAGGGCCTGTGGCGGAGAATACCTGCCCCACCCGATCGTTCCCGATATCTTTGAAGAGATTCTAAGTGCAGTGCGTGAAGCAGTAGCCGGAGATGCTGACCTTGTAGTTGTCAGCGCAGGCTCTTCTGCCGGCTCTGAGGATTACACGGCAACCGTGATCGCCCAGCTTGGAGAGGTGCTGGTACATGGGGTTACGATCATGCCCGGGAAGCCGACTGTGCTGGGGATCATCGACAATAAACCGGCGGTTGGAAATCCGGGTTATACGGTCTCGGCCATCATGGCGTTTGAGAAGTTCGTTCAGCCACTCATCTGCAGAATGCTCGGCATACGGGAGCCACAACGGCCCAAGATAAGCGTTGGAACGACTCGAAAGATAGCATCAAAGCTTGGCATTGAGGAATTTGTTCGGGTCAAACTCGGCCGGGTGAAAGATATGATTGTGGCCTCTGCCCTTCCAAGGGGCGCAGGTTCTGTGACTACCCTGACCGAGGCAGATGGGATTATCCGGATTCCGAGTCATGTGGAAGGGATCAAGGCAGCGGAGCCGGCGGAAGCAGATCTCTTGAAGGATCTTGCAGAGATTGAAAACACCGTGGTGATCGTTGGAAGCCACGACAACACCCTCGATATCTTGGCAAATCAGATGAGGGTGCGGGATTTTCGTTTCGGCCTATCCTCAAGCAACGTAGGGAGCCTGGGGGGCCTGATTGCTCTCAGAAACGGATACTGTCATGCCTCAGGCTCTCACCTTCTTGATACAGACACGGGTGCCTACAATATCTCCTATGTCAAACAGTACCTCCCAGACCTCAGAGTGAAGCTGGTAAACCTCGTCTATCGCCAGCAAGGCCTGATTGTGCCCCGCGGCAATCCCAAAGGGATCACAGGGATCCAAGATCTGGCAAGAGACGATATCACTTTTGTCAACAGGCAGGCTGGATCCGGCACCAGGGTCCTCCTCGACTATCGGCTGGCAGAACTTGACGTCAAGCCGGAAAGCATCCAAGGGTATGAGCAGGAGGAATTCACCCACATGTCTGTGGCGGTGAGTGTGCTCAGCGGCGCAGCAGATACAGGGCTTGGGATATATGCAGCAGCCAAGGCCCTGAATCTCGATTTTGTGCCTATCGTTACTGAGGAATATGACCTTGTCATTCCAGAGGCATTTCTTGAGGACGAAAAGATCCAATTGATGCTTGAGATCATTCGATCAGAGCCATTCAAAGAGCTTGTGCATCAGTTGGGTGGCTATGACACCTCAAAGACGGGTTCTGTTATTGCCAGCCTGTAAGTGTAAGACCGACCTGGAAAGTCCCACCAAGATTACAGAAGGGAAATCGGCTCATACTTCCTGGCCGACGTGTCAACCATATAGAACCCGGGAGATCCATCTTTTCCCATGACCTCTCCAGGGTTCAGCAGATCGGTCTTTCCTACCTTCTCAAGGGATGCCTCGTGCGAATGGCCAAAGCATACCAAGTCGAACTGTCCGCTTGCCGCCAAACCATCCGCCACCGCGCGATAGTGTGCGAAGGCAACCCTAAAATCGGAAAACTTAAGCTCTCCCATCAGCCCGTACAGAGTGATATTGGAAAACTCTGTAAGAGACATCTTGGTTAACAGGTACTGGTCGCCGTCATTGTTACCAAATACACCATGCACGGGAATCTGCGCCTGATCCAGCTCCTTTAGCATGAACGGCGCAATAAAATCCCCGCAGTGAATGATAGCCTCAGCACCCCGTTCCTTTACGAATTCCAGGGCCTTCCTTGCATTCCAGATATGGTCGTGGGTGTCGCTCATCACAGCAAGTATCACAATATATCCCTCCTTTTCACAGAATCATGTGCTGCCTTTGTTTACCAGAATCAGCCTGGAATGAAAACACGGCAGCAAGATCAATCAGGTATTGAAGCTCCCTGCAGCCCGCGAAGCACTGCCGTCAGGCAGAACCTGCAGGGAATGCGCTCGCTGTTGCAGTTCATCAATCTGATCAAAAACCAATGTAGGCTATTTTTCTCCCCGCACTCAAAGATAGTTAATCTTGCCTTGAACTGGAATTGCTTCCTCATATCTAGGCATTTCTCTCCATACATTCTTTTCCATATACCTTAGAATAGTCCTCCTCCCTGTCGAGGTAACTATTTAGAATCTAAGCCAATATTCCTGAGCCAAATTGTAGCATGGTTCTTGCGTTGGGTTAAAGCGGACTAGACTGCTCTGAAGGGACTCTTCCTTCCCCACATATCGTCTATGAACTCTATAGGCCGGGTGGCAGGAAGCAAGTGAAGCCCCGCCTTCCGGACAGGCGTTCTGCCTTGCGGCAGCACTTCGTGCGCGAGGAGCGAGTCGGTCAAAGAGACACGTGTGTGGAGGTTTTACATCTTCTGATTCCAACCGGGAGGAACTTCTAATGGCTCATAAACCTACCTACGAGGAATTGGAGCAAAGGATCGAGGAATTAGAAAAAGAATCCGTTGAGCGCAAGCGAGTGGAGGAAGCGCTCGAGGCGTCGACAAGGAGGTACAGAGCAATAGTAGAAGACTCTCCAGATATGATTTACGTCCTCGACTCCGAAGGGCATTTTAGCTTTGTGGGAGGGGCTGTTAAAAGCCTCCTCGGTTTCACACTAGAGAAGTTGATAGGCAAACATTTTACATCAATCATCTGGCCTGAAGATATCAAAAAAGCAGAAAGGCACTTTGGTGAGCGGAGGACCGGTGAGCGTTCTACCAGAGGATTTGAAGTGCGTCTGATCACAAGGGGCGGGGGAAAAAAGGACGTCGATATCAAATGTCTGTCCGTTGAGCTTTATTCCTTTGGCGTTTACGACAAGCCCGTTTCAGCAAAGGATAAGAGATTTCTTGGTACCTATGGAGTGGCGAGAGATATCACCGACCGCAAGCGGGCGGAGAAGGCACTGCGGACCGCTGCCCAGCAATGGCGGACCACTTTCGATGCCATCAGCGAGGCTACTTGTCTCTTGGACATGGAAGGGAAGATTTTGCGATGCAACAAAGCCATGACCAATCTCCTGGGAAAGTCGTTCGAGGAGATCATCGGCGGCACCTGTTGGGAACTTGTGCACGGTACGTCCGAACCCGTTGAAGGGTGTCCCGTCGGGCGCATGTGCAAGACCGGGCGCAGAGAAACGCTTGTTCTGGAGATTGATGACCAATACCTTAAGGTTACTGCAGATCCCTTGATAGATGAAACCGGCAATTTAAAGGGTGCGGTTCACATAATAACCAACATCACCGAGCGCAAGAAAGCAGAGGAAGCGCTGGAACAAAAAGTTGTAGAGCTAAATTCTTTCATAAACAATATCCCTGACATGGCTTGGATTAAGGATATCAACTCCAATTTTATTGCAGCAAACAAGGCGTTTGGTAATGCTGTAGGAATGGAGCCAGAATATCTTATCAATCATAATTGTGAAATTTGCTTTGGAAAAGAAGCAGCAGAAAAGTTCCGACAAGACGACAAAAGGGTAATGGAAAGCAGAAAGCAAACAGTTATTGAAGAGAGTATCACTGTGGAAGGGAAGAAGGCTTATCTTGAAACAATAAAATCGCCTATATTCGATGAGTCAGGAGAAGTTGTGGGAACAGTAGGTGTAGCCAGAGACATCACCGAGCGCAAGAAAGCAGAGGAAGCGCTGAAGGCGGACGCAGAACGTCTGGAAGAGATGGTAGAAGAGCGCACCCAAGACCTCCGAGATGCCCAGGAACAACTTGTTCGCCACGAGAAACTTACCGTGATGGGACAGTTGGCTGGTGGTTTGGGCCATGAACTGCGCAACCCCTTAGGGGCCATCAGGAACGCCGCCTATTTCCTCAGCATGGCCCTGGAAGAACCCGAGCAGGAGATAAAGGAGGCACTGGAAATCCTGGACAACGAGGTTGTGACATCCGAGAGGATCATCAACAGCCTGCTCGACTTTGCTCGTCCAAAGCCACCTACCCGGCTCGAGGTGGATATCAACGACGTTGTCCAAGCAGCGCTGTCTCGTGTCCCTGCGCCCGAAAATGTCGAGGTTGTTAGCCAATTACATGAAATGTTGCCGACGATCTCAGGCGACGCCGACCAACTCGCTCAGGTTTTTGGAAACCTCATCCTGAATGCCTTCCAGGCGATGCCTGAGGGCGGGCGATTGGTAGTCAAGTCTGAAGCGGCAAGCCCGGAGTGGGTGACCATCTCTTTCACCGATACTGGCATCGGCATGGACAAGGAGACACTGGAAAAAGTCTTTGAACCACTCTTTACTACCAAGTCAAAGGGGATTGGCCTGGGCTTGGCGCTCACCAAGCTCCTGGTGGAGGGACACGGAGGCACCATCGAGGCACAAAGCAAGGAGGGAAAGGGCACCACATTCACGATACGAATGCCACCTGATTGAGCATCGCTCAATCAGGGTAATGATCTTTATCTAACAAAGGAGGTTACGATGAAAGGGAAAATCGGATGTGTATTGGCCCCATGTTTTTTGGTGATGTTTCTCTTGTTCTCTTCGAATGTCTTCGCTGTGAAGGCCTCACCAGAGTCACCACACCGTATTTTCATTTTGCACAGTTATGAGGATGGCCATGTTTGCGGACAGCCGCAGCATGACGGGGTGATGGCAGCGCTGAAAGAGGCGGGCTTCAGCAAAGAAAAGAATCTGGGAATCCAAGTCTATTTCATGGACACCAAACGAAAGAACAATACCCCTGAGCTCATCGGAGAACAGGCTCGCATAGCCCTGAAAAAGATCCGCGCTTTTCGGCCACACGTTCTTGTCACCATAGATGATGATGCCTTCCGCACCGTTGCCTTAAATCTGGTAAATTCACCGATTTCCATTGTCTTCTCTGGAATGAATGGCCAGCCTGAGAATTACAACCAGACCGTGCTTTGGATGGATTCCAGGTCCCATCCTGGTCACAACATCACGGGTGTGTATGAAAAGCTTCACATCGTGGACGCTGTCAAAGTTCATTCCAAGCTCTTTCCGGGTCTAAAAAAAGTCAGAATGTTTGTGGATTCATCCCCTACGGGCCGGGCAATTTCCGAGCAGATCAAGCTCGAGATGAAAACAGAGTCAATTCCCTGTGCCTGGGACATGAAAGTTGCAAAGAGTTGGGAGGAGTATCAGGAAGAGATTCCGTTAGCTAATATCGATCCGGAAGTGGGGGCCATTTATCCTGCAGTCCTCTTGCTCAAGGACCGCGAAGGAACGACCTACACAGCACCGGAAATCTTCGCGTGGACCATCCAGAACTCGAAGAAACCTGAAATCGCACTCAATTATGCATTCACCCGAATAGGCTTGTTTGGAGGAGCAGCCGTGGACTTCCACGCCATGGGTCTTCAGGCCGGCCAAATGGTGGACAGAATTCTTCGGGGAGAGGATCCGGGTAGCATACCCATAGAGGATGCCGAGAGATATGCCCTTGTGTTCAATTTGAAGAGAGCCAAACAACTGGGGATTACTATTCCTCCAGATATTCTCATGGCTGCGGACGACATCGTTGCTGCCACGCCTTGAGCTGAAAGGGTATAGATCTTGAGGAGATACTTTTGTGTAAATGAACATATCTGTGTCTCAAGAAGACCTTCAATGAATCTATGAATTGGGGATTTGAGTATTTAGGAATTAAGTGAAGCCTACCCGCGGCAAGCCGCGGGGCATTCCGGCGAAGGAGAGTAAAATGCTTTCTTTCAATTCCTTAATCCCTCAATCCCTGAATGGATCATTTAAGAACTTCATATCCGCCTGATGCGGAATAATGCCAAGATATCTTGTGGGAGACTATACGCTGACCAGCATGAAAAAATTCTCCAGATTTATCGCCTGGTCGTTGATTGCTTTCGAGGGGTTGTCACTGGCCTTGTTGGTGGGAATCCTGTACGGGCTCCTGAGTAAAAGCATGGCTCAAGAGTTCTCGGAGAAATTACATCACCAGAGATCGGAGACCTCCGCAGCGCTTCTGGATCGTCTGCATTCTTTAGAAATGCGACTTGGCGAGATCAGCTCGAACAATACAATTCGCGTGAGTCTCATGCTGGGACTAGAAAGCCAGCTTCAGGAAGTCATGGATAAAACATACCCGCCCTCCGATGGGGCTTTATTTTTGATTCACAAAAAAACAAACCCCTTGTTTGTCCCCCGAGTACCGGAAATACTGACAGATTTGAAGCCTTACCTGGACCGGCTTGCCCTCGATGATCATCCCCGAAAAGCCAACTTCGTGTATTTCGGAAATGGTCGATTCCTTTCAGTCTTTTCCATGCCCGTCAAAAGGAGAGGCGAACGTTTGGGCACGGGCCTGGTTGTGTACGATATTTCCGAGGACATGCCTTTTTGGAGACGCCTCGCCCCTAGGGCGACTGGTTCGCTATGCGTATGGGATCAGGGGAGTTTGGTCGATTTGCGCACAGGCCACAGCAAGCCTGTGCCAGAAGGGATCCTCAATATTTCAAAAATGGAGGTGGTTTCCTCGCAAGGAGAAGCTTTCGTTCCTTTGCAGGATTTTCCCGGTATTGTGTATGTCGCCTCCTCTCAGCCCTTGAAGCAAAAGAGGGCATCCTTGATTTATACGCTTGCCATTCTCTGTATTGCCGTCTTTCTCATGACCCTCTTGGTTGCCTTCATTATTGCTCGAAAAGTGAGCAGCCCTCTCAGGATCATGGCAAATCAGGCCTTGAGCATCGCTAAAGAACCTTCAAGCCCACCGTTGCGCGAGGAAGAACTCCGGTACGTTGAGTTCCGTAAGCTGGCTCAAGCATTCAATCAAGTCCTGAAGAGCCTTTTATCGGCTCAGGAAAAACTGGTGCGCCAGGAGAAGCTGGCCCTGCTGGGGGAACTGGCTGGCGGGGTGGCTCATGAGATACGCAATCCCTTAGGGGCCATCAAGAACGCGGCCTATCTGCTTAACATGGCCGTGGAAGAACCGGAACCCGAAGTAAAGGAGACGATCGAGATCCTGCAAAACGAAATTGAGACGTCCGAGAGGGTTGTCAGCAACCTGCTTGACTTTGCTCGTCCAAAGCCGCCTACCCGGCTCAAGGTGGATATCAACGATGTTCTCCAGACGGCGCTGTCTCGCATTACTGTGCCGGAGAACGTCAAGGTGGTATGGCGCTTAGATGAAACCTTGCCGACAATCGCAGCCGACCCCAAACAACTTGGACAAGTCTTTGAAAACATCATGCTTAATGCCTTTCAGGCCATGCCTGAAGGCGGGCAATTGACGATCAAGTCCGAAGCGCCCGGTGCTGAATGGGCGGTGACTGTCTCATTTATTGATACAGGAGTAGGCATCGAGGAGGAGGCACTCGGAAAGGTTTTCGAGCCGCTCTTTACCACCAAGGCCAAGGGGATCGGCCTCGGGCTGGCCCTCACCAAGAGTCTGGTGGAAGGACACGGAGGCACTATTGACTTAAACAGCACAGTGGGCAAGGGGACCACATTCACTGTGCGAATACCTATCGGTGTAGACGCGTGAACCCAAACGACTGTTCTAAGATTAACTATGATATCTATAACAAAACTGTCCGGTTAGCAGGTGTTCATACTGACAAGTTGAAGGCATTTCGTCACTACAAGAACCAGCCCCAAGGTGTTGTGCTATTGGTTCGAATAATCACGAGAGTGAATCTGTGAAGACGTATACCCTTAGGACTCGTATTCTCATTCCACTGATGCTGGCTATCGTCGTGTTGCTCGGGGCATTCGTATTCAGTTTCTATCGGTTTCAACAAAGGCACCTGACTAACGTCGTGAGGAGCAAGTTGGCATCCGTGCAAGAACTCTTTGTGGGACTGTTGGCCCGTGACGCAAGTATGATGGGGGCTGCACTGGAAGCGATCCTCCTTGATGAACAACTCAAGGGTGCATTGAAGGCTAAAGACAGGAGTGCATTGCTCGAGCTTACTCAAACGCTATTTAGGGAGTTGAATTCGGGGCATGGAATTACTCACTTCTACTTCACCGGTCCAGACCGCGTCAATATACTGCGTGTTCATAAACCTGAAAGATATGGAGACCGGATCAATCGTTTTACAACATTGGAAGCTGAGAAGACCGGGAAACTCGCTCATGGTATTGAACTGGGTCCGTTAGGGACGTTTACGCTACGGGTAGTCGAACCCTTGTACGATGGAGAACAGTTAATCGGCTATGTGGAACTGGGAGAGGAGATTCATCATATCATACGCGAACTAAAGGAGATTTTCGGGATCGAAATTTATGTGGTTATCGAAAAGAGATACCTCGATCGTGCGAACTGGGAGTCCGGCATGCGAATGCTTGGCCGCGAGGCAATATGGGAAAGGTTCCCTTCAGTAGTCATGATTGACTATACACTGGATGTATTTCCCGAACGACTCGCCGGGTTTTTGGACGAAGAACAGCTCACATCCACAAAGACCGACGTAGACGTGTCACTCAACGATCGGCGCTACAGAAGCAGATTCATTCATATGAAGGACGCTGGTGGTCGTGGGGTGGGCGACATGGTCGTTATGACGGACGTCACGGGTCTGGTGGCAGAAATGCACGCCACTGTCTTCATCATTGGCGGGATCTGTCTTGTGGTGGGAGGCATTTTGTTTACCTTCTTCTATCTGTTTGTCAGACCAGTGAAACGGCAAATGGCAACAGCGAGTGATGATGTCATCCGGCTCAGCAAGGCGGTCGAAAGCACGAGCGATGCCATCATCATGCTCGATTCATCAGGTCAACCCATTTACCAAAACAAGGCATGTGGGGAACTCTTTGGATACACAATTGAGGAACTGAAGACAGGTGAGGGGCTTTCCATGCTCCACACTGATCCAGGGGTTGCACACGAAGTGTTTGATACCCTCACCCAGGGCAAGGCCTGCCGTCTTGAAGCGGAGATGCGAACCCGTGTGGGCAGCATTAGACTGGTTTCACTTCGTGCGGATACGATCAAAGGAGAAAAGGGAAAAATTGTGGGGTTCATCTGCATCTATACTGACATAACCGAGCGCAAGCGGGCGGAGTTGACGCTCAGACAGAGTGAAGAGAACTTTCGAAATCTCAAGCACTGACCCGGCTCAAGGTTAATATCAACGACGTCGTCCAGGAAACACTGTCTCGCATCACTGTGCCGGAGAACGTCGAGGTGGTAAGGCGCTTAGATGAAACGTTGCCGACGATCCTAGCCGACCCCAAACAACTAGATCAGGTCTTTGAGAACCTCTCCCTCAACGCCGTTCAGGCGATGGCAAAAGGTGGCCAATTGACGATCAAGTCCGAAGCGCCGAGCCCTGAGTGGGTGACCGTCTCATTCATTGATACAGGGGTGGGCATGGACAAGGAGACAATGGCAAAGGTCTTCGAGCCGCTCTTTGCCACCAAGGCCAAGGGGATCGGCCTGGGCTTGGCGCTCACCAAAGTTCTCGTGGAGGGTCACGGAGGTACCATTGACGTAGAGAGTAAAGTAGGGAAAGGAACCAGGTTTACGATACGATTGCCTACTGGTATGGACTCGTGAACCCAAACAAATAGTTCAAGATTGACATATGATATCAACAACAGAAATGTCCGGTTAGCAGGTGTTCATACTGGCAAGTTGACGGTATTTGCTGTGCTATTCGTTCGAATTATCACGAGAATGAATCCATGAGACCTTACAGCCTTAAGACTCGTATCCTCATCCCGCTGAGCCTGGCTATGGCAGTTTTGCTCGCCGTATTTGGAGTCAGTTTCTATCGGTTTCAACAAAAACAGATGAATGACAAGGTGGTAAGCAAGTTGGAGGCGGTGCAAGAACTCTTCGTCGCACAGTTGGAAAATGACGCGGATATGATGGGAGCTGCACTGCACATACTCCTGCGTGATGAACAACTCAAGGCTGCCTTGAAGGCTAAAGACAAGACGGCGTTACTCGACCAGACCCTGGACCAGTTTGGGCAGTTGAATGCCGAGCATCAGATTACCCACTTGTACTTCACCGGTCCCGACCGCGTCAACATCCTGCGCGTTCACAAACCGGAAAAGCATGGGGACAGGATCGATCGTTTTACCACACTGGAGGCTGAGAAGACCGGACGAGCTTCATACGGGATTGAACTGGGGCCATTAGGGACGTTCACGCTTCGGGTGGTTCACCCGTGGTATGATGGGCAACAGTTGATCGGGTACGTTGAATTGGGCGAGGAGATCGAGCACATCACTCGCAAACTGCACGACATCATAGCGGTCGAAATTTATGTTGTCATTGAAAAAAAATATCTCGATCGAGCGGGTTGGGAGTCAGGCATGCGAATGCTTGGCCGTGATGCAAACTGGAAGAGGTTTCCTTCAGTAGTCATGATTGACCATACACAGGAGGAATTACCCGAAGGCCTCACCGGGTTTTTGGCTGAAGAACACCACACGTCCATGAAGACCGACGTGGATGTGTCGTTCAAGGATCGGCGCTATCGAACTAGATTCATCCACCTGAATGACGCTGGTGGTCGTGGGGTGGGCGACATGGTCGTTATGACGGACGTCACAGACCTGGTGGCACACCTCCACGCCGCAGTCTTCACAATAGCCGCGATCTGTCTGGGTGTGGGAAGCGTTTTGTTTGCACTGCTGTTCTTGTTTCTCCAACGAGTGGAACGGCAAATGGCAACAGGGAGCGAGGAACTCATCCGGGTCAGCAAGGCAGTCGAAAGCACGAGCGACGCCATCATTATGTTCGATTTATCAGGTCAACCCATCTACCAAAACAAGGCATCTTTGGAACTCTTTGGATACACAGTTGAGGAACTGAGGACAGCCGGGGGGCTGCTTTCCATGCTCCACACTGATCCAGGGGTTGAACATGAAGTGTTTGATACCCTAACCGGGGGCAAGGCCTGCCGTCGTGAAGCGGAGATGCGAACTCGTACGGGCAGCATTAGACTGGTTTCACTTCGCGCGGACACGATCAAAGGCGAAAAGGGAGAAATTCTGGGGTTCATTTGCATATACACTGATATAACCGAGCGCAAGCAGGTAGAGGAGGCGCTCAGACAAAGTGAAGAGAAATTTCGAAATCTCAGCACGGAGTTGGATCTGGGCCTATCTGAGGTTTTTAAAGCGTTGAAAGAGATTTCTTCAGGAAACCCTGAAGTCAGGATACCCGAGACCTCGGAAATCGAGTTGATTACCGAATTAAAACACATGGTAAACCTGACTGCAGAGAACCTCGGGGAAATCGTTAATCTTTCTCATGAGTTTGCCATTGGTTTGGCCGAGCACTTTGATGCATTGCACAGGGTCTCAGAAGGTGACCTCACTGCCCGGGTACTTGGGCATCCTCAAGTTGAACTACTGGTGGGTCTGAAGAAAGTGACAAACCAGATGATTGAGAGTGTGTCCAGAGAGATGACCCAGCGCAAGCTCGCACAGGAAACTTTACTGAGAGAAAGAGATTTCTCCGAATCAGCAATAAATAGTATGCCGGGCACCTTTTATATGATTGACGATAAAGGGAATTTTGTGCGGTGGAACGAGAACCTTGAGAAAGTTACGTTGTATTCAGGTGAAGAGATATCAAGAATGCACCCTCTCGATTTCTTTGGCGGAGAAGAAAAACAGATCATTGCTGACAGGATTCAGGAAGTTTTCGTCAAAGGCAAAACTAGTGTCGAAGCGAATCTTATATCCAAAAACGGAAGGAAAACCCCCTACTTTCTCACTGGACTACGCACCAGAATAGGCGATTCAACATATCTTGTAGGAATGGGAATAGACATAACCGAGCGCAAGCGGGCCGAGGAGAAGCTGAAGGAATACTCGGAGAAGCTGGAACAGATGGTAGAGGAGCGTACCAAAGAGCTCCAAGAGGCGCAGGAGCAACTGGTACGGCGGGAAAAGCTGGCCACGCTGGGACAATTGGCCGGCGGCCTGGGTCATGAGCTGCGCAACCCCTTAGGGGCCATCAAGAACGCAATCTATTTGCTAAACATGGTCCTTGAAGATCCCGAGCCAGAGGTAAAGGAGACCCTGGAAATAATAGAGAAAGAAGTAGGGATATCCGAAGGGGTAATCACCAGCCTACTCGATTTTGCTCGTCCAAAGCCTCCCACCCGGCACATAGTGGATATCAACGACGTTGTCGAGGCGGCAATGTCTCGCGTCCCCGTGCCGGAGAACGTGGAAGTAGTGAGGCAATTTAGCAAAACATTGCCCACCATCTCGGCCGATCCAGTTCAACTCACTCAAGTTTTTGGAAACCTTGTCCTAAACGCTGTTCAGGCCATGCCTGAGGGCGGTCGGCTGGTGGTCAAGTCTGAAGCGCCAAGCCACAAAGGCCTAACTCTCTCGTTCATCGATACAGGGGTGGGCATGGATGAGGAGACGTTGGAAAAGGCCTTTGAGCCACTCTTTACCATCAAGTCAAAGGGGATTGGCCTTGGCTTGGCTCTTTGCAAGATGTTTGTTGAGGCACACGGAGGCACTATTGACGTAGAGAGTAAGGTAGGGAAAGGGACCTCCTTTACGGTCAAGCTGCCGGCTGGATGATTGATGCCTGCCCGCCATCGATAGCCTGCTCGCTCAGGCGAGGCGGGCGGGATTGGCGATTGAAGATTGAAAAATAATTAGAAATCAAGCCGATCACAGCATATCTATCGGATCCACATCAACGACCACTTTTACTCCGGCCTTTGAAATCTGTCGTTCCGCCCTGTCCATAAGGGCTCGGGCCATGCTGTGTAAAGGTCCAGGCTTCAGCCCTTTAAGAAGAATGTGCCACCGATATTGTTTCTGCAGCC
>SDBU01006825.1_pt1 | contig 13343 bp, 12 predicted proteins | sample 2277071 | NCBI WGS metagenome assembly SDBU01 (sample SAMN10397929, study PRJNA504765) | marine sediment metagenome | isolation source: marine sediment core GS08_GC12, 126 cmbsf | place: Arctic Ocean: Gakkel Ridge, Loki's castle | collected 2008 | reverse complement strand
ACCCAACCGATAATAATTTGTTTTTTTATCTTTCTCTTTTTTCTTGGTCTAAAAATTTTCGTTTCTACGGGAGTCGAGAGTATTATTACTTTTTTATTTAGTTTTCTAGCATATTGGGCTAGATATTTATTCCCAACAATAATACATTTCGCTCTTTTAATCATTTGGTCAATTCTATTTTGACCCAACGTTATTTTTTTTAACCAATTATTCTTATCTGTTTCTTCGGGTAAAATGGCATCATCAAAGTCAAGGATTATCTTTTTGTTAATCAAAAAATATAACCTTTCAATAGATAAAATAATTCCCACCAAAGCCCCCCTTTGAATAAAAACTATATCATAAAAAGGAAGAAGAGGAAGGATGAGTAGTTTAGACAGGATATTGAAGGCTAAACCAATTGCAAAGCTTATTTTTTCCCAAAATGACATGGATGGCTTCCAAAAATTATAGGGGGGTAAATTTAAGACCAAGAACTTATCTCCTTGTTTTTTGAAATAAGGAAGATATTGTTCTATTCGAAATCTGCCTGATGGGTGATTTCCTCCCCTGGAAATAAATAAAATTTTTTTCATTAAATAACCTTTATTTTTGATATTTTTTGCTTTTGATTATCTCAATTTCCATTTAATGGAGTTGATGATTTCTTTAGTTGGATTTAACAGTAAGTTTATTTTTTCAGATATAGATTTTTTTTTAATTATAGTTGCTATTTTTTCTTTATTCCAGGAAGAAATAAAAAAGGAACGTAACTGGGGATTTTTTGGATTAATAATGTAGTCTATTTTATTTTTCCATTCATAACGGACAGTGAAAAGATTAGGGTAGGTTCTCATGAAAATTCTAAATGAGATTGAATAAGGAATAATGTGTTTTTGAAATAAATCCCCGAATTCTAAAGAAGGAGTTGGGACAATGTCTTTTTTCTTCATTAAGATAATTTTTTTGTTTAATTCCAATACAACCCAACGATGAGACTTTTTTGGTATAAGATATTCGCCAATTAATGAAGGAGCTTCTAAGTAACCTCTTTTTCCGACTCGGGATAGTTCGTTTAAAAAAGAGCGAGGATTTTTTACATGCTCTAAAACATGAGAACAAATAACATAATCAAAAGCATTGTCTTCAAACGGGAGAGAGGCCCCATCTGCTTTTATAAACTTTTGCCTCTTAAGCATCCTAAGATTTCCAGATCGGTGATAATTATTAAATGGATATTTATCTATAACGTTATCGGCTCTTGGATGGGGGTTGCTTCCTCCCCCTACATCTAAAACAAGATCCTTTCTGTGTATTTGTAGATCGAATCGGGATTTTGGGTTTTTAGTCTTCATATTAATTTATCCTAAGTTTTTATATATCCAGGCATATTTTTTAGCAACTTGCTTGGTAGAGAATTTACTGAATGCTGCTTCTCTGCATTTAGATGAAAGCTTGGTTTTTCCCTTGACAATTCTTCTTATTTTATCCAAGTTAATATTTTTTAAATCTTTTAAGACTATTCCAAGATCATATTGTTCGACGATTTCTCTTGCTCCTAATACCTTTGAGTTGGTGATAATTGGTAGACCGATAGATAAATATTCTACTGTTTTTATGCTCATTCTAATGTCTTTTTTTTCCATTAGATTTAAGCCGAAATCAGCGACGGATAGATATTTAGGAACTTTTTCTAAATTGGCCGAAACCGCAAAATATTCTTCTGATTTAATCTTATATTGCCTAAATATTTTTTTTAATTTTTTTATATCAAGGCTAATAAATAAAAAATAATGCTCTATATTGAGATTTCTGGTTTTAATTATAAATTTGGCATAGGTGTGAGGATTATTCCAATGGTCGCCCATACTTCCAGAATAAACAAATACTATTTTATTATTTATGTTTAATTTTGATCTGAAATAATCCCGGAATTTTTTATCTTGTTTAAACTTTTCTGTACTTACATTGTTAGGTATAACGATAAAATTTGTATCCGAAGAGATTTTTTTAAAATGTTTAACATAAGAATTTGTGATTGCTATGGTGGTATTTGTATTTTTGAGATATTTTTTTTCTAAATATTTCCAGACTTTATAGCTTAAGGAGTGTTTATTCCATAATCCTGCTGTTATTTTTTCTTCAGGAAAAGGGGAACGAGGATCAAAGATAATTTTCAAATTCCTGCGTAGCTTTTTAATAAGTAGGGCGGTAGATGTTATGGGATAGGATCGGCAATGAAGAATATTTATTTTTTTAAAAATAATAAAGAACAAAAGTATGGGAAAGGTTTGTAGGAGCATGATGGGTATGGTATACCAGCCCATTTCTGGAAGGTTTATGGAAGGGATTACGACTAGAATTATCTCAGATTTTTTTAACTCTTTTCGAATATAATTAATTTGGCCACGGTGAATCATATTATAAAAAGGACAAAACGATATAAAATAGAATCTGTTTGGTTTTTCCAACTGCTCTTTTGTTTTTTTTAGAACTTCAATAACCTGACTTTTTATAATTGGTGAATTTAATCTTTCAAACCAGGTTAGGTAGGCGATATTCATAAGATATTATTTAAGTTTTAATTATTGATATATTTTAAAGGAATTATTTATATTTTTTGAAAATTTTTTCTAATTTATCCGCGCTTTTCTCCCATGTAAACCGTTTAATATAATTATAGCCCTTTTTTGCTATTTGCTTTCGTTTTTCCTCGTTTTCTAATAATTGAATTAGATTGTTGACTAAGAGTTTTGGTTTTTTAGGTGCTGATACTAATGCGGTTTTTCCTGCTATGGTATAATCTGGTACTCCGCCTACCTTTGTGGTTACACAGGCTGCTCCACAGGCCATTGCTTCCATTGGAGGATTACCAAAACCCTCCATATGGCTTGGAAAAACAAAAATATCCAAAGATTCATATATTTTTCGTAGTTTTTCCTTATAAGGCCATTCATGAAATTCAACTTTTTTTATTTTTTCTATAATTTTTGCGTCCTCTTGGTTTGGTTTGTCTCCAAATAAGACTAATTGAATATTAGGATATTTTTTTTCCGCCATCCTAAAAGCTTTAAACCCATCTTTCATTCCTTTCCACCCCGTTTTTCTATAGAGTATTCCTATGCGTTTTGGTTGATGACAATTAAAACCTCGTCTTTTTTTATAGAAAAGATCAAGATCAATAGCATTTACTACCGGACCATCAACAGAAAGGTTGAACTTTTTTTCGATAAGATTCTTTAACCAAGTAGAAGTAACTATTTTATGGAGAGGAAATTTGTACGTTTTATCAACTAATTTTTTGGGCCCAGCCCAGGTTTCATAGTGGCGAATAAAATAAAACTTTTCGCCTTTATCTTTTTTATATTTATTGACATCATAAACATTTGCCCACCAAGTAACTACTATAATATCTCCTTTTGGAATCCACTTTTTGTTAAGGCTGGGGACCCTTATTAATTTTGTTTTTAAATCGAACCATTCCACCTCTTTTCCATATTGGAGATTCCTGAAAGCCCCTAAAATATCACCGGCTAAATGTTTAAGATTATACCACTTCCGTTCAGGAAAAAATGGTACCAAGGGATGGATTATTAAGACATCGTGTCCTTTATCTTGCGATCGATTAGCTAACTCAAAGGTGGATTTCGCTCCTCCTGATATATGAATACTGGGAAGGATAAAGGTTATTTTCATATTATTACCTTTCTGTTTTTTTTCCGATGATATGAATTGTATTGTTCTGTGAAGCTATATAAACTATATCTAAGTGAATATATTTGAACAATTCCACCAAATCATCTTTTATCCAAACATGGTGGTGTATCCCTGATAATGGATTTTTATTAATATGTTTAAGGAGTTGTTGTTTATCATTCCACCATGAATCTAGTCTCTCATCCCAGTTATCGACAAGATCTTGAATATGTGTTTTATCATCTCGGTCAACGTCCTTTTGGTAGTCATCTATTAAATGACTTAGTGCAGTTCTTTGTCTTCTATGATCAAAGGTAAATCTTTTGTCAGGAATCCCACAATATATAAAACCACCCTTTTTAATAACACGCTTCCATTCATATAAAGCTTTAATGGGATTTGAGATATGTTCAAGAAGATTTGACGAACAAACAAAATCAAATTCATTGTTTTTAGCAAAAGACAAATTAGTAGCATCAGTCAAATAGTCTGTATTAGTCGGTTTTCCCATATGTTCCGATAAAACATTAACATCTATAATTTTTTTAGAAGATGATAAACATTCCTGAAACTCTTTAGTATTGAGCTTGCCCCCTATTCGAATCCCCTTTTTATTTGAAAAGAGCGGAATGAGTTTTTTAGTCTTTATTTTTACAGGGAATAGACTGTTCCATATTATCATCAATTTGATGTCTATAGGTCCCACCCAAAGCCATTTTAAAGTTTTTGCGCCCCGTTGCAATTTATTCATATTTTTTAAACACTTCCACTAATAATTTCTCCATCGCATCCCAGCTATATTTTTCAATGCATTTTTGGCGAGCTTTCTGGCCCATTTTATCAGCTTCTTTTGGATTACTCAAGACATATTGAATAGTTTTTGTTAATTGTTTTGGATTTTCGGGCTCCACAATCCAGCCACAGCTATCTAAGATTTCTGGAAGATCAGAAACTCGAGTGGCTATAATTGGTTTTGCCATCGCCATTGCATCAAAAACTTTTGCCGGAACCTGACCAATGGTTGCTGGATTTTTTTGTTGAGGTATTACTATTAAATCAGCTATTGTTAAAAATTCAGGGACTTTTTTGAAGGGTTGAAGGCCGTAAAATCTAATTTTTTCTTTAAGTTTCTTTTTTCCTTTTCTGGTTAACTCTCGAGAATATTTATCCCGGTCAATTCCTACAATAATTATAGTAAGGTTAGTTTTTTTTGTTAAGGCAACTGCTTTGATTAGATCTTCAAGTCCCTTATGTGGTCTTGGGGTGCCAAAGAACATCACAATTTTTTCGTTTTTGTCTATCTTATATTTTTTTCTTATGGAACCTTTATTAAATTTTTTAGGATCAAAGCTTTCTGTATCTCTGGCGTGCCAGATTATTGTTCCTCCATATTTCTTTTGCAGGAAATGATTGGATACGGTAATTTGATCAACTGATTTTATTTGTTTCTCCTCAGCTAAAATTCGCCAATATGAATTCGGATCCTTGAAGAAGAATAGACTATCTTTGAATAAATTTTTTATTTTTTTGGTAAAAGTTTTTTGTCTTCCAAAATAGAGACCTAATTCCCAGTCATCAACATCTAAAATCAGAGGAGTTTTATCTCTTTTCTTTTTTAATATTCCAATGGCAAGGCTGGTTGCTCGAGGCTTTGAGGCATAAATTACATCTCCGTCTATTTCATCTAATATCTTTTTTTTATTCAATAAAAACTGCAAAGGTGAATTTGCTTTAATGATTTTATAATTTATTTTTTCATTAGCCAAGGGCGGCCATATAGACCCCTTTAATGCAGGTCCTATAATTTCTATTTCATAATGTCTTTGTAGTATTTTTCCCAATAGCCAAGCTCTGCCCAAACAATTATGTGACAAATCAGGGGTTAAAATTGAAATTTTCATAAATTCGTCTCCTCTGAAATATCTTTTAACCGAATTTGCTTAGCACACTCTACCCTTAAACAAGGTTCGTGCCTTGTATGCTGATCGCGAGGATCCTTTTTTTGGATATTATTAAAACCAACTTTCTCTAAAAGTTTTTTTAATCTTTTGAAATTATATCCAAAAAAATGGACGTCTCCAGGAAATCTTTGCAGGCCAAAAATATTGTCTATATATTTTTCATTTCCCTTTATATATTCTTTTATAGCTTCATCGAAATTTGGGCATTCAATAATTAGTTTTCCTCCTGGTATCAGGATTCTATACCATATTTTCAAGGCTTTTGGCAAATCATGCCTAGGTAAATGTTCAATGACGTGATAAATTTCAATTAACTCTACTGAATTGTCGGGATATGGCAATCTTCTTATATCGCAAACTAAATCTGTGGCCTTTGTTTTTCTAAAATCAATATTTATATAATCTTTAAAATATCGTTCCCCGCATCCTAGATGTAACTTCAACGAAGCTTTATCTTTTATTTTAAGCTTATATTTAAATTTAATTATGGCAGGATTTACGTTGCGTCGAATTGCATTCAGAAAATTTGAGGAAGTTTTTTCAAATTTAACCGCCCCAGCATACAAATTAGTCTTAAGGAAACTATCCAATGCATTAATTATTTTTTTGACAAATTTTTTAATCTTATTGATCATAATCTCCATAGTGTTGTCTTTAATTATAGCAAATGAAATTTCCCTTGTTGGAAATCTGCTATTGATTTATCTATTTCTTTTTTTAGTTCTTTTTTACGAAGGGTATGTCTCATTGTACAATTCACAAGCGCCCTAACAAGTATTGAGTTTACTAGAGAGAGTTTTCTAATAGTATTTATTTGTGATTTTAGGGTATTTTTAATTTTTTCCTTTTTTTCCCATGCTAGATCAACCTTGTTAGTAAGAATTTTATAAGAAAGATTGTTGATTTTAATAACGAACTTATTTAATTTTACAGCATTCATAACTCCAATTGCCTTATGTTCATAAGCCAAACAGACTACTGGAACTTTTCCCTTTAACGCAAATATTATCGAGTGATAACGGTTTCCAATAAAAAGATCCATTTGTGAAATAATAGCTTGCTGTATGTCTGAATTCCATTTTTTTGAGAAAACCTTTACATCAGCTTTTTTATCCACCAATTTTATAATATTATATATCAAAGGCAAATCATTACTTTCACCATATAATTGAGGGAAAAACACTACGGTGGCATTAAGTTTATCAATAATATAATCTATTGTTTTGGCTAAAATTAAATTATATTGTTTTTGTCTTTTTTCGGGATTTTCTGAGTTTTTATAGTTCCATCTGGATCCAGCAGGCGTTATCCCGACTATCATTTTCCTTTTTAATTGAGCTCGATTTTTGATAATCTTTTCTTTAATCATTAATTTAGTTATTTTTTCTTTATTAATGTTAATTATACTTTGGAAGGCGGAATCTGCTGTTAGGTAGATGAGGGGGTGGGTTAATTGTAAGCTATCCAAGTATTTTTTAGAAATGTGATCCCTTAAAGTAATAATTTCTACTTTGTTCAAAATATATTTTCTTATTTTATTGCGCCAACCAGATTTAAACGGTCCCATGGAAGGTGCATAAATCATCGTGGGTTTTTTAAAAATTTTTGCTAAATATATGTGCAATAAGTGCTCGTTTAATTCATGAGATATATATAGATCTCCAATATAAGGACCGCCAGGGGATGAGATAATCAAATCAGCTGTAGCCATTTTTTCTAATAATTTAAAGGTTTTACGATTTTTAAAAAATGGCAGACGAATTCCACGAGATCTTAATAAGGCCCATAAGATAATTAAGAAGAAAGAAATTTTGGATGCAACGAAAGTTTGGCTTTTATCTATACCTTTTTGTAACTCAAGACCCCTGGTGCTACCCGTTAATACCAAGATTTTGGCGCTTGGCACGAATTTCCTTAAGTTATCTATCAGGTTTCTTTGGGCTGCTTCATCTCCTCTGTTGTTTGCGTGAGAATTTGTAATAATAATTTTGATTTTATTCTTTCTCATTTTTAAGCCTTTGTTTTAGTTTTGTTTTTATAACTCAAAAGCAACAATGTTTTAAATTTGTTTCTATAAAAACTAATAATTTTTAAGGGAATGTGTTTTAAAATTTTTCTTAATATCCTATTTTTTGATATGAAAATATTGATATATGGGATAGGCGCTGCGATATAATCCAGTAAAGTAGGATTTAAGAATGTCTTTTCATTTTCCTCCAAATTTTTTGGTATCTTTCTACTAAATATCTTCAAAAGCTTTAATCTTGCTTTGATGTTACGTTTTTTAAAAAGGGTCATAAATAATTGCGATTGAATTACATTTTCTGAGGTGATGGTGGAAACTTTTATTTCATTACTTGATGCAGCTAATTTTATCAGTTCTTTTCCCTTATTTGTTCTAGTTACTACAATTGATGTGCCAACTTTATCGTTCTTCATAGTTTCCGGTAAGTACGCATCAGCAAAACTTATATCGGCCATTTCATTTAAGAGATCGCTACACAATGTACAATAATAATGGCTGAAAAAAGATCCACCAAAAATTTCACTCCACCATGTACCCAGCATCGGAAGAAATTTTTGGTGGCCGTCTTTCTGTAATATTTTAATACCGCCAGGCCAACCATCTCCTCTATATTTTAATTCAGCGATTTCGTTGGAAGCAACACCCATTTTGTTCAAAATATATTCTACCCCATGAAAACTTATTGTACGTGAGCATACTATTCCAAAATGATAAGCTATTTTATCTCGAAGAGCGGGAATCTTTAGTTCTGCTCTTCGAATTCCTTGTATATGGCAAGGAAGCCCTACTATGGCAAACTTACCATCTTCAGATAAAATTTGATTAAGTAATTGGTTCAATGGTACTGGGACATATTTTGAGCCCATAGCTGAAAGTATATCATGTTCTGTTCGTGCTATAAAAGGCTCAGCTTTTAATGGATTGTCTTTACTTATTCTTGTCAGAAGAGCACCATTAATTAATTGATTTTTTAAAAGAAAGAGTAATAAAGAGGTTATTAATCCACCCGATGCAGCACTCCATCTAACCGTTGAATTGATCGAGTATCCTTTGTAACAATTAATAAAGTTACCCATAAGCTTGTTATCTGGAATTTTATTAAAGATAAATTGATTAAGCTCTTTGAAATTCTCATTAATGACAGGGCATACTTTGGTACATAGGTTGCACTTTATACACTTGCTTTCTGTAACCTTAGGAATATATCTACCATCAGCTGTTATTTCCATCTTTAATGCCTTTCCGGGGCAGAGTCCTACACAGGTTCCACATCCGGTGCAAAGTCCACTATTGACGACTTCTTTAATATGTTGAATTATTTTTGTTTTCATTTTAAGACTCCTGATATTACCGTTTTTAGATCGTACCAAGTTTTTTGCCTTAGAATCTTGCCAAAAATACTAACAGTTGCAAAATAAAAAGTAATTCCAGCTAGAACCGTTAATATGAATCCGAGTAAGGAAAGGTTTTTTACCGCAAAAAGTCCTAACAATAAAACCATAAGAAAAGTACTGACAAGTGGAATAAATATTATTTTGCCAATCATATACATTTTTCCTTTCAAAATCTTATTTATGGTTATATATAACGCAATTGGTGTTATAAGAAGTGCAGATATGCAAACAGCCAGAGAAGTACCCACTATCCCCCATTTAATAGAAAGTGGATAGATTAGAATAGCCAATATTATTAACTTAATAATGTTTAATTTAGTAAGTATTTTTGGTTTCCCAACGGCCTGAAGCACTGAGCCATGGTGCACCCCTATTGATCTTATTGCGCCCCACAAGACTAACACCTGCATCGCTGGCACCATAGGCATCCATTTGTCTCCTAAGAAAATCTTTGTGAAATCTGGGGCTAAGATAAGGATTAATCCTGCCATAGGAAAAGACAGGAATACTGTAACTTGTAAGACTTTTAGGTATGCTGCTTTTAATTTAGGGATGTTGTCTTGCAATTTTGAATAAGCTGGAAAGGTGACTTGAGAAATTACATGCGTGATTTCCGTTGCTGGCATATTGGAAATTCTATAAGCCATCTGATAGAAACCAAGGGCAGCTACACCCAGCAACTTCCCTACAAAGATATCATCGCCTTGAGCTATTAGAAATATTAGTATACTTGAACCCAGGATCCATTTCCCAAAACCAAAAAGCTCTTTTGCTTGGTCTTTATTGAATTGCAATTTTGGACGATAGGGATCAATTATATAGGAGACTATACATCTTACTAAATTTCCAGCCAAAAGTCCAAAGATTAGAGCCCAAACGCTACGCAAAAGAAAAGCGGCGCTAATAGCCACGGTTACATCGGCAATTGTTCCCAAAAACTGATAAGCAAAATATTTATGAAATTTTAATTCTTTCTCAAAATAGATAACAGCAACATTAGTAAAGCCCTGAAGGATAATAGCAAGCCCTATTACTTTTAAAATTGGCTCAGCTCCTGGTGTTCCAAAAAATAATGCCGCATAAGGAGCAATTAAAAACAAAATTATTGCGATTAAAAAACCTCTAATTATTCCTATTGTCCAAACAGTATTTAAGTAAGATTTTGTCTCTTTTCTCTTTTGAATTAATGCTTGTCTAAATCCAGTTTGGGAAAAGGTATCAAGTGCAGATAAAGCCAAAAGGGCAATACCAAAAAGTCCAAAGTCATTGGGCGAGAGCAACCTGGCTAAAACAATTATCCTTGCTAATCCGAGAAGTTGATTAACAATTCGCAAAGAAAAAACCCAAAACCCACCCTTTATTGTTTTTTCACCAATACTGTTTCCGGGTCTTATTAATCTTTTTATTACTCCCTTCCCATTTCTCAAATTTATTTTTTTAAGGTTCATACCTTATTTCCTTCCAATCCCTTCATAAATAAATCCTATTTTTTTCATTTCTTCTGGTTCAAACTGGTTCCGACCATCTAAAAAGAAGGGGTTGTGCATTAAGTTTTTAACCTTTTTCATGTCGAGCTCAGAAAATTCAGGCCATTCAGTGACTAAAGCCAAAACATCAGCTTTTTTTGTTGCTTCATAAGGATTATTGCAAAATTTAATATTTTTTTTGGAAATTTGCTTTTTTGCATTTTTTATTCCTTGAGGGTCATAGACTTTGATTAAGATATTTTCTTTTTGTAGCTTCTCGATAATTTTAATGGCTGGAGATTTTCTTATATCATCAGTATTGGGTTTGAAGGCGAGGCCCCAAACACAAACAGTTTTTCCCTTTATTTTCTTTAAGATTTTAATAATTTTTCTAATAAATATTTCTTTCTGATTTTTATTAACTTGTGTCACTGCATTTAAAAGTTTAAAATTATATCTATTATGATTAGCAATATGGATTAGGCCCTCAATATCCTTTGGAAAGCAACTTCCTCCATAACCAATTCCAGCGTTTAAAAATTTAGGTCCAATCCTTTTATCTAAACCGATGCCTTTAGCAACATTTTTTACATCTGCATTAACACGTTCACAAATATTTGCAATCTCATTAATAAAAGAAATTTTTGTTGCTAAAAAAGCATTAGCGGCGTATTTTATCATTTCAGCACTTTTAATATCTGTTATCACTTTGGGTGCTTTAATTGAGGAATAAATATCAAGCATAATCTCTTTTGCTTTTTTATCTTCAACACCCAAGACAATTCTATCCGCCTCTAGTAAATCTTTTAAAGCCGAGCCTTCTCTCAAAAATTCAGGGTTGGAAACAACTGAAAAATCTTCCTGATAGTGTTTTCTAATTTCTTTCTTTGTCCAATCGCCCATTCCTACGGGAACAGTGCTTTTATTAACAATGACTTTATAGTTTTTGATATTTTTAGCAATGTCTTTGATGGCTTTTTTGAAATGGGCTGTATCAATATCTCCATCTTTTTTTGATGGTGTGCCAACGCAAATGAAAATTACTTTACTTTCTTGAATAGCATTTTTTAATCCAATTGTGAACTTAATATTCTTTTTGTATTTTTTTAAAAAATTATCAATCCCGGGTTCATAGATTGGGACAATGCCCTTTTTAAGTTTTTCAATCTTTGCTCTTTTTTTATCAACACAAATAACCTTATGGCCTAAATAGGCTAAAGCCACACCTGTTGTTAGGCCCACATATCCTGTGCCAATAATAGTAATTTTCACTTTAAACCCTTTTTGAAGTTTTTTTATACAGAGATATTTTATATTAAATCGGCTATTAATTCAAATGATATTTAGCCTGATTGTCAAATAGTGAATTTTTTGATATTCTGTAAAGGAAAGAGAGAGTATATGAAAAAGAAATTATTTATTATTATCCCGGCCTTCAATGAAGAAAAAACAATTGGTAAACTTTTGGCAAAGCTTAAATCCGGAGGTTATAGAAATATTGTGGTGGTTGATGATGGCTCTAAAGATCGAACTGCTGAAATTGCTTATCAAGAGGGTGTAATAGTTTTAAATCATGTTATAAATTGTGGCTTAGGGGGGACTTTAAGAACTGGTTTCGAATATGCTTTGACCAATGGAGCAGATATTATAGCAACAATGGATGCTGATTTACAGCATAAGGTAGAAGATATTCCTAAAATAATTAAACCGATTTTATCCCAAAAGGCTGATGTAGTAATCGGGAAAAGAGAGTTTGCTTCTAAGCAGATGCCTTTTAGTCGGAAATTAGCTAACAAAACAGGCAATTTGTTTACTTTTATATTTTTTGGTTTAACTGTTTCTGATTCTCAATCTGGTTTTCGGTGTTTTAATCCAAAAGCTCTTAAAAAAATGAATCTTTTGTCTAGCAAAATGGAAATTTGTTCAGAGATGATTTCTGAAATTAAGAAAAATAAATTAAAATTAGTTGAAGTTCCAATCGCCACTATTTATACTAAATATTCATTATCTAAGGGACAAAGTTTTAAACAAGGGATAAAAACATTAATTAGATTAATCGCAGTGAGGTTTAGATGACAATTAGACTTTTAGTTTGGATTATTGGTCTTTTGATACTTTATAATATTTTTATTAAATTTAGAAAAAAAGAAATAACTTTTGCTTGGTTTTCTTTTTGGTTTTTACTCTGGGCAGGTATTATTGGCTTAGTTAGCCATGCTTATATTGCTGATAGAATTGCTAGCTTTATAGGTTTGGGCACGGGAAGAGGTGTTGAGCTGGCTTTATTTTTGGCGATTTTAATTGTTCTTTATTTAATGTTTCGCCTTTATCTTAAAATTAATCAAATTGAGTCTCAGATTTCAGAAATTGTTAAACATATTGCGTTGCTTCCAGCCCCAAAAAAGAGAAGAAAAAATCTCTCGACAGGTTTACCCCGAGTGAAGTCGAGGGGCTCGAGACGAAGGAGAAAAAAATGAAAATCGGTTTGGATGGAAGATTTTGGTCCAGAGAGGCAGCTGGTCTAGCCAGATATTCACGAGAGTTGGTTAATAATCTATTAAAAGTAGATAAAAAAAACGAATATTTTTTATTTTTATTGCCTCAAGAATTTAAAAGATGTAATCTTTCTGCTAAAAATTTAACCTTAATATCAATTACTTCACCTCATTATTCTCTTGCAGAGCAGGCCAAATTACCTCTGGAATTGGCTAAAATCAAACTTGATTTTATTCATTTTTTAAGCTTTAACCACCCTATTTTCTGGCCAAAAAAATTCATAGTTACAATTCATGATTTGACTCTTTTTTTCTATCCAGCCCGA
>SDBU01006824.1_pt1 | contig 13343 bp, 10 predicted proteins | sample 2277071 | NCBI WGS metagenome assembly SDBU01 (sample SAMN10397929, study PRJNA504765) | marine sediment metagenome | isolation source: marine sediment core GS08_GC12, 126 cmbsf | place: Arctic Ocean: Gakkel Ridge, Loki's castle | collected 2008 | reverse complement strand
AAAAAGGGCAACAAAAAATATCCTATGAATAGACGGAGATCTTTATGATATGAATATTCTTATTTTGACGGCATTGCCCTTTAGGGGCGAGTAGTTCACATCATTGTTTTATTCCTTTTTTTTGAGCTTTCATAAAATGTTTTGAACATTAAATTAGATAAATACAAAAAATCCTAGGATTTATTTAAGAAAATGTAAATTAAAATAATTAATTTATGATTGATGATAAATAGTTGAAAAAAATATTAATTATAAATTTGGCGTTTATTAAAAAACTATTCTTCTGGTCTCATAATTGGAAAGAAAATCACATCCCTAATCGATTGAGAATTTGTAAAAAGCATAATCAAACGATCAATACCAATACCAAATCCAGCAGCGGGCGGCATTCCTTGACATATAGCTTCTATAAATTCTTCATCGAGTGGATGAGCCTCTTCATCACCAGCTAAACGTTTTTTTACTTGATTAAGAAGTAGCTCTCTTTGAATTTCAGGATCGTTAAGCTCTGAGTACGCGTTTAATACTTCATGTCCTGCTATAAAACTCTCAAATCTTTCTACTATATTTTTTTCTCTTTCTTTTGGATCTCTATGGAGTTTGCAAAGAGGAGTTGTTTCAATTGGGTGATCAGTTATGTGATGAGGTTGAATTAATTTATCTTCTGCAAGCTCTTCAAATAAAAGGGCGATTAAATTACCACGAGTAGCATTTTTTAATTTAGCTCTATCAACAGAAGTCTCAAGTAGTTTTTTGTGAAGCTCTTCATCTGTTAGAGATTCAATATCAACACCTCCGTATTCTTTGATGGCCCCTTTCATTGTAAGTCTTTTCCATGGAGTTTTTACATCGATTGTATAAGGGCCAAACTCAACTTTTGTAGAATCAAAAAGTTTTAGGGCGATAGTTTCATAGAGCTGTTCTGTGAATTTCATTAAATCATTATAATCCCAATACGAAGCATAGGCTTCTAACTCTGTAAATTCCGGATTATGAGTCTTGTCTAGGCCTTCGTTTCTAAAAACCTTACTCATTTCATAAACTCTATTAAAACCGCCGACTAGTAGCTTCTTTAGAGGTATCTCTAAAGAAATCCTAAGATACATATCTTGATGAAGAGCATTTATGTGAGTTTCGAAAGGTTTGGCCTCTGCTCCACCATAAACATTTTGCAAAACTGGAGTTTCAACTTCTAAAAAGTTAGCATCATCTAAATAGTTTCTTATAATTTTTATAATTTTAGATCTTTTGGTAAAAGTATCTATAACTTTTGGATCTGTTATTAAATCAAGCCATCTTTTTCTGTATTTCACACCAAGATCAGCAAGTCCTGAGTGTTTATCCGGCAAAGGAAGAAGTGTTTTACAAAGAATTTTTACTTTCTTTGCAAAAATTGTAAGCTCACCTTTTTTCGTATGAAATAAATTTCCTTCAATGCCTATGATATCTCCAAGATCTAACTTTTTTTCGATAAATTTTATGTGTGATTGTTTCTCCTTTGATTTTTCTACATCGTATCCATCTACTTTCGTAAGATCTCTATTAATCATTATTTGAATTTTTCCGCTCTCATCTTGAATTTGAGCAAAAGCATTTTTTCCCATTGCTCTAAATAAAACGAGTCTTCCGGCGAATTTAACTAATGGGGTTTCTCCGGCTGCTGCATCATCGAAATGCCCTAAATCTTTTTTTGAATATTTTTCAAAAATCTCTTTTGCCATGTGAGATGGCTCAAACTTATGGGGATATGGATCGATTCCTAAATCTCTAATCTCTTTTAATTTTTTTGATCTATTTTGAAATTCTTCAATTGAATGATAGTCAGGAGTTTTTATATCCATTAGCTTAGTTTCCTATTTTAACTTTTATGAAAATTATATATAATAAGTCTCTTTATTTCAATTTAACTAAAATTTCAGTTTTAAATGAAAAACTTTTTTGTAAAAAAATCTTCAATGTCAGGTGAGATTATTGTTCCTTCTTCTAAATCTCAAACAATGAGAGCTATTTTATTTGCATCTTTATCAAAAGGCAGCTCTACAATTAAAAATTTTTTGAACTCAGATGATACTTTAGCTTTTATTGAAGGGTGTAGAAAATTCAAAGCAAAAATTGAGATTAAAAAAAATAGTTTAAAAATTTTAGGAACGAACAAAAAAATTTTATTAAAAGATAATGTTAATATAGATGTAAAAAACTCAGGGATAGCCCTTCGTTTTTTGACATCCGTTTATGCTTTATCTAATAAAAAGACAGTTATCACAGGCGATGAGTCTATTAAAACAAATAGATCTATGAAACCTTTAATTGATTCGCTATCTTCTTTGGGCGTCCATATCAAATCTATACATAATACAGATTTTGCTCCCCTTGAGATAAAAGGACCGATACTTCCTAAAGACATAAAAATAAATGGAGAAGATTCACAATATGTATCTTCGTTGCTTATAGCATCTTCTCTTTTAAATACAAAAATGCAAATTGAAGTAGAAAATCCAAAAGAAAAGCCATGGGTAAATTTAACGCTTAGCTGGCTGAATAAAATGAATATAAAAGTTGAAAATCAAGATTTTAAAAAATTTATCTTATATCCACCTAGCAGATTAGATAGAAAAGCTTTTAGAGGATTTGAATACACGGTCCCAACAGATTTCTCTACTATTTTATTTCCAATAGCAGCTGCATTAATTACAAAATCAAATATTTTAATAAAAAATGTGATTTTTGATGATTTTCAAAATGATCAAAAAACTATTGAAATCTTTAAAAAATTAAAAGCTAAGATCTATATTGATAAAGAAAAAAAACAAATTAGAGTAGAAAAATCTATCTTAGAAGGAAATTTAGAGATAGATGTTGATGATATTATAGATTCCATTCCAATTTTAGCGGTCCTTGGCTGCTATAATAGAGGGAAACTAACTCTACAAAATGGACTTAATGCTCGGAAAAAAGAATCCGATCGAATTTTAGCAATAACAATAGAGCTAAAAAAAATGAAAGCTAAAATTATAGAGAAAAAAGATGGTCTTGTAGTTGAAGGTTCAAAACTAGAGGCTGCTAATCTAAACTCTTATAAAGATCACAGAATTGCAATGGCGCTAACTATCGCAGCTTTAGGCGTGGAAAAACCATCGATGATTGAAGATGTAGATTGTATTAACAAAACGTATAGAGCATTTAAAAAAGACTTTAAATCACTTGGATGCGTGATTTTATGAATGTAATCTTAATTGGAATGAAACACTCCGGTAAATCTTCAGTTGGTAAAAATCTAGCATCAATGCTAGATAGAAAATTTTTTGATATCGATGAGATAATAAAAACTTTGTTTTATAAAAATTATCCAAAAAAGAAAAGTATTACTCAGATTTTTGAAATCTTTAAATTTTTAAAAGAAGAAAAATTTAGATTTTTAGAAGCAAAAGCTTTTTTTTCTATAAAAAATGTAAAGAATGCATCGATAGCAGCAGCTGGAGGCTCTATCTTAAATGAAAGCAATTTTGAAATTTCAAGTAACCCTAAGACGATTATCTTTCTTAAAGCATCTATAGAAACATTGAAAAAAAGAATTTTTGAAAACAGAAAAAAAACAATATTTCAAGATGAAAAATCTTTAATAAAAACTTTTGAAAACAGAAAAAAAATATATGAAAACTTAGCAGATATTACTATTCAGGTAGATACTAAAGATATTCAAGAGATTGCAATTGAAATAAAAAATAAAATTGATCAAAGGGAAACAAAATATATATATGTCTAATTCATTTGGTAAAATATTTAAAATTACAACGTTTGGAGAATCTCACGGACCTCTAATAGGGGTTGTTATAGATGGGTGTCCTTCTAATATTGAAATAACAGAGAATGAAATTAATTTTGAGCTTCAAAAAAGAAGACCCAATTTAAATGAGTTTGTCTCTAAAAGAAATGAAATGGATAGTGCTAAAATAGTATCCGGCGTTTTTAATGGGAAAACAACCGGCTCTCCTATTTGCATACTTATAGAAAATAGAGATGTTAAATCTAAAAACTACGATAAGATAAAGGACCTTTTAAGACCCTCTCATGCAAACTATACATACCTTCAAAAATATAAGATTTTTGATCATAGAGGAGGCTCTAGAGCCTCTGCAAGGGAGACAGTTGCTCGGGTAGCAGCCGGTGCTATTGCGAAAAAGATATTAAAAACTTTAAATATCAAAATATTTGCTTATCTCAAATCTATCGGAGATATTTTATCTGATGTAAAAATAGATGATCTTGAAAATATTTATAAAAGTAAAATATTTTGCCCAGATAAAATAGCTGAAAAAAAGATGATTGAAAAACTAAAGGATATTCAAAAAGATGAAGACTCTATTGGAGGAGTTGTTGAATTTGTAATTTTAAATACGCCTCCATCTTTAGGAGATCCTATATACGATAAATTAAATGCGAAATTAGCTGCAGCTCTTATTAGTATACCAGCTGCTATCGGTTTTGAGATAGGAGATGGATTTGAAGGGACAAAAAAACAGGGATCAAAAAGAAATGATCTATTTGCTTTTGAGAAGAAAAGAGTTGTAACTAAAACAAATAATGAAGGCGGAATCCAAGCTGGCATCTCCAATGGCAGGCCAATTGTAGGAAGAGTTGCATTCAAACCCACTGCAACTCATGGAAAACCCCAAGAAACTATAGATATTTACGGAAATAAAAAACTTTTAGAATTTCCTAACGATAAAAGATATGATCCTTGCATCGCTATTAGAGCGGCTTCTATAGTAGATGCGATGTGTTCAATAGTGATAGTCGATTCATATCTTTTAAATAGAGTAGCTACTTTAGATCCTTTGATGAAATTGAATTTATTGTTCAAAAAAGATGAAAGCAAAGCTCAAAAAAACATAAAACTGAAAAAAATTTGAAATCTAATGCAAAAACTAAACGTTAATCTAAAAAACCAAAGTTACCCAATCTTTTATGGAAATGCTCTTTTAAAAAAATATTTCATAGTAGATTTTTGTAAAAAATTAGCTAATAACTTCGTAATAATAACCCATACAAATTTAGAAAATATCTTAGCAAAACCTCTTATCGATAAATTCAAAGAAAAAAAGATTAATGTAAAACTACTTAGTTTTCCTCAAGGCGAAATAAACAAATCTAAAAAAACAAAAGATCTTTTAGAAAATCAAATGCTAAAAATGAATTTCACAAAAGATACTCTAATCATTGCTTTTGGAGGAGGGATCGTTATAGATATGGCAGGATTTGTTGCAGCAACTTATATGAGAGGGATACCATATATAATCATTCCTACAACTCTTCTTGCTATGGTAGATGCGAGCGTTGGAGGGAAAACAGCTGTTAATACTAAATATGGAAAAAATCTAATTGGAATTATTTATCATCCCAAAGCTGTATTTATAGATTTTGAGGTTTTAAAAACTCTAAGCACTGATGAGATGAAAAATGGATATACAGAAATGCTAAAACATTCTCTTATTTTGAAAGAAGAATCATTCACAGATCTTTTAGCGAATCCGGAAATAACTCCAAAACAAATAATAGATTCTTTGAAAATTAAAAAAATAGTTATTGAAAAAGATGAAAACGAAACATCTTTTAGAAAAATTTTAAACTTTGGTCATACTATTTCACATGCAATAGAAGCTTCATTAGACTATCAAATTTCCCATGGAAAAGCGCTAGTTTTTGGTATTTTAATAGAGAGCTATCTCTCTTACAAAATGAATCTGTTATCTTTTGATGAATTTGAAAAAATTTTTGAATTTCTAAAATTAAAAAAAATGTTAAATAACGCACCGAAAATTTCAAAAGATAGAATTATTGAGTTTATAAAAAGAGACAAAAAAAATATTTTTGGTAAAAATCGCTTTACTTTGTTAAAAAATATTGGCAAATCAATAATTAATGTTGAAATTATTGAAAATCATGTTGTAAAATCAATAGTTTTTATATTGGGAGGCAATATATGTTAACGGCAGTAATCACAGGTCCAGATCTTTTTTCAGCTAAAAGGCAAATTAAAAACGCTATTGGCGCAGAGGCCATCGAGCTTAGATTAGACTTTTTGAATTCTATTGATTTAGAAAAAATCACAAAACTACAAAAGTACTGGGGAAAAACTATAATCTTTTCTTTAAGAAAAAAAGAAAATGGAGGTAAGTATCTTCAACCTGAGAAGAAAAGATATTTTGATTTAGCTAGACTCTTTTCTTTAAAACCAAACTTTTTCGATTTAGAGCACGATACTTCTTTAGAGTTCATTGAAAAAATGAAAAATTTATATCCAGATGTTAAAATTATATTTTCTTATCACAACTTTTTAAATACACCGCCTAATTTAAATGAAATCTATGAAAATTTAAAAAACCAGTTTACTGATCTTTATAAAATTTCAACTTTTGCAAATAACTCAATTGATGCTTTAAGAGTTTTAGATTTTATCAAAGAAAAACAAGATGGTAAATTAATAGCTATTCCAATGGGTGACAATGGTTCATTTGCCAGAGTCTTGTCAAAAATTTATGAAAATAAAATAACATATACCTATGTAGATAAAAAAAGTGCAGCAGGTCAGATAAGTATTAGTGATTTTACAGATATATATAATTTTAAAAATATCAATGAAAATACTCAAGTTTATGCTCTTTTAGGGTACCCAGTTGATCAAAGCATCTCTCATGTTTTTCATAACAATGAATTTTTAAAACAAAACAAAAATGCAGTTTATATTAAAATTAACCTTCAAGGTCATGAGCTTCCAATTTTTTTCTCTTATGTTAAAAAATTTCCATTCAAAGGTTTTAGTGTAACTATGCCTCTAAAGGAAAAAGTGATCTCATTTGTGGATGAAGATAAAGTTAATATTGGTGCAATCAATACCATATCCCTTAAAAATCAAAAGTTAGTTGGTTTCAACACTGATGGTATAGCTGCTTTAGATGCAGTAGAGAGAAAAATCAAAGTTCAAGATAAAAAAGTCTTGCTTTTAGGAGCTGGTGGCGTTGCTAAAGCAATAGCTAATGAAGCTGTTAAAAGAAAAGCTAATTTAATCATTTTAAATAGAAATCAAGCAAGAGCTTTTGATCTAGCATCAAAACTCCAGTGTAGAGCGTATTCATTAGATAAAATTGAAGATGTTATGAGGGAAGGCTATGATGTAATCATTAATGCAACCTCAGCGAGTCAGCAAGAGATAAATCTTGTTCCTCAAGAGTATTTAATTCCTGGAACGATTGTTATGGATGTTGTCTCAAAACCAGTTGAAACTTTGTTTTTGAAGCATGCTCAGGATAGAGGATGCTTAGTTATATACGGAATGGAGATGTTTATAAATCAAGCTAAAAGGCAGTTTGTTTAAAACAAGTTTTTAGGTTGTTTTTAGTAGCTTATTTTTTTTTCTAACTCGTTTGGTTTTAGATCAATTCTATTTTTTCAAAATTATTTTGTTGTTTTTTTTAAATTCTCACTATATAGTTCTCTTATATAGTTAGTGGAGTGCCATTGATATTTTAATGTAATTAAAGGTATGTAATTACAATTACTTAACATTAATAAATCTATAGTGATAAAAAAAAGGAGAAAAAACGTGTCAATGCCAGGATTGTTTCCTATAAAAGATAATTATCTAAGTATGTTAGACCCAACAAGATCTTAACAATCTAATTATTGTAACCTTATATAATGTCTCCATCAGATCTAGAATTCAAGATTTTTGGGTTTTGTTTTTCAGGATGGATGTTTAAAAAAAGGTAGAAATAGGGTCTATATCTATAAAAAGTGATATTCTATGAGGTAAATTTAGCTCATTTTTTACCTTATCTAAAATAGAGCTTAAAAGTGGCATGTTTTTGCCTCTAATGAGAAACTGGAAGCGAAACACATCTTTAACTTTAGCCCTGCCCGATGGCAATACTGGATGAATTTTATAGCCAGATGTGAGGCTTTTTATTAATTTATCTCTAAAAAAATTAGAAAAATTCTCAGCTTTTTTCTCGTCTTGAGATGCTATGACAATCTTTGCCATTTGAGAAAATGGGGGGTACCCAAAAAACTTCCTGTTTTCTATCTCTGATGCATAAAAACCTAAATAGTCTTGCTGAGATGCTAGTTTTATAGTGGCATTCTCCGGCATATAACTTTGAATAATAACTTCTCCTGGAAGAGATGATCTTCCAGCTCTTCCACAGGCTTGAGTAACTAGTTGAAAAACTGTTTCTGAGGACCTGAAATCCGGGATGTTTAAAGCTCCATCTGTATTTAAGATGCCAACTAGGGTAACAGATGGAAAATGGAGGCCTTTAACAATCATCTGAGTTCCTATTAAAATGTCAGCTTTTCCTGATTTAAATTGTTTAAATAGGGTTTCATGAGAGTGCTTTTGAGTAGTCGTATCTCTATCGATTCTGATGGTTTTTATATTTGGAAAAATTGCATATAGAGCGCTTTGAATGTGCTCTGTTCCAAAACCTTTGTATTTAATGTATTCTGAGCTTTTACACTCAGGGCAGTTTTGTGCTGTACGGGTTTTAAACCCACATGAGTGACATGATAAAATGTTCTCTTTTTTGTGATACGTTAAAGTAATATCACAGTGCTTGCATTTAAAAATGTAGTCGCATTTTAAACAATGCAAAGATGTATTATAGCCTCTTCTATTTAAAAAAATTAGGGTTTGTTCACCTTTTTCATGTCTTTGTTTTATAGCATTTAAAAGATCATTAGAAAAATAGCTTTTTGATTTTTTGATCTCTTCTTTCATGTTGATGATTTTGACTTGTGCTAGATTGGATTTGCCTACTCTTTTAGAAAGCGTGCTAAGAGTATATTTTTTGTGAGTAGCATTGTAATAACTTTCAATTGAGGGAGTAGCAGAGCCAAGTACTACTGTGGCATTTGAAAATTTAGCTCTCATTATTGCTAAATGTTTGGCATTGTAAGATGGCATTTCATCTGTTTGCTTATAAGATGAGTCATGCTCTTCGTCTAATATTATTAATCCGAGATTTTTTACAGGAGCGAAAATACTAGATCTTGCGCCAATTACAATTTTTGCTTTTCCAGATAAGATGTTTTCCCACTCTCTTGTTTTTTCCCCAGCTGATCTTTTATGATGAATAATGGCTATTTTTTCTTTAAAACGAGATCTAAATCTTTCTATTGTCTGGGAGGTAAGAGCTATCTCTGGTACCATCATAATGGCGTTTTTATTTAGAGTTAGAGCTCTTTGAATAGCTCTTAGATAAATTTCAGTTTTACCACTACCTGTTATTCCGAAAATAAGATGAGTTTCAAATTTGGATTTTTCTAAGCTAGTGAAGACATTATCTAAAGCTATTTGTTGTTCATTATTTAAAGTTTTTTCCTTTGTTTGAAAATACTCAAAGTTTTTCAAGATATCTAACTCATCTGAAAAAAGCTTTTTAGCATTTAAGATCTTTTTTTTAACTAAACTATCAACTGGCGCTTTAGATAATTTAGTATCTATTAGCATTTGAGTGAGCAAAACTCCTTTTTTTACTTTTAGGAAATATTCAACTATTATTGCTTGTTTTGAACCTTTTTTAGAGAGCTCTTTAAAAATATCTAAAAGATCTTTTTTGGTTTTATTAGATGTTACGTAAATATGATATTTTTGAGTTACTTCTTTTCTAATAGAAGAGGGGATTATACATCTTAAAATTTTAGAAAGTGAACATGAATAGTATTTAGCCATCCATATTGCTAGTTTAAAAAGATCTTTCGAGAGAACTTCATCTTTTACAATCCTATTAATTTTTAAGACTTTTTTTATCTTGGTTTTATCTTGTAGAGATAAAATATATCCCTTTTTTAGTCTGCCTCTAAGTGGTACTTCAACTAATTGACCAACTTTAATTTTAGCGATGAGATCTTGAGGCGCTTCATAGTCTAAAGATTTAGCGATGTTAGATTCTAAAACTACACTTGCAAATATTTTATTTGTCATTTTTCAAATCTGAGATTTTTTGTTTTAGAGCATTGAAAAGTGATTTTTTTAAAGAGGGCTCTTTTAAATATAAAAAAATATCAGGAAGTAAAAATAAAGGAATGTCTTTCAAAAATTTTTCTCCTTTAGAGGGGTTTTCTTTATAAAAAGCTCTTAAATGGGGCAGCTCAAATATAGTATAATCAGAAGAAATTATAAGTGAGATATCATTAGTTAAAAAATCTGACCAGCTATTTTCCTTCTCAAGTAAATAGGCAGAGACAACTTTTGAAGGATAAAAATAGACACTAAGTGCTGTAGATAGCTTTTCTAAAAAACGATGAAATTTTGCATCTTCTTTATATGCTAAAATAGTGATAGTAGAAGAGATGTTTTTAAGTTTGTATTTTTGAGATTTTTGTTTTGCTATTTTGTCATCAATGGGTTTATCTAAAATTGAGATGTTTGGAAAAATTCTTTCTATAGATTTTTTTATATCAATAAAACTATCTTCAAAAATCTTTGGTTTTTCTTCTCTTATTACCTTTTTACTCTCTAATATTTTCTTTTCTATAGGTGTTTTTGATTCTTTTGCTTTTATCTCATCTTTTTTAATGGGAGTCTCTTGGGCGTTTGAAGGAGTTTTAGAGATGCTCTTTATGAGCTTAGGATCTAGTGCTTTATCTTTATCAGGCTTATTAATTTTTTCACTTTTAATAGTTTGAGCTTTCTCAATGTTTTGAGATTTTCTGTCTTGATCTTTTTTAATCTCTTTTTTTTCTACGGTTATAGGTATTTCAGAGGGAGAGACATTTATATTATATTTTTTTTTCTCAAATAAAGATCTTTGATTAGAGTTTTTTGTTTTTTTACTTAAGAAATTTAAAAGATCTTTTTCAAAAAAATCGCTATTGGACTCAATATATTTTTCATCAATATTTTTAAGTAAGTCTAAGACGTCTTTTAAAAGATTTTGATGCTCATCTAAAAGGGACATAATCGATCTATTATTTTATTATAAGTTATAGCAGAGAAAAGAAAAAAATAAAACTAATCAGTTGATAAAAGATCATCTATAAATTCTTTTGCATTAAATGCTGTTAAATCATCTAGCGATTCTCCAAGTCCTATCCACTGAATTGGAACTTTTATCTCTTTTTGTATCGATAAAACAATGCCACCTTTTGCAGTGCCATCTAATTTTGTTAAAAATATTGAACTAATCGGTGTATAGGAATTGAAAACTTTAGCTCCATCAACTCCATTTTGCCCACTTGTAGCATCTACAACAAGCAGAGTTTCATGAGGGGAGTTTTCAATTACTTTATTAGATACCTTTTTTATTTTTTCAAGCTCTTGCATGAGACCCGTTTTAGTGTGAAGCCTTCCTGCTGTGTCAATTATTACAATATCTACATCTCTATTTAGAGCTGCTGTTAAACCATCGAATACTACAGATGATGGATCGGAGCCTTGCTTTGATTTTATTATATCAACTTCAGCTTTTTCAGCCCAAGAGGCTAGTTGATCAACTGCTGCTGCTCTAAAAGTGTCTGCTGCTATTAAAAGAACTTTTCTCCCTTCATCTTTATAATGTTTTGCAATTTTTGCAATAGATGTTGTCTTGCCGGACCCATTTACTCCAATGATCATTATTACATGCGGTTTTTTTTTCTCAATCTCTTTGTATTCAATGATATCGGTTAATAGCTCAGCTTTTAAGGTTTTTAGAATCTCATCAGAGGATATATCTGGATCTTTTTTTAAGATGTCTCTTACTTTATCAGTTAGCTCTACAGATATTTTAACGCCTAAATCTGATTCATAAAAAAGCTTTTCTAACTCTTCAAATAAACTCTCATCTATTTTTTTTGAAAATAGGGATTTTAGCTTTCTTCCAATCGAGAATTTTTTTAGGGAAATCGCTACTTTTTTTAATTTAGATTTGAAAAATTTAAACATTTATAAAATTTTTACTTGATTGAAATAACATTCTAACACATATAGAAAATTAACTAAAGAATATAAAACATGAAGATTATTCCAAGAATACCTATCTCTATCCATCCCTTTTTTTGGGTTTTTGCGGCTCTAATAGGATTTTTAATGTCCCAAACTATTATGGGAACAGTTCTTTGGATAATTATAATTGTAATCTCAGTTTTAGTTCATGAGCTTGGACATGCTACTACATCTCTTATCTTTAAACAAAATCCGAAAATTGAACTAGTAGCTATGGGAGGTCTCACTTCTTATAAAGGAAAAAAGCTAAAATATTATCAGCAGTTTTTAATAGTTTTGATGGGCCCTGTTTTCGGGTTTTTATTATTTGTTTTAGCCTCTTTGATTTTATGGCTCAATTTCATCACAAATCCTACTCTTTTAGCGACTATTAAAGTTATGCAAGTAGTGAATCTTTTTTGGTCTATTGTAAATCTACTTCCAATCATCCCTTTAGACGGAGGGCAACTACTTAGAATTGTTTTAGAAGCTTTTTTTGGTATAAAAGGATTTAAGTTATCTCTTTTGCTAGGTTTTATTTTTGCAGCTATTTTAGCTCTTATTAGTTTCGCTGTTAAATATTATCTTCTCGGTGCTCTATTTTTTCTTTTCGCTTTTCAAAGCTTTGATATGTATAGAAAATCAAAAAATATTCAAAAATGTGATAGAGATGAAAATCTAGCAGATCTACTTATAAAAGCTCAGTCTCTAATTAAAGATGGTAATAAAGACGAGGCTCAAAAGCTTTTAGAAGATCTTAGATCTAAAACTAAAGAAGGGTTGATCTACGTTCAAGCAACCCATCTTTTAGCTTTTTTATTCAATGATCAAAAAGATAGAAAAAAAACGTATGAATATCTTCTCTCGATAAGAGATAAAATAGCAGATGAAGCGATTTGTCTACTTCATGAACTAGCTTTTGAAGAAGATAATTTTAAGTTAGTTAAGGAGCTATCAGCTGCTTCTTATAAATTATCACCAACTATGGAAATAGCCCTAAAAAATGCAGAAGCTTTTGCTATGCTAGGAGAGGCAAAACCCTCCGGTGGTTGGTTGAAAACAGCAACTCAATTTGATAAACTAGATTTAGATAAAGCCTTAGCAGAAAAATACTTTGATAAAGTTAAAAATGATCCCGCTTTCAAACATTTTTTCAAAAAATAATAAAATTAAGGGGAGCAATTTTGCCCCCAGAAAATTATTTCAATCTAATTGTGATAAACTTAGTAATATTTTGATATCTAACTAACATCAAAATATGTCTTTTCTTATCAATATCTTTCAAAGATTCATTGAAATCACTTATGTTCTTTGTTTTCTTATGATTGATTTGCATTATAATCATCCCAGGTTTTAAGCCAGCTCTCTCAGCTATAGAGTTATA
>SDBU01006823.1_pt1 | contig 13345 bp, 8 predicted proteins | sample 2277071 | NCBI WGS metagenome assembly SDBU01 (sample SAMN10397929, study PRJNA504765) | marine sediment metagenome | isolation source: marine sediment core GS08_GC12, 126 cmbsf | place: Arctic Ocean: Gakkel Ridge, Loki's castle | collected 2008 | reverse complement strand
GCTATGTGCCGCGTGGACGTGAATATCCCGTTGTGTGTAAATGTTATCATAGAGGAACTCCGCGAAGTCGCGGCTGCGCATATCTCCGCTCAGGTAGTGATGGTAGCGGAATTCCGAATGCGTAGTCTGCCGCTCCTCGTGGTTGCCGTCGCTCCAGTGCTGAACGCCGTGCCGGGTGCCACGACCCAGCCACATCCCGTCATGTCGCATATCCACATCGCGCACATGGCGTGCCATCGCCTCTGCGAAGAAGTACATTTCTCGGTCTCCGGTGCGCATGTACTGGTTCTGCATATACAAACCCGGCAGACCCTCGGTGTTCGTCCATCCCCACCGGCCGTTGTCAAAAGCCCATTCGTGGTTAGGCGCGTAATCTTGAACGCGCCACTTATCGACGGGGATTTCTTCGTAATCGTCAGGTGGATTCTTAAGCAGTTCCGCCAGCTTGCCCGAAGGGACGATGGAGCCATAGCCGCTTTTGTAGTTATGCTGGATATCGCCATAATCCCAGATGCCGTACCATCCCCATAGTTTCTGGTGGTGCATCCAAAAACGGGCGAAGTGTTCGACATTTGCCTCTGCCCGGGAGAATCGTTCGGATGCGGGCAACGGTTGCGGTAGCAGAACTCCGGTATTGATGTACCAATTCGCTCCGGCATACACCAGAGGTGGTCGCTGAAAATCAGCCGCCACCGCGTCAATTTTTTTACCGTGAATCTCCGGTTCGTGAAAGTAAAGGAGTATCTCGTGTGTCTTTGATGTTCCAACGAATGGGTCTTTCACGTAGTAACTGTTTTCAATCCACCGGGTGTCGGAGGGAGTCGATTCGCCTTGAGAGCGGTGCGGGTAGTTCGAGTAGCGGCGCACATCCATCAGCGGTTCGCTCTCCGGCCAGAAGTAAGCTACCAACCGCCCGTTCTCAATGTCAGCCATCAACTCGTTAGGAAACTGCTGCCACATCTCACGCAGCATTACGGCGACGCCTCCCTGCGAGCCATTTATGTCTAGCCAACCTCGCGAGCGGTGCTTAACCTCGTCGAAACGTAGAAAATGTTCCTCTGACGCCTGATGCCACGCGCGGTAGCCCAGGTGGCTATCTTGCTTCAGACCAGCGCGGACGCCCTCAGCCAGCGCCACCGGTCCATCTTGGCCACCGACGGTTACTTGCGCTCCCTTGACGGATGTCAGCGGCAGTTCAATACCCATGCGCCGCACGAAAGCGCCCCGCGGGTCTTTTTGCAGAAATTCAGCAGTTTGAAAAATACGCACCACCGAACGGCCGGCGTATGCCTCCAGCCTGACGATTACGCGCGCCGGCTCATGTGAGTTGGTCATGCCTTGAAGCCGTACTACCGCGCGCAATGGCCCCGCTTCTTCAAGTTCGATGTTCTCAGGAATAAAATTGCCGTCATCGGGAGTGCCTTGTCCGTGAGTAGTGGCGCAGGGATATATCTCATTGGTGCGCAGAAAATCAATGAAACTGCGACCGCCGCCCTCCGCGAGGATGTCTTTCCCGTGGAGCTTGGCGCTCCGAAGCCAGCCTTCAGCAGCCGCAAGTTCAAGCTGCAACGGGCCGGTGTTAATCAAGATGCTGTCTCCATTCTGGTTAGCACTCAGGGTTACTTGTGGCACACCCATATTCGCGTTGCCACCGTAGTCGAGGCGGTAGGTGCTCTTTGAACCGTCGCGCCGGGTGAGGTCGAAGTTCAACGCGTTGCCTTCGCCGGCCGCTCCCTCCACATCGCCTCCATTAGTTGGGAAAGTGAGCAGCAACCATTTGATGGATTTGTCCGGCCAGTAAGCCAATGGTCGGGTTTGTAACGGTACGTCTAAGCCATCATGTCTTAAGCGCACATTGTCGGGATTTTTCAGCGCTCCTTTAGGCAGCGGGACGCCGCCACTGACGAGCGGTGCTTCGGCATCGGCCGCGGGTGCGTCGAGAAGGTTCAGGTGGGCCAGGGGAATCTCGTTACGCGCCGGCGGGTCACTGGCTAGGTTCGCTACGCCCCAGTGCTTCGCCAACTCCACGTCGGGCTTACAGACTGTGAATTCATCGGCGAAGGCCATCCAGTCGGTGACATGCTCATCGCCAAAGACAGTTCGCGCCTGCGGAGAACTCACATCAAGCGCCGGTAGCCCCGGATGCCAGAGGTAGACCATCGCTTCACCGGAACCGTCTGCCATTACTCTGAGGGATTTGGGGGTACGCGCGGCAAACTCTCGGTAGGCGAAAAGAATTCCTCCTTGTTCGTCGTAAACCGCCATCCAGCCCGGCGCCTGGATTCCACGTTGCATGGTCAGCGACGAGGTGGCTGTGCTCTCAGAACGCCAGATATGATAATCGCCGTCGGCGTTCTGGTCAATGGCAAAATGTCGCCAGATGTTGTGGTCTGGCTCGTTCATCAGTTTTCCCGTGGGGCTGATGTGGTACTGGTACCAGTGTCGGGTATTCCATTGTACCCCGCGGTCACCGGCTTGAACGACGCGCTTACGTTTATTAAGTGCAAGCGGCAAGCGTAGTGCTATACTCCGGATGAAACGATGTTCGAAGTTCCCCTGGGGCGTGAGTTGTGTTGTAACTCCCAGGAACGAACTGCCGGCCGAGGCCGTAAGCGTCAGCTCGCAGTCAATGTAGTCGCTATTTCCGAAATTTAGTCGGCCAGTGTATTTAGCTCTGAAGTTTTTGTCGTTGTGAGTATATTCGTGCCCGATAGGTTGACAGGTCGCTTCGATGACATTGCCCGGAGCGTAGTCACGCCAGCCGTCATATTCCTCTGATTCCAAGACACTGGCGGTTAAAAACGGCGAATCATTGTCCCTAACGAGAGTTTTATCGCTGATATGCAGCGCGCGCAAAACACCTTTGTCGCTCAACTCAAAACGAATAGCGCCTGTGTCCACGGTCACGCCGCCCTGAATATTGATGACTTTTAGCTTCGCGTTTTCTTCCACAATCATCTCTCCTTGTGTCGTATGTTTGGTTTCTCCTCGAACCAAATCCACGAACTGGCTGGGCAATCCCCATACCAGCAGAATCAACGTAACGAATGCAAACGCAAATAAACGGTGAACCTTTTCCATCTCATTATCCCTTATTATTCGCAGGAATCCAACACAATATTCAGCAACTTTTGATTTCCTTTTTCTGGTTAGATTGGAACTCAACTGAAATCGTGAACGAACAACGGTTCATCTCCCGTCCCTCCTAATCTTACTAATACTTGCTTACGCATTTGCATTAGTTCCTCTATATAATTTGCATCTTTGTAAAGCAAGGTCCTAGGTATAGCATTATCAAGTAATTGTTTTGCACAAGCAAATGGAATCCCTAGTCGAACAAATGTCCAAAAAATCTTGTTGCCGTATATAACCGCTTGATTCTTAGTTTTAAATGTCATTACTGGTTGGGTTTCCAACGTTATCCGATTTACTTGACCAATTGTTCCACCCTGTGCGACGATTTCCACCAAAATGAGAGATTCAACATCGGCCATCGTCAACACGCCCTAATATCCTCACAATTTCACTCTTTGGTATATTCTCAGGAAACCAAATGGGAATAACCATGTGCGTATTTTATTAAAATATATTTAAAACATTCAGAAAAATATCAAAGAATGTTAAAAACATACTTTAAATGGATAACACAAATACCCTCTACTCGGTAAACACCTCGATTTCATCGGGACGCCATGCCGAGCTACTTTTTCAACAAAAGGTTTAAGAAATGTATCCCCGATTATCTTTCTTAAAATGTTCAAAGCTCCATTAACATCGGCATTTATTAACAATCCAAAAGAAGTTCTGAAAAGTCCTCGCTCTACCCGTTTACCAGCATAAGCATGGTCTTCATGCTTACCTATCTTTTCGAGGTCAAGAGCGGAGCATTTACTGGTGTAACCTTCTTCTATGGTTGTTACTTCTATGCCAACCAATTTTGCTTTGTATTGAATTTGGTGAATTAACCTATTAAATGGTATCAAAACAAAATTTTGATTGTTTCGTTTGCCAATGTTAATCTCTTGCTTCCAACCATCATTTTTACCGATGACAATGCGTCCAATATTGTTGCCTAAACAATGGTTAATCACAAATCGGCTGGCTTTGTGCATGTAATCTGAAATCTTCTCATTACGCCAGTCGGTTAAATGACCTAAAGCCTTCGATGTATGAATACCTAGGAAAGAAAGGGAGGATTGAATTTCTGCACGCTTCTTATTATAAAATTGGTTAATGCTTTTAATCGGTTTCCCGTTTATTATAATAGGCTTTCTATCTTCTTCGTCCATTGCTGTATCAACCAACGTGATTAAATTATTAACTCCGATGTCAAGAGAGACTACACGTTCAATGTCTAAGGATTCATTTTTTTCGTTCTTTTCATAAATAATCTCTATGTTAAAGAATTCACCATTAAACTTAGGAACAATCCGAACTTGATTAAACTTCGGAACTATCTTTTTGCCTTCTTTCTTGATGAAGTATTGTTTATATTTGTCAAATTCTTCTTCTGGAATATGGATAGCCACGTCTCTTGTAAGTTGTATATCTCCAGATTCTTTCATTTTAGCTTGCTGGTTAGTAAAGACTAAAACAAAATGCCCATCCTTAGGTAGAAAATCTGGAAATCGTGGACGGGCTAAATATTTTTCAGGATGCTCTTTATAATCAGTTGAAGCTTTAAAGAAAGATTGAATATTTTGTTCGACTAACATCAAGGTTTGTTGCGCTACTTTGGCAGGTAATAGGCGGTAGTTTATATCCCCCTCCAAGTTCGTCTTAGTCTTCATGATTTTATCCAAATCCCGTAGCGAAGCGGAGGGGCGAAGCGGTAGTTCAGGATAAGAGAGGATTTCCCCTGTTGCGTAATAACAAGTTTTTACTTCAAACAGAGCTTGATTATACAAGTCTTTTGAAGCCTTTGACATCGATAAAAGAGACGGATAAATTGTTTTGTCATTTCCATCTATGCGAAATGAAAAAGTAAGTCTCATTTATTCCTCCTCCTTTGCTTTCATAAAATACCTCATTTTTTATAAATATGAGGTAATTATAATATATTTTTATGAAAATGTTAAATATTTTTTATCATTCTTTTTATTTTTCCACACTATACCAAGTTTGCCACGAATATCTGAAGAGGTCAAGTAGTAATCTAAGTTCATAAAAAGTCCTTTATTCAGGGTTCATTCACCGAATGCAAAAATCGCCTATCGTGCTTTTGTCTCGACAAATACCTTGAATGTATCAAGATTAATTTCTTGCCCCCCTTGAGGGTAATCGTAAGGGAATAGCCACCATTCCTCAGTAAAGGAAGCGCTTTCACCCGGTTTAAGTGTCTCCCTCGGCCCGATTGGTTCCAATTCACACATCTTTTCTTTGAAATACCAAATTGAGATGGTAAGAGCCGCCATTTCGCCGTAGACACGTTCTGGGTAAACAGGGAATCTTTTCACAAATAGCAGATTATCCCGCGTAATATATCCCAACCATCCTGCATAAGAATCAATTCCGAACTTAGGTTGAGGCGGCGTCCCGGATATTTCAAGAAAACCATCCTTTACCTTTATATTCGGGTGCTTCTTAGGTCGGTAGTTCATCACTGGTCCGGGGCCATAGAGAATATATCCCAGTGGGAAGCGGCTTCCCGGAGTGAGTGGAACCAGACAGATGCCACCACCTGTGGCAAAGGTGCGACTCCAATGGGAGTATTGTTTTGCTTCTTCGCTGATATTCTTAATGGTCTGTGTGCATTTTAGAAGTGACGATTCTTTATCGAGTTTAAACTCACGAATGAGTTGAACACCGGTTGCTTGGTCTTCGACACTGGTTAGACGCGCTGCGCGTGGTCCAATAATTTCGGCTGTCCATTTGCCGACCCAGAGATTTGGACGACGAGGAATGATCTGCTCTGGGCCGATATCAAAACGTCCTGCGCAGGGGTTGATTGTTTTTCCCCCCGGTGTATAGGTCCAACCATTCTGTTTGGAGTCGATGTACAGCGCATTTTTCCCATTTAGAGAATATTCCAGAACCCGACCTCCGCAATTTGGCTCCAGTACAACCTTGGTGTTATTATTAGAAAGTTGAACACAGTTAGAATACCCATGACTGGTTACCCAAGCGGTTCCCTCTGGAATAGCTTGAGAGAAAGCATGACCGCAAAGTAGCGTAGTCAGTACGAAAATAACCAGCCCGCAGGTGATGTTTCTTAGCATTGACTCATATCCTCACTTTCATGATTTGAAAAACGGGTTCCAAACGCATTATTTTTTTGCCTACCCGATAGGAACAGTTTAGCATAAAGCAAAAACTAAATCAAGAAATGATTTGGATTGAATAATTGCATAAGGTTGTGAGGTTCGGCCTAGTGGTCTTTTTTTTACGTAGGGTTCGAAAGTCGCAGACGGAGAGGCGACACTAACCACGAAAGGAAGCACTACGTGAGGGTTAATCTCCGTTCCTTCGCTATCACTCTGAGATTGCTTCGCGTTCGCTCGCAATGACATTAGTCACGAAAGAAAGCATTACTGCGGGAACGCTCTCCGTCCCGTTCCTCTGAACTACCCTTTCACCCTTCCACTTCGTTACGAGCTGTAAAACCCTAGACGGATTTATGAAACGAATCACTAGGCTTACGACTGTAATTTTAGATCTTTGATTTAATCTTTTTGTTCAAATCCCCTTCCAATTTAAGCCACGATAACCTTTCGTGGCAGTTAAGAAAGCTTTAACAATTCGTAGTTCGTAATTCGTAATTCGTTTAACCTCTTTCAAAGTGTCTAATCAAGTCCTGAAGATATTTGATAGCACCAGGCAGCAATTCCGCTTCACTGGGTAGCCCTAAGTGTTCTGGTTGCACAACGCCCTGATAGCCGATGTCGTATAACCGACGCATGACTAATTCAATATTCGCTATTCCTTTTCCAGGAAATACCTCCAACTGAAGTGCGTCGCGCTTAACATTTTCCACACTTCTCCAATCGCCTTTTACGTCCCGGATATGCACCATGTGTATTCGTTCCTTGAAGGCTTCTAGCCCTTCCAATGGATTATCGCCGCAGATAGCCATAATGCCTGGGTCATAGCAGATGCCGTTATGGATATCCGGAAGTTCAGCAAATGAACGCGCGAAAAAAGCATTGCCGTCCACAAGTCCTACCGGCGGATAATAGCCGTGCATGGCGATGTTTACATCCGCTTCTGCAGCAGCTTCGATAACATAACGTTGGTGATTGACGAAAAACTGCCATAATGCTTCTCTATCGGTACCTTCTTTTATCTCCTCCAGCATAAATAGGAGCAGTGTTGGAACACCCGCTTCTCCCATAGCGTGGATAGTTTTCACAGTATTTTGGAGAATCTCATTGTCCTGTGGGGTTTTACCGATGACCGGTATGGTTTCCGACACAAGAACTGAACACGAAATCCCACCTTTGTCAAGGATTTTCAGAGCCTCTGAGATAGTGCCCGGCTCTAAGTATCCATTCTCAACCCAGCCGGGGATTTGACGGCATTCGATAATGGCTGTATCAACACCCAACTTGTGGCAATATTCAATAGAATCTTGTGCGTTTCTAAACGGTCTTGCAGCTACTTTCATCATATACCTCCAAAGTATTGATTTGAAATCGACAATTTATTCTAGTTTTCAAGCATAATTTTAGCGTATTTTCAATAGTTTAGCCAATAAAAAAAAACGAATCAACAGCGAAGAAATAAATCAAGAATTTATGATTGACATAGAGCGGAAAATACGCTAAGTTATTAATTCGCCAATATCCCGTAGCGAATGGAGGCAAAGCCCCGCAAAGCGGACGGCAGTTCACATTAAAGATTAGAGCCAACCGTAGCCTGATTGCTTCGTTCCTCGTGATTGCTTCGCTTTGCTCGCAACGGTGTGATTAGTTTGCTTCACTGCGCTCGCAACGCCTCGCAACCTTCGGCTTCGGCTTTCTAAGTTGGCAAATTCGTAGTCAACCGCCCGAAACCAAGATAGAATCTTAGGCTACGCGAAAATGTGACATTGGCAAGTTACAGATATTCATAATGATTTAACTCTTTTCGTCGCAGAAGTCCTGTTTGCTTCGCTTTGCTCGCAACGGTGCCTTCGGTTTTTCCGTTTTCCGTTTTCCGTTTTCCGTTTTTAATCGGAGGAGATATGTTTACATTACAAAAAGATATGAGAGCTGAACCAGTGAAACGGGTTATTGCTTTGGGTGAAAGTACTACCTGGGGATATTCTGTTTCATCAAAGGATAAATGCTGGGTAAATCAGGTGGTCATTGCGCTAGAAGAATTTCAAGGAACAAAAATCGAGTTGATAAATCAGGGCATAGGCAGTAATGTTCTAACTCCTGAGTGTCCCGCTTATGAATATTCAGCCAAACCATCCGCTCTGGAACGTGTTGACAAAGAAGTTATTGAGCTTGCCCCTGATTTGCTTTTCCTTTCTTATGGGCTTAACGATTCAAGAGGCGGTACTCTCCCAGAAGTTTTCCGCAAAGCATATCAAGAGCTAATAAACCGCATACGTGCAAAGATTAATCCAATTATCGTCATTCTGAACACTTATTACATGCACAAAATATGTTATGAAGATTGTCATCACTGGGAGGAGAGTAATTATGAGGTAACTGAGATTTACAACCTCGTTATACAGCAGATAGCTGAAGCCAATAACCTGATTCTCGCAGATATATATGCAGCAGAAGTAGGTGTTGATTGGATTATTGACCTGGACCACTGCCATCCCAATGACCTGGGACACAGAATTATAGCCAATAGAGTATTCGAAGCTATAGTGCGGAATTGTAGTTTCGTCGCGCATACAATGCCAAAGGAGACACTTATTGGTAAGTTTGCAACTCAATATGGAAATGGTCCAGATAAGCCAGCAGTAGGTAATTGAATATTGTCTATTGAATATTGAAGATTGTTGGTCTTTTCAATCTTCAATATTCATTCCATCCCCCTTCTGATTGCTTCGCCTTGCTCGAGATTGCTTCGTTCCTCGCAATGACAAAGCAACGTTGCCTTCGGTTTTTCCGTTTTCCGATTTAATCTACTAAAGTCAAGCTATCACCTACGTCCAAATTATTCACTTTGTAGAAGCTCGAATATGTACCATATACCAACGACGCTATCACAGAAGCGGATGTTTGTGAATGAATTTTGGGTTGACTTATAATGTCAACATCTGCTACCATTGTTGGCAATCAAATATTGAGCTACAATGAGGCATAAGATGAACGATGAGAACAAGACGAAAGAACAGCTTATGAATGAATTGGTTGAACTGCGTCAACGAATTGCTGAATTGGAGGCATTAGAAAATAAGCGTAAGAATTCAGAAGAGATGTGTAAGAAATATGAATTCATAGCAAATACCGCCAAGGAGCTAATGACTCTTATTAATCGAGATTATATTTATGAAGCTGCAAATGAGCCATACTGCAAAACTCATAAAAAAACGCAGGAAGAGATTATTGGAAAGACCGTGACGGATATTTGGGGAGAGGAAGTATTTAACACAATCATAAAAGGGTATCTAGATAAGTGTTTTGCAGGAGATGAAGTGCATTATCAAGAATGGTTTAAATTTTCTGATTCTGAGCCATGCTATTTCGATGTATCTTATTATCCTTATTGTAACGAAAGGGGAGCAGTTACTAATGTTGTTGTTATTACTCGTGACATCACTGAACGCAAGCGGGCGGAAGAAGAGTTACAGAAGAGCAGGTATCATTTGGAGGAGGTCCTTGCCAATCTTGATAAAAGAAATAGGGAACTAGAATCCTTCGTCTATACAGTATCCCACGATTTGAAAGCTCCACTTGTATCTTTAGAAGGATTTGCTTCTATGTTGTTAGATAACTATAGGGAATCCCTGGATGAAATAGGACAGTTGTATCTTGATAGAATTCAAGCGAATGTGAACGGGATGGCAAGTTTTATTCAAAAATTGTTGGAATTTTCGAGAATTGGGAGAATAGTTCATCTTGATGAATCTTTGGATGTTACGGAGATAATACAAGAGGCAATTGAAACATTGCAAATTCAGTTATTAGAAAGGGGGACGGAATGGATTATTCAGGCGGATATGCCTATGATTACCTGCGATAGAGTAAGAATTAAACAGATATTTGAGAATCTAATTGACAATGCAAATAAATATATGGGTGAAGAAAACGATAAACCCAGAATCGAAATCGGTTTTCATGACAAAAGAGATTTTTTTGAATTCTTTGTTAAGGACAATGGAATGGGGATTCAGAAGGAATATCATGAAAAAGTCTTTGAGATTTTTACACGTCTTGGCGATGTAGAAGTTGAAGGAACAGGTGCAGGACTTGCTATTGTCAAAAAAATCGTTGAAAGTCATGGAGGAAGGATTTGGATTAGTTCTGAACTGGGAGAGGGAACGACGGTTTATTTCACTTTACCAAAAACTTGCACTTGAAATATATATAATAAGAAGCATATACAAATATCCATGCGAACGAAGGCGCACAGACAACCCGAAGGGAGATTGAAAATCATGTATGAACATCACTATTACGTTTCGACTCGCGGTAACGACCAATGGTCCGGCAGATTGCCGGCTCCAAATGCAGGCGGCACAGATGGACCATTCGCCACGTTGACCTGTGCCCGAGATGCCGTGCGGGAACTCAAGGCTTCCGGTCAAATTGCCGGGCCGGTGATAATCATGGTCGTAGGCGGGACATATTATTTGAGCGAACCGCTAGTTCTTGAGAGTCAGGATTCGGGGACTGCGGACTGTCCCATTACCTACACTGCTTATCCTGGGGACAAACCGGTACTCAGTGGGGGCAGAAGAATCACCGCGTGGGAGTCCTATCAGGGGCAAATCATGAAGTCTGTGCTGCCGGAAGCGAAGGGCGGTGAGTGGAAGTTTCGACAGTTGTTCTTTAACGGCGAACGGCAAATTCGCGCCCGCTGGCCAAAACGTGACGAAAACAACCCGCTCTACGGTGGTTGGGCCTTCGTTGAGGAAATCCTTAATTCTTCCACGTTTCTGTATGAGAGCGAAACGAAACCGAATAAATGGGCAAAGCCCGAACAGGCGGAACTCAGCGTCTTTCCCTGGTACTGTTGGTTGAACGACTTGCTGCCGATTGCCGAGGTGGACCCAACTGCCCGGACGATTAGGATTGGTGGGTCGTTATACATGTCATTTATGACGCTATTGACGGGCAATCGATTCATCATTGAAAACGTCCTCGAAGAACTTGACCAGCCCGGCGAATGGTGTCTCAACAGCGAAACTGGCACCGTCTACTTCTGGCCGCCTGATGGCTCCATTGAAGAAGGAGAGGTGGTTGTACCAGTAACAGACCGCCTAATCGAACTTCATGACACCGAACAGGAGCCGGTTCGACATATCAATATCTCCGGCCTCACTTTCACACAGACGCTATCTCCTTTTCCGGAGCAACTTCACCCAACAAACTTTCACTCTCCCTGTCTGCGCGGCGAAGCCATCCGCCTCGAAAACGCAGAGGATTGCTGTATCGAAAAGAATGTATTCTATGCAGTTGGCGGTGACGGGGTGCGCCTGCATGGGTATAACTGCCGAAACCACATCTTGCGCAATGAAATCTCATATTCCGGCGGCGCAGGAATTTCTCTAGCAAGCAACTCGGAGGGGAACACCACCACCTGGACCGACAAGGATATTCTCATACAGCAGTCCCAACAGTGTCCGAAGCTCGTCCAAAACGTGATTTCCCATAACCACATTCACCATTGCGGCATCCTGAAAAAGAATTGCGGCGGCATTCAGGCTTTTGGGATTAACAGCGTTGACAACATCATTTCTCACAATCACATCCACCACACGTCCGACAAAGGCATGGTGATGCAAGACGGGTTTGGCTGCCTTATCGTAGAGTATAACCACCTGCACGACATTGCCCTGGAAATCGGCGATACGGGTGGAATCATGACGAATCGATGGTTTGTCCTTGAGGGCGATGAGGAATTGGGACATGGCAATATATTCCGTTACAACTTAATCCAAAACGTAATCGGGTGCGGCGGATATGGAGAACCGAAGGAAGGAAAATCCCGCCTTAGCAGCACAGCAGGCGGAAAGATCTGGACGCCCTACTATACGTGGGGAATCTACTTCGATAATTCGGGGATGCACTGTACGGTATACGGCAATATCATTATCGGGACCGTGCTTGGGGGAATTTCCATTCCGGTAGGCGACCCCCAAGATAATTTGTTTGAAAACAACATCCTGGTCGATTGCATCATGCAGCAGGCTGACCTGCGCATCGGCGGTAATGCGGCGACGGGGAATAGATTTGTTAGGAACATTCTATATTACACCGACCCCGAGTCGGCGCTATTTTTCATTAACTCAAGAACGAAACAAGCATTTTCCGAGTGCGACTACAACTTGTACGCTTCGCCCGGGGGACAAGAGCCGGCTATACTGGGCTTAGAAACTGCGCAAACGTTGAGCCAGTGGCGGGAAATGGGTTTTGACGCCCACTCGATTGTCGCCGACCCATTGTTTGTTGACCCCGACAATGGCGACTATCGACTCAAACCGGAGTCCCCGGCGTTTGCCCTGGGTTTCCGACCAATCGATGTGAGTAAGATTGGGCCGCAAGGTTGAAGAGTCAATGATTGGAAAGTTGGATTTTGACATTTTGATTCTCCATAACTATTCCACTATTTCCCATACTCCCGCTTTAAATTCTGGGATTTCGTTGGTTTTATAATTCATTTTAATCTTGTCGTAAACTTTCTCAGTTATGGCTATTCCTCTGTGATGTCCAATTATTGTAACTCGATTAACTTCTTTGCCAAATACATCCTTTCGCATCAACGATTTGTGCCCAAACATTCCTATCTCAACCTCTCCCGAACCAATACCAATTTCAAGCTCAGTATCGCATGAAATATTTCTTTCACGTACAATATTGGAAAAAGCTTTTCTTAATTTCAATGAACATTCTATTACTTCGTTTTCGGAATCAGCAGGGAAAATGCACAAGATGGCATCTCCCATATATTTTATAATTTCACCGTTATATTCAATAATTATATCACCTAATTTTTCATACATCTCTTGTAGAAAACCAGACTTATCTCTTTCTAACATATTAAAAACTGACGAATAATCATGAATATCCGTAAATAATATTACATGATTTTCAACTGTGATATTATGGTTTGTCAATTTTTCTCCTCCTGTTAAAAACGGAAAACGGAAAATGGAAAACGGAAAAACCGAAGGCAAGCGAAGCCGAAGGCGAAGTCGAAGTTGCGAGGCACGAAGCAATCTGAGGAGGAACGACGAAGC
>SDBU01006822.1_pt1 | contig 13346 bp, 12 predicted proteins | sample 2277071 | NCBI WGS metagenome assembly SDBU01 (sample SAMN10397929, study PRJNA504765) | marine sediment metagenome | isolation source: marine sediment core GS08_GC12, 126 cmbsf | place: Arctic Ocean: Gakkel Ridge, Loki's castle | collected 2008 | reverse complement strand
GTCTACCGGTTTCACGGGGTTGTACCACCTGGCCACCGAGCTGGAGGGTGGGATTTTCGAATGCGTGACAAACGTCTCCTGCGCCACAACCATCACGCCGACCATTACCTTGTCGTCGAATCGGAGGTTCTCGACTTGGGAATACCGGTGCGTGTACCACCTCTCGACGGTCGGCCGGCTCGGCAGCTTCGTATGCGCCGAACCGCGCGCCATGTCCACCTTGAATCGAGCGACATTGGGGAAATCCGTAGTCATCCGGTCAACGAGTCTGTAGTAGCCGCCCCCGAGCACCTGCGTGGCCGCCAGCATGACCAACACAAGGCACAGAATTCCGCGCTTCACTTTTCCGCTCCTCTCGCTCGTACGTCGAACGGGATTAGCCTACCCGGCGAGCCGCCGGATGTCAAGCCACAAAACCGCCTTCGGCGCGGGGCGGGCCTTACCTCCCAACCATCAGGCGAGTCCCGCAGCGCTCGTCCAGTCCGGACTGCATGAGGACCTTCGCTACCGTCATGTCGTAGTCGTACTCGACGCGGCGGAAAAAGACCCGCTCGCCGTCGTACTCGACGTAGCTCGCCCGCTTGTCGCCGTCGCGAGGCTGCCCGACCGAGCCGAGATTCACGACGAGCTTCTTGTCCCCGACGCTGCACTCCTCGTCCATCTCCTCCGGAAACAGGAACCTGGGCTCGGTTGTCATGATCCCGGGAAGATGCGTGTGACCTACGAAACACACCTTGTCCATGTGGTCGAAGATGTCGGCCAGCTTCTCCTGGTTGTAATCCGCGTCGGTCGGCAAGACGTATTCGTTGATATGGTCTCTCGGCGAAGCGTGCACGAACAGGACATGCCCCTCCTGCCGGATCTGCTCCAGCTCCTCGAGATAATGCCACCGCCGAACCATCTCCGGCTCGCTCTTCGCCGCGGGTTGCATGCGTTCGCGCGTCCAGTCGATGGCCCCTCTCGCGATGGAGTTGAAACCGACGGCGCCGTTCAGGAGCGCGTAGTCGTGATTCCCCAACAGGTGTATCGGACAGCGCTCCATCACGAGGTCGATACACGCCTCCGGGTCCGGCCCGTAGCCGACGATATCGCCGAGGCAATAGATGCGTTCGGCCGCCCCGCGAGAATCTATATCCTCAAGAACGGCGGTCAGCGCTTCGAGGTTGGAATGTATGTCGGAGATGAGAGCTATCATGACAGCCGATTATAGAGGTGCGGAGCGTCGTCTTCAAGCCCCAATCCTCGGCTCGGCCACGCTTGAAAACCGCACTCCCGTTATGTTAGGCTGCGGGCGAAGGAGGAAGTATTGTGAGCGCGAGCACCCTCTATATCGAGAAGCCCACCCTCCCCGAAGCTTGGGAGGAAGCCGTCGTCACATGCTGGCGCGACGGAGCGCGCATCCGGACGGAGTACGACAAACCCGACGACCCGGAAAGCCGCGATTGCACCGCCATCATCATCGCCCGGAAACCGTTCCAGGAGCCGAGAATCCACCGCGCCTTCCCCGGGAGCCTTGAAGATCTCGAGATATACCGCCAGGAGGTCCGCAACGGCATCCACGACCACTGGATCGACCCGGAAAGCGGCAAGTGGTCATACACCTACCACCAGCGGCTCTTCGCCTACGACGTCTACGGCGCCGACGGGGAGCGGAAGGTCTTCGACCAATTCGAGCAGATCATCGACCGCCTCAGCAAAACTCCTCACAGTCGCCGCGCGCAGGCGATCACCTGGAAGGTCGACACCGACCCGACCGTGGACCACCCCGCCTGCCTACAGCGGATGTGGTTCCGGATATTCGACGGCGAACTCCGCCTCAACGTCCACATGCGAAGCAACGACGCCTTCAAGGCCGCCTTCATGAACATGTGGGCCTTCACCGACCTCCAGCGCTACGTGATGGAAGAGGTCTCCCGCCGGAGCGGCGTGGAGATACGCCCCGGCCCCTACTGCCACATCGCCGACAGCTTCCATATCTACGGCTCCTACTTCAACGAGTTCGAGGGCTTCCTCACGACGCTGGAGAAGCGCACCTTCGACCAGCGCGTCTGGGACAGCACCAGCGAACTCGTCCAAAGCTCCTTCGACTCCGCCCGGCGGCGGATTGAAGAGGAGAAGAACAACGGTGGTAGAGGATAGATTCCGCTGCCTTAGAACCTACCACTTGCAACCTTCCGCTCGCGCCTGCGGGCGACGGCCTTGCCGGAGTCAATCGCCTCGTGCGCCATCAAAGTGGCGTGCAATGGTGGAACGACGCACTCGGTCGGCGCGTGCATAAGAAATCCGAAGAAAATTTGAAGCACAGGAGGATCTCGCGGGTCTAATGTTTGTGGAAGCCCAATTGATGAGGAGTCGAGTGCGTTTGGATGCCCGCAGCCCGACCGAAGATCCGGATCGGACGCTCCTGGAGGCCTTCCGGGCGGATGCGCGAGCCGGGTTCGAGCGCATTGTCGGGAAGTTCCTCCGGCAAGTCATCAAACTCGTGCGGCGGTTTGGGCTTTCCATCGATGAGGCGGAGGACGTATCTCAGGAGGTTTTCTTGAGGGTCTGGCGAGGGCTTCCAAGTTTTCGCGGTGAGGCCAGGCTCCGGTCCTGGATACTGCGAATCGCCGTTCGCGAGGCCTCGCGCCGGCTCGCGGGCAGGAGGCAATTCGCGAACGAGCCGCTCAGGCCAGCCGAAACGATTCCCGCGCCGCAGGAGTCGCCCGTTGAAAACGCTTCGCAAGTAGAGCGCGAGGCATACTTGAGACAGGCTCTGGAGCGGCTGCCGGGCAAGCACAGGAAGGTGATAGTGCTCCGCTATCTTGAAGAACTCTCGTGCGAGGAGGTGTCCGAGGTGTTGGGCTGCTCGGTCGGAACGGTTCACTCGCGGCTCCATCATGCGCGGAAGAAATTGAAAAGGATAATGAAGAGTGTCTGATGCCCGACACGATCCGATGCGCTGTAAAGAAGTGAGAAGGCTGCTCGTCCGGTTCGGCGAGGGAGACCTCGATCGTCATTCTCAGGCGTCGATAGCTGCGCATCTGGAGTCCTGCGCGGATTGTCGAGCGGAAAGGGAAGCGCTTGAGGACTCCCTGAGCGCGTTCCGCGAGCTCGCGAACGCGGTCAGGACGCGGCCAGTGCGTGAAGCTCTTGTCGAAGAGATCTGCGAGGCCGCAGAGCAGCGTTCAGCCGAGCGGCCGACTCGGCTTCGACCCGCACTCGCCGTCGCTGCGGCGCTTGTACTGCTCGCTGTTCCAGCATGGCTGCTCCTGTCGTCGCGCGCCCGTCGACCACGGCTGACGGAGACAACCCCGCCTTCCGGAGTCGCGCAACGCATCACGCCCGACGTTCCGCTGCCTTCTGACTTGGCTGAAAGAGTCCTTGAATCCGATGACCGAACGGAGTCAGCTATCCGGGAGGCGCTTTATGAGGCCCGCATGGCAGCGGCGCTGATGGCCATGGCCCAAGAGCCGGAGCCTGAGCAAGCCTGGCCGGACAGTTTCCTGACGGCGACCGAGCGTTACGCTCAGATCCCCGCCATCATGCTTGTCGCAGCAGATCAAGTGAACTATGAGGTCGGCGCCAAGCAGGAGGCGGCGCATAAGTATCGGAGAATTCTCAGCCTTTTTCCGGAGTCCAAGCAGGCCAGGGTCGCCGCTGAGCGCCTGGCCCAGCTCGGCCCGAATGGCAAGGAGGGATAGATATGAGGAGAATCACACGGCGCGCCGGCAGAGTCGTCCTGGCTTTTGCCGCTGTCGTCCTATTGTCGGCGGCGACTTCCAGCGAAACCAGGGCGCCTTCGAGGAGCTCAGACGCGGGACTCCGCGAGCGAGGATCATCACGGAGTTCGACAGCTCAACCCAAGCTGTACACGGCGCGCACGGTCTTCTGCGTGCCGGCAGAATTCCTCAGTGACGACGAGGTGGTGAATAACCTAGTGTGCCAGGTACTCCGTGCATCAACACTTTATACGGATGTCGCGCAAGCAATGGGCCTCATTGAAAGGGATGCGGACTCAGTGGCCGAGTACCAATTAGCCGAGGCCCTTGCCAGGCATACCGAAGTGCCCGCTCTACAGGCCGTGCACACGCGTGGGCGGCCCGACAGGTTGAGTTGGTGGGTCACAGTTGAGTTTTCCGACCCGGATCCGGCGAAGGCCAAGGCTGTTATGCACCATATGACCCCGATCTTTCGCCATATGCTGGACGAGAAGATACGGACCATAGCTCTTGGCTCAGCGAGAGGAGTAGGAGAACGCGAGTCTTTTGGTGACATCAAGAAGCTGTATCATAACGTCCTGGACCGCCTGCGGGAGCGTATGGCTGATGTAGGGGTTCACGGGCAGCACGTGGACAGCCTGGATGATGCCCTGCGCGAGAAAGGGGCGCAGCTTAAGGACGTCCGACATCACAGTCAGAGGCTTCAGATGGACCTGGCGATAGAAAGGGTTCTGGCCGAAAGGCTGCAGGAGCGGTTGGCCGAGGAGGCGATGGCTGCACGCAAGGCCGAGGAAGAGGACCCCATCGCCAGGGAACTGGAGACGCTTGTGGAGATCGCCGAACGTGGGTATGAGGCAGGTGCGCGGCTCGTGGAAGTGGGGGGGATCAGTCGCGAGGAACTGGATCAGAAGAAGAAAGCCGTCACAGAAGCGCGCCTGGCCCTCTTGAGAAGAAGAGAGGAGTTCGCCGCTCGCACTGTTGGCGCGCGATTTGGGAAGATGAAAGAGGAGTTGATTCGCTACGAAAACGGTATCGTAAAGGGGGACGCTCAAATCGAACAAAACCAGAATTTGTCACGCCGGATTGAGCATGAAATTGCCGTTCTGGAAGAGACGCTCCGCGACATCAGGCCGCTAACGACGGAGTTATCCGAACTCGAGGAAAGACTGGAGCGTCAGAAATCGCTGCCACCCCTGCGAGAACCAACAGTCCTGGATGGGCCGTCTCTGGTGGTCCCGTAGAGGCAAGCCATAAGCGTGCCGCAGCAACTGGCTGCCCCTCTCCACGCGTGGACGGAACGCCTCTGGAGGCCGTTGAAGAAGTGTGGCTCCGCCGCCTGTCTGCGTGCTCCGCACAGGCAGGCCCTCGGCGGAGAAACCGCAATCCGCCGCGGCGGACCGCGGCGGGCGCCACACCGAGTACGGGCTCACGGCCGTGCGCCCCTACGATCGGCGGGAATTTCGGATTTCCGCCCACTGTGCTCTTCTTCAACGGACTGCTGGAAAGCTTGTCTCCTTCGAGTTTCGCGAAGGCGGCAGAGGTGGACGGCCACGCCGTGCGCGACACCCTCCCGACGTGAGCCGAACGGGGATCCGCCAGTTGGCGGACGGAAGTCCGTGCGCCGCACGGCGAACGGAAGCGCTTCGTGTCCCCGGAAGTCCCGATGCTCATACCCGCCTCAACAAGTTACGCCAATGAGAATAGAGGGGCGGCGGGAAGAGCGGAAGTCTCTCAGCAATAATGGCCTATCATCTCGTTAGATGCAGATATTGCTGCAGATGTTCTTGACAGGGCGTGCTCGCGTTCTACAATGCATGGCAAGAGACGTGGGCACGTTTTGGGCTGCCGGGGCTTTGTGGCCGAATGCGCACTCGTTGCCGTGTACGCTCGATGAAAGCGGCGCGCCAGGGAAAACCGTGAAGATCGTCCTCGTCAGGCCCAAGTACAACAGCCACATCATTACCCCTCCTCTGGGCCTGGGCTACTTGTCCTCGTACCTGCAGAAGCACGGTATTCAAACGCGAATCATTGACGCCCTGAGGGACAAGATAGGCACCGGCGAGCTCGCACAGAGGGTGATAGCCGAGAAGCCGGATCTCGTAGGGGTAACCTGCCTCACTGCCTTCTACAACGAAGTGATGGCGCTGTCGCGGACCCTCAAACAACACGGCATCCCCTGCGTAATCGGCGGCGTTCATCCGACCTTTCTGACTTACCAGACGCTTGTGGACTCCGGCGCAGATTATGCAGTCTGCGGGGAGGGTGAGCTCGCACTGCTCGAACTCGCGACCCACGTTCATGACAACGGAAGCAGCCGAATTCAAGGCGTTTATTCAAAAGAGGACCTGGAGAACGCTCAAACATCGCTTCGCAAGGCAAAAATCGCGGAAGATCTTGACAGTCTGCCATTTCCCGATTGGGAACAGATGGACCCTAACCTGTATGCCAAGGCGCCTCATGGCGCCGTGGCCAGGAACTTGCCGGTAGGGGTCGTTGTGACGAGTCGTGGCTGTCCGTATCAGTGTACCTTCTGCGCGAGCCCCGGCTTTCACGATCGGCGAATAAGATTCAGATCCCCTGAGAACGTCGTCGAGGACATTGGGTACCTGGTCGACCGCTTCAGGGTCCGGGAGATCCATTTTGAGGACGACAATCTTACGCTGAAACGAGACCATATTGAACGCATATGCAACCTACTGATTAAGAACAAGATAAAGATCAGTTGGGCGTGTCCGAACGGCGTAAGGGCGGATAAGGTCGACAAAGAGCTATTGATGCTGATGAAGGAAAGCGGATGTTACCATCTTGCTTACGGTATCGAGTCCACTAACGCCGAAATCCTCCGAAACATCAAAAAGATGGAGACGATAGATCGAATAGCGGAGTCCATCCGTGTGGCCGAGAAACTGGGAATATCCTCTCAGGGCTTTTTCATTCTAGGCTTGCCTGGCGAGACCGCTGAGACCATTGAGGCCAATATACAATTCGCCTTGAAATCGGGATTGTCGCGGGCGCAGTTTGTGATACTGGACGTCCTCCCCGGCTCAGAATTGTGGAGCGATCTTCGGGGCAGGTTTTCTCCGAATTGGGGAAAGAACAGCTTCAAGGAGCCTGAGTTTATACCAGAGGGCCTCAGCAGAGAACAACTGATGAAAGCGCAGGCCACGGCTTTTCGCCGCTTCTATCTCAGGCCGCGCATTGTCTTCAAGATGGCAAGAGCTATACGACTGAAACAAGTGCCGTACATATTGCAGCGGTTGATGGAGTACAGGCTTCTTCCGTCGGCAAGGAAGTCCGGCCCCCCTTCAAAGGCTGTACCTGGGAAGTCCTGAGACAACGTACCCAGCTCCGATGACTCGTCGCCAGGGCTTCTTTTGGTTACCCAAGGTTTACTCCAGACTTCATGCCGTGGCGAAGCCGCGCCCAAATCCCAATTCCCCCTGCGGGACAAAGCTCGAATTCCGAAACAGATTCAAAATCCGACCGTCCCAAAGATGGGGGTGCGCTATACTCATCTCGACCGGCGGTTGGGTTACGTCTAACCTGCCGTTGTATCCCTTCTGCGCGATCTCCGTGGCCTCTGTGGTGAATCCGTGGTCATTTCTCCTTGGATTCGCGGGATGAGGGGCCGATGAAGGGGAGCAGATCGCGGAGGCGTCTGAACTGGCGCTTGATGGGCTCCATGGCGAGGACACGGATCTCCAGGGAATCGGGCGGCATGCCGCGCACGCGCACGGGCGGCATGACCTCGCGTTCGAGACCGCGGATCACGAATCGAATCGGTTGTGTGATGAACAGGTCGTCCTCGCGTTCGGCGCCTGCGATGAGGACCAGCAGGTCCACCTGGCCGTCGAGCCCTATCTCGCCGCTGGCCGTGACGTCTACGGACGGGCTGCTTATCACCAGGTTCTCCACGTGCACCTTTCCGTCGCGGACGGTGAAGTGGCACTTACCTTCGTCGAAGACCTCGTCTCGGGGAAGGCGCAAGTGGAGGGCGGCGAAGACCTTGCCCAGGACGGGCAATCGGGCCAAGCGGGCGTCGCTGAAGGTCAAGCTGCCTTCGGCGGTCCAGTTCTGGGGCGCGGCGGCGTCGAACCGGAATTTCACGGTGGCGTCCATCCATCCGCGGAGGTCGGTCTTGTCCAGAGCCAAGTCCGTGGCGATCCGGGCGAGGTCGGCCTTCTCGATGTTGAGCCACATCTTGCATTCGGATCCGGCGCGGCCGAGAGCGCCGGCCTGGAGCATTCCATCCCAGAGAATTCCGGATAGACCGTCCACGGAGAAGCCGCCCCGGTCCAGGCGCACGCGGGCGTCCACTGCGCTGACCCGGAGGTCGCTGGCGCGGATCCGCGCCTCGACGTTGTGAACCGCGAACTCCAGGGCGAAGTTGAGCGGCCGGCCGGTCCGGTAGTCGAAGCGGAGGTCCAGATCGGTGAAACCTGACAGGGCAAAGCGAGAAATTCTGCGCTGAACCTTCTCGGGCAAGAATGCGAGAAGGTCGGGCCCGATGGGGAGTTCGTCTCCGCGAGCGTGGATGGAGACGGATCGGTCTCCGGCGGCGAGGTCCATCCAGCCTTCGATCCGAACGCCGTCGAGCGGCGGCTCCCGCAGGAGCCCGTTGAACTGCCAACGGCCGAACGTCTCGGAAGAGCGCTGCATCTCCACGTCCACTCCGTCGAACACGCGCGGCCGCTCATCGCCGAAGATCTTCGGGGCGATCCAGGCGACGCGGCCGGACTCGATGAAGAGACCATCGGAGAAAGGCCGGGCCATGGACCTCCGTTGGGTGGGCGGCCGTCTCTTTCGGCGCCTGATGAGTCTGGCCAGGTTTACGCTTTTCCCGCTGGGGACCACACGGACTGAGGGCCGCACGAAGACGACCCGCCGCGGCTCGACCTCAGCATAGAGCAGGGCAACGGGATTCCAATCCAGCTGGACGTGCTCAACGGTCACGTCGGGCGGACTGGCCTCATCCAGGACGATACGCATGCCGCTGATCTCCAGTCCGCGCAGCAGTTCGATGCGGGCGTCGTCGATGGATAGGTCGCCGCGCAGGAACTTGGGGGCGTCCCGGAGGACCATCCTCTTCACGAACCGGGGAGACGTCAGGTAGCGATAGCCGCACCAGGCGAGAATGAAGACAAGAATGATGGAGAGAAGGATCCAGGTCCAGCGGCTGCGCCATAACCTCTTCATAGGTCACTCGCGCGCTGAGGGTCGCAGGCCGCGGCGAGTTCGGCTCCCTTTTGCAGCGCTCTGCGATTGATCTCCAGCAGACGCGCCTTGGTGCCGGTGAACTGCGATTCCAGCCCGGCCGCGACGGCGGGCGAAGGCAACACGGGCCGAACGGCGACATAGGCGCCGAGCATGACGACATTGGCCACGCGCACATTGCCCAGTTCGTTCGCCGCGTCGGTGGCGGGGATGGGAAGACAGACGGCCTGCGAGCTGCCCTCAAGGGCGCTGTCCGGTTCGGCCATCGACGCGTTGATAAGCAGGAGGCCGCCCGGCTTCAGTCGGGAACGGAACTTGTCGTACGAGGGCTGGTTCATAATGATGAGCGAGTCGGCCTTTTCGACGATGGGCGAATAGATCGGCTCGTTCGACACGACTACGTGGCAATGCGCCGTGCCGCCGCGGACCTCCGGGCCGTAGCAGGGAAAGAAGGTCACTTGCCGGTTTTCGCCCGTAGCCACGCCGGCGAAGAGTTTCCCCAGCATCATCATCCCCTGGCCGCCGAAGCCGGCCATGATCACGCGTTCGGTCATTGTTGCGGATTCTCCAGCTATCAGATATCAGCGGTCAGTTTCCAGCGTTCATCCTTCATCCTTCTTCCTTCATCCTTCGGATTCCCAGTCCTTAATGACGCCCAGCGGGAAGGTCTTCACCATTTCTTTCTCGATGAACTCCATGGCCTCCAGTGGGGGGAGTCGCCAGAAGGTGGGGCATGGGCTGAGTATCTCAACGAGGCTGAAGCCCATCTTGCGTTCCTGCGTATCAAAGGCCCGTTCGATGAGTCGCTTTACTTCGCGCACGCGGCGGGGCGAACTGAGCGAGCCGCGGGCGAGGAAGGCGGTGCGCTCGAGGGAACTCAGCAGCTCGCACACGCGGATAGGGCAGCCTTCATTGAGTGGGTCTCTACCGCGCGGACTCGTGGCGGTTTTCATGTGCACGAGCGTCGTGGGCGCCATCTGGCCGCCGGTCATGCCGTAGATTGCGTTATTGACGAACACGATGGTGAAGTTCTCGCCGCGATTGGCGGCATGGATCATCTCAGCCGTGCCGATAGCGGCCAGGTCGCCGTCGCCCTGATAGGAGAAGACCAGACTGTCAGGCCGGGAGCGCTTGATGCCTGTGGCCACGGCCGGCGTGCGGCCGTGGGCGGCCTCGCACATGTCAATGTCGAGGTAGTCGTAGGCGATAACCGCGCACCCCACGGGTGCGAGGCCGATAGTGCGCGAGCGGATCCCGCGCTCCTCGATAATCTCGGCGAGGAGGCGATGCACGATGCCATGGCCGCAGCCGGGGCAGTAGTGCGTCAAGGTGGGCAGAAGAATCTCAGGGCGATGATAAGTCTTGGGCATCTGCAGCTAGCCTCTGGCCAGGGACTCCGCCCGTTCAATGATCTCCGTGGTGGACGGAACGCCGCCGCCGCTGCGGCCCACGAAGGCAACCGGCACACGGCCCTCGACGGCCAGACGCACGTCTTCCACCATCTGGCCGGCGCTCATCTCCACGGTCAGCAGTTTCTTTCCGCGCTCGGCGCAGGAGCGGATAACCTGCTCCGGGAACGGCCACAGCGTGATGGGCCGGATCAGGCCGAGCCGTAGCGGCGTGTCCTTCGTCAGACGCATGGCCTCCATGCACACCCGGGCCACTGTGCCGTACGCCACGAGAACCACGTCCGCCTCGTCTACGTCGCACTCGTCGTAGCGGACTTCGCGGCTTCTGATCAGGGCGTACTTCTTCTGAAGGTGCTTGCAGTGCTCGGCCAGTCTTCCCGGTGCGAGGAAGAACGACCTGACCAGGCGCCTGGCGCGTCCGTCCGCGCCGCTGAGGACCCAGTCCTTCTCGGGAAGCTGTCGCGCAGGCGGCGGGCGGAAGATCGCAGGCTCCATCATCTGGCCGATCTGGCCGTCGGCCAGGAGCATTACCGGCATGCGGTACAGGTCCGCGAGATCGAAGGCGGCCATGACGAGTTCGGCGAATTCCTCCACGCTGTAAGGGGCCAGGACGATGAGGCGGTAGTCGCCGTGTCCGCCGCCCTTGGTAGCCTGGAAGTAGTCGCCCTGGGACGGCTCGATGTTGCCGAGGCCGGGTCCCCCGCGCATCACGTTGATGATGACCACTGGCAGTTCGGCGCCGGCGCAGTAGCTGATGCCTTCCTGTTTGAGGCTGATGCCCGGACTGGAGGAGGAGGTCATTACGCGCTCGCCCGTGGCCGCAGTGCCGAAGCACATGCTGATGGCGGCAAGTTCGCTCTCGGCCTGAATGAACGTGCCGCCCACCTCGGGCATGCGCCGGGCCATGTGGGCGGTGATCTCGTTCTGCGGCGTAATCGGGTAGCCGTAATAATAGCGGCAGCCGGCGAGTATGGCGGCCTCGGCCGCCGCCCCGTTGCCGGTGATGAGAACGCGCTTCTCTCTCACCTCAAGTTCCGTCTCACAAATTCCCCTGGGGTCGGAAAAGCAGCACGAGACAGAATTATAGCAGTGGCTCAGCCGACCCGCAACTTGGGGCGTCACGCGAACGCGGCGACAAGGCGGATGAATCCAGGCCACGGGCGCTACGGTTGACACGTTGCGTTGGACCCCGTAACGTTCCCATCGAAAAAAGCGACTGTTTCACGAACGGCGATCGCGGCATCCAGCCGGCGGTCACGTCCGAAAACCCGTGCAAGTGCGTGACATCTCATCACGAGCTTATGAGGGACCCCGAGGACGAATTCCCCCGCATGAAACCGTGAATCTCATTCACAGAAGGAGGCCCTTCATGGCCAGGCGAAGACGGAAGAACATCCGTGTCGGAATCGTCGGCCTCGGGCGAGGCCGGGCATACGCCCGCGCCGCGGGACCGCATGTGGGCATGGACGTCGACGCGCTCTGCGAGACTTGGAAGGGCAGATTGAAGGAGTTCGGCAAGGAACTCAAGGTCGCGACGTACACCGACTACGACAGGTTCCTCGAGCACGACATGGACGCCGTCATCCTCGCCAACTTCTTTCATGAACATGCGCCGTTTGCGGTCAAGGCGCTCGACGCCGGCAAGCACGTCATGTCGGAGGTCTCCGCCTGCTTCACGCCGGCACAGGCCGTGGAACTCATCGAGGCGGTCGAGAGAAGCGGCATGATATATATGTTCGCTGAGAATTGCGCGTACATGCGCTTCAGCCAGGAGATGCGCCGGCTCTATCGGTCCGGCCTGATCGGGGAGTTCAAGTACGGCGAGGGCGAATACATCCACCCCTTCAGCCCCGAGGGCGCCAACAGGCTGGCGCCCGGCGTGAGCCATTGGCGCAACTGGCTGCCCGCCACGTACTACTGCACGCATTCCTTTGGGCCCATCATGTTCATCACGGGCGCCTGGCCCACGAAGGTCAACGGGTTCGTCATCGAATACGACCCTGACGACACCCATTATGCCGGGACGACCGCGCATCGAAACGATCCGGCGTCCATGATCGCGATACGTATGGACAACGGCGCGCTGGTCAAGCTCCTGCAGGTCCGTCTCCCCGGGCACGGCTGGTGGGCCCGCATCCACGGCCGCGAAGGCCCTATGGAGAACCTCCGATGGGGCGATATCCAGATGGTCCGCGTCTATCGCCCACCTTTCGATAAGAACGAGGGAGAGCCGGAGGAGCGCGTCTACCTGCCCGATTTCCCCGAGCATCACCAGGAGGCCACACGTACGGGACACGGAGACGGCGATTTCTTCATGAACTACCACTTCGTCGAGGCGATCCGTTCCGGCAGACAGCCTCTTCTGGATGTCTATCGCGGTGTCGCCATGTCCATCGTGGGCATCCTCGCCTACTGTTCCGCGCTGAATAACTCAAACACCGTTGAGGTCCCCGATCTTCGCAAGAAATCGATGCGGGACCTGTACCGCAACGACCATTGGAGCCCTGACCCGTCACGCCGAGCGAAAGGCCGGCCGTGGCCCAGCGTGCGCGGGGACATCAGGCCGAGCAGAAAGGCCCTTGCCCGCGCGCGCAAAGTCTGGAAAGACATGGGCCACTATTGACCTTTACATAAGAAATGGAAAGGATTGCTCACCACGAAGGGCACGAAGAACACCAAGAAAAGATAAGAATACCAATCCTTTCCATCTCCGTCCTTCGTGTCCTTCGGTGTACAGGGACAGTCACCTATTAGTGGCTTGACAGCGGGTTGGGGAGGTGGTAGTCTTCTACCAGGGCAGAGTGCAAGACTGGGCTTCTCCCCCCAGTCTTGATCGAGGAGGACAGGCAGCAACGTAGCAGTGGAATAACAACGCTAAGAGACGTGGGTGTCCCTTGACGTTCCAAGCCGGGGGGGAGTCGTGGTAGGATGGCGGCATGTCGAGGATGGCACGAGTCGTCGGGCCGGGCTGGGCTTTCCACGTCAGCCGGCGCAGGGGCCGGTCAATGGCGGGCCGCGCCAG
>SDBU01006821.1_pt1 | contig 13348 bp, 12 predicted proteins | sample 2277071 | NCBI WGS metagenome assembly SDBU01 (sample SAMN10397929, study PRJNA504765) | marine sediment metagenome | isolation source: marine sediment core GS08_GC12, 126 cmbsf | place: Arctic Ocean: Gakkel Ridge, Loki's castle | collected 2008 | reverse complement strand
GTAATATTGCTTCGCTGGAGGAGAGGGAAAATGTCCTGAAGGAGAAGGTCGAGATCCTAGAGGCCAAACTTGCGGAAAAGAGTGAATTGACAAAGCACCTGGCTGAACTCGAAAGACTGGGCTTTAATATCGAGCGGCTCAGCCTTTTAGGGAATGCCCTTCGGGAGATGGGGGCAAAACACGGCCTTAAAAGTACAGAGGCCACCAGCAAATTCTTCGGTGACCTAAAAGATTATGAGGCAGTGCTAGGGGCTGAGATGCAATTGAAGGGGCTTCAAACGCAAATAGAGACTAAAAAACTAGAAGCTGAAAACTGGCAGGCAAAAGAGGAGGCGCTCAGGAGAGAGTATTATAATTTAAAGGAAGCCATTGAGGCAGTCCATACCTTCTTCAACAAGGGCATCAAGTTAAGGCAGATAATTGCCTGGCAGAAGATTGTGGACCGGTTTCAAACAGTGGAGCAACTTGCCGAAAGGCTAGCCCAATATGGCGACATGACCAAGCTGCTAGATGCGAAGAAAGAAGAAGCTAAAAACTGTGAGTTGAGACTGGCGAAGGCCCAAAGCCAGGTGGAGACTCTGGAGAAGGAGAGGGCTAAAATCGAGGGAGCAATTGACACCCTCAGAGTAGCCGGGGTTAAGGAGCTAAAAGCGATGACTGAGGAAGCTACAAAGCAGATGAAGACATTAGCCAACAGGGAGATAAATGAAATCCGGGAGATAGGACAGGAAGTAAGAACGGAGTTCAGTGATTTCATTAACCGACTTGACGCCTCAGTTGAAAAAGTCTTTGAGATGGGGCAAAAGTTTGAGCGAATAAGGCAGGAGTTGCAGAAGTACGAAGGTGTAAAGGATGCCCTTGAGTCTCATGCGGCCTCATCGGAAGAAGAACAATGAGGTTCTTAAACAATCTTAGCGACCGGTTGGCGGCGATGGAACGAGAGATGCAAACCTTTTCCGGAGATCTTGATTCCATTGTGAGGCGCCTTGGCCAAGGTAAATGGGAAAACCTGCTTCTCCGTGTCAACGAAGATTTTAACAAACTACTCGACAAACTTTATGCTCTGCGGATTAATGGTGCATTTGCCCTACCTTTGATATTTGACCTACAGTCCCTTTCCTTCACTCCAATAACCAGCGAAGACAGGTCCAGATGGCGAGCCGCTCACAAATCGGACATACGAGTTGCAATAGGCAAGGGACGTGTGCAGGTGATGGCTGCCTCCGAGATTGCCGGTAACCGGGAAACCGCAGTTTCTCAGATAGCGCCTGTTGCTCGGCAACAAGGCTACATAGTGCTGGGCTGGGACCAATATCAAAAGCTAATGGATGAAATTGCAGAATTAATCAGTGGTAATGATTAATAGGGTAAATAACGGGTTACTCTTACCGGCCACGACCCCAGGATAAGGCTACAAAGCTACTTACTCAAGAATCTCTGCTTTAGGTCGGTTAGTGTCACCAGGCGTGTCCCATCCGGAGTCCAGATTTAGTCCACTTTGTTGACGTGTCATTTTCACCGCCAATTCCTTAACTTGGACTACACGCTCAAATTGTATGTGGTCCAGGTCCAGTCCACATTGTTGGCAGTCGTTGGCAAAATCCGTGTTGGCAGGCACTTTTTAATTCAAAATAGCCTGCCGAAAGGCTGCTAACAAATACCTACCAACAATGGCAGATGCAATGGAGGTCTCGATGTTCTCCTCAATGTTCACCAGGACTTACGATACACTATTACCCAACCTCCCGTTCACAAGCCTTCCGGAATTGTACCAGTTGGACACTCGGAGCGAACTCCTGACGACATCCGCTAACATTTTGGCTAGCAAGACTTTGAACTTCCTGACTGAATATGTCCCACTCCTGCCGGTCACGAACTGATATTCGGAATCAGCCTTATGGTAGGCCTCTTAGTCAACCACAAATATCGAGGCGGCCATCGCTGGCTTGTCCGAAATCCACCTGCTGACTGGTAGATAGTTTTAGCCCCGTGAAAACGTTCCCGCCGAAAATCACGAAAATATAGGTTCATTCTGTTAATGCACAAACGTTCCTTTTGTTGGATGATATAGCTGAATAGATTGAACCTTAACAACTGAATATCGGTAAAAGCCAGAGCTGAACGCTTGCCCTAGTCGGGCAATAAAATGCCCTAGCCAGTAGTAGCTAGCTAGGGCAAATCTAACAAAGGGGGACACCCACAATGCTAGACTATGGCGAGTATATCACAGGCACTTACTACCCACAAGGTAATGGTAACGGCTACGACCAGCTTAAAGGCGATTGGGGACTATTCTATAAGGTAGCCCGATACTTTATCCACAAGGTAAAGTTTGAGGATAGAGAGGACTTTTTACACGACCTCCTACTGGAGATGGCAAAGGTAAAGGCAAAGTATGAGCTAACAGGGAAGCCCTTGATGGAAGCGGGACTTATGCGGGTAGCCAGCTATGAGCTATCCGAGTATTGGGTAAAGCAAAGGCGACTTACTACTTGGCTAGACTGCGGTAACTGTAGCAAAGAGCAAAGGCGGAAGTGTCGGGAAGAACTCTTATACTCCAAGTGCCCAAAGTATCATCAGCTAGTTAGCCTTAACACGGTAGTCGGAGACGGACACAAAGCGGAGCTGATAGAGTTCCTAGCTGATGACAAGGCGATTGACATAGTAGCTAGGCTTGACGCTAGGCGTTTTCTGCTTGGTTGTCCCAAACGGTTAGTCCAGATTGGCTACAAGGTTTATAGCGGTTATGACTTGACCACCAGTGAGCGTAGTTTCTTAAGATACTACCTCAAAAAAACTCAAAAACCACTCTTTTGAATTGCACGTTTTGAGGCTTTTGAAAGGTGATAGTAGTGGAAGCACCGACTAGGCTAGCGAGTGGCAGCTAGACGGTAGCTTACTACTAGGTGAAGCCGATAGCCTTGCCCACTATCGGATAGCCAAAAGGGGGGAAGGACAATAGAGCAACTGAATATAGAGGGCAAGCGTTCAGGTCAAGGCTTTGTCGCTCACAAGGCTAACCTCACCGAGGCACTATCAAGAGCTTTAGCCGATAGGGTAACACTTTGCGATATGACCGTAGGGCGTAAAGGACTACTGGCGTATGTCAAGAGCGTCAACGGAAATGTTGTCAAGGTAGTGCCTGACAACGGAAGGCTTAAGGTAGTAGCTGGTAACCTCACAAGCTGGATTGGCGATAGCGACTGGATTGGTGAAAAGACGCCGATGACTTTGTGTGAGCTTCGGGTTATGCCTCACCACTCGGTCAAGCCGAATATGGGAAGCCTAGAGCTAGCGGAAGCTATCAGCAAGGTTTATCCATTCGCCGCTACAGATGATAACCGCCCCGTGTTGCGGTGTATCTACTTTGTGGCAGGTGAGGGTAAGCTGGAGCTGGTGACTGCCGATGGTTTCAGATTAGCTCATATCGCTCTTGACTATGAGGGGGAAGGACAAGCCCTTATTGAGCACGATGACTTAAGGGGTATGTCCAGAGCATTAGCCAGAGCCAAGCGGGTTAGCCTCGGTTTTGAAAAAGAGGGTATGGGTAACCTTGACAAGCTCATTATCAGCACAGAGCTAACCGAGTATCGCTTTCAGAGCCTCAATGGCAACTTTCCAGACTGGCAAAAGCTTATACCTACCGAGTTTAAGAGCACAGCCTCTTTTGATACTGTTGAGGTATTGAGGGCGATTAGCTCACTAAAAGCTCTAGCCGATAGCAAGTCCTATCCCATAGACTTGACCATAGGTGAAGGCACTATCCGATTGACCAGTCCCGATAACAAGGGTGAGGTTATCATCAGTGCCGACACTGAAGGTGAGCCTACCGAGATAAGAATTGACGGCGGTTACCTAGCCTCGGTAGTTAAGGCTTGTGGCGGTATGGTAGAGCTAAAGGTTACCAATGGCTATTCTCCAATGCTCTTTAGCCAGAACGGTTATCAAGTGGTATGTATGCCAATGCTAACCGATAAGGCTAATCAGCAAGCGAAAGCTGAACGAGAGGCAAGACAAGCCGAGGCAAAAGAGCCAGAAGCTACCGAGCCAGAAGCCGAGGTTGAAGCCGAGCCAAAAAAGGCAAAGCGTAGCCGAGCCAAAGAGCCTTTAACCGTATAGAACGCTTGTAACTCACAAGACAATTAAGGCAAAGGTAGCCTGAATTGACAGGGATACCTTTGCCTTTTTTGTGCCCATTTCAGGGGGTAGCGGTTCCGCTACCCCCTATTTTTTATTCTCCAGCACCACCCCCTTGCCTTGGCATCCCCGGAGAGGGAAGATAACAAAGGGAAAACTATTCACCGCCCCAACAAACCGCCCAGAATTTGATTCTAGAGCGTCTCCCGCTATAAGCTAAAGGCTCTCCCAATGGACTGACCCCTTGGGGAGAGCCTCTTTTTGTGCCCAATCACACATTCCAAGCTTTTGTGTTGCCAAATCCCCTTAACGACGGCCAGAACAGCGCGAAACCAAGGCGTAGTTCACATCTCCGGATAGTTTAAACGATTTCAATTCTGATCTCTCTAATCTAATCATTACTGGTCTCCTCCAACGCTATATAGTGCCCACGTCGTCTCGTTCATTTCGCCCCGCCGTCACAGGTAAATGGGCATGCTAAGGATAGATGCGTCGGTAGTCACCGAGCCAGCGTCGAATGTACCAACTACGCACCCAGGAAGTCCAGGGAGACTCCCTCTCCTTCAAATAGGCAGCGCTCTGGCGTACCTTCTCACTTTCAAGGTCATAGAGGGCGCAATATTTTGGCCCAGATGGCCTGGTGCCAGCTCTGGGTGGTAATTCAATTTGCGCGGCCACAAAGCGGCGAGCGGTGACAAACCCAGGAACCCGGAGCATAGCAAGTATGTGCTCAGTATTATACCAAGCATTGAACTCCTCTTCTCTAGCTGGCGGTACGTCGAGCCCGACCACAAACAGGAACTCAGTGTTGGGTATCTGGTATTCTCCCTGCTCTGGGTAGATCTGCTCATACAGGCCACGCGAATAGTTTGGGAGCGTGGGCGTGATGGCTTCAAAACTTCCCGAGGGTAGAGCGGCCTCCTTGTCTCGCAGCTTGAGATAGGCCTCACTTTTCAGAACATGAACATCAGCGAGGTCATAAATAGTCATATATTTGGGGTCACCGTCAACCGCTACAAAGCGGCGAGCCGAGAGGAAGCCCGGAATATTGAGGCGGCTCGGAATGTGCTTACTATTGTACCAGTTATTCCAGTCATTCTCTATTTCTGGTAATATGTCCATCCTCAGCATCATCAAAGCTCTTCTCTTAACCACTGCATCCTCCTTATCAGTTGCAAACACCTAATTTTGATTTTAGCTTCGTTTTTGGGTGTTTAGGGAAATCCTTTACCTCCGATCTGCCTAGCAATTCTTAGCTTGACTTTCGTTGCAGAATCACCCACACCTCAAAAACTGATTTTAACCGACATTTCCCATTTCAATTCACAATGAGGTATCCTGACCCTCATTGCCTTTATCAGCAACAATATATCTATGGCATCTGGTTGTCAATAGCCGTCTCTGAGCCATGCAGCATTCAGAATCTTCATCTATTAGCCCTGGCCAAGCTCTCCACCCAAAAGGAGGCGATACTTCCCCTATCTTTTTCACCTAACTGCCTGCTTACCCTCAGGTGTACTCAGTCGGGTGATAGGCATAACCGGCTTATCCGCTCCAGAATGGCAGCAAATAGGTCTATGGACACTGCCACCTCAGCCAGTTGGAAGATAATCTGCCGAGCATGACAAACAATCCGTCCCCCCATCTTGATGAAGCATTGAGTCTGTTGGAAAAGGAAAGCCAGTATGAGACAAGCGTGAAGTGGATGGCAATAAGTTGGCTTGACCATGAGTTTTACGTGCTTGATTACGAATCCGTAGATAAGGGTGTTCCTGCGACCGTCCCCGAGTTGGCAGAATTTTATTCACAAGTAGAGATTTACATTGGTGAACCTGCTTATTACCCTAAGTACCTATTAAGCGTAGCCATTAACCCTGATACGGGAAAAGTAGCGCATGTTGAACAGTACGGCCTCAAAAAATTACCTACTGCACCCGGATATACCAAATAAGTTTAGAATCTCAGGAAAACCGGTTACCATAAAGTTTTGCCCTTCCCTACCTTTAGCGGATTTTATGTTCATGATATTGAGTCCTTTTTACTCTGTAGCATAGATTATAACATAACGCAACTTCGACCTATCCTCAACCCTCACTGACCTGGTATAACACTCCACCATCTCCAAGCTCTCCCACCTGCCCAAGTCTTTTATGGTCATGGTATCAGCATTTCAGAGGTGGATTTCAGTGACAATTCCAGTGTGACTTAGCCACTGGTACTAATTGCCTAGTCGGGATAGACCTTTTGAGGCATTGTCTCACAAAGGAGAGCACTGTACACTAGAGGGTATAAAAATGTTAGGTACGCTCTATGGTCCCGACGGCGAACAATACGTGTCAAGCATCGAATACAAAGTCTACGGTGATTCACAAACGTATCTGCGGGGAGAATTGAGACCGAGAGAGTACAGCCGAATTGATAACGGAGGTGTGTACGTCATTGAGTTAGAGGATAAACGCAGGTGCCAATGCTATCTGAGGAAGAGAGCCAACGTAGCGGGAGGTGTTCGTCCAGGCTCTTCGGTGTATAGCTTCAAGGGTATTGTTAGCAGTTAGGTTTACTGCAAAAGAACAAGGTAAAATATAGGACTAACTGGTCAAGCGGCTATCAGGATAACGATGCGCCCATACAACGTTTAACAATCCTCAATATTGGTGAAGGAGAATACAGAATGATAAATGTCACTGAGAGAGCCAGAGAGGAATTAGGAAAACTCCTTACTACCTATACGGACATGCCACAGGGACGCCTAAGGCTCATGGACAGGGGACACGGAGAGTTAGGTTTAGGTATAGACATAGAGATGCCAGGTGATGAACTCATTGAATATAACGGTTCGACGGTCCTAGTCATAGAACGTCCACTTGTCAAGAGTCTTAAGGGAGTAACCCTTGATGCTGAAGATAGCATCGAAGGGTTTGAGTTAGTAATAGGCTATCATTAATGGAATAGCCTCAATGCTACAGACTTTGATGAAGCATCAAGCTATACTCAAAGCTGTATTGACTTATGAAAGCGGCGCCTTGTAAAACTTAAGGCTATCCTCAAACCTCACTGACCTAATGTAGTGTTCCGCCATAGCAGCAGAAGCATTTTTCAGCCAGGATGATTTGTCAGAGTGAAGATAGGGAATAAGTAGCTGCTGCATAGTTGGGGCAAGGTCAGTTTAGTGAAATCCACTGACCAGATTCTAACGCATCCAGATTGCACATTACGCTAGAAAGTGCAATGAGGTAACAAAGTACTACGTTTTGGCGTCCGAAGAAGCTTTTCTTTTCTTAACAACGTCTTTAATAACCGCCGCATACTTATCTGGGTCTCTGAGAATCTCACTTTCTAGGAAACGTAACACTATCCAGCCGGCCCTCTGTAGTTCTTTATTAATGCGTTCATCTCTCGCCATATTCTTGGCGATCTTGTCTCGCCAAAAGTCCGCATTATGTAACCCCTCGAACTGCTCTTCCCACGATTTGAATCCCCTTTGTTCCCATCCCTTACCATGCCAAAAATCGCCGTCACAAAAAACAGCAACTTTGGGTTTAGAAAAAACAAAGTCAGGTTTTCCTGTGACGTGTTGAGGATGTTTACGGTATCGCAAGCCAAGATTCCACATTGATCTAGCAAGCGCCCTCTCCGCTTTCGAGCCCTTCCCCTTGACAGCGGACATTATGCGTGACGTTATTGTTTGATCACGATGTGCCCTTAGTTTTGCCATTCATTCTTCTCGCTAAAGAATCAGGTTTTCTCATTATCTAGAAATACTGTTAAGCCAGTTACCGATGCTAATGGCCCAATGATAAGACAACACGGGTGCTATCGCATTGCCTATTTGCTTGTAGGCTTGTGTCGCGGAAACAGGGAATACGAATGTATCGGGGAAACCCTGGATTCTCGCACATTCGCGCACTGTTAGACGGCGCAATGACCCATTATATAGGGTATTATAATGAACCTGAGCGTGACCATGGTGCTCCGCCCGAATTGTGGTGGCTGGTAAGCTAGGACAAAGCCTGTGATCTCGTCGGCTCCCTGGCTCAAGACATATGGCTGCCTTCGTCAGTTTTTCTTGGTCAGGAACGCCATGATCGTTAACTATGCTTGGATCCCAGAGGCTTTCCAACGCATCTAGTACCGTTACCCATCTTGGCTTGTTTTCCGGGGCCGAGTCTGGTGAGTAATATACAATTTGAGGTGGCATTAAAGTATCAGGTAAATCGGAACGGATTCCCATAATAAAAACCCTTTTTCGAATTTGAGGTACGCCATAGTCTGCGGCGTTAATGTGATAACACCTGACTCTATAAGTTGGGGGGTTGCGACCACCAAGCCCTTGAACAATGGTCTTCAAAATATTGGGTGGATGCTCGATACCCGGAACGTTTTCCGCCAAAAACATCTTCGGCCGGAAATAGCGTATGGCTCTTCTCATGTGCTTGTAGAGTGTTCCACGTGGTGCCTTTAATCCTCTTCGAGGTCCCATCAATGAAAACTCTTGACATGGGAAACCGCCTAGTAAAAGGTCTATGTCATCAAATAGGAGCCCCAACATATCGAAGCGAATTTTGGTTATATCTCCACATTGCACGTGATCGCCAAGGTTGGCCCTATATACCGCACAAGCATATTTGTCTATGTCATTGGCCCAAACTATCTCAAAAGGCAACGGTGAGTATTCATGATCCAGAAATTCGAAACCTCCCAGGAAACCCAAGTCTGCCCCACCACAGCCCGCAAACAATGAAACCACCTTATATTTTCGTTCTTTGCTATTATTCATGTCTCTCAATAATCTAGACTGCTGGGAAAAGTAAGCTCACTCGTCTCACTGGCGTCCTCTAGTTCGGCAACGTCCTTAAGCCATTCACGGAAGAAACTGGCCTGTCTGTCATTGCTAAAATGAACAATGCTATCACGTAGACGTACCTCTACGGGTCTGTATGATCGCCAAAAATCATGTTCAGCTTCCATTCTGACTAATGCGGCGATTCTACGAATATCGCTAACGAAATCCAACACACGAACAACTTTGCCCTGTTTCCATCTTAAACCTCTGCCCAGTTGTTGCACGAATATCCGTCGGCTATGGGTAACACGTAAGAATACCAGTAGGTTCACATCTGGAACATCAATTCCTTCATTAAACACGTCGACACCACATAAGACGTCAATATCACCATCTCGGAACCGCATTAACTTGATCTCACGATCTATGCGTCGTTCTCCAGGCGCAAGCCTACTTGATATGACTTCTGCTTTGGCATATCCAGCCTGATTAATGAGGCGGGCCATCCGGTTTGCGCTTTCTATCGTCCTACAAAAGACGAGAGTGCGAGGATTGTCCATATCTCCCCAGTGCTCCCAAATCTTCCCAACGATTGCTTCTTCAAGCTGAGGCACAAAAAAGCAGGCGTTCAACTGCCTAACCATTAATGAAGTTCCCGTAAGTTTTGGGAAATCTTCCCAAGGGATGTTATCAATCAATAACCGATAGTCGACCTCGGATAGCCACCCCTGGTTCATTGCCTCAATAATTGATTTTGAAAAAACGGCATCGCCAAAAATGTTTCGCAGACTTTTTTCATCGGCTCTCCAAGGTGTAGCGGTTAGGCCCACTAGGTAGTTTGGGTCGAGAGTATTTAAGACAGCGATGTATGATCGGGCGGCGGCATGGTGGCATTCATCCACTATGATCGTGTCATAAGGTGGTTCAGCCGGAATGTTGGAAACAACGTTTGCCATCGTCTGGAAAGTGGCGAACGTAACACCATCATTCCGATGAGGCCGTTCACGGCTGTTTAACTGATGAGTCGAAACCGTTTTTGGTAGGTGCTGCCAAAATGATTTTTCACTCTGCTTTAATATGTCTTCACTGTGGGCCAATACTAGGATTCTTAGGTCCGGCTCATTTGAAAGAACTCTTGCGACATATTCCGCGGCTACTACTGTCTTACCAAGGCCAGTCGCCATTGCAATGAGCGCTGCACCCTGTCCATGTTGCCGAACTAACATCAATTCAGTAACGGCCTCTTCTTGGAATGAAAACAACGTCCTAGTTTCAGGTGGAAACGCTGGATAAGTTCTTAATACTGTAACAAGCTGTGCGCCATTCACTAGTTGAAGTTCGTCCGCATATTTGCTTGCGGCCTTTATCGCTGAATCGCCCCATTTCTGCCTAGAAACGGCCAACCCTTTTCGGACTCCGTATATGGCTGCGGCCCGTTCCACGTCTCGAATTGCGTCGATTGAACCCACCGCTTTACGAGCTTTCACTTGAACAACCCATCTTTCACCACGGAAAAGGCCGACTATATCGGCGCCACCATCCCATGATCGCCCCACGTGCCGTAAGTCTTCCCAACCCGAAAGCGCAAGACAGCGCATTACTTGACGCTCAAACCATTCCGGCTGGCCTCGCTCTAAGTCGGAGATTCTTAGAAATCCCAATGGTTCTACAATCTCTTGACTCATGTCGCAACCAAGTATTCTCTTATTAGATCGATACTCCTAAAAGCACGCATGCGGACTAAACGTTCGATCTGGGGAGCAACAAACCGAGCGGGTTTAGTTGCGTTCGCCGCATCCTCGAGCAGATTCGCAACCCGTGATACGTTCTCCAATCCTATAGTAGTACGTTCGTCCTCACTAAGCTCTTCGGGTAAATCTCGATATGATATAGCGAATAATCTATCATCTAAAAACCTTTCAGGCATTTGCCGTAATAGACGACTAAGAAGCTCAGGCATCCATTTGAGGAATTCCCCGGTATTTAGGATCTCCTCAAGCCGCTCTTGTCCACGTCCTTGTTCGGCGACCATACGGCTAAGCTGGCGAATGTCCTCTTTTTCCAACAGTTCTCTTAGTTGCCTTGGATTGTCGTCCGAATATGACTCGAATGTGCGAACAAATCTCGGCCAAATCTCATCAAATAGACGTACCGCATTGCGTATTAGATTATCTCTGGTGAGCTCAGGAAGCTGTGTTTTTCTGAGGTGATCGAGAACAAATGAAACCGGCAGACGGTCATAAAATCGATCTCTGAGTATAATCGCCACCTCCGCAATGATCAATTCTTGGACATCAGCCTCTTCATGTGCGACTCGCGGGTGTGTTTCGTCGTAGAAGCAATCTACGGAGCCATGCAGTTCAGGCAGTACGATGACTGGGACAGCGTGGTTAATGGTACCTTGTTGGCGAAACAGGTTTTCGCAAACCCGATACGTAGTAACATCTAGAACTCGATGCGGCTCAAACCCGTAGGGACCGCTCAGCTTTTGATCCACTTCAGCTCTCTCACGCAGTCGATCACGCTCTGTCTTAGGTACGACCTCTGTAGTTACGGGCGGTGAGATTACGGAAGGTAGTTCTTCACCTTCGGCGGATTCTGCTTGCTTGCTTCTCTGTCGAGCCAACTCCCTGTCAGCGTCAACCATCCACTCATACCATTTCTTATCAGACTGATAATCCGGCTCACTCTCTAAAAACTTTTGATAGTACTCTCTTGCGACTTCCTGATTGATAATGAGATCTTTGGACCACGGGTCTCTTCGGCCTCGCACACTCTCGCCGTAGCGGCCTCCCTCTTCGGTTCGAGTTCGATTGTATCCTCTATAGATTGGCTGTAACAATGAATCGTTTCGGGGTAAGTTCAGTCTTTCAGCCACTTGGTGCCTAAGTGGGCTTTGCCCGCGAAGATTGTTAATCACCTCTATCCACAGCCAAGATTCCTCTTCGAAACTATCTTTTTGGTAGTGCACTGGCACATGATCAATCTCTATTTCGCCAACGATTCTGCCGTGACGCGCTCTTACCTCATCAACGGGATACTCTAAATCCGTTCTACCTGTCTCTGGATCACTCCAGTAAAACATGCGCTTATCCCACTGAAGTATAGCTCTGCCGTTGCGCAGGAAATCGAATCCGTATTCTTCTTCATCCAGGTGCCGCTGAATGCCTATCCAACCTTTCATACGACGGGCGCGTTCTACTACGGCACTTTGACGGCAGTAATAGCATTGACCAGTGTTAGAGATCCCTTCCGGTTGCCAGGAGAGACAAGATGTGCAGTAATAACCCACACCAAGAACATCGTCAAAATGATGATAAGCTGGAATTCGCATAGGTTGTCCTAGTCTCGTTTCAGCACCAACCTCGACGTAACGATTTTCCCCCCATACACACCATCTATAAGGTCTGATCGGCTCTCCATTAACCGTGATTCTTAGTAGTTTACCACTAAGTCTTGGCTCCGCTTCTCGCAAGTACTTAGTGTACGTACGGCCTATCCATGACCTTAAACCGGTAACCGATTTTCTCGTCGCACCGCTAATGCCGCTAGCGATTTGTATTGCTTGCTCAGGTTTGAGCTTGCGTATAGTTACCCTGGTACCAGAATCATCCACGGATTTATTTTCGAACCTCGGACGAATAATATAACTTTCTCGGCTTCGGAGAGCGGCAAGATCAATGTCTAAGATACTCCATGCGTTTTCGTCTCTAACGCCACTGCGAAGTTCCGTTACACCGCCAAGCCGAGCCGTCGCAATATTGAATCCCATACCAAATAAGCCTAAGTTTTCCAGGGAAGCGGTGCCTGAGTATCCTGCTTTGGCAGCCAACCTAAGTTGAGCCAGAGTCATTCCCGGCCCGTTGTCTTCAACCATGATGTCTGCGTAATCAGAGCCTATCTGGTTTTTATGCGGCACCCTTATAATGATTTCTGGACGGAGTCCTGCGTTGTCTTGTAGAAACCGAGGTTGGTTAAGGAAACCATCGATGGCGTTGTCTATTAATTCCCCAATACATTTGTGAGGTTCGAAGGCAATTTCCCCCAGCATTGCCAAGATACGCGGATGTGGAGTTATGTCGACTTCTTCCGGCTTTGTGTTGTAGGTAGTCATATGCCACCTCCCCCAACGTTAAAATTATAGCTTTGTTTCTAGCTTCCCAAAAGTGTCATCGTCATACGGTAATAGCAAGTCCGCAATTTGCTTCATACTAAATGGCTGGACAACCTTATGTGGTATCTTAAGTGGTTGAATTGAGGCTAACGGATCAGGCATTTCTGTTTCTCCGCTTCCCACGTCTTGGATCGTCATACGTTGCGGCGAACTCCTGCAGTTGCTCTCTGTGTATGAGCCACGTATTGTGAACCTTTTCTGCCGGGATTCGACCTTCACGGCAGAGGCGTTTCACTGTCTCCCAGTGAACACCC
>SDBU01006820.1_pt1 | contig 13348 bp, 10 predicted proteins | sample 2277071 | NCBI WGS metagenome assembly SDBU01 (sample SAMN10397929, study PRJNA504765) | marine sediment metagenome | isolation source: marine sediment core GS08_GC12, 126 cmbsf | place: Arctic Ocean: Gakkel Ridge, Loki's castle | collected 2008 | reverse complement strand
TTCAGGATAAATTAGACGCCAATGACAGATAAATCTTTCAAATTTCTCTCGTAAAATTTTGCTTTCTTCTGTTATCCAATTAGAGTAAACAGCTAATGGGGGATATTTTTCCAGCGTTTGGCAAAATTCACCCGCAGTGAGGGAAGAGAGTGAATGCTTGTTGTGCCAAATCTGGTTTGCTGCGATCAGATTGTTCTGAAGACCACTATTAAATCGTAATCGTTTAATGACTTTCCGTATATCAGATGGCGGTATCATCATCAATAAAATAGTGTATGCACCTTGAATTATTCGCTTATGCGGATCTAGGCAGAGATATTCAATCCACTCTTTAGCTGGACGATCTTCAAATAATTTCTCTAATCCTTTTTGAGTGAATTCATTCCAGAAAATGGATGGATGGATGTGTTTAAATAATCTAAGTTTGCTGATTCTCGACAGCATCGCAATTGCTTTATCCTCAACCAGGATTTGATCCAATTCATGCCGAATGCGATCTCCAGATACTTCTTCCAAGAGGGGGGTTGCCTCCCGCAATAATTCGAGGGTGCGTTTTTCAATATCAAATCCGAAGCGCTGCTCGAAACGTATCGCTCGAAGCATACGCGTTGGATCATCAACAAAAGACAGTGAGTGAAGGACTCTGACCTTTTTTTGTTTTATATCATTAATACCACCCCAATGATCATAGACGTCGCCAAAGTGACTGTTATCTAATCGCACTGCCATGGTATTAATAGTAAAATCTCGGCGGTGAAGGTCGAGCTTGATGCTTCCCTTTTTAACAGTAGGTAGCGCAGTTGGTTTTTCGTAGAATTCTGTTCTGGCACTAATAAGGTCGATCGTGGGTGGTAGATCAGAAATCTGATTAGTGGGAAGCGGAATCTTTACTGAAGTGGTTTTGCTTTCCGTATCTAATGGCCACCATTTTGCAGTACCGAATTTCTTATGGCTAGTTACTTTTCCACCATATCTTTTTGCCAATAGGGATGCAAATTGAAGGGCATCTCCCTCAACTACAAAATCCAAATCTGAAGAGGGGGAGTTTAGAATTAGATCACGCACAAAGCCGCCGACAAGATAAATTGGTGTGTTTAAGTCACTTGCAGTAATGCTGATTAACTTTAATAAGGAGAATTGGCCAGGTGGAATTTGTTTTTCCATTTCTAGTGAGAGATTTATCTTCCGGGTTGTGCTTGCCTGTTTTCCTGCCAGTGTGTTCAGCAGATCGGTGCGAGTTGCGATGCCAATAATTTCCTGCGAATTAGGATCAACTACTGGAATCTGTCCCCACCCAGTTCTTATCATAATTTGCTGCAGATGATCCAGTGAATCTCCGGGATAAACATGAATATCTCCCGCTTCCATCAGGCTGGCGGCAGTCTTCTTGAGATTATGGGCGTGCGCTTTATCAACTGCCCGTCGGTTGAGCAGCCCCATTATCTTTTTTCCCTGGATCACAGGATACCCCTCATATCCGAAACGCTGCATGAGAGTAAGGGCTTCATTAATCGTTGTCTCTGGTTTGATCGTTAGCGGTTTTTTTGACATTATCTGTTCAACGGTAATTGCTGGTTGGACATATCCGGGCAGTTCATCCAAAAACACACGCACTAAACCCTCAAGTTGTGAGGGATTCTTTTTATTATGTTTGATTAAGGCTGCAGATGCACGCTGATGGCCACCGCCATTGAAACCCTTTGCGATTTGAGATGTATTAATCTGATCGGATACAGACCGCGCGACCAACCGGATTCCTTCGCTAATTGATACGAAGATGAAAAGTGCGTCCGGATCTATTAAGTCACATATCTTATGTGCAATGCTGGATACTTCATCACCTAAATTGGGCGCATCAGCAAAAGAAACGAAAATATTTTGGTGTGCAATAGTAATTGTCTGTGAATTTTCCATCAAAACTTCAAATAAACTCTGCTGTTCAGGAGTAAGTGGGGGGTTGAGGAATTCAGCAGCAATCTTCAGACTAGCACCGTGAGACAGTAAATATGCGACAGCAGATGCGTCTCTTGCGACAGTATTCGCATAGGTAAGAGACCCTGTATCTTCATAAATACCCAACAAAAGTAATGTTGCTTCAATTATGCTAAGAGAGTGATTGTTCTTTTCAATAAGCTGTTCAATAAAAAATGTCGTACAAGCACCGCTTTCGACTTGATTGAATTCCCAATCAGATGGAAGAGATTTTTTCTTTTTATGGTGGTCGATCACAAAGATTCGTGTTTTTTTCTTAAGTCCTTTAATTGTGATCAATGACTGCGTATCCACCAAAGTTAATGAAGTGATGGATTCTTTAGGTAGGTTTTCTGCATGGACAAATGGTAGATCTGCTGCATATAAGCGGAGAAATTCATGCACATTACGGTTGAGGGTTTTAGGCAGGATTGGTAATACGCTATTTTGCAGTAAGAAAGCGCCTAATTGTGACGCAATCGCATCAAAATCTGCCTGCTCATGAGTTAATATAACCTGCATAGTACTATTCTACCTGAATTAGCTTGTTGATTGATTTTTAATTGGTTGGATATAATTATAGTAAAAACATATGGCAGGAATACTTTTAGAAAATGAAAATTCGCTATTTTAGGCATTTATGCATATGGTATATTTGGACAGCTGAATTTATTAAGTGCTTCCATTTTGATCATTGGATGCGGCGGATTGGGTTCTTCCTCAGCAATGTACCTGGCTGCTCTGCTGGACGGGCTGAAGATGACTATTAAAGAGTTTAAAGCAAAAAAGAATCCAGACTTGTCTCATATGTTCGCAATAAGGAAATATCAATGCAGTTAAAATCGTACAAGGGAAAGAAAATGCTGGTTGTGGTAGCACACCCAGACGACGAAACCTTTGGGATGGGTGGAACGCTGGCTTTATATGCACATTTAGGAGTAGAAATTCATTTGATCTGTACGACACGGGGAGAGGTGGGAGAGGTGAAAGCGGAAAAATTGGAAGGATTTTCATCCATAGGTGAACTGCGTGAACATGAGCTGCGCTGTGCGGCAAAAGTGCTGGGGCTTCAGAAAGTCCATTTCCTTGACTATCGTGATTCGGGCATGCCGGGAAGTGATGAAAATAAACATCCGAATGCATTCATCAATGCACCTGTCAATGATGTCGTAGAAAAAATCGTGGTGATAATGCGTGAGATCAAACCAGATGTTGTGCTAACCTTTGACCCTATCGGAGGGTATTTGCACCCAGATCACATCGCTGCGCACAAAGCAACAGTTGCTGCATTTGACTTAGCAGGTGATAAATCATTCATGACAAACCAATTGAAGCCGTATAAACCAAAGAAACTGTATTTTCACATCATTCCGCGAGCGTTCTTGAAATTGGTTGTGCACTTGATGCCACTGTTTGGTGTAGATCCCAGCCAATTCGGAAAGAATAAAGATATTAACCTGACCGCGATTCTGGCGGAGGATTTCCCAACGCATGCTAGGATCAACTACCGTAGGTATGCGGTTGTCCGCGATGCGGCATCCGCCTGCCATGCCAGCCAGGGTGGCGATAAGCAGAGTGGATATATCGTAACCTGGATCATACGTTTGTTCAGTCCAGTGGAGACATACATGCGCGCGTATCCGCAAATGGAGGATGGGAAGATCGAAAAAGACCTTTTTTCAGGAGTTTAATTGCGCAATAAAACGTTATCTATTATGGGAATATTCGGAATATGGCTTATATCTAAACTTCAACCGTGATAGCTTTATCGATCTGGATCTTGAAGTATAAATGTATATTGGTAATCAGTAGTTCATGCAGATCAGACAACACATTGTAGGTATTGAGCAACAGTCCAGCGATGTGTTTGGTGGCGAAGGTTCGAAGTTTCACGACCTAGTTAATTCCCAGAGAAATTTGTTTTCCGCTTTTTATTATTCCGGTAATTTGTTATTAATCAGTCTTGCTCCTGGGCAGGTTGTTCGGGAAGTTGTTCTGATGGCGTTTCTTTTAGTACCTCTGGTGGTTTTTCGTCAGGTGGTTGGTGGAGGGTTTCGAGACTGGTTAAAAAAATGACCTTACGGAGGTCAAGCCAGGTTTCTTTAAATTTCCAGTCTTTCCAATCTTTCAGAAAGTCCTTATATTTTCGACTGCGTTCTCTTTTACGGTTATTAATGAGATATTTAATTCCGGGTTTGATGCGGTTATAAGGGCCTGAATATCCATAAAAATCCTTGATGCGTTCCATTTCTTTATTCATGAACTCGGGCAGAAATTCAATCCACATGTCACTGTCATGAATGTTGCCCAAATATTCCTGCGCCTGGCGGGCAATGTCTAGAGTAAAATCCGTTTCCTGTTTGTATAGATCGGAAAACACTTCTAAGGCGTAGCGAAGCTGTTTGGCACTGATACGCATCTGGTGTAATTCTTCTACTCGGTTGGGATCAAATATAAAAACCTCATAAAAGAGAAACTCATCCAGTCGGGTCTGTATTTGCCTGTATCCCAATCGATACAGTTCTGAGGAAAAAAACATTTCACCACCGTTGTTTTCAAGCGCTGCTTCTGCCCACGCGTTCATTTCAACAATAGAGGTACTATCGAGAATCACCCTGGTTATCTTTTTTATATTTACTTGCTTCTGCTGGCGTTTTTGCTTCAACCTCAGGCGGATGCGGCGGAGACCAGAACGGATCTTGTTATCTTCGGTGGATTCATAAACCTCATTGATGAGATCAATTTGCACATCCAGGTCGCGAATGCTGCCGAAGGATTTGGTGATCGTGCGAATTTCTTTTTCCCAGGATTTTACTTTCTTGTTTGGTAAATATTCTGTGAATGCATCTAACACTGTTCGTATTCGCCGTGAGGAAACACGCAAGTCATGAATATCTTCAATGTTACTGCGTTTTAAAATATTTTTTGCGGTTTTTTTTAGAGTTTGAATGTTGGGTAGCAGTGATTTTGCGCAGTAATAGTAAATACTAATGACCTCTTTCTTGTCCGGCATACTTTCCTGCTCCTTCTCCGCGTAAATATTTATTTTCCATATTCATCAAGAATCGGTCGGATATGGGCCATGATCTCGTCATTGGTTGTCTTAATTGAGTAGTTAGCGTTGATGATATGGAAATTGAATTCTTTAGTCATTATGGCAAACTGCTCAATCATGCGAGTTTGATATTCCCTGAAACTGTCAAAAAGATTATCCAGCTTGAGAATATCCATTCCTGCTTCCCAGTAATTAAAACCTCGCCCATGTACGATGCGAGTGACCAGCGTGTCAATATCCGCTTTCAGATATAAGATCATGTCTGGCACAAGGGCGAAACCGTAGATATTCCTTGACCAAGAAGGATCAATTCCACGCAACACATCGCGGGCAATAATCGAATAAAAATAGCGATCAGAAAGGACAATAAAACCAGCTTTTAATGCTGGAATGATCTGATTCTCAAGCCGGTCGGCAAAATCTGTTGCATAAAAGAGACTGTTTGTAAGTGGGGAAAGTGTATTACCGCCTTTAGCTTCTTCAATGCCCGGCTGGGTGAGGGGGGATCGGCGAAGACCTGTATCTGAGACTGCATACCCACTTTTCTCCATCCACTTCTTTAGTAAATCAACTTGCGTGGACCGACCGACTCCGTCCGTTCCCTCAACAACGATCAATTTGCCCGGTAGATTTTTAGTTTTCTTGTAAGGAAAACCAGATCCATAAAATTTAGTGGGTGCCATTTTTCACCGCCATTCGTGAGGTGCTGCTTTTATTCGTCTGGCGCCGCGCATAATTTCGTGCAGATATAACTGGGTTTGGCAACCCCCGCCATCCCTTTAGTACTTGATTGACTAATTTTCTTACATCCTTTTGCTGTTTGTGCACCGGGCGGGTAGCATCCAATACTTTAAAACCGTATTCACCGACCATTTTTTCGTATTCTTTCAATATTTTTCCCTGGAATAGACGAAAGCTTGTAATGCGTTTATCAGAAAGATTCAGGTCCATTCCTGCTTCGTAATATTTAAGCTTGGAACGCGCAGATGTGATGCGTTCAACAGCATTATCCAAAGGGATCTTAAAATAAAGGACCAGATCTGGTTGAAAAGCGAAGGAATATAGATTGCGGACCCATTTACGGTCTACACCGCGCACAACATCGCGGGCAAACCCAGTAAATGCGTACCGGTCAGCAAGGACGATCACACCCGCCTTGAGCATTGGTAAGAACTGATTCTCCCAGCGGTCTGTAAAATCGGCTGCCTGGATAAGGCTAAAAGTTGTGGGAGTAAACACTTTTCCTTTTTTCCCCATCTTTGTTGTGCTTTTTACAAGCGGAGAAGAATTCCATTCACTGAAATAAACAGACCTCCCCTTTTCAGAGAGCCATTTGTATATCAAGTCAATTTGAGTAGATTTTCCGCTCCCATCGATTCCTTCTACAACGATTAATTTGCCTGCACAAATATTTGGTTTTAGCATAGTTTTTTCCTTTATAAGAAAAGAACTTAATTATTTTGATTATATCAATCCCTTACTTTTCAAATAAATAAAAACCGAATATCTTATCTATTAATCTAATTCGTGAGGTAGTTCATCGTTTGTCCTATCCATCTCTAATAATTCCCCTGATATGATGAATATTGTTCGTTCACAAATATTCACTGTGCGGTCAGCGAAACGCTCCAGATTGTGGACAACCCATAACAGGAAACTGGCATCATCAATAATTGTTGGATTCGTGATCATGGCATTGACAATTGCCCGATAGGATTTATTGAATAATTCATCAACAAAATCATCTTCTTTTGGAATCTTGATCGCCAATTCCATGTTTTCATCCACGAATGCTAATAAAGAACGGTGAAGCATGCTCACTCCCAGATCAGCCATTTTTTCAATATCACGAATGGGTATCGGAATATCAGCTTTTGCAAGACGAATCGTATTATTTGCTATCCCTTTTGCATAGTCGCCCATTCGTTCTAATTCGTTAGATACTATGAGCATAGCGGACAGCAGACGCAGGTCATGCGCTAAGGGCTGTTGTGTGGCGAACAAAATCATGATTGCATTTTCGATAGCGAAACGTTTATCATTTATCGCTTGATCTTCATCAACAACCGTTTTTGCGGCTTCCGTGTCTTTTTTCTTAAAAGCAGCAACAGAATCGAGAGCGGCTTGCTCGACCATGCTGCCTAGTAATAGGATCTCGTCCTTTATTTGTTGTATCTTTCTATTATAAATATCTCGTGCCATGTATCACCTCTTCTAACCGAAACGGCCTGAAATATATTGTTCAGTGAGTTCTTCTTTTGGATTGGTGAATATATCAACTGTATCACCCGATTCAACTAAGTATCCAGCCCGATCTTCAGCCATATTAAAGAATAAAGTAAAGTCGGATGCGCGAGCAGCCTGCTGCATATTGTGCGTTACTATAACTATAGTATATTTCTCCTTCAACTGTTGGATAAGATCTTCTATCTTTAAGGTAGCAATTGGATCAAGGGCGGAAGCCGGTTCATCCATGAGGATCACCTCAGGTTCAACAGCCAACGCGCGTGCGATACAGAGCCGCTGCTGCTGACCGCCAGATAATGCAAGGCCTGATTTATTAATATGATCCTTTACCTCATCCCAAAGAACTGCCTGGCGTAAGCTTTTTTCCACGATTTTGTTCAGTGCTTGCTTATCGCGGATGCCATGTACTTGGGGACCAAAGGCGATGTTCTCGAATATAGATTTTGGGAAGGGATTCGGGCGCTGAAATACCATGCCCACCCTTTTCCGCAATTCAACCACATCGGTTTCATAAATATTTTCTTTATCTATTTCAATTTTACCGGTTGTATGTACCGATGGAATCAGGTCATTCATCCGGTTGAATGAACGCAGGAATGTACTTTTTCCGCAGCCGGATGGCCCGATGATGGAAGTGACTTTATTGGCAGGAAGGTTTATCGTAATATCCCGTAAAGCTTGAAATTTACCATAGAAGAAGTTGTAATTTTCAACGCTGATTTTTGTTTTCCCGTTATTGTTGATATCCATTTTTTTTATTTACCCGAGAATTCTCATGAGAGCTGCGAGAATTGGTTTTAATCGTAAAATTTAAGAACGCATTGATGATTATGAGAATCGTGAAAGTACATAGCACATCATTAAACACGCGTATTTCTCCTGCTTACTAGTATATATGTATATGTATTACCAAAGTGTATCCAGATGGCATAACGTTGCATGATAATTGTAGCTTGACTATCGTTGGCAGTTTCCACTTCGTAACCTTGATGCTTGAGGTTATATGTAAGCGTTTTTTCAAGGGTGAATTTATCCTCTACCATCAATATATTTTCAGCTACTTGATACCCCCGCCATTTTTTCTATCAGATCAGTAAAATCTTTCGCAATCACCATCCGGTCAAAATTCTGCTCTAAATATACTTTTCCGCGTTTCCCAATTTTTACTAACCTTTTACGGTTACTGTACATTTCAAGAATGGCATGTGCAATTGCGTGTGGGTTGCCGGGTTCACAATAAATACCGCAGTTGGCGGATTCAACCACTTCTCGTATGACCCCATCGATTGCCAGGATGATTGGTTTTCCTGCAGCCATATAATCAAAAACCTTGTTGGGGTAAGTGGTTTTGTACAGTTCGATTGGTTTCAAGATGGCGATGCATACATCCGAAGATTGCAAGTATTCAGAGATTTTGTTTTTGGGGACCGGGTTTAGAAATTCTACGTTTGATAATCTCAGAGATTCAGCCATGGCAATTAGATTGTTCTTTTCCTTTCCATCACCGATAAAAATAATTCTTATGTCAGCATATTTTTCTATGAGTTTGGCTGCCTGCATGACCACAGGGAGATCATTGGACATCCCATGCGCACCAGCATAAAGAAGGATAAATTTATCCGTCCAACCTAATTCTTTACGAATTTGAATCGTATTCGCGGGAGTAAAAGAGGCTGTGTCGGACCCATTGGAAATCAAAATGATATTCTGCCCCCCCTTTAATTGGACGTGTTTTATAAAACCCGGAGAATTAACGATGATCCTATTGGCATGGTGGTAAAGGAATCTTTCTAACCATAATGACAAGCTGATCAATACATTGTTTTTCAAGACACCAACGGCTATCGCAAATGCAGGCCAGAGGTCTCTGATCTCCAAAAGAAAAGGCACACGTTTTAATCTTGAAACAAGCCAAGCTGTGAAACTTTGAAAAATAGGAGGAGATGTTCCCCAAACGATATCCACATTCTTCATTTTCATTGAAATGAAGAAAGAAGAAATCATAAATGAAAAGTAACTAAACAGCCGGTGGATAAAACTCTTATGCAGCGCGGGATATGTATAGGCACGATAAATAGATATCTTGCCTTCCATCTCTACTTCAACTTGCAGGCTTTGAGTATCTTTACCTGTAATGTAACTGACTGGGCTGGCGATGATGCTGACTTGATGGCCTTGGTTCGCTAGAAACCTCGCGAATTCATGATGGCGAGTGCCCCCAGGTTCATTGAGCCTGGCAAAAGCTTGATGGATCAAAAGAATATGCATATGTTAATTTTAATTGATTTGTGAAAAAGTGAATTGAGATGTGATTGTTACAGGTAAAGCATGGGTAACTGAATAACGAATTGATAACGCGGGAATTATTTTGTCATATGTAGGAGAAAACCAGCCCAACAGAGGTTCTTCTTGCGCATTTTCTGATATTGGCCGGCCCTTTATAAAGCATGTGAATTTGGGGGTGATGGTTTTTATATCAGAAGATATGTGTAACATAACAGATCCGAAGGGGGCGGAAAGTGTACATGTGTGTCCTGTAAGCTGCAATGGCCAATTGGGAAGCAGCCAATGCAGGTCAATTTTATACTCATTTTTTGATGAGTGTGGTGAAAACACCAAATCAATAATTTCCCATTTCTGGGTTGAAATTCTTTTCAAGGTGCGCCTATGTACCGCACGCAGTTTTTGGTATCCGTAATGCTCTGCGCATATCATATTGTCCCTATAGTCTACTATCTTCGATTGCGCCCAATCCAACCAAAGGAAGCGCCCTGCACGATACATCTGATCTTTCTTATTGATCATAAGCGTGTTATGGACCATTGTTTGTGCCAGCCCATTATCCCAGGGGGGCGGGGCATTATACTGAAATGTTCCCGCGTCAAGTGCGATATTATGCCCATGATACCAAAGATCCACATGAAGTTGATCGGCGTGTGCTGGACGGGAAGTGAATCGGGTTGCCCGCAGAGAAGCCCATGCATCGGTATTCCCGATTCGAGAAGTTGAGGGTTTGACCAGAAAGAAAGAGGTTTTCTTGCACTTATCTTGAACAGGTATCCCTAACCAAATGCACAAACCATCCCATGGTCCGGGATTGAGAGCGGGTTCATCTAAAAAAACATGGCTGGCTGCCTGAAGAATAGGTCGGTAATCGTTGTAAGGGGCTGGGCAAAAAGGAAGAATTAGGGAACCATCATTGTGTCCAAGGTTTGGCACCTGGCCAGATATTAGATCGAATTGCCCCATGAGCCAGTTTGAAGCATTAGACAATTTCACGTGAGCTTGGCTTTCCATTTTCTTGCCGCTGTTTTGAAGAAGTACTTTCATCCATACTGCGAGCGTGAGCATCAACCGATGATAGTTATTAGAATGTTGTATGTATTCACCATCTTCTGATATCTGGTTGTTTACTGCGTGATAAAACCATTTCAAACCGAGCCGCTTCCATTTATCAGCATGGAGATGCTCTGGCAAGAAAATCCCAGCAGTAAATAAACCTACTGCTTCTGAAATCAAATGATTGTTATTCTGTGCTTTTGCATAAGAAATTGTGGTGGGGATACGATCGGCATGGTCAGCAATGGATTTATATAAATTCATTTTCCGTTCAACGGTTGAAGATTTTGCGTCTTTCATCAGATTGATTGAAATAATTAATGAAATCAATCTGAGAGCAACTTCTTGCGCGGATTCCCAATTTGCTCCTTGGTTAAGCGGATTGGATTTGATAAATTCCGCATATTTTTTCCAAAAAAAGTGAGCATACTTTTCTTCATTCGTTAGATAAAATGCTTGGGCAAGTGTTATTGCCCATGAGAAACGGGCTGGTTCCCAGATGCATTTGATGTCCTGCTTTTTAGCTCCCACCAACGGCGATAGTGATTTGCTCCAATGGCGAAGTTTGGTTTTGGGAGAAAGATTGATTTCTGAACCATCAATTCCGAACCGTCTAAATTTGCCACCTAATATTTCTTCAGCCTGTTTAATGGTTTTTGTGGTTGTACTGCTTTCTGAAAAAATAAATTCTTTAGTTGGCCAGAAATCAAGTGGGGCGGGATTAAAAAAAGTTTCGCGCAGAAATTTATTTTGGCTCACAGTAGGCGTGAATAAGCGAAAAAATCCAACCCTCAATAAGCACTGATATAGTAAATAGTATAGATTCTCAAATAGATCTAATTGGATAACTGCTTTGAGCGTTCTAATGAATCGGGAAGCCATCAGCGAATTACTTTGCGTGGATAAAATCCTTAATATTGACTGGTTGGCCGGTTCGCATAGATTGATCACACGCAAGGATGACATATGCGGTGCCAATCAATTCCGCGTACGGAATAGGAGCCTCACCGTTTTTAATTACTGCGTTCACGAATCCATTCCAGGAAGATGCGTGGCCTTTATCCTGCTTGAAATACTCGCGTTTCTTCTCAACGGATCGACCAAATAACCGTAAATTTCGGAAATCATTAAGGATGCCTACTTTTCCTCCGCAAAAAACCTCCAAGTATTCTTTCCTCACTAACTTGTTTCCGTTAGCTAAATAGGAGATTGTACCGATGGATCCATCTGAAAATGCCATTGTGATCACAAAATTATCGCTTATGTATTTTCCATTATCCGGCAGGGCTTGAGTATGAACACTTTCTGGAATTTGACCGACAAGGAAAACCAGATAATCAATGAAGTGGCAACCTTCGCCAATGAGGCGCCCGCCGCCTTTGGATGGATTATGCAGCCAATGGGAAGATGGAATGAAGCCGGCATTCACTCGGTAGTGTGCGTAGATCGGTTCCACGCGGTCTGTAAAAAAGGATTTTAATCGTATGGAATAGGGAGCAAAGCGACGGTTAAATCCCACAGTAAGATATGGGTGATTTTTTTTCTGTAATTCTGGGAGAATACCTTCCAATTGTTTTTTGGTTATTGCGAGTGGTTTTTCGCAATAAACATGTTTACCTGCTTGAAGACCTTTTTTAACAAGATCGGCATGATTCGCGTGCTGAGTAAGGATGGTTACAAGATTTATTTGATCATCTTTAAAGATAGTGTCTGTGTGAGAACCAGCATAAGTGAAACCGAACTTCCGGGCGCTTTGCTGAGCATTTAAACCTTTTGCTGAAACAATCCCAAGAAGATTGATGCGGGGATTTTTCTTTATGGTTGGCAGGAAGACCGCATTAGCATAATTTCCTGCACCCACGACACCTATATTCAATTTCTTGTGCCCAGAAGCAGTATGCGCGGAAGGAAAAGTTATAATCTTCTCCTCAGCCAGCTGATTTTCTCCCTCTGGATATGTGATGATGACACCGAGGTAATTTTTATTTTTCTTGCTTGTAATAAGTGCATACGCTTCTTCAGCATGATCGATCGGGAAGCGGTGAGTGATAAGAGATGCAACATTCAATTCGCCTTGTTTGATGAGGTCAACAACCGTTTCTAAATTCCGGCCTTCAGTCCAACGAACATATCCGATTGGATAATCACCCCCATCTTCCTCATAAGCTTGATCATACCGCCCCGGCCCATATGAACGAGCAATTTTAAAAGTTAATTCTTTCTCATAATATTGTTTGCGGGGGATATCCATTCCAACGGCACCTATGGCAATAACATGTGCGCGGTCGCGCGCGATTTCTCCAGCCAATAGGACTGGTTCATTGGAAGTGGTATCTGCACAAATGAATACATGGTCAAACCCGCGCCCATGGGTTATTTGGACAAACTTTTTCCTGATATTTTTATTTAGTTCGGCTCTAATGCCAACTTTCTGAGCGAGTGCCAACCGATCAGAGTTGATGTCCATTCCGACTACCTCACAGCCAGAAGCCTTAAGTATCTGGGCAGCCAACAACCCTAGGAGCCCCATCCCAATAACCGCAGATATTTCTCCAACCTGCGGGTTCGCAAGTCTGATGCCATTAAGGGCTATTGCCCCGATTGTAGCGAAAGCACCGCTTTCGAATTTCACTTCTTTCGGTAGGTGTGCTCCCAAGTTCTTTGGGATCAATGCGTACTCTGCATGAACAGCATATCCGCCGCCAGCGCAGACAACCCGATCTCCCGGTTTGAAAC
>SDBU01006819.1_pt1 | contig 13349 bp, 23 predicted proteins | sample 2277071 | NCBI WGS metagenome assembly SDBU01 (sample SAMN10397929, study PRJNA504765) | marine sediment metagenome | isolation source: marine sediment core GS08_GC12, 126 cmbsf | place: Arctic Ocean: Gakkel Ridge, Loki's castle | collected 2008 | reverse complement strand
CGTGTACAGAGACCATCTAAAACAGTCACTCGGAGAGCTAGTAAAGCCAGAGAGAAAAAGGTAAACCATGCCTAGCCGAGCAATCAACCAGCATGACCTCTACCCGGCAAACTGGAAGTATATCGCCTGGAAGATAAAGGACCGCGCCGGCTGGAAGTGTGAAGGGTGTAAGGTCCCTCATGGTCCCTGTCCTCGAGTGTTGACTGTGCATCATATTGACTATAACCCTCAAAATAACTCAGATGATAACCTGATAGCTCTATGCCAGCGCTGCCACTTAAAAGTCCAGGGAATGATGGCGCAACCACGGACCAGGCTAGAGGTCATACTGAGGTTAAAGAACCAGGGTCAGCAACTATATTTTAGGTAAAGGGGGTAGACCATGACACTGAAAGAAGCTATTGAAGCAGGTGAAAGGGCAAAACTAGCCTGGGAGGGGTTAATCCCACCTGAAGAGCTAGCGGCCATGACTTTACTCATTGAAGCTGGCAAACGTGTTCAAGACTGCCGTCAAGTTATTTGTGATTTTGCTCCTGTGCTACTACCAGGTGAGACTAAGGAATAAGAAAGGAGGTTGAGCTATGAAGTGTCCGCTATTTGCTCATGAGAACTATGATAAGGAAGATTTCCCAATGCTACTCCATGAGGACTGTCTCAAAGAGGAGTGCGCCTGGTGGCTAAAGGCCAGTGAGAGTTGCGCCATGGAGGCAATCCCCCGGGTTATCGGCTATGTAGGAAGCACTCTCAAAGAACTCGGGGAGAAGATGCCACACGAAGGGCAATTTAGGAAGTAAGGGGGTAACATGAGCACTATACCACCGATTAGATACGGTCCCAAGCTTACCAAGGAGGAGGCCGTAAAGCTCCTGGTTGGAATAGGCTTTACCAGGTTGGAGGCGGTCCTATTCCTGGAGGCTCCGACTAGAGAGGTCCGGAGGGCTATTCATGCCCAGGTAATGAAACGCCTGAAAGGAGAGCTAAAATGATAAAAGGTGACTATGACAAGCTCAAGGACCTGGCCAAGTTTAACCAGTGTGCCGAGCATCACTCACCGGTCGTGGTAGCCTGGTACGGTCCTGACAAGTGCTGGACGCTCCGCTGTGGTGAGGACCATTACCCGGACACCCTCACCCGGCAGCTATCGCTTACCCAGGAGTATAAAGCCGGCGCCGATATACCCGAGCCGATAAAGTCGAATATCGAGAAATCAATAAGGAGGAAAACAATGTCACAAGGTAAACAGATTATGCCCTTTGAGCTCGAGGGCGTCCCGAACAAGGACCTGGCCACCGGGGAGCTGCTGCTTCCGGAGCAGGTGAAGGCGCTCATGGACTACGCCTATAAGTACCACCTGGACCCGTTCCGCGGCCACGTGGTACTGATGTACGGCAAGCCCTACATTGGCATTGACGGCTATTTATTCCATGCCAAGAGGACTCGGAGACCTTACACCCTGGCCTCTCAGCCGATGACTACCGTGGAGGAGAGGCAGTATAAGGTCGGTAAGACCGGCCACAACTGGCTGGCTACCGTGACCTTTATCGATGACGGAACCACCTTTACCGGCCAGGGGATTGTCACCTATGAGGAAATGACGGCTAAAAGCACCAGGGACAATACCAAGTTCAGGCCCCCGGTGGTAGCCGCTTACCCCTGGCAGTTAGCTCAGAAAAGGGCTGAGTGGCAAGCCATGAGATGGGCGTTTCCTATTGGGGAGGTAGAATGAAGGATAAATGACAGGCCTTTACGTGTCCTGATAAGGCTTGCTTTGGTCTTTATCGTACCGTAGGAGATACGAAGTTCTGGACGAGGGTATGTCCTTACCATGAGAGAATATTCTCCCATGAAAACCTGATGCGTCGTCATAAAGCAAAGCGTAAAGCAATCTCCCTCTCGGACTCTCCCTCTTAGAAAAGAAGAGAATAAGAAGGAGAATAAGAAGGAGAAGGAGAGAATATACATCCTAAGTCACTACAAACGACTTGACAATGTACAACCAAAGTCACAGAATAGTCCCTGGGGTACAGTGTGCCTATAAACTATAGGAAATGGTGGGAGGCCGCAAGTCGTCCTAGCTGTATCCCATAAAAGTAAAAGGAGGGCATATGAGAGGTAGAGGTAAGCGGTCATGGGTAAAATTATGGGTTACTGGCTGGCTGCATGGCAGCATAAGATGGCAGCTAGACCCGGCCGAGAGAGGAGTTTGGGCCGATTTACTTTGCCTGGCTGGTGAGTGTGGCCAAGAGGGTAAGATTTGCGATAACGACGGCCGGCCATACCCCAGGGACTTTTTAGCCAGCCAGCTTCATATTCCCCAGACACTACTTGACCAGACTATCGCCAAGTGTAAGCATGAGGGGAGGCTAGACGACCAAGACGATATCATTATTATATCAAACTGGCAGACCTACCAGTCAGAGTACGACCGGGTTAAAAAGTACCGGGAAAAGTCGACCGAGCCAAAGCGTGATTATCAAGGCCAGAAGCATGATAATATGATAAAGCACTAATTTATAAAGGAGGAGACATGGATATGAAAGAGGCTTTAAAATGCTTACCGCCCAGGCAGCCGAGAGGTTCACCTGAAAACCTACTAAGAGCAACGATGTTGCCATTCTTACTTCTAGGGATGCCGCCCGAGGAGGCGAGAAAAGCTGCCAAAGCTAAACTGTACGAGACGTTTAGAGTATTATTTATGGAGGATAAATGAAGCTACGCACAGTTGACCCAAAACAGATTAAAGTACCCGAGGTAAGAGTCCGGGCCAAGTTCGATGATGAGGCGCTAAAGGTATTCCAGGAAACCATAAAAGCGGTCGGTCAAATAACGCCCATTATTTGCTACGAAATAGGCCAGGACCTTGTTCTTTGCGATGGCGAACACAGGCTAAAGGAAGCTATAGCTAACGGAGAGGCCGGCATCAAGGTGGTAGTTCTCCCCGGGGATATGATAGATGTCCTTACCAAAAACATTATGCTGGACCATGCCCGGGGTAAAACTCCGGTCAGTGATATGGTCGTGGTGATAAGAAGTCTTACACAGGACTATAACCTCGACTCGGACCAAATTGCAGAAAAAACAGGTATGCCCAGGGCTTATATAGAGAAGCTCTGGAAGATTGCCGAGGCAAGCCCGGTGGTCCAGGGAGCGCTTGACGAGGGCTGGCTTAGTGTGGGTGCGGCATTCGAGATAAGCCGCCTTCCGTATGCCATCCAGCAAGAGGAGATAGTCGAGAAGCAAAGAGTTTATAACTTCAAGGTCCCCGATGTTAAGGAACTGGTTGATAACGTACTCAGGGAAATGAAGCTACTCGCCGAGCAGGGACCGCCTACAGCCGTCACAGAACCACGGCCAGTTGCTACCTATCACTGTGAGGGGTGTAAGTCTAATGTTGAGCCTCGATATTTAAGGCCGGTCATGCTATGCCCGAATTGCTTCGGTGAGGTATGGAGGCTTGGGAACGTTAGAAAAAAGATAGAAGGGGGGGAACTCCTCGAAACACCCTCCCCCTAAACAATTTGGCTTCCGAACTGTTTAGTCCGAGGCGTGGGAAAAGGTACGTCAGGCACGATATTTAAAAAAGGTTTTCCTACTCCTCTGGCCTCTTAATTGGCTGGACATTCCAGTCTTTTAGGAAGCCCTCGCCTATCTGAGTTATAATGAAGTCGTAGCCCCTATACTTGTTATCAGGGAGGTAGGGCTCCATGTGAGCGGCTAGCTTCTGGGATAAAATAGAGAAAGTTTTACTGACAGGCTCCCCCCCCTCTTCATTACAGTAGAATACAAGACTATCTATTTGCTTTGGTTTCCCAGTCTCCTTATCGGCTATCTCTCTCTTTATGAAATAGTGGTCTGTAAAGTGCATCCGGGAGGGAAGCCCGGGAACCAGGCGTATATAGTTAGCCAGAAGGTTGGTTGCGGTCCGTAAAATGTATAAGCTAGTCGGTTCTCGATACATGGTTGACCTCCCTTTTTACTCTCCGATATAGTCGTCTGGAGTCATAAGAAACTCCTCGAGCTCATGGGTTAGTTTGCCTTTTACTATCGTCTCGGCCACCTCATCCGAGACATATTTATATACCGGCGTAGCTCCTGGCTTACTCCTGGCCTCCGTCAGCCAGCCGAGCTCTGCATCGGCGAATAGTTTTATCTCTCCAGGAGACAATGCTAGGAGCTTTAGAATAAGTGTTGATATACGGGGTCGCATAAGTCCTACTTTTGCGAAAGCGGCTCCTCTAGCCCTGAATAGAGCCTGGAAGCCAAGGTCAGACTCGGAAACTCCCCACCTTCTCATCAGCCCTAGCTGCCGGTCCAATCTATTAAACTCGGCCCACTGAAAGCTCAGGTGGGCTTTTGGCGCTGACATTATTGGGTACTCCTAATCTACTCCGAGTATTTCTCTCAGCTTCATCTTCTCGGCTCTAGCATCACGGTATTCAGCCGTGAAGTAATGCTGGCGCTCTTTGACGTACTCAGCAATCCATTCTGCCCAAAAGACGACTACCTCGACCTCGGCCTCCTCAGCGGCTACCTTAATCCAGTCTATCATCCAGGGTACTACTAATTGGCAGACAATAGGCTGGCCGTCATAAAAAGGTAGGTCGGGGGTTCTCCTGGCCATGCCTTTATAGTAGGATAAGTCACCGATGCCGGCCTTAATATCACGTATCTTAGCCTCGATGAGAATGTATTTATCCGGCTGCCACCTGACCGCATCTACCCGGGGCCGAGTAGGTCTGAATAAAGCGGCCGCTTTGCCTAAGCCTAAGCGGTCAACATATTCCTGGGGTATTGGCCCGAGTTCGACATTGAGTTGGTAACCACCTTCGGGCCATGCCTTTAGCATATACTCTGAGATGTAACGGCGCTCTCGTTCTTTTCTAGGCATATTACCTCTTAGGGTAGGGGCGGGAGCGATTTCATTGTCGCTCAGTAGCAGCTAGGCTAACTGCTTTGATGCCTACTCTTTAGAGCCTATCCTATCACCCTCGGCCATACCGCCCCATGTTTGGCCTGCAACCTGTTGGGGTATTGACACTTAAATTATACCACACTATGATTAAAGTACAATGCGTAGCAATTAACCAGGTGGTGAATGACCCAAAGTAAAAGAAAAGGAGAATTATCATGGCACTAAAAGTAAAAGAAATTGGCAAGTCTACTGTGAAGTGGGAGGAGCGCGCCAGGACTGCATCCGCCGAGTTTGCTGTTAACGCTGAGGCATCGGCTGATCAGTGGGCGCGTAATACTCAAGCAGCCTCAGACACCTATGGCATGGCAATCTCAGCACCGGGCATTAAGGAGCGCTTTAAGAGGGGTGTAGCCCGAGCTGGAGCCGCCAAGTTTGCCCGGAAGATACGAGACGTCGGAGCGGACCGCTTTGCTCCCGGAGTCGCGGCAGCCACGGTCGATTATAAGGCTGGAGCCGAGCCATACTTTGCTACCCTGTCAGCCCTGACACTCACGGGGCGTAAGCCTCGAGGGGACCCGGCCAACTACAGGAGGGTAGAGGAAGTCGGCAAGGCCCTTAACGCAAAGAGACTGGCCCTGCTCGGTTCAACGGCAGCCGGCGGAGGTTAGTCGCTCGGAATACAATCGTATTCTGAGGAGGTTAGTAAACTATGAACTACAGAATTGCAGAAGTTTTATCTAACAAGTCTCTTGGTACTGCTACAACTGAGACTATTCCTATCAATCTTCAAGACCCTATTAGTAGGTTAGAGATTGTATGGAAACCTCGCCTCCTGAACAACGCTATGTCGGCAGCGTTAGCAGTAGGCATTTCCAAGATTGAGCTAATTGACGGCTCAGATGTTCTCCACAGCCTGAGCGGTAGGCAAAACCAAGCCGTATGCCTCTATGACAGGAGAGTAGCTACCCTGAATAACGGTAATCTTATAGCCGGCTCATATCAGCAAGCTACAATGGGAATTGACTTTGGTCGTTTCCTTTACGACCCGGAGCTTGCCTTTGACCCGACTAAGTTTCGCAATCCTCAACTCAAGATTACCCATGATAGCACTCTCTTAAGTGCTGATACTTCGACTCATAGCCTGGAGGTTTTTGCCCACGTCTTTGATGAGAAGGTAATTTCTCCTGTTGGTTTCCTTTCAGCCAGGGAGCATTACTCCTACACTCCAGCCTCCAATAACGCCTATGAGCATATCGACCTGCCGACTGACATGGCAATCAGGCAAATGCTGCTTCAGCCCTACTTTGCAGGAAAAGCTCCAACTTCTGTTGTTGACTACTTCAAGCTCTCAGAGGACAATGATAAACGAATACCATTTGACCTGGAGCTTACGTCTTACGTCAGGAGAATGAGGGGACAGTGGAGTGTCCTGGAGGAAGCATTGTCTGATTACGTTGACTCTGGTGGAAGCTACGACAAGTATGTTACCCCTACTGATGAGTTCACCGTTGTCTCCGGTCTACCTCATACCGGAATGACAGCAACTCTCGATACCTATACCAACGGTGGCTTCGTCAGGCTCATTTCCGATAATACTGCTATGCTCGTAGCAATGGCTCATGGCTACCTGCCTCATCATTGTATTCAGTTCCCCTTTGGTCGCCAAGACCAAATTGATGACTGGTATGATGTTACCAAAGTAGGCAGTATCAGGGCCAGGTCTCAGAGTGCTACCACTGAGACTACGGCAGTTGTTGCCTTAATCCTTCAGCAGTTACGAAGGTACTAGACAAGTGAGAGGGGAGCTAACCACTCCCCTCTCCTCTTAAAAGGAGAGTAGAATGGACAGCAAAGAGTATTCGTGGAAGTGGGTAACTGCCGATGAGCTTTTATCTCATGGGCCTTGTGAATTCATTTATATGCATCTTATACCATCATCAGCAGCTACCTCAACAGCTACACTTTATAACGGAGAGAACACGAATGGAGAGATAATATCTGACATTCGTATTGCTTCAAGTAGACCTTATGAGCTTGAGCCTCCTGTCCCTGTTTATTGTCGCAGGGGACTTTATATTGATATGAAAGCAACTATTAAAGGTTGTTTCATAATGTGGCGAGAGCTAGGGCCGAAAGGCTAAATTCAATCAATAGCGAGAGCTAATAATGCAGTTCGAGAAGGACTTTCTGGTTGAAACTACTCACACCCCCACTAACCATATGATAGATACCATCGGGATAGCCCACGGTATAATTACCTGGATATCCGTCTTATACCCCACCGGCTGTCATGGCATGGTCCACACCATCATTCGTCACCACGAACACCAAATCGCTCCGTCGACCGAGGGAATGTCTATTATTGGTGACGGTACTCCTGTTGAGTGGAATGAGTACTATGAGAGCTATCAGCCAGCTTACGAGCTCAAGGTTGAGATGTGGGGGGTTGACTGTGATTATGACCACACGGTAACTATCCGGGTGGCTATCCTCCCCAGGAAAGCAATCCTGGCCCTGGCTATAGTCGATGCTCTCAAGAATGCCTTCGGGCTGTTTTCACCAAAGAGGATATTTACCAGGAAAGAGGAGAAGGTAAAGTAATATGGGGGATGCTCCTGACTGGATAACTGACGTACAAGTGACCGTGATAGTTGAGAATAAGCCGGTGCCGTCGACCCCGGCCAACGAGACGGCGATAACCAGGCTTCTCCGGCTGACTACCAGTGACGTTGCGTATGACACGGTAGTTACCTGGACGGTGACAGCCGCTAAAATCGGGATACTGCGCTTTGTCGAGATGGAGAGCGATAACTATGAGCTGACCAGGTTCCAACTCACCATCGATGGCGTGGTCCAGTTCACCGGCATACAGATAGAGTCGTCGCTCACCCTGGAGTGGCCTGACGTTAAGCTGGCTGCCGGAGCGGTGGTACTCCTGGAGGCTGCGAGCTCCGATGGGACTGAGGTCAATGTTGACGGTGATATCCTGGGCAAGGAGGTTGGCTAAGTGGGCTTTGATAAAGGCAAGGGTTTTAGCCCGGTAATACCCGATGTGGAGCCTGCGGAGCCAGGGTATGGGACTAACGATTGCCAGCCGACTCAGGACCACGCCGGCCACCCATGCCAACTGTGGAATGCCGGCAGCCAGATATTTATCCCTGACCATAGCTACACGGCTACAGGACTGAGCCTTATGCTCTCCCAGTCGGCCACTGACCGTAAAGGGCCGCTGATAGTCAAGATTGAGAAAATGGCTGCAAACTGTTGGGAGGCCGAGGTTATGTGGAGTAAAGCTTTGTATTCTACCGACCTCCCACTCCCGGACGTATACTCTATTACATTCTTACCACTTCCTGACCTTGCGTTTGTGGACAGCACACCTTACCGAATTACCGTCCATACCACCCGGGGCTGGTGGTCGTTCGTTGACGACGAGTGGGTAGAGGATGAGGCAGTTGCAGGAATCCGATGGCGGCACTCTCTAGCCACTAACCCTTACCCCCGGGGTGCTAAGTGGTATGGTTGTAACTATAGTGCTGGAAGCGGTATCTGGAGCCAAAGTGTAGACTATGACCACTGGTTTTGCCTAGCTGGTGAAACTGACCCAACCATAAAACACCTTGACCTGGAGGTAGCAGCCAGTACCGACGATTGCTATACTAACCCTCTTGCCATTCGGCTTGACCGTAATTATCTCTACCTGGACTTTGCGACTGATATTCTTATGGATTACGCCAGGTTCCTAGCAGTTACCATTCCTCCAGGCTCAACTATATTAGCTGCCTCTATTGAGCTGTGTGCCTATGCGTTAGTAACGGGAGGCAGCAACCTGCGGATCCTGGGGATTAAAGAGCCTAATACTGCCACATTCTCAACTAAAGCTGATGCTGACGGAAGAGCGGTAACAGATGCCTATAAAGACTGGGCTCCTGGTAATTGGGCAGCCCTTACCTGGTACGGCCGATTTATCGAAGGCCAGGCAATTAAGACCATTATCCAGGAGATTATCGACCAGGGGACATGGGCCTCGGGTAATGCCTTAGCTATAAAAGTTATTAATACTTCACTAACGAGGCCAAGACAGTGCTATGCCTATGATTTTGGGCCTGGCACTTACCCCCCCAGGCTCCATATTGAGTATAGAGAGTAATTTTACGGAGGTTAGTAATGTGAAAATAGGCTTTAATATCGCTATGGTATGCATTGTAGCTCTGCTGTGTATTGCCGCGGTAACTATCACCGGCCTGGCCATGGGACACAATGGGACCCTGGTAGCTCTGTCTTTTACGGCTCTAGGAGCGGTACCGGCCGGTATAATTACCTGGCTTGTTTTGAGGATAACTAAGGGAAGTAGTGGTACTAAAAACGGAGGTGTGTAATGGCGGCTGAGTATAAGGTACTCAAGATCATCGAGATGGTAAGACCAGGAGAGGCCGAGGGGATAGTGAAGGTCTACCGGCATACTATCAAAACCAAAGGGGGAACGGTCCTCAATGTCGAGGTCAAAGAGGAGGATTTTTCTCCGGAGAAGGTAGCGCCAATTCTTCTGGCCAGAGCTCAGGAAGCCGATAAAATCCTCAAGCTGTAGGTGAGCTATGAATTTCTTCGACCACCTTAGAAGCTGGTTTATCAAGGCAGCCAATGTTTTCCTCAACCTGGCTCTGGATGCCTATAGCTGGCCTATAGTTGGAGGCTGGTTAGGTGACGGCTTTGCTGCCCTGGTAGATTTTGCCAGTGAGTGCGCCTATGCGCTGTGGAGGGCGTCGAACTGGTACGAGGATACCATTGAACTCCTCCGGGATATACTAAGCTGGTCCACTATCAGGAACCTCATAAGAGGCTGGCTTTATGGCATCGAGGAGGCCCTTAGTTGGGTTTCTAACGCCTTTGGCAACGTGGTGAATATTATCGATGCCTGGTGGGATAGCATCAAATCGACAGTTCAAGATATGGTTGACGTTGCTACTCAGGGCATCGATGAGCTACTGACAGCCTGGCATAACTTCTGGACCGTGACCTGGCCCGGGCTCCTCGATGACCTCGAGGACCTCGGGGCGAAGTGGACCGACTTCTGGAATATCACCTTTCCTACCCTGGTCAGCCTTACCTGGCTTGCTACCTGGTGGGCCTCGACCATAGGGGAGGTCCAGGGGTTAATTGATAGCGCTTTCACCTTGAGGGAGAGTTTATGGTCCGGCTGGCAGGAGATAAGAGACGCGGTCTTTGAGTTCTTTAATGACCCCTGGGCATGGCTAGAGGAGAGATTTACTGACTGGTTTTTAGGGGAGGAGTAAGATGTTATTACCGGCTGTACGCTTTGCGAAGTGGATTGCAAATATAGCCTTTGGTTGGAAGCTACCAGTAGGCGAGTGGGTCAAAGACTGGCTAGTTAAAAGCGCACTAGGAGTCCTGGAGAATATGGAGCCGGAAGCTATTGAGCTTCTTAAAGGCAATCTAGGTAAAATAGCAGACCACCCGGCTACTCCCCAGGATATTAAAGTCATTATTAGTACGCTGATGGCTGGCAAAAAACCTTTACCACTACTGGTCATTATCCCCCTGGCCGTGCTGATGTTATTGCCTATGATAACCTCCATATTCCAACCACTAGGCAACCTTCTCAGGTATGTCCAGGAGAGGCTATTTCGCTCGTATCGCCTCGACCCGGTAGCTATAATCACAGCCTGGCGCAGAGATAAACCTAAGTATGAGAAGTTCTTTGACGACTTGAGGGACCAGGGCTGGACTGACGAGAGAATAGAAGCCTTGAAGTTTTTTAGCCTGTATTATCCGGCACCAGCAGACTTAATACGCTGGCAAGCTCGAGAGGTATTTGAGCCCGAGATGATAGAGCGGTACGGCCTTGATAGTGAGTTCGGAGCAATAGAGAAGGAACCTTTCTATAAGGCTGGCATGACTGACGAGCAAATACTTAATTTCTGGAGAGCCCATTGGGAACACGCCTCCTGGCAACAGGTAGTCGAAATGCTACACCGTGGCCTAATGACTGAGGAGCAAGTTAGAGACTGGTTTAGGGTGGTCGAGATACCGCCATTCTGGAGACAGCTACTAATTGACTCAGCCTATACCTGGCCTACCAGAGTTGACGTTAGGCGCTGGTGGGATATGAGGACCATTGACGAGCCAGAGCTACGCCGTCTATATTCCGGCATGGGCTATCGCGGCGTAAACCTCGATAACTATGTACTGTGGACCAAAGTTTATGTAGCCTTCCCGGACCTGATAGCTCGATGGAGGAATGGCTGGATTAGCCTTGACGATGTAAAACAAGAACTCACCGGGCTTGGTATGCCGTCCGACCGGGTTGAGGACATGATACAAACTAAGATTAAGCCGGAGGCGGCGGACCGGGTAAGCGGTGAGCGAGACATAACCAAGACGGACATATACAAGGGGGTAAAGCAAGGCATCATAACCCGGAGCGGCGGCATCGAGTTACTAATGGAGCTCGGCTTTGATGAGGACGAGGCTGACTATCTCCTGGCCATAAATATACCCCAGGATCAGGAGGCCGTAGTAGTAAAAGATAGAGAGCTGACCAAGGCTGATATACTTAGCGGCCTTAAAGCTGCCATAATCACTGAGGCCGAAGCGCTAACCAGGCTAGAGAGCCTACGTTATAGGAGAGAGGACGCTGAGACTATACTAAGTATATTCAAGGCAGCAACGGAGCCGCCGGTAGAGGCTTGGCAAAGGGAGGCATCTAAGGCTGACATAGTGGCAGCCGTAAAACAAGGGCTTATTACTCCGGAGAAAGCCTACCTGATGCTCTTAGACATAGGTTTTAGCGCTGAGGCATCCAACTTTATCCTGATGGTCCGGGCCGAAGTATCACCTTTTAGCCCGGTAAACTTTGGGGAGTTTAAGAACTTGACCCAAAAATACCGCCGAGCTATCGGCAGGGAGGCAAAGCCTATGAGTGACGAGATTATAGCGGCCGGTGCGCTGGTGGTCAGACTCACTGACGAGACTGAGTCTTTACAACTTCTTATCAAAGATGAGGAGCGCGGCTTGATAAAAGACGAGGCAATACCCGAGGCGGCCAGCGCCAGGAGAGATGAGCTAAGATTAGCATTACACCGGGCCCAGTCAGAGCTTGCCGCGGCCCAAACTAACTATGATAGCCTGGTGGCCGAGTGGAGACATAAGGAATAAATGAAACGACTACTGGAGTGGTTCCTTAATCTATTTTCTAAGAGGTGGGCTTTTAGGACTTATGAGGGATACCCCCGAAGTAATAGAGTTTGGCTACACAAAAGGTATAAAAGGCCATTCTCAGGGAATATCCATTGTCAAGTCGAGAGAGGCAGGGAACAGCTCGCTCTGAGAGCCAATTCTAGGCGTTTTCATGGGGGGGTACGATACCATTGACCCCCCCTTTTTAGTTGTAAACTCAACCCCCTCACCAAACGACCGTTTGAACCCCCTTCCATGTTGAGCCCAAACTACTATACATAAGAATTATTATACGTCCCAAAGGGGGTACTTTTGTACCCTTTTACCCCAAATACCATGTAAACTATTGACAAGCTGTGGTTTATCAAGTAAACTAGGTTTACAGGAATTGAGAGGAGGTAGACCATGAGCCATATTAAATTAAAGGCGTGGGTTTGTCCAAAATGTAAGAGACTTAATGAGTCCTATAGTTACCCTACTCGCTGTAGCCGTTGCGGGCATTTAAGGATAAATAAGGAATAAGAAAGGAGGTTGACCATGACACTGAAAGAAGCTATTGGAATCCTTAACGACATGACTATAAACTCGCCCACCTATGCAACTGAACTCAGGGTAGATGCCCTCAAGCTAGGCATTGAAGCCCTGAAAGCGGTTAAATTCATTAGGCGCAATTATCCTAAAATACTTGCAGCGCTCTTACCAGGGGAGACTAAGGAATAAGAAAGGAGGTAAAAGTAAATGAGCAAGCTAATAAGGGTAACTGACGGCGTGTATATCGCCCTCGATGCACTCCGGGAAAAGAGGGAGACATTCTCTGAGGTCGTTGAGAGGTGTGTTAAGACTACTATTTTAATCAGCGGCATCCGAGACGGTCTACCGGCCTCTCACTACCTACAGGAGAGGCCTGTCGTCGAGGCTGATGCTGAGGACAGGTCAATCAAGGCTAGGACAATCAGGAGGTAAAATGACAGACAATACCAAAGTATGTTGGAGTTGTAGCAGAGAGACTGTAAAGGCCAAGGGTAATTACTACCAATGCTCTAGTTGTGGGGCGACCTACAATACGCTGCCAAAACCTGGCTTTTCACCACTAGCAGACCACGGCTCTTATCTTCAAGACGCCCAGGGTACTGTTCTGACTCGTGTACAGAGACCATCTAAAACAGTCACTCGGAGAGCTAGTAAAGCCAGAGAGAAAAAGGTAAACCATGCCTAGCCGAGCAATCAACCAGCATGACCT
>SDBU01006818.1_pt1 | contig 13350 bp, 13 predicted proteins | sample 2277071 | NCBI WGS metagenome assembly SDBU01 (sample SAMN10397929, study PRJNA504765) | marine sediment metagenome | isolation source: marine sediment core GS08_GC12, 126 cmbsf | place: Arctic Ocean: Gakkel Ridge, Loki's castle | collected 2008 | reverse complement strand
TCCGATCTACCCGGTGGAGGTCCGCACTTCGTGGCGACCCCAGCTCCCCTGTTACCTGGTATATACCAATCCCAGGACACACGAGGTGATCCGGGCGAACCTGCATCGTGCCCCCTTATTCACCGGGGCGATAAAGGGGGTGGGGCCTCGCTATTGCCCCTCGATAGAGGATAAGATCGTTAAATTTGCCGACAAGGAATCTCATCTCCTTTTCCTCGAGCCTGAGGGATGGGAGACCAGCGAGGTATATGTCCAGGGTGGCAATACCAGCCTGCCGGAGGATGTGCAGTTAGCGATGCTGCACACTATCCCTGCCCTGGAGAGGGTGGAGATGGTCCGGGTTGGCTACGCTATTGAGTATGATTATGTGCCCCCCAGCCAGACCGCTATCACCCTCGAGTCTAAGCTTGTGCCGGGGCTATTTTTCGCCGGGCAGATCAATGGCACCACCGGCTATGAGGAGGCAGCAGGACAGGGGCTTATCGCCGGCATCAACGCCGCCCTTAAGGTCAAGGGGAAGCCCCCCCTCATCCTGAGGCGGGATCAGGCCTATATCGGCGTGATGATCGAGGATCTGGTGAGCCGAGAGATCACCGAGCCTTATCGTCTATTCACCTCACGGGCAGAATACCGCCTCCTGTTGCGCCATGATAACGCTGACCTCCGCCTCACACCTATTGGCTACCAATTGGGTCTGGTCGCCAGGGAGCGATATGATTTGGTTGAGTCCGAGCGGGAGGTGATTGCCCGCGAGCTTGGGCGCTTAAGTAAGGCCTTTTTTAACGGCAACAGCGCCTTGGAATTTTTGCGTCGCCCCCAAGTGGGCTATGAGACGCTGGTAAATATGGGTTTGGGGTCGCCCCAGCTAGGGACTGAAATAAGAGAGCAGGTGGAGGTGGAGGTCAAGTATCAAGGCTATATCGAGAAGCAAAGAAAAGAGGTAGAGCGGATGCGAAAGCTGGAGGAGCGCCCTATCCCTGAGGGGCTCAGCTATGAGGATATCCCCAGCTTGAGGTATGAGGCGCGGCAAAAGCTCAGCCGGTATCGACCGGCAACCCTGGCACAGGCGTCCCGCATCGATGGAGTCACCCCCGCAGACCTGGCCATCTTAATGGTGCGCCTGGAGAGGGGGAGAAAGGGATGACCATCGAAGCAGGTTTTATTTTACATAACGCTATGGCTCCTAAATGCTCCCGGGGAATTTGACTGGTTTTCCTTCATAAGGTAAGCACCCAAGGCTCTCAGGTTATGATATAATCCTATACCGACTAAGATGAAGGTTGAAATGAAGAGATTGATACTAGCGGTTCTAGTCATTGGGGTTCTTTTGTTAGGAGCTTGTGCTCCAGCACGGATATCTGAGCCACTAATCCCTGCTCACTTTACTACCTATACCGACGAGGCAAATCTCTTCACTATCTCCTATCCTCCAGACTGGGAGCTTGCTCTCTCGGAAATTGAAGGTCTTACACAGTTCACCAAAGAGCTCATAGAGAGCATTGAGTCTGGACTTCCCCTAGAAAGGGTCAGTGCAATATTCTTCGCAGGAGTGCCAACTGAAACGGGGTATTCCCCAAATGTAAATATAGTAGTCGAGTCATTGCCTGGGGTCAGGTGGACGCTGGACAAAGTGGTTGAGGCACAAATTCGAGCAGTTAAGGACTTTGTCGAGGATTACCATGAGTTCTCTCGATTTAAGACAACCATTGGCGGAAGGGAAGCGACAATTGTAGATTGGGAAGGAACTTACCCTCACCTAGGTAGATCGCGTGTCTTGCAGATGTCTACACTTGTGGGCAAAACCGTATGGATTGTGACTTGCACGCCAGACTTGGGAAAGTTTGACGAGTGCGAAGACGACCTCCATGCCATAGTCAGGAGCCTTAGAATACTGAAGTGATACTAGGCAGTAATCACAAAGTCCAGGGGCAGCGGTATAATCTTAAACTGAGTAGGAGCTAGGTAATAAAATGAGAATAGCAGCAGGTATTCTGATGATAATTGGTGCAGCACTGGGGATTATAGTGCTTCGTGCTGCCTATGGATACATTCCAGGACTGCTAGGATGGTTGCCCTGGCTTTGGGCTTTTTTTGTCGGTGGCGGGGGATTCTATACTCTGAAAAGACGAGCTTGGAAGGTATGTTTAATTTCAAGTATCCTCGTCCTCCCTGTGGGGATTATCCCGCCTTTCTTTATGGGGATTCTTCCGATAATATTTGTTTGTCTTAGGAAAAGAGAATGGGAAAGTTAATTACTCTGTTGCCCCAGAGGGATTTTAGCCCACCAGCTAATTCTTGTGAGAGTATCCTGTTACTTCCAAGTTGTTATGAGGCAAGGACGACTACGGGGATACCCCCTCGCTTAATACCACAGATAGCCTTGCTTAACTTCTAGATAGGGACTACGGATTGCTACTCCGTAGCTGTTAAGCACCTGGCTATCCTAATGGTGTGCCTCCAGAGGGGAAAATTTGACGGGCTTTCCTTTGTGGAGTAACTTATGAGATAGAGGTGAGGCGTGCCCGTTTATGAGTATTTCTGCCCCCGTTGCGAAGCTAAGTTTGAGTTGCTACGCCCCTTAAGCCGAGCCGGGGAGAGTGCTTCTTGCCCTCACTGCCATCAGTCCGCCAAACAGGTATTTTCCACTTTTGCCTCCTTCTCCAGAGGCGCTGAGGGGATATCCACCCCTATAGGTGGTAGCTCCTGTAGCAACTGCGCCGCCACAAGCTGTGACAGTTGCCGATAAGAAGACCACCCAAGATAAAGGGGATCAAAGCAGCTTTGTGGTCTCCGGTCTGAAGATAGTCTGTTCTCGCCCTGACCCTACGGATATGACATTGATGGGGCAAGAGAGCAGTTCTTCCAGCCTTTCCACATAGCGGCGGGCTGCCGGCGGTAGCTGCTCAAAGCTGCGGATGTGGGAAATAGGTGTCTCCCAACCAGATATCTCTTCGTAAACTGGTTCACAACGCTCTAAAGCAGCCACACTACTGGGGAAATTGTCTATGGTTTCCCCATTTAATTTGTAGGCGACGCATATTCTAAGCGAGGGGAGGATGTCGAGGATGTCGAGGCGAGTGAGAGCAACCGTGGTGAAGCCATTGATTCGAGCGCTGAAGCGAGCCGCTGCGGCGTCAAACCAGCCGCAACGCCTAGCTCTGCCGGTGGTGGTGCCATATTCATGGGCTCGTTCTCGAATGAGTTCCCCGGTCTCGTCTTGGAGCTCGGTGGGCATGGGTCCACTGCCCACCCTAGTAGTATAAGCCTTAAACACGCCTAGGATGCTATCTATCTTAATAGGGCTTAACCCGATTCCCATGCATGCTCCCCACACCGTGGGTGGGGAGGAGGTAACATAAGGGTAGGTGCCAAAGTCGGGGTCAAGCATGGTTCCCTGAGCTCCTTCTAAAAGGATTGGCTCCTTTCTTTCCACCGCCTCTTGCACCATCAGGCTGGTTTCCCGGATGAAGGGGGCAAGGCGTTCCCCATAGTGGCAGTATTCGCTATAGACCTCCTCCAGTGACAAGGGGGCGGCGCCATATACCTTGGTCAGAATAGCGTTCTTGTGCTCGAGCACCAGGCTAAGCCGAGACAGCAGCACATCTTTATCCAGAAGGTCACCGCTGCGAATCCCCATACGGGCTATCTTATCAGTGAAAGCGGGGCCTACCCCCTTTCGCGTAGTGCCCAAAGCCTCTCCCCCCCGCGATTCCTCCTCCAAGGCATCGAGGAGAATATGATAGGGCATGATTAGATGGGCCCGATCACTGATAAAGAGCTGGCTGGTATCCACACCATGCCTCTGGAGCCCTTCTATCTCCCCCAGGAGCACCGGCGGGTTTATTACCACCCCATTGCCAATAATACAGACCGCCTTGGGATGGAATATTCCCGAGGGAACGAGGTGCAGCCTGAACTCACCGTAGGGGTTGATCACGGTATGCCCAGCGTTGTCACCCCCGGAGAAGCGCACTATCATCTTCGCCCTTTCGGCGAGCAGGTCAACAACCTTCCCCTTTCCTTCGTCTCCCCACTGCCCACCGATGATGGCAATTATCGACATCTCTCCTCCTTATACAGAACCCCTTTCCTTTCTTGTCCCCTGACACACATAAAGGAAGCGCTGGGCCGCGGTGATGTAGGTAAGAAGGGTCAGGATGCATAGAGCGATAAACACCTGGTTTAAGAGAAGCCCCAGCGCCAGCACAATAACCCTCTCCGCACGAGTAAACACCCCCACCTGACACTCTATCCCCAGCCCCTCTGCTCTAGCCTTTATGTAACTAACCATCACTGATCCCACAAAGCTTACATAAATAAGTATAACCTCGGGGGTTAGATTTTGCCAGATGCACCAGAGCAGGAGACCGAAAAGAAGCGCTGCCTCGGATAAGCGATCCAGGACGGAGTCGAAAAGAGCACCAAAAGGGGTATTTTGTCTTTTGGCGCGCGCCAGAGCGCCATCAAGCAGATCAAATGCTCCCGAAAATAATACCAGAAAACCACCGAGGAGGAGGTGCCCCATAGCAATGGCTGCGGCAGCGCCAAGGCTTACCCCAAAGCCAGTTATGGTCAGCATGTTGGGGGTCAGTCTTGTCTTGGACAGGAGCTGGATCACCGGCTGGGTGAATCGGTAAGCTGCGGTTCCTCGAATCTGCGATAGCCTCATTATCCCTGCACTGCTGAGAATTGCTCCTTCCAGGGGGGTTCATTGAGTATCCTCAGGTAGTAGTCCATCACCCGCTGGGCGATGAGCGGCCAGTTATGCTCCTCTGCCTTGAGCCTTCCTTTGGCGCCCATTTGCTGGCGAAGGCTTTCATCGTTGAGGAGGAAGACGAGGGCCTTAGCCAGGGCTTCCTCATCCTTGGGAGGCACCAATAAACCCTCACTTCCATGGGTTATTACGCTGGCATATCCCTCGATGTTGGAGGCGACGATGGGTATAGCGACAGCCATGGCTTCCAGCAGGACAATACCAAAGCTTTCCTGCCCGGTGGCTGGGGCACAGAAAACATCGGCACTCTTATAATATCGAGGCAGATCGGCATAGGGCACATAGCCAGCAAAAATAACGTCCTCTAATCGCTTCTTTTCGATCAGCCTTTCATACTTGCGACGCAGTCTAGTTCCGGGGCCTACCACGATGAGTCGAACATTTTGGTATTCCCTCTTGATATGCTCATAGGCATTCAGTAAGTAGATAAAGCCTTTGCGCTTCTCCAGTCGCCCGGTGAACAGGATATTCAGCTTCCCATCACGCAAGTGCTCAAAGGGGAGAGCATTTGGGGAGAAGTGTTCCACATCAATCCCATTAGGGATTATATTATAGTAGCCGGGGAAGTGTTTGCTAATAAACTCCATCGCCGGTCTGGAGACGGCGATCTTGCCATCCAGTCGGTGGAAAAACCACCTCTTAATCAAGGGTTTACACCAGCCATAACTTCTAGGTTTGCCATGATAGGCATGAAAGGTCCCCACGGTGGCTGTATTTGAAAGGCGAAGTACGGTTAGGGGCAATATCGGAGTCAGTGGCTCATGGAGGTGGATGATGTCAAATTTCTCCCTCTGGAGTATCTTCTTCACCTGAAACGGTGATCGGGGTGAAAGGGTGATGCGAGCAATAGAGCCACTGGCAGGTACGGGGAAAGGTCGGCCCACAGCGATAAAATTCTCATTTAAGTGAGAAGCTTCACTTTTGAAGCAAGGGGCGAGGATGGTAACGCTATGCCCCATTTGGGTGAAGTAGCGATAAAGAAAGGAGATATGATTGGTGACACCGCCCGGGTGGGCGTAATCATAGGGAGAGACCAGAGCAATCCTCATTGGCTGCTTTCGGTGATGAACTCCTCCACCATCCTTCGGGCTTCATCGTCGGTATACTGGACAGGAGGCGATTTCATAAAATAGGCCGAGGGAGCGATGAGTCCCCCCTTCAGCCCCCGGTCCAGGGCCAGCTTGCAGCACCTTATGGCATCAATGACCACCCCCGCTGAGTTGGGGCTATCCCAGACCTCGAGTTTCAACTCAAGGTTCAGAGGGACATCCCCGAAGGTGCGCCCCTCCATTCGGATATAGCACCACTTGCGATCCTCAAGCCAAGGTATATGGTCACTGGGGCCGATATGGATATTATCGGAGCCGATCTCATAGTCCAACTGAGAGGTGACGGCCTCGGTCTTGGAGATCTTCTTCGACTCCAACCTCTCTCGCTCTAACATGTTATAAAAGTCGGTATTGCCGCCGAAGTTCAATTGATAGGACCGCTCAAGCTTTACCCCCCTTTCTCGGAAGAGCCTGGTTAGCACCCGGTGGGTTATAGTAGCGCCAACCTGTGACTTAATGTCATCGCCAATAACAGGCAACCCCATTTCGGTAAAACGGTTTTGCCAATAGCTTTCCCGGGCGATAAAAACGGGGATGCAATTGATAAGGCCGCACCCAGCACTCATGATCTGCTCAATATACCACTTAGTTGCCTCCTCACTGCCCACCGGCAGTAAGTTGACCACCACGTCGGTCTGGGTCTCCTTGAGGATACCGGTGATGTCTGCGGTAGCTCCCGGTGCCTTGGTGATGATCTGCGAAAGGTACTTGCCGAGCCCATCATGGGTCATGCCTCGTGCTACTACCACTCCGGTAGGGGGCACTTGGCAGAATTTAAAGGTGTTATTTGGCGGAGTGAAAATAGCCTCTGCCAAATCCTTCCCTACCTTGTTCTTATCGATGTCAAAGGCAGCAACAAAGTTGATGTCGCTGATGTGATAGCCCCCAAGGTTGATATGCATCAACCCGGGCACGAACTCCCCCTCCTGGGCATTCTGATAGTAATGAACGCCTTGTATGAGAGATGAGGCACAATTACCGACCCCCACAATGGCTACATTTATCTTACCCAACTTGCAAGCCCCTTTCTTTATTTGCCCGGCTATAATTCTTCGAGATCGTTTAGCGACGCTTTTCTTACCACCCGTCATTCTGAGCCCTTCGCTTCCTGTCATTCTGAATGAACTGAAGAATCTAGAGATCCTTCCCTTTCGCTTCGCTCAAGGTCAGGGTGACAACTAAACGCACTCCTTCTTTCAGCTTGCTTACGGTGCACCCTTATGTTATTCTCAAAGAGCATAATGATCTTTGACTTTCATACCCATACACTCTTAAGCGATGGCGCCCTATCACCACTTGAGCTGGTGAGGCGGGCTTTAAATAAAGGCTATTATGCCATTGCCCTTACCGACCATGTAGGCGTCGGTTCCCTGGAGCGAGTAATCAAGGAAAACACCCAAGACTGCTCCCTGGCACGGGCGAAATGGGACGTAATAGCCATTCCCGGCGTGGAACTCACCCATGTGCCTGCTTCCTCGATCGCTGAAGTGGCAAAGCAAGCCAAAGAGCTAGGGGCGTGGCTAGTTGTAGTTCACGGGGAATCCACCATTGAGCAAGTGGAAAAGGGTACTAACCTAGCAGCAGCTCAATGCCCCGATGTCGATATTCTAGCCCACCCGGGATTATTAACTTTACAGGAAGCCGAGTTAGCAACAGAGAACAGCGTCTTTATCGAGCTAAGCGCCAGGAAAGGGCATTGCCTCAGCAACAGCCATATCGCCTCAATAGCACAGAAAATCGGGGCTAAACTTTTGATCAATTCCGATGCTCATGAAGACGAGAATTTATTGACACCAGAGCTAATAGATACTATTGCACAAGATGCTGGACTGAGTGACGATGAGCACCATAAAGCTCTGTTTATCAATCCCCGCCTTCTATTGGAAAGGCTCCCCTTGCTTAGCCAACCATAACCTTCAGCGATGGCAGGACACACTCTCCATCTTGTTGCTACTGATTAGCCTTTCCCAATCCTAAATACCTTTGTCCCGCAAGTAGGACACACACCCCGGGTAGCTGGTCTCCCATTTTTCAGAGTGACTCGCTCCGGATTCTTGATCTGCCTTTTCGCCCGACATTTAAAGCAATAAGCTTCCAACTATCTCACCTCCTTCCGAGCTTGAACTATATCCTCTTTCTAAGGGGAATGTCAAGACTTTTTGCTTTCTTTTCTAGAGAAAACCTTGTCCGGGTGCCAAACTCCCTTCTCACTCTGGAAGCCTAGCACAGCTAGGAGATGTCCGTCAAGGGTATAGACCCGGCAGCGAACTGGGAAGGGGGTTTCTACACCCTCTTCAAGAGGCAAGGACTTTCCGTTTCTTATCGCTTGTTCGCTTTCCTCGCCGATGATGGTAGCCCTCCAGTGTAAAAGCACCGCATCGATGGGAAAGAGGAGGTTTTGCCAGTAACCATGGTAGAAGGCATTTTCAAGTTCGGGGAGGGGGAGTGCATCCTCAATGCAAAAAAGCCCGTATCTTGTGCGGACTAGGTTTCTCAGGTGGGCACCGCAGCCAAGGGCTTGACCTAAATCATGGGCTAGGGATCGGATGTAGGTGCCCTTGCTACACTCCACTTCTATAGTGAGCAGGGGAGATTGAAAATTCAAAATTTCCAGGCGAAAGATCTCTGCCCTTCTTGCCTTCACTTCCACTTTGATGCCAGCGCGAGCTAGCTCATAAAGGTGTTTCCCTTGATGCCTCACTGCGCTATACATCGGTGGATTCTGCTCTATGGAACCTCGGAAAGAGGCGAGTAACTCTTCTAGTTTTTCCCTGGTGACAAGGGAAGGCTCCCCTTTTTGTATCACCCTGCCACTGGCGTCGTAGGTATCTGTAGCTATGCCGAGCTCTATTTGAGCCAGATAGGTCTTGGTTGCCTCCATCAAAAACTCAGCCACCCTTGTTCCCTGTCCGATAAGAATGGGTAGCACCCCTGTGGCCATGGGATCCAGGGTGCCAGAATGTCCAACCCGCCGCTGGCCACTCAGTTTTCTTATCAGGGAGACAACCTCAAAGGAGGTCTTGCCTGAGGGCTTGTTAACGTTTAAGATGCCGTCGATGCTCAACTTCGAGTTTGCTCATTCAGATCGGCGCTCTGAGTGCTGACCTGCTCCATTAGTTGAAGAAGATGATCTCCGTGCTCAATGGAATCATCTTGGCAGAAGCTTAGCTCCGGGATGCGTCGTAGCTCCAAACGTTCAGCTAGCTCGTGGCGGAAGAACCCCGAGGCGCTGATCAAGCCTTGTAGCGCCTTTCCCTTCTCTTCCTCGCTGCCCATTATGCTGACAAAGACCTTAGCATGTCGTAAGTCAGACGAGGTGGAGACTTCGGTCACGGTAACAAAATTGCCAAGTCTTGGGTCCCTGACTTGGCGCTGTAGCAATTCGCTTATCTCCTCACGAATGCGCTTATTTAGTCTTTTAATACGCCATGTCATTATTATTGCTTCTCTTTTCTAAAGAGTTCGATGATGTCGCCGATCTGAAAAATCGTAAATCCCTCAATGCCCAGGCCACACTCAAAGCCAGCAGCTACTTCCCTAACATCGTCTTTAAACCTTTTCAGGCTGCTGATAGTGGATTCATGGATCACCTGGCCACCGCGCACGATCCTGGCCGGGGTGCCGCGGCTCACCTTGCCTTCAGCCACATATACCCCGGCCACCTTATCCTTCTTCCCGGCAGAGAAGATGGCCCGTATCTCAGCGCGACCCTCAATTACCTCGATATAGGTTGGCTCCAGCATGCCTTTGAGTGCCCGCTCCACATCGTCTACTAGGTTGTAGATCACCTCATAGTGTCTGATATCCACCCCTTCGATATCAGCGAGTCGGCGCGCACCCGGCTCGGCATGGGTATTGAAACCGATAATAATACCTTTGGAGGCGAGCGCCAACAATACATCGCTTTCAATGATGCTGCCGGGGGCGGAGTGGATAACCTTGGCCTTAGCTTTATCCGCCTCTAGCAGTTCCAAGGAGCTTCTTATAGGCTCAATACTACCTTGAACATCAGTTTTGAGAATAATATTGAGTTCCTTCATCTGCCCACCACTGATTTGGGCGAAAACGCCATTTAGGGTTACCGGCCTCTTGGGTGCGGGAAGCTCTTGCTTTTTCTCCGCCTCAAGCTTCTGGAGCAAGGATCGGGTGCGGCGCTCATCGGCGACCGCAGTGAGGGTATCACCGGCCTGGGGGACGCTATTTAAGCCGAGAACCTCTACCGGGATAGAAGGCCCGGCCTTTTTTACACGCCTCCCCTTATCATCGAACATGGCTTTGACCTTGCCCCAGGTGTTGCCAACCAACACGGGATCGCCAACCTTAAGTGTGCCCGTCTGCACAAGGATAGTAGCCTGGGGACCTTTGGTCTTATCTAGCTCTGCTTCAATTACTGCCCCCACAGCAAGGCGATAAGGGTCTGCCTTAAGCTCCGCCATTTCAGCCACGATGAGGATGTTCTCCAAAAGCTCAGTGATGCCCTCCTTCATTTTGGCCGATACCGGGACGCAGATTACATCGCCCCCCCATTCCTCGATGAGCAAACCTAAATCAGCAATTTGCTGCTTCACCCGCTCTGGATTGGCATTTGGCTTGTCCATTTTGTTAATCGCAACGATGATGGGGACACCAGCCGCCTGGGCATGGGCTATAGCCTCGGTTGTCTGTGGCATCACCCCATCATCAGCAGCGATTACTAATATGGCAATGTCGGTCACTTGTGCCCCCCGGGCTCGCATTGCGGTGAAAGCCTCATGTCCCGGGGTATCTAAAAAGGTAATCTTGTTTTCGTTGATCTCCACCTGATAGGCCCCGATATGCTGAGTGATGCCCCCTGCTTCAGTATCTACTACATTTGTCTGGCGGATGGCATCAAGTAGCTTGGTCTTGCCATGATCAACATGTCCCATAACAGTGACTACCGGGGAGCGCGGCTGAAGCCTTTCGCTGTCCTCCTCCTGAAAGCGCTGGTATCTTCCGGTTCCCTTGGCAAAAGCTGCTTCCTGAGGTGCAAGGTCTTCTTGCGGTTCACAGCCAAAATTGGCCGCAACAACCACTGCTGTGCCGTAGTCAATGGCCTGGTTTATGTTGGCAAAAACCCCGTTTCGCATCAACTGCTTGATGAGTACGATGGCACTGATTCCTAAAAGCTCAGCCAGCTGTTTTACACTCAAGGAAGAGGGGATCTCGATCTGGCGCTTTGCCTCACCTTTATTATCCACTCTCTTTCTCCCCCTGATCTATCCCCCCCTGGGGAAGATTTTTGCCATATAGGGCAAGTTCATATCGATTCTGTGGGATAACCTTCGTCCGCAGGACGTGCTCCAACCTATCCCTTTTCAACCCTATTTCCCAGCAGCTTGGTGAGGGGCATAGATAAGCACCACGACCGTCCTTTCCCCCAGTAGGGTCTACCTCCACTCCCCCACCAGCAACCTGAACCAAACGGATTAGCTCACGCTTGGCTTTTGTCTCTCGACAGGCGATGCAGGTGCGTTGGGGTACGTGACTCCTAATATTACTCATATTCCTCATCCTCTAGGGGTAATTCCTCATCCTCTACCTCATCCTCTAGGGGTAAGACTCGAGAACGCGAAGCTCTCTTAGGTTTGACACCCTCTTTATCGCCTTCTTTCCAAGCACTCTTCTTTTTCTTTTTAGCTTTAACATCAGGCTTAATGGATTTGGGGGCAGAGAGTTCCTCGGCAAACCTAATCTGGGGTTTCTCCAAAGGTTCTTTCGGTTCAGAGATGAAGCCAACTTCAGGCAGGGGCTCCACTTCCTCTAGTGGCTCAGGCAGTTCCTCCTCAACCTCAGGTGTAGGCTCTGCGGAGGGCATCGTCTCAAGTGGAGCCATCGCTTGAGCTTCAGCCCTGGCAAGCTCCTCTAAAGCATCCCTCTCTGCTCTCTCCCTTTCAGCAGTGGCGACGCTCTTGATGTCAATCCGCCACCCTGTCAGCTTGGCGGCAAGCCTGGCATTCTGCCCCTCCCTGCCGATGGCCAGAGAGAGTTGCCTATCAGGGACGACTACGGTTGCCACCCTTCCCATCTCATCAACCTCGACACTCACTACCCGTGCTGGGCTGAGGGCATTAGCGATGAGGACAGCAGGGTCCGGATCCCATAGAATCATGTCTATCTTTTCACCGTTGAGTTCATTGATGATATTTTGAATTCTGACACCACGTAGCCCCACGCAGCAGCCAATGGGGTCGAGACCTTGCTGGCGTGCAACTACAGCTACTTTACTCCGGAATCCGGCTTCACGGGCAATGGCTTTCAACTCCACTATTCCGCTATGGACCTCCGGGATCTCAAGCTCGAAAAGGCGACGTACTAGATTAGGATGCGACCGCGACAACACCAATTGAGGGCCTCTACTAGTGCGAAGCACCTCCAAGAGGTATGCCCTTATCCTTTGCCTAACCCGGTAGCGTTCGGTGCGCACCTGCTCTGTAGCTGGGAGCACTGCCTCCGTCCGTCCTAAGTCGATGAAGATCTGCTTTGGCTCCAAGCGCTGCACTACCCCGCTGACGATGTCACCCTCCTTGTTAGCAAACTCCTCCAGGATAGCACCATGCTCTGCCTCTCGGAGGCGTTGTAATACCACTTGTCTCGCTGTCTGAGCAGCGATGCGCCCGGCATTGCGGGGGGTGGTCTCCACTTCGACAATATCCCCAATTTGGGCGTCCCTTCTCAACTTCCTTCCTTCGGCTAGCGAAATCTCGCGGCAAGGATCGGCGGGCATCTCCACGATAGCCTTTTGAGCATAGATCTTGACCTCAGCGCTATCGGGGTTGATTTTGACCGAGATGTCCTGGTCGACAAAATCATCCTTCTTATAAGCGGAGACCAATGCCGCCTCTATCGCCGCAAGGACTACCTCTCTTGGCAGATTCTTCTCCGCCGAAAGCTGGGCGACGGCAACCATAAAGTCACTTTTCATCTTAGCCAAGGACTTCCTCCCTTAACACTACTTTCCCCAGCTAACAAAAAAGTGGGATCAACACCCACTTAAATTTCTTGCCTCTTGCCGGCGATAATAACACAAATGCGGCTGAGATGCAAGTCCTAGAACAAATAGATCATTTATCATATCAACGTTTTTCTTCCCGCCCACCCACGCTAGTTAAGCTTTCAGGGGCTTCGCCCCCGAACCCCTGAGGGTCTTGGGAGCAAAGCTCCCAGTTCGGGGCCCCCGCGAAATCGAAGATTTCGTGAGGTGGGAGAAGACATCTCTGGGTGGGAGAGTGGGAAGAATTAGCCTAAATAAACCTCTTGGATGTTTGGCAAGTTATGAAAAAACAGGTATTTTGGGGCTAGATTCTATTTCTGTAATCTAGAATCCTCCGTCTTTGTCATAATTTGGTCATTCAGATCGTCTAGGAGGTTACACAGTGTCCTCTGCCCAGTTGTTCCTGGACCAACGCCCTTAGACGAATCTGGACGAGGGTCCACGAACAGGTAGTT
>SDBU01006817.1_pt1 | contig 13352 bp, 20 predicted proteins | sample 2277071 | NCBI WGS metagenome assembly SDBU01 (sample SAMN10397929, study PRJNA504765) | marine sediment metagenome | isolation source: marine sediment core GS08_GC12, 126 cmbsf | place: Arctic Ocean: Gakkel Ridge, Loki's castle | collected 2008 | reverse complement strand
CCGATACAGCTCGGCTACCTCGGCGCCTTTCTTGAATCGAAGGGCTATGAGGTTAAACTTGTAGACGCCCAGGCCTACGGTTTAAGCGACTACGCTGTAGGCGAGATTATCGGAAAGTTTAAGCCGGCCTTTGCCGTTGTGTATGCCGGGGATCAAAGTTTTGAGGTCGATTGGTCGTTCGCTTATAACATGAATAAGAAAATGTGTCCGACAAAGGTTGTGGGACCCCTTTACGCCCTAAATGCCGACAAATACAAGGTCCCGGGGATCCAAGGATGCCTTGAGACCGGGGTTCTGGCGTGGATAGAAGGGAAGGTCGACGATAAGAAGCCTATTGTCGGGGTGCATCTGTCGCATGATGAGTTAAACAAAACACCTTTTGTGAGCAACTTTTTTATGAAGCAGTTGGATCCGAAGCATTATCGGACGCCTTCCGAACCCTGGCCTTTTGTGGACATTATGACCGGCTTCGGCTGTGAGTGGGGGCGGTGTACCTTTTGCCTTTGGCCGAAGACATACAAGAAGAAATATACCGTCCGGAGTATAGATCGCGTTATGGCCGAGGTCGCGGAGATTGAGAGGAAAGGATTTTATAAGTCAATCATGATTGAGGACGATAGTTTTTCGGACTGGAGAGCCCGGGAGTTTTCGGAATTAAAATGCGAGCGTAAACTTAAGATACCTTGGTCGTGTCTTGTGAGGGCGGATCTTTCATTTGAAACGCTTCACCTTATGAAGAGGGCGGGATGCCTTAATCTTCACGTGGGATATGAATCGGGGAACGACAGGACCCTCTCTCGGACAAAGAAAGGCCTCTTGGTTAGCCAAATGGAGCTTTTTACCTATCGCGCCAAAGAAGCCGGCCTCCGAATCCATGGGGACTTTCTTATCGGCATAGACGAAACTACACCGGAAATATTAAAGACAATCGATTGGGCTTGCAAGCTCAGCCCGGACACAGCACAGTTTCAAGTATACATACCTTATTTTGAGAAGCCCCTGCACGACAAAGAATGGCTTGCGAAGATGGCGAGGTATGCTTACAGGCGGTTTTACTCGAGGCCGAAGGCATGGCCAGGGATCGCCAGGCAGTTCTTGAAGCCGATGATTTTGAGGGAATCGCTAAAGACAATGTTGGGGGTGGAGAGATGAAAAGGAATGTTATATACGATGATGGAAGAGTGAAAAAATTGATTATCTGCAATGGAACTGATGAACCAAAAACCTTTGATATTAAAAAAACGAAGCATATAGATGTGCCTAAACCAGTTTATATTAAAAGATATAGAGGAAGAGTATGCAAAAAATCTTAATCCTTATCGTCGTAAACCTTATCGTCTACTTCCGCTCTTTCAATTCAAAATGGGAGTATCTCGTAGACGACCAATTGGTCCCAAAGAAAAAAGGCAAAAACTTCCTGCATACACTTTTGTTACAGTTCCACGCTTTGGCATACTCCAACATCCAGATAGAGAGGCTACAGAGGATCCTTGTGCATAGCGGTGTCTGCATTTTGATTTATCTCACCTTCGGCAGTAACGACATTTCCTTTGTCGCCGCGCTCCTTTTCGCTGTGAACCCGGCAAACAACCAGGCCGTGTTGTGGCTTAACGGTATAGGATATGCGATGTCAACGGTGTGCGCGCTTCTTATGATTATGGCGCCTGTCTGGGGCATCTTTCCTTATTTTTATTCAATGTTTTGGCACGTAACAATCGCTTTCGCTCCCTTTTTATACTTGATGAAAGGACCCTGGTTTCTTGTTGTGTACATTATATTTTACTTCCTGCTTGCACATCTGGTCGAGTGGAAAGTTCCTTTTGCGAAAGCGCAGAAGAACGCTACCCTGGCCGTGAGGTGGAAGGTCCCGACAACAGCAATGAAAAAAGTCTATCTCCGCAAGTTTGTCTTTATAATAAAATGCTATGGGTACTTCTTTATAACAGGTTTGTTACCGCGCAGGCTGGGGCTTTACCATACCTTCGGATATTCTTTCGGCCTGGCTAAACAGGATACCGATAAGTGGCAAAGGCTTTCACCGCTTTTTTGGTTGAGTATACTTATCCTGGGAACAAACCTTTTTATTATTTTCCGATTCTGGGGCAGCCCCTTGAGCTTCGGGTTGTTTTGGCACGGGCTATTCATAGCACAGTTTTGTAATTTCTTAATGATCCAACAGCCTATGGCCGAACGTTATATGTATCTTCCGAATTGCGGACTCATGGCAGCGATAGCATGGCTTTTCTTCCAGACACCTTACCCTTATGTTTTTGCGGGAGCCTTGGGAGCTTTCTATTTTACGAAGCTGATGTATTTTATGCCGGCATTTAAGAATCAAAAAGACTACGTTGAACACAGCCTCCAGGACTTCCCAGATCAATTCGCGCTGTGGAACTGGAAAGGGATCCTTTCCCGGGAGAAGAATCATCTATTCTCAGCGATGGCAGCATGGGCTATGGGTTTGCGGTACAGGGAGATAGACTTCAGGATCAACTTCAACCTGGCACAGCTTATGGCATCGCTCGGATATTTGAAAGAAGCGGATAAATATTACTTGAAAGCAGGGGAAGGGCTGATAGCGGAAGAACAGAAGAAACAAGCAGTGGAAATGCTCGAGAAAGCCCGGACCTTGCTTAAGAAAAAGATAGCAGCCGCGGAAGGAAAAAAGCGCGGAAGAATTATTGCGCCATGAAGAACAAAGCCCAGCTTGTCTGTATGCTTGCAGGGATAGCCTTGATGGGAGTCGCCTTTTTCTTGGTTATGATGCGGATTCACTGGGAAGTTATTATTTTTCTTGGAGGGTTTATCCTTTTTTTTGTAGGTATAAAACAGGCATGAGCATATGGGTAAAAGGCGTAGGATACATCAAAAAAGCCTCAAGTAAGAAAGGATACTACATTCAATACCTGGAAAGAACGACTATTACTCGGAAAGAATATACGAAATTTCGTACCGTTTTTGAAATGCTTGACCTAAAAAAGAACGAGATTGCCCACAAGATGAGTGTCGTCGAGAAAATCTGCCGCAAATATAACAAAACCCCATAGCTCGCCTTTTCATTGTTGATAATATAGCATATATTTATAGTAATGGATAAGATAGCGTGGAAGACCGAAAAGCGACGCATCCAAGACCTTATCTCCTCTGAATACAACCCGCGCCAAGCAAGCGAGAAAGAAACCGCTGACCTTGGGAAATCCCTATCCAAATTTAACCTCGCTGCTCCCCTTATCATAAATACAAACAATCATATTATAGGCGGACACTTCCGGCTGCACCTTTTGAAAGAGAAGGGTATAACCGAAATAGATGTCCGCGTCCCAGACAGGCTATTAACTGAAGGAGAGGAGAAGGAGCTTAATCTCAGGCTCAATAAGAACTTGGGAGCGTGGGATTTTGATTTACTGGGGAATTTTGACGAACAGATGCTCAAAGATGTTGGCTTTATAGATTTTGATTTAGGATTAGCTATTGCTAAGGGTGAGGGTCGACTTCTTTATTATCATAAGGAAGTCGAATGTCCTTTCTGTCATAAGCAGTTCAAAAAGCCAGCAATAGAAGACGTTATCAGGCCCGCACAGAATGAAAAGGTAACCTAAAATGGCAAAAAGAGGACCAAAAGGCCCAAGCAAGTATACAACGAAGCGCATAGAGAGAGAAGCCGTGGCCCTAATAAAGTACGCGGAGGCAGCCCAAATCCCTTTCGAGTTTGAGTTTGCCACACAGAGAGGGTACTACTCTGAACTCCTAAGCAGATGGGCGCTCAAAAACGATAAATTCTATCAAGCCTTAAAAAAGATGAAGGACATACAGACGACCAAGATCGTGAAGGCGGCAATGATGAAGAAAATAGATGTAACCATGGCTATATTTACTCTTAAGAACGTAGCCGGCTGGCGCGACAAACAGGAGCTTGCACACACCGGCGAAATCAAAGGGCTTAACATATATCTCCCAAAAAAGGACAAGAAATAATGGATTGGAGACCACAACCCAAACAAGAAAGATATCTGAGAATGCCTTATTATGAGACTATGTTCGGGGGGGCCAAAGGCCCCGGCAAGACAGATGCCCTTCTTTTTGATTCGACATACCAAGTCAAAAAACCTAATTACAAAGCGATTATCTTCCGGCGTATATATCCAAAGCTCCTGGAAATCATCGATAGGTCCCATAAGTGGTTTAAGGACAAAGCCCATTGGAACGGTGAGCTCAGGAGATGGACCTGGCCGTCCGGAGCAACCCTTAAATTCGGACACTGCAAAAGCGAAGAGAGCAAGTATGATTATCAGGGCCATGAATATCAATACATGGGGTTTGACCAGCTCGAAGAGTTTACAGAAACACAATATCAATTCCTCAAAGCGCAGAACAGAACATCGGATCCGGACATCGAATGCTTTATCAGGTGTACATCCAACCCGGGAAACATAGGCCACGCCTGGGTAAAGAGACGATTTATAGATGCGCTTGACCGCAATGGCGTACCCAAATACTTCATACATAAAAATGAAGAAGACATAGAGGTTCCAAAGGGAACGGCCGGCGCTCTGTCTCGGGCCTTTCTGTTTGCCACGGTTCATGATAACAAAATCCTCTTAAAGAATGACCCGGACTATCTGCTTCGGCTTAAACAACTTCCGGATAAACTACGCCGGGCCCTTGAAGAAGGTGACTGGGATGCATACGAAGGACAATATTTCGCAGAGTGGAGACGCGCTATTCATGTTGTCGATTCATTCAACAGGAGCATTCCCCACCTTAAAGTTATCGGCCTTGACTACGGATTCAGCAAGCCCTCAAGTGTCGGTTGGTACGCCCTTCTCCCGGATGGAGAAATCATCAGATACCGGGAGCTCTACAAAGAAGGTTATACATATGAGGCCTTAATAAAGCATATTTTATATTTAAGTGTCAACGAAAACGGCTCCCCTGAGAAAATCGAATACATGGTTACAGATCCCTCCATATGGGGAGACAAGGCGCACCACAAAGAAGGTGAAGACGGAGAAGTCAAAGGCGAATCCGGATCCGAGACCATGCAGACAATTGTAGGCAAGCGCTTCCCAATCCTTAAAGGGGACAACAAGAGGGTAATAGGTTGGGGCCGATTCAGAGAATACCTAAAAGCATACAGGGACCAATACGGCCAGATCACCGCTAAATTCAAAGTAACAAGTAACTGCCGGAATTTCATAAGAACTATCCCCGGACTCATTCATGACGACCGCGTACCGGAAGACCTTAATACAGACGGGGAAGACCATCCGCAAGACGAGGCGCGCTATGTTTTCATGTCCCGGCCGCGACTTCCGAAGGTTGTGGTAGTCCAGACCCAAGCCCAGGACTTCTGGGACCGGGTACACAAGGATGTAGAGTCACGCAAGGACCCGGAAGGGGAAGTCTCCGAAATAAGCGAACATGGAGCAACACCGCTATGAAATGGATGTGGAAGAAAAACTGCATAAAATGTAAGCTGCTCGAGAAGGAGAATAAATATCTCCAGACGCTTGTCGATAGATTTCTTATAATGAACGGGGTATCGCCTGTTAGTATGGGCGACCCGGAAGCGTTTGATATCGATAAAGAGCTGGTGATCCCTGAAGAAAAAAACGCTGACGGTTCGGTGAAAGAAGTAGAGAAGTATGGAAGCTAAAGCAATATTATGGATGATCGGCATAGCTTTTATAGTGATGTGGCCAATCGTCTTTTTGCTTATAGTGCTGCCGAAGCTGAAGCCCTGGGCCACGATGGTCCGGGAATGGCGCCTTAATAAGATACGCAAGTACGCGCTTAAGTACATAGACCTGCTTGACCGCATGATGAAAAGAGAAGGATATCCCCGGCAGAAGCGCCGGCAGTTTTGGAGAGAGTTTATAAGCGAGGGAAGGTTTATAAAAGAATAGGTAGATTGTAAAACTACGTAAATTTACGTAAACGAATAGGGGGACACAATGGTCGACTTAGGCAGAAAAGACAGGTTCAATAGTATGCCCGTATCGCCAACAAAGGAAAAGAACCGGATATATTATCCGAGCTTCCACGTGGATAACATCGATCTGGGCGTTGACGAAGAGGATGTTGGCAAGACCATTACAGCGACAGTAAAGCTCAAAGTCAACTCGGCCGGTAAAAGGATAAATGACAGGGAAGGTACGGTTAAAAAGACAGAAGATTATAGCTTTGACGTATTGGCAATAGATCTCGGCAAGCCTCAGAAGAAAAGGGACGGCAGGGAGAATAAGCTCCAGGCTGACACTGAAGAAGCGCTTGAGGAAGCCGCCACCAAAAAAAAGGATTAAGCCATGGCGATAGAAAAGAAACCCGAAGAAAAGACGGACGAGACAAAGCCGAAACCGCTGACCGACGTTGAGAAGGCCGGGAAGATCATAGGCGAGCGCGACAAGATACAGAAGGGACGGACCACCTTTGAGAAACAATGGCTAATAAACATCGCATTCCTACACGGCAAGCAATACTTCCAAATATCAAGGAAAGCTCTCCCGGGCCTGGATGACAGGATCCGCTGGGAGTTTGATAACCTCGAGCGCAAGAAAAAAATCCGTAGAATAGACAATTACATCCTGCCTCTTTATCGTTCAGTCCTCGCAAGGTTTCTCCGGATGAAAGCTCACGTTACAGTAGATGCCACAACAAATTCGGACCGGGACAAGTCCAGCGCAAAGATAAGCCAAGAGGTACTCGAGGATCACTGGCAGATGGTTAACAAGGCCAATCCCGTGTTGTGCCAGGATTACGCGGGAATGATTTTAGTGTTAAAAAGGCTCTTTGGATATCTCCTTGCAGTAGGCACGGGATACCTTAAACCCTATTTCAATCAACACGCAAAGGTAAAGCATTACCTGGCCGGGAAAGTTGGCGAGGATGCGGTAGGAGAAACCGAGACAAAGGTTTTGCACGCATTCGATGTTTTCGAGGATCCCCTTAAACAATACCTAATAGAGCAATCTGTTATGAATGTGGACAGAATCGAGGAGATGTATGACAAGAAAGTAAAAGCAGAAGACGTCGGATATACCGACACAGAGCAGAAACTCATGAACCTTTTGGAAGGCTCAACGCCAGAGAAGTTTGAGAATGCCGCCAGGATTTTTGAGAAGTGGCAACTCCCCTCGAAAAAATATCCCGATGGATGGTATGAGGTCTGCACAGCAAAGGAAATACTTGTTGAAGAACCGTTGCCTCCAGAGTGTAAAGGCAGGATCCCGTATTTTAAGTTTGATTATCTGGACCTGATGCTTTCTCCGTACGCACAGGGATTTGTGGAACAGCTCATAAGCCTCCAGGAAGAGCTTAATTATACCCTTACCCGGCTTGCAGGCTACAAGAAATACATGGCAGGGAAGGTCATGGTTTCAAAAGGCGCTGGCCTTGAAAAGAAATGGGATGATGAGACAGGCCAGCTTATCTTTTATAACGCGGGACACAAGCCGACTTACGAAGCGGGCCCGAACCCCCCATCATTCATCATGCTTGAGATAAGAAGGATTAAGTCGGCCATGGAAGATATCGCTGCCTCTCATGACGCTTCAATGGGAAGAGTCCCGGGAGGCGTTAAGTCTGGCGTAGGAATGGAGCAACTTGCTGAAGGTGATATATCGCAACTCGGGCCGGTTCTCATGGGAATAGAACAGAAGCTCGCCTTTTACGCTGAGACGGTGTTGGATATCGTAGAGGCGAAGTACTCGGAACCCCGACTCCTTGCGATAACAGGGGACACATTAGGGGCAGAGGTAAAGACATTCAAGGGCGAGAATGTAACAGGGAACAGAAGGATAAAGGTTTCGCTTGGAAGCTCGCTACCCTATACAAAAGAGGCCAGGCAAACATATATCATGAAAATGGAGGAGCGAAAATATATTACCCCGGAGAAAGCTCGGGAACTCATGGAGTTTGGTGACGTAGAGGGATTATTCCATTCGCTTGATGAGACGGCCCAAAAAGAAGAGATCCAGATGATGCTGAAGGGCGGATACGAGATCGTGGTTGAGGAATGGGACGATCACACGATACACATAAAGATTATCACAGACTTCATGAAATCGAAGCAATTCATGGAATTGGATGAAAAAGTAAGACAGCAATTTATCGCTCACAGGCAACAGCATCAGCAGTTCCTTTTGAAAGAACAGGAAGCTCAGGCAACGATGGAGGCCAGGGCAAAGATGGCCGTTATGCCTAAAATGCCCAGAGCGCCAGCATGAGCGAAGAGATAAGAAAGATATACAGGGGCAAAGGGTTAACGCCCCCTGATGGCAAAGGAATACATACACGTAAGTTTCATGAGATTGCCTCGAGCATAATGAAGAAGGGCGGGGCAAAAGAACCATATGCTATCGCAATGGCTCAGCTCGGCCGAAACAAAGCGGTCAAAAAGAGTCATTGGCAGATAGCCGTTGATAGAGCAAAATAATGAAAGCGGAGTTTTTACTGTGTTGGTAAAGACTTAACGCTTTCACTAACTACGACCAAGCCGCAAGGCAGTCGGAAAAGGAGGAAGTCATGGGAGCAGACGATCAGGAAGGTTTGGAGAAAGTTTTAATCCCAGGAACGGAAGGCACCGGAGCGCCGGGCACAGAAGGTACAGCCGCGCCAGGCACAGAGGCGGCAGTAGCCCCACCGGATCCGGAATTTGACCTTGAGTTTGGAGAAGAAGGAAAAAAGGAAAAGAAGAAAATCAAACTCTCCGAGCTTCACAAGGGCTATATGCTTAACACGGATTACACCACAAAGACACAGGACCTTTCGGAAGAGAAGGAAAAGATAAAGGACCTGGTCGCGTGGTCAGAAGCTATTAAAAAAGACGAGACGGCGACAAAGATAATCCTTGCGCTTTCAACCAAGGGTCTGGGCAACCCGGAACTCCTTAAGAAAACCCTTGGAGTCTTGGAAGCGATAGAAGGGAAGAAAGAAGAAGTCATCGACGAAATCGCAGAGATGGAGAAAGAGTTGGCAAGCCTTGATCCGGATACAGGGGAAGCCAAGATGATAAAAAGACTTCTCACGCATGCCAGGGGAATGCAGACCAGGCTGACGACAGCAGAGGGCCAACTTAAGACAACCCAGGAAAGCACAGCCTCTATAAAAACCGGACAGGAAGAAAAAGATTCACAGGCTTTATTTGCTAAAGCCGAAAAAGTTTTGAATACGACTCTATCCGTATTGTGTGATACGGAGAAAGAGGGGGGTCTCAAATTCGATTCAGATGAGGCAAAAGGCCTTTGGAGACAGCTCGTCCTCTCCCATCTGAAGGATAATCCGAAGGACTACAAGGGCGAAAAGGACTTTGTCCAAGCCATACAAGAAGCAGGTAGAAAATACCATTCTACACTTCAGAAGCATGGCGAGGGGCTTATCGCAAAGTACCTCAAGGACAAGAAGACACCGATACCGCCGGCAGGCGGACCCGGTGGCGGAAAACCTCCGGAAAAAATTACATTTGAGAACCTCGAGGAAGGCCTTACCAAACTGTTTGAAGAAGTAGAGTCTTCCAAAAAATGAAGGGAGGTGAAAACAGATGATTAGAATGCTATTAAAGGCAATTCAATCGTTAGGGAAAACTCTTGCTAACGCGAGAGGCGAACTAACGATTAGCGATATATCGGCAGTTCTGAAGAAGGTCATTGTACCGACTATCCAGAGCCAGTTGCCGAAAGAAAGCGTCCTTTTTGACAAGATCAAGAAGAACGTGGGTGTAACGATTGCTAACAATACCATTTACATTGCGGCTCGAACCGGGAAGCATACAGGCATCTATTCCGTCGCTGAAGGTACCCAACCCCTAAGCGGAAAAGCGGCCTATGCGCAACCCTCTGCCAGCATGAAGTATGTGTTCGGCACGCTTGAGTTGACAGACCAAGCGATAGAGGCTGCAAAGAACGGTAACGTCAAGGCGATCGCATCCATTCTTTCGACTGAGATTTCTGCGCTTAAGGACGACATGAAAATGGATCTGACTCGGCAGTTCAACGGCGCGGGAACGGGTATCCTATGTCAGACGACTGGCACAGGAGCAACTACCAGTACAACTATCACTTGCGATAGCAATCCGAATGGCGGAGAAGCCACGGAATACCTCGAGGTAGGTATGTCTATCAATATCGGGACCTCGCATACCGGCACGCTAACGACGGTTGTTTCCAAAACGGCGACAACAATAGTTATCGGCGCAGGGACAGCGTGGCTCAACGATGTTATCATAACGAAATGTAATGATGCAGAGTGCATGGGTCTGGCAGGTCTCATCGATGACGGCGACAATGTGGCTACGATTCAGGGCATGACCAGGTCGTCAAACGCCTGGGCCAATTCGCATACCTATGATACCGGGGGAACCCTTACAGAGCTTCTTATGATACAAACTTTCCTTAAGACGGTCCGTTACGGGGGAGCAAAGGTCGCGTTTATGAATTCCGACATGTTCTCCAAGTACGGAAGTCTTCTGACGTCGTTGAAGAGAACGACGAGTTTGAAAGAGGTATTATCAGGAGGTTGGAAGGGACTCGAATTCATGGGTGGCAACATTGGTGTCATGCTTGATTTTGACTGCTGGAACGGATACGTTCAGTTCGTTGACTTTAGCGCACTAACGATAGCGGAAATGTCAGCGCCATTCGCATGGCTTGAGGCTGATGCTCATGGGGGAATTCTCAAAAGGAGTTCCACTAATAGGACGATTTGGGAGGGTACGCTTAAATATTATCTCAACTTGGTTGCTCTCAAATTTAAGTCTATGGCCAGAATGAAGGGTCAAACGACCGGAGCTGCTTGATGAAAACCACCGGGGGGAGCCACACACTCCCCCCTTTCTTAAAAAGCTATGCCAAAAGATAAAGCATTCGGAAAATACGTAAACTCGGCTTGTCAAAAAGCCGGCCAGAAACTTCTAAAAGAAGCGAAGGCAGAAAAACAGAAGAAAGTAGATTATGGAAAGAAAGAGATCTATCAATCAGCGAAGGAAGCAGCAACCTACATGCGGAATAAAGCACGGGGAAAAGTTACATTATATTCGACTTCATCATATTGTTGTTTTGAATGTAGAAACAGGTTAAAAGGCCCGTGTAGGTTTTGTATGAACGGCTCTAAGTTTGAGCCGGTAAAAAAGGAGGTTACCAGTGGTACTTAAAAATGTCAGCAAAAAAGAAATTGAGATCAAGCATGACAGCACAGTGCATGTGATAGAACCGGGGAAAACCCTGGACCTTGATGCCGTGGAAAGCGGCCTAACCCCTGAAACCAGTACGGTTCTTGCCAATCGGTTTATAGGGGAAAACCCGGGCCTTGAGAGGGTAGAGGATAAGAAGGCTAAGTCTGCTCCAAAAGCGGCCCAGGGCAAGCCCAAAGGGCAAAAAGGGGCACCCAGCAAGTAGCCTCGCAACCCTTAAAAGAAGAGGTGAAACATGTTAATCTCTGAAATAAGAGACGAGATTGTTGAGGAATGCGGTATAGACTCGGAAGATGCGGGCGCCTTAACTAAAATTGTCAACGTGATCAAGGCTGCCATGCGCAGGCTCCCGAAGCACACCCTAATGAGGACGCTGCTTTCTACGGAAAGCGTCTCGCTTACCGGGGGGACGAATAACGCATCGCTTCCGACCGGGTTCATAAAAGAAAGATATATCTATCGTAAGTCGGCAGACGGCAAGCCGATAGAGATAAAAAGGGCGAGCATCAGCCAGCGACTTCAAGAGAATCCCACCGCGCCAGGTACCCCTTCTTATTATTGGATAGAGGGGAAAACTATCTATTTTGAGAAGACAGTGGTATTGACGGCAACTATTTACATCGACTGTTTCATGAGCCAGGTAAGCGCAACTTTCGCCATTACAGATACGTTCTTCGGCACAGATGACGAAATCGAAACTGTGAAGGATCTCGCGAAATATAGGTATTATAAGGATTATGAGGAGGATATGGAAAAGGCGAGGGAGTCGAAATCGGATGCCGCGGCCGGGATCGCAAAGATGAATTCTGATTATATGATCCACGAACTCCCGGGCCATGTAGAGGAGGCTTAAACTATGCACGAATTAATGAAAAAACTACAGGAACTTGCTGACCTTTTTTGTGTCAAGCTCGCCAAACTTAACGCGGAGAAAGAGGGAATCAGTATTGAAAAGTCGGGTCTTGATATTAAGGAGAAGGAACTCAATGACCGGGAAGGCATTATAAAGCAAGGTGAAGTGAAGTACAAGAAAGCCGGCGACATAGCGGCGTACGAAGAATCGGCAAAGAGCCTTATGAACCAGGCAAGGGGGGAAAGGGGAATACTTGATGACGACCAGGCGAAATTCAAAACCTACAGAGAGACCGCAGACAACGAAATCGCCAACGAGAAAGCCCTCATCGTAAAACGCAATAACGAACTTGCCGCCGGGTTCACAAAACTTGAGAATGATAGGGGAGCTTACAAGAAAAAAGTAACCGATGAGATAACAAGGAACCTCAAGTAATGATAGGTACAATAAACGATTTAATAGCGGTTCATTTTAGTTTTGCCGATTTTAAGGTATCCGATGATCAGGAACATAGCACAGACGCCGATATCAGATATTATGGTTATGTCAGCAGGTCAGGCGAATGGTACATAATGAGAAGGGATCGCAGCCCAAGCGGCGTAACCAAAAACGAATATCGCTTTGTTAAAGGCGGAAGCGGGTATGCGACAATGTGGGCCGGCAAACAGGGGTTATCATATGAGCTTTACGATGCATGTTTTGGCTAAGATGAAAAAAGCATTATTGATACTTTTCATTATTTTTTCTTGTTCCAATGTTTGCGTCGCAAGCGACTTTGATGAAGAAGTTAATCCATGGACCAACGAACTTGATTACGTAAGGTCCGAGAGTTGGCTTGAGGCTCAAGGAAACGCAAAATGGCTCAGGCTCGACTTTGAAAACGCCGATTCAGCTCCTACTGGGACAGGATTTTATAAAGTGAGCGATACAGAAACGAGGTTTTATGTCAACGGCACACACGTCCATACTTGGACGGTAACTGTTGCCGCAGAATATTTATTGTTAGATGACGGAATAAGTAAAATTTTGCTCAGTGATGGAACGAGTTTTCTGCTTAAAACACCATAGGAGTAACGTATGAAAAAAATATTGTATTGCTTTGTGATTTTGATGCTTATGGCGCCTGTTGTCTACGGCGCCGATACCGAGGTCCAGGACTTCGCAGATATAACCGCACCTGCCCTCGGTGACGACCTGTACATTGTGGATGACCCGGACGGTACTCCTATAAGTAGAAAAATAAACATAGGCGCTCTGCTTGGTGTAGCTCCGGCTCTCGGTGTAGACGGAGAGATAGTTGCTGACTATATAGAC
>SDBU01006816.1_pt1 | contig 13353 bp, 12 predicted proteins | sample 2277071 | NCBI WGS metagenome assembly SDBU01 (sample SAMN10397929, study PRJNA504765) | marine sediment metagenome | isolation source: marine sediment core GS08_GC12, 126 cmbsf | place: Arctic Ocean: Gakkel Ridge, Loki's castle | collected 2008 | reverse complement strand
TGGAGTTCTGAGTCGCAAATGTAGTCAAGAAATCAAGGAAGTAACAGGCCTGACACCCCCGTCAGCCCAGTTTCAGCCTCAAAGTTGCGGAACTTGGGCTAACATCTTCCCAGACAGGAGCTTACACATTTCGCCGGGGGGAACATCCGTCGTAATCCTCCCGTGCCTCTCGGCCTGGCCTGGCTGGAACCGGCAGGCACGTCTCGCCGATCAACTGTTTGCTCACCTCGTCCAAACAGACCTGGGGACGTCGCGCGTCGTAGGGCCTTGTATATACCTCCAAAACGTCCTCCATCTTCCAAACAAACTCACCGTTGGCCTTCGGAGGAATGCACCATTGCTTCTTTAGCCAAGGCTTCAACTCGTTTTTTTGAGAACGCGCCGGACCGTGGCACGCGACAACGCCGGAACGTAGCTCAACGCCACCATCCGCCCGGCCAGCAGCTCAAGGGTCCATCGCTCTCGACCCTCCGGCGCTTGGCTGCACGTCAGCGCGATAAGTCGAGCTTCGCCTTGACCGTCCAGCCGACGTTCGTACTCACGGTTCGGCTTCTTACGCTCCAAGGCGGCTTGCAGGCCCTCTTCCACAAACTGCTTCCGCACGCGCTCTACCGTCGCCCGCCCAACCTCCAAGGCCTCGCTGATTCTTCCATCGTCCCAGGCCGGTCCTCCCGGACCGGCATCAGCCTTCAGCAGAATCCGCGCCCGGTACAGCTTCCGGGCCGCGGATTTCCCCGCTGAAATCAAGACCCCCAATTCCGTACGCTCCTCGTCTGTCAACGTCACCTTGTACTTCGCGGTCTTCCTGACCATCTGTTGCACTCCTTGCTCTTGGGAACCCTCCTCTCCATCGGCCCGAAGTTGCGACAGTGTCCATCAAATCACGTGCATCGGAGCACTAGTGGTCACATCGCCCCCGTTCGCCCTTTTGCGCAAGAAATCCTACGGCAACCTGGATCAAGCCGAGTATGTCGATTGGCTCGTCTCGTTCGGCCCCCTCGTTCGGCGCGTGCTCAAGGATACGGGCAGCTTCGTTTTGGACCTTGGTGGCGCCTATCAGCGTGGCGTACCGGTCCGGTCGCTTTACAACTACCGGGTCCTGCTCCGACTTTGCGACGAGTGCGGATTCCATCTCGCAGAGGAGTTCTTCTGGCATAACCCCTCGAAGCTGCCGTCCCCGATCGAATGGGTGAACAAGAGGAAGGTTCGGGCTAAGGACTCGGTGGACACCGTGTGGTGGCTCTCCAAGACAGAGAATCCCAAAGCCGACGTGCGCAATGTGCTTGCGCCATACAGCGACCGCATGAAAACGCTGCTGAAGGACCCTGAAGAGTTCTACGACCCCAAGAAGCGGCCCTCCGGTCACGACATCAGCAAGCGGTTCGCCAAGGACAACGGCGGCTCTATTCCCGCAAACCTGCTCCAGTATTCCAATACTGAGAGCAACTCGCTGTACCTTCGACACTGCAAAGAGATGGGTATGAAGCCGCACCCCGCTCGCTTTCCGAGGGCTTTGCCCGACTTCTTCATCAATTTCCTGACCGAGCCGGACGACCTCGTGCTGGATATCTTCGCTGGCTCCAACACAACCGGCGAGAGCGCGGAGACCCTGGGACGAAAATGGATCGCTCTTGAATGCGACGTGGAGTACCTGATTTCCTCCGCGTTCCGGTTCATGGCGGATTGGCCACAGCGCGACATTCCTGATTTCGTCGCCAGGGCAAGACGAGGGACGGATCTGCCACTAGCCCTGATGCCGAAGCAGGCTTTGCTCCTGTGAGCCAGATCGGCATCTTGAGCGCTGGCGGGAGTCATTCAGAGCTTCGCTCCAGTCGCCACCATCCACTACCTGTCCCCTGCGTCCCGACAGCGAGGTGTCGTACTATCGCGGCTGCTTCCCGGGGGTTCTTCCTGCGGATTCCTGGGACGGTGCGCCATGTATCCTCTTGGCCTCCGGGCGGACTCCTTCCTCCGCGTGCAGGCTCAGGTCTCCGGTTCCTCGGCGTGCGTGGGGCCTGGGCCCCCCCTTAGACTCTCCCCTGCCGACCGGCCGGGGGGCGATAACCGGTTAGCGCGGAACTGACTTCCGAGCCAAGGATTCCGCCGGCACCCCGGACCTGGCCCGGGCCGGTACACCGACGACCTCACCCGCCCGTCGGCCCATCTGCTCGAATACTGGCAGCGCGACGACCGGGCAAGGCGGCTGTTCTTCTGCCAGATCGAGGTCCTCGAAACGGTCATCTACATCACCGAGGTGGCCAAGAAATACGGGCACGCCTGGATCGAAAACGACATCCGCCGCTTCAACGAAGACGCCAATCCCGGTCTTCTGCGCATCGCGTCGGAGATGGCCACGGGCAGCGGCAAGACTGTGGTCATGGCCATGTTCATCGCGTGGCACACGCTCAACAAGATCGCCAACCCAACGGACGCCCGCTCCACAGACACGTTCCTGATCGTCACACCAGGGATCGCGATCCGCGACCGACTTCGTGTGCTGCTCCCAAGCGACCCGTCTGATTCACTGTACAGGCATAGCGTGACGGAAGCGATCGCCGCCCAGTTCATCGATGGTTTCAGTACGCTTTCGTGGTAAGCACATGGGGGCACGCCGAACTTGCGGCCTGACCGGCGCCGCTGCATGATGTGCACTTGCGGACGATGAGGTGGGCGAGACGGTGGTGCGGGGCCTCGTCGAGGCGGGAGTTGCAGGCGATGGCGAAGTGCTCGGCCAATAAGTCGACCAAACGGAAGAAGATGATTCAACAGGGCGTCTACGCCGCTTGGAGGGCTCGGTAGATGGCGGAATCCCGCTCGGCGCACCACACGATTGCCGGATATCACTACCAGTTCGACAAGTCTATCTTGGAGATCCTCCGTGCGAAACGAAACGCTGAGATTACGCTCGAAGGTGTTGAGGACGTTGACGTCGAAGGGCACTGCATCCAGTGCAAATATCATGCGGCCCAACATTACGTGCGATCGCTCATTCGGAAGCCTCTCGTGGCATTTCTTAAGCACTATCACGCCAATCCGGGCAAGAAACGCTACACACTATACGCCCACTTCAGTGATCCGGGCAGTTTCAAAGCGATCGACCTAGCCGAATTGAAGGCAATCCTTGGAAACGAGATCAAGACGCTCGCGTTGAGCGACAGCAAGCTGCGGTCTTTCCTCAAGAGCCACTTCATATACGAAGCGGGCGGCGATATCGATGTGCAGCATGAGAGCGTGTTGTCCCAACTGGAGAAGGTCTTGCGTACTACGCGGGCGGACTGCGAGCAGTACTACTACAACAATGCGCTACACGAGGTGATGCGGCTGTCCCGCCAGCCGACGCCCAAAGCCCGTACGACGACGCGCACAGCATTCATTGACATCATAGACAAGAGGGAGGCGATATTCAGCCGATGGCTCGCGCAGTTCAATGGGCAGAAGGACTACCGGAAGCACGTCCACGGGGAACTGACAGCCGCCGACGCGTTGCGGTCCAGCAAGAGGCGTTTTGTGTTCCTCGCGGAGGGAATCGTAGCAAGTCTATCGTGCTCCGACATCGCTGCCTTTTGCCGAACGCTCGCCGATCGGCATTTTGAGTTGGGAAAGGTGCTCAAAGATGCCGTGCCACTCACCGTGATCGTTGATCGCGCACGAGATGACGTAAGAGAAGTGCAGGGCCAGTTGCTGGAATGGGGAATACACTTAAACACGGGGTACGAGGCGGTTGCTTTCCAGCCCGGGATGTTCAACGAGGCACCTATCATCAATCGTAAGGCCGTCTCCGGTGGCAAGGCAAGTGACAAAGTGTCCAAGGCCTCGTACCGACTTTGCCTGATCAGCGCCGCCACGTATTTGGCGCACAAGGATCAGATCGACGTGCCCGACACGTTGATTGTTGCAGGCGATGTACCCGCGTCGAAACTCGCTCCCCCAGCCGGCTCCCAGGTCTTTAGGATCACCGACGTTGACGGACTCAAGTCCTTCGCTCAGATACTTAAGAAATAGGAGGCATCATGGCCGCACCCGACCTAAGTGACATCTGCAAAGTCATCAGCGTGTCGCATAATCTCATTCAAATCGAGGTCCTCAAGGTGCATGAGCTTAAGAAGAGGACCCAGCAAAGCCTGAACATCGGAACATATGTCAAGATCTCCGACGACGACGGCCTTGGCGTGATTGCGGTCGTCCAGGCTTATCACATCAAGGACCCGGTGCAGCAGGGTGATGTCGACTCGCGAGAGCCAACCTTCGTCCTGGACGCCCAACCGTTGGGGTTTCTGGACGAGGACGGAGTGTTTCAGCGCGGCGGTAAGCAGATCGCTATTCCGCCGACGCAGGTGACGATCGCGGACAGAGAGACTCTGGCGAAGATCTATACGCCGCCTGAGGACAAAGCTCCGCTGAGCATCGGTTCTCTCGCTCAGGACGAATCCATCGATGTTCCCCTCAACGGGGACGTGTTCTTCGGGAAGCACATCGCGGTTGTCGGCTCCACCGGCTCGGGAAAGTCGTGTACTGTGGCGAAGATTGTCCAGGAAGGGCGCAGGCAGTCTGATGACCAAGAGAAGCGTGGCGTGCTGAACAACGCGCACGTTGTCGTCTTCGATCTCCACGGCGAGTACGCCACCGCCTTCCCCGGCGCCCGCGTCCTAGGCGTGTCCACCCTCAAGGTACCTTACTGGCTGATGACCGCCGAGGAGCTGGAGGAGATCTTCATCGAGAGCCGGGAACAGAATTCCCACAACCAAATCTCGCAGTTCAGGCACGCTGTGCAGGAGAACAAGCGGCGACACAACGAGGGCATCCGCGTTTCTTATGACTCACCAGTCTACTTCAGTATGGAAGAAGTGTTCAACTACATTTGGAACATGAACTCCGAGGTCATCGGGCAAGCCAAGGGCGAGGGTTATCCTAAACTCGCAAAGAGCGAGCCCGTTGGCTCGGAGGACGACAGGCTCGTGAGAGTGCGAGAACGGACATACTTCGAGAAGAAGCGGGAATTCGTCGATCCGAGTCGGTCCGACAAAACGAAGGCCACGAAGGGCCCCTTCGCCGGCGACTTCGACAGGTTTGTCTTGCGGTTGCGCAACACGCTCGACAAGGAGCGCCTGGCTTTCCTGTTCCGGCCGCAGAAGGACAACGGAGAGCCCTACAAGACGCAGGATATGGAGGACCTCTTTGCGGACATTACCGGCTACCGTGAAAAGGAAGAAAAGAACGTAACGATCATCGACCTGCACGGAATACCCTTCGAGGTTCATAGCCTCGTTGTGTCGCTCTTGAGTCGCATCATCTTCGATGTTGCCTTCTACCTCAAACGAGCGCGCGCGCAGAGAGACAGCGCCGGAAAGAAGCAGGACGAGATCGTGTTTCTCGTTGTGTACGAGGAGGCGCACAAGTACGCACCCAACAGCGAGCTTGCGAAGTTCCGCTCCGTAACTAAGTCGATCGAGCGGATCGCCAAGGAGGGAAGAAAATATGGCGTATCCCTCATGATTGTTATCCAACGACCGTCGGAAATCTCCGAGACGGTTTTCTCGCAATGTAGTAGCTTCGTTGCAATGCGCTTGACCAATCCGACGGATCAGAATTACGTGAGGCGCCTGCTGCCGGATGCCGTAGGCGGACTGACGGACGCGCTGCCATCTCTTGCTCAGCGCGAGGCAATCGTCCTGGGTGAATGCCTCCAAGTTCCCACATTACTCAGAGTGACCGAGATCGAAAACAAGCCGCACTCGCATGATATCGATGTCTTGCAGGAATGGCGCAAGGACTGGGCGGAGTTGCCCTTTGAGCAAGTGCTTGACGGAATGAAGCGACATTGATGGATTCCTGAACTGGAAGGAGACCAAGTGACGCGAAGTAGGTTTGACCTGTCGCCTGACCATCCACGCTAACGCATAGACTTCGTGATGCCAAGAGGAAATCATGAGCGGAAAGAACATCGAGCCGAAACGATTGCGCGAGGGCAAGGCCTTTCACAAGAAGGTGCAGGCCGATTGGAAGGCTAGCGCCGAGGGGAAGGTGAAGACCGAGAAGACGGTCAAGAAGAAGGACAGAACGGGTCGACTCGATGTCTTCGTCTCCGACACCGGCAGTGAGGTCCGCGCTATTGTCGAGATCAAGCACTCCGACTGGGACATGATGACACCGCGGGCTGTACGGCGCAACGTGAAACGGCAAGCCCGTCAAATCTGGAGGTACATCGAGCTTCAGCCGACGCTCGACGGGATCTGCCCCGGCATTGTCTTCCCGAAGCGGCCGGGCGATCCAGAGCGTCTCGAACTCATCGAGCATCTGTTCGAGGAAGAAGGCATTCCGGTGGTTTGGGAAGACGAATCCCCCGCAGAGCGAAAGGCGAGGTAGGCTGCCAGTCAGCGGCCGCCTCCCCGGACACCTTCGGTGCCCGTCTCGTCTCGGCTTCTGTTGCCGTGCTGCCGGGCGCCCAGGCGACTGAAGCCCTTGACCACGGGCGGGCGGGGCGCCGGTGTTTCATCTGGCTGCTTGAACCGGCCCGGGCCGTACTCGGCAGGGGGGACACGGCGCTCCTCCCGGCCGCCGGGGTCGCGGGCTCCGCGGTCCGGGGGGACGCCGCGGTCCGCCGCAATCGAATTCCCCGGCCGCCATCCGGGCGGCGTGCCTGGCGGGGTCGCCGACCGCATCGGGGAGGCGGCGTTCCATCTCCAGCGCCTCTTTGCCGATTCTCTCTGATGCTGCATGAAGGCCGCATTTCCGCCGCGAGTCCCGTCGGGCATCACTTTCGGAAGAAGGCCGCCCGGAGGGCAGCCAAGTGGCGCAGCCCGCCGGGGCCAGGATCGCCGCCCCTGGCAACCGCCCCGAGTGCCCCCGCGCGGCACCCGTCTCATGCATGTTGGATTGTCTTTGTCACCAGACGACGTGGTGGCCGAGAATGCGTGGAAGTGCAGCGCGTGCGGCGCGGTAGCCGCCCTCGAAGCCGGGTGACGGCATGAGGCCATTCCAAGCGATTCGGGCGTCCGTGTGACCCATGAAAAGGGGGAAGCAGTGAAGATTGAGCACAACTGCGACCGCCCGTACGGACGGAGATGGGATCCGCGGCTCGGTTGTTGGGTATGCCGCGAGTGCCACGAACCGGCACAAGAGCAGCCAGGAAGGCCTTAGTAACTGTTCAAGACCGGAAAGCCCTTCGGGTGGTACGTGGTTCATGCATTGTGCTGCATCGGTGACGCAGCCGTTGACGTCATTCCTGCGCTTGTCGCAGCGCTGGAACATGATCACTACGAGGTCCGGCGTGGTGTGGCTCCCGGCTCGCGCAGAAAGAGCGTCAGCTTTGGCCCGTTCCCCCAAGGACGCGACTCGCTACACAGAAACAGGCAACGCCCTGAGAACTTTGTAAGAATTCGTGGAAATGCGGGAGGGGCACTGGGAACTCGGGGCATCTACCCATAGAAGGCGAGGAACAGCTGTTCTTGGAGGCGTGCCTGTGAGCATCGCACATCGGGCCGTGGGTATCGAGACGTTCGTGGCGCTGGACGAGCCGGATGATCGGCGAGATCAGCTTCCGAGAGTGTTCAACCGAAGTGGCGACGCCTTGTACGGCTTCATTCTGGTTCGTGTAGGTGGAGACCGTCATGCGGCGGATGACTTGGTGCAACAAGTGTGTCACGAGATGGCGCGTCGGCGGAAGCTCCCACCGCACGATGGCGAATGGGAGGCCTGGATGCGAGGAATTGCCCGAAACCTGATCCGGCGGCACTGGCGCCGTTGGAGCCGGCACCGAAACGAGGTATCGATCGAGAATCCGCGGCTTGCCCGGCAACTGGCCGAGGATCTTGAGTCTCGACCGCTGCCGGCGGATGCGCTGGTTAGCGAAGAACTGCATCAGCAATTGCTGCTGGCCGTAACCTCACTGTCTGCGGAAGATCAGCGACTCGTCTTCGCCTTCTACTTCGACGGTCGCTCTCAAGCTGAGATCGCCGATGATCTCGGCACATCCGTCAAGAGCGTGGAAATGAAGATGTATCGAGTCAGGAATTGCCTGCGCTCGATTCTGCGAAAGATCGAAAGGACGTGAAGATGAGTACATCACACGACTTGGATCAGCAGTTTCACGAGAACCTGCGTGTGCTCGCTGGCTGTATCCCAGCTCCCGGAGCGCCATCGGCCGATGTTCGGGTGCGCTGTCGTTCCGCGTTCGAGTCGGCGGGCGTAACGCGTGCGCACCGCTTTCCGTTCCTACGAAAGCCCAGTATTTTGTCCACCTTGGGAGTCGCGGCCTCCATTGTCCTGATCCTTGGTCTGTTCTTCCCGTGGAATGGCGGGCCGAAGGTCGAAGCGGCGACAATCCTAGCCAAGCTGAACGAGCAGTGTCAAGAGCCGCGACTCATTGAGGTAACCATGGATTCCATTTCTGTGGACAACATAGTCCTCGATGCACATCTGCAAATTGCCAAAGCGGGCGCAGCCGGTGACCTGCACGTGATTGTCGGAGATGGCGAGGTTGCGATCGAAGTGGATCTCTCGCTCGCCATCTCCCGACAAGATAGCTGGGTCCTCATTCGCAAGCTCAGCGTTCCAAACCCGGACGTGCAACCGCTTCTTACACTGCTGTTCCCTTCCGGATCGGAGACACTGTTGACGCTTCCGTCAGAGTTCGCCCATGACGAGCTGGATGTGGATCCTGGGGACGCGCCGTTCGAATTGGGCGCCGCCTCACGGTTCATCGAGACACTTGCGGGCCTGGTGCGCGAGCAGCCGGAATCCGGCGCAACCGTCACTGATCAGGGTGATGGAAGCCTCCTGTTGACCATGCCGATCGCCGATGCCCGGACGCTCGAGGAGTTCCTACAACTCGCGAGTCAGGCCGTCGAACTCTACAGGGAGAACGGGAGTTCCATCCAAGTGGAGTTTGACAGCTCCGGTTCGATCGACGAGGGGAGCGATCTGTTTGGCAGCACGCTGGAAATCGTCTACGATCCTGGTTTGGAACTTGTACGTTCGTTCGCGATTACCGACTTCGGTGAGAATGAGGGGACCCTGTCGGTATCGTTCAAGGATGAGGACCTGGACCTGGATCTGCTCGATTCCAGCCGCGTGGTCGGTCCACATACGCGCACCTTGGACCTGACCGGACTGAAGTCGATGGTCGAGATGTTCGGACACGTTGAGGACGACGACGAATAGGGTAGCCATCGGACGTATGATCTGACTCTTCCAGGCTGGGGATGTTTGCGATGCCCACATCACCTGAAGGCGTTTCCATATCCGGATCGGCCGGCGTCTTGCCGGGCTGGCAGAGAGATGCCTCGGTCAAGAAGACTGTCATTCCTCCGTTCACCCTCCTTCCGAGCGTTGGGCGGCGACGTGCCGAGGGGCGAATGCGGCACGCGTTCTGGGTCGCTGCACTTCCGGGCGTTCTGATGCTGCCGGTTATTCCACACTTGACGCCGACGCCGCGCCTGCCGCAGCTTTCGTCGTTGACGCTGGCAAGATCGCGGAACACGGCCGTGGAGGAACGCAGCGAAGCAAGCATGCGCGGCGGGGTCCGGCCGAGCGGAAAGAGCGTAAGGGAGTCATCGTCCACCCTGCGCACCGGCCAACTCCTTGACGGTGTTTCCGTCACCTTCGGAGAACGATTCCACAAGGTTGGCTTCCAAGCCCCTGATTCGCTTGTGTCCCGTGACGCTGCATCCAAGGCAACTACATCCACGCACGAAGAGGTGAAAGAGGAAGACGGAACGGATTCGAACAAGGAGACCACGTCAGGCAGCTCGTCCAAGAGTGCCGCTCCAGATCGTTGGGATTACACAGTTTTGGAGGTCGTGCGAAGCATTGTTGAGCTCTTTCAACAATCGTCCGATGCCATCTGGACGGGGTATAACCTCGCTCGGCTCCCTTTCATCGTTTACATACCCGACAAGTGGGCGCTTCTTGTGAACTGCGAGCACAACGTCGCGGGGTTCACGGAGTACCCGTCAGATTGGCCGGACGTCGGACGTCCCGTCTGTTTCCACGCGGGTCCCTACGAGGGTCTTGTCGGCCAGCTCGTCTTTGGCTTTTCAGCCGGTGACATGGACACGATTGCCATTGGCTTGTCCAACGGTCCTTCGGAAGCCCGAAAGCTCCGGGACCGGCCGCCCGAGATACTCCTTTTCACATACATCGTCCACGAAGCATTTCATCAGTACCAGAGCGAGCGGTTCGGTGAAATCCCCTGGGCGCGAGAGGAGAAGTACCCGATCCTGAATCGGGAGAACACCGCGCTGGCCTACTTGGAGATGCGTTTGCTGATGGATGCCTTGCGGAAGATCCAAGCGCAGGACCGAGTTGGTTGTGCGGAATCGCTGCGCCGATTTGTTGCGGTCCGCACAGAGCGGTGGGAACATGGAACCTCGTTCGTGGCCGGATACGAGCAGGGACTGGAGCTGCGCGAGGGAACGGCCAAGTACGTAGAAGTGCGCAGCCTCGATCTTGCGATGAGCACAACGCCGCGGTTCGGGTCCCCGAGAGGAACCTTGTTGGGCGCAGCACCGGGCCAGGCAACGGCACCGGAGCTATTGCTGAAGGATTTTGAGGATCGAATCACGGCTGGTTCGGTATCTCCGGAAGACGTGGCCCGCAACAGGGTCTATCCGGTGGGAGCAACGCAAGCCCTTCTGCTGGACCTCTTCGGCATCGAGTGGAAAGTACGAGCGGAGAAAGCCGGCCCCGGTTTCACCTTTGTTGCCCTTCTCAGGGACTATCTGGGCGTCGATGATGGCCAGTGCAAACGCCTCCTGCAAGAAACAAAGGATGCATACTCCTATGATGCCATCCTCGCCGCGACGGACAGGCTTGCCAAGGCGTACTTGGAGGGCTACCGGGCGGCGCTCGCGTCCTTCGAGGCCCAGGGCGGCAAACGTTTAGAGATCGAATTGCAATCGTCCGGCATTTCGCGCTCACGTGTCAGCGGCGCACGAAAATGGCTTGTCGACTCGGGCACACGGTCACTTTGCTTACTGTATCAGGTTTATACTTTGAAGAACAACGACCTTTTCCTTCATATCAAGGACTCAAGCGTCCTGGAACAGAACGACTGGAATGGGTATAGAAGAACCGTCGTGTTCTTTGCACACCAGGACGTTCGGGTCGCTGTGAATGGGAAACCGATCGACCTGGAGGACGGGAAAGACCATCCGTTTGAGCGCATCGAGCTGACGGCAGACAACGGCATGTTGCGATACGCCAAACGAGGTACGGTCAGCTCGTCAGGGCATCGAACCGTGATCAAGCTCGGAGGTTGACGCCGGCCGCCCACGTTCGACCTGTTCGTCGGCCATGAGACGCGTCCGAAACATGACATCTCGCCTGTTGTCCCTCGTCTATCCCGTACGCCTTGTCAACAAAGGACTTACGGATTGACTGTGTTGGCCCACCGTTTCTTGCGCGGGCGACTTGTTATCGTCGCGGGGCTCAAACGGTGGTTCAAAGACTGAGGGCATCGACAAAGGATGAGTCAGTCTGAACAAAAGGCGTACCGAGGCCGTGAGAAGTGGCCGGCGGTGTCTTACGCCGTGCGTTTCAGTTAGACGACCGGCAAGTGTCGTCTCGCGTCATAGAAGTCGACGTGGAGTGTGAATCGATCGCCTGCCCGTCCGGCGATGAGCGTCACCGGTTTGGCGCACCGCGCCGGGCGAGGCCAGCGTTTTCGTGCTTCGATACATGGTCGCCGGTTGGCCGGCCGTGAACGAAAGTAAACTTCGTTCGGCGTCTTTCCGTGGAGCGTCGTGTGTGGCCGATGCTCGTTGTACCAAACGAAGAAGGAACCGAGTGCCGCACGAAAGCGTGTTCGGCTCTGTGGAATCAGAATTCTGCGGGTGGCCTCGTCCTTCATGGTCCTGATGAAGCGTTCGACTACTGAGATGCTTCCGTGTTTCCCAACCGCGCCGTACCGCGGTCGGATTGCCTTGCGTCGGCACCAGCGCTTGAAGGCCTCGCAACAGAAGATGCTGTCCTTGTCGCAGATGAGATGCTTCGGCGTCGCGTTCGCCCGAGCAATTGCTCTTCCAAGGAACGAGCGTACTGCAAGCGGTTTAGGCCGCCCTGGAAAAACGGCGAAACCCATGGCCCGTCGCGAATAGTGGCCAATGATCGATGTGCCAAACGTGGTTCGGCTCTCTCGCAGTAACCACGCGACCGGCTGTTGCAGAGTCCTTCCGTGGCTTCGGACTTGGCGGTTCCTTGAGGATCCGCCCGACGGTCGTCGCACCAAGACGCAGGCCGGCGCGGCACAGTACTTCGGCAATTTTGACCTTGCCCAGCGTTGGGCAGAGAGTCTTGATCCGTTGCACGGCGCATCGGACGAAATCTGGAAACTTATTGACAGGCTCGCGGATCTGTACGAGCGCATCGGCTCCTTGCTCGTCAAGTCGTTTCATCCAGGATGCGATGGTGGTGGCTGTCACAAGAAACGCATCGGACGTTTGCTGAGCGGATCAGCCCCGTGCGGCCCGTAGTTCAAGAATGGGCATTCGTTCGATGGGCGCATAGTGTGGTCGCCTGGGCGCAGTGATTCGCATCATGCGGGCGTCCTTGATGCGGAGTTCCTTGCTGAGAAGCTCCACATGTTGCCTGAGTTGATCGTTCTCCGCCTTCAGCCGAATTCGCGCGATCTGGCAATTGGCTGCCCAACTCCGGGTGTAGGCCATGGCGTATTGGGCCAGCGAGATGACGTGCAGCATTGCTGATTTGACACGATGGCACCAACCGCGGGGGAGCGGCATTCTGAGCGGATTTGCTCGCTTGGCCATATTGCCTCCAGGGATTGCCGAAGGCTATCATAACAGCTTACGCAGGAAGGCATTATTCCCGCTCTTGAGCGGCGCAAGAATCGCTGGACCAGCACACCAAGAGAAGATCATCGAGCAGTTCAAGTCGTATGCACAAGCGTGACCGCTTGTCGAGACTATGCCGCTTCCGGTCGCCGCTGCGCGTAGACGAGCGTGTCGGCAGTAAGCACAAGCAGCGACATTACGACCATGCCCCACTCGGAAACAGTGGGGATCGTGGGTTCAAGCTCGAAAGGGACCAGCCCCGTATGCTGGTTGTCCCTGTGAAACGTCACCCAGTCACGCCAATCCTGCTCAAAAACCCCGGCGAGGTCAATCGCGAGGACTTCCGCGAAATGTTGGCCCGGATCTCCCCCGAACGAGCCGTTATGAAAAAGGGTGATGACAAGTTCCGCGTCGCCGTCGCTTCGCAGATCGGTGATGACGGGGGTACTGAAGCAGTTGGTAGCTCGTTCCTGTTGCATGGGGCGTGTTTTTGCCTTGGGGCGGGCGGGCTTCGTGGCTCTGTCAGGCCTGTCCGCTACATGACGGGGTCGGTTTTGCGCTGTAT
>SDBU01006815.1_pt1 | contig 13353 bp, 9 predicted proteins | sample 2277071 | NCBI WGS metagenome assembly SDBU01 (sample SAMN10397929, study PRJNA504765) | marine sediment metagenome | isolation source: marine sediment core GS08_GC12, 126 cmbsf | place: Arctic Ocean: Gakkel Ridge, Loki's castle | collected 2008 | reverse complement strand
GCTTGAGGAAGCACAGCGGGAACAGAAACCGGTCTTCGTAGATTTCACCGGTTATACCTGTACCAATTGCCGTTGGATGGAAGCCAATATATTTACCAAAGCCGAAGTACAGGTGCGCTTCGGTGAATTTATCCTGGTACAATTATACACCGATGCGGGTGAAAACTATAAAGAGAATCAACAGTATGAAATAGAGCGTTTTGGAACAGCAGCCTTACCATTTTATGTGGTTTTGAGTCCGGAGAATGAAGAAATTGCCCGCTTCCCGGGCATGTCACGTAATATTGATGAATTTTTAGATTTCCTTGATAAAGGATTAGCTGGTTAACAGGAAAGGAAAGAAATATGAGAAAATATTTCATTGCGGGGATGATATTATTTGTAGTAATTGTTGGTTGTGCACAGAAGGATACCAATCAGCCTAAAAAAGCCTACCCCCGCCCGGCCAATGCTGTAAAAGCGCCTGATTTTACTCTAATGTCGTTGGACGGAAAGGCATTTTCATTCAGTGATCTAAAAGGGAAAGTTGTCCTATTAAATTTCTGGGGAACCTGGTGTCCGCCCTGTCGCCGTGAAATCCCCGATTTCATCAAATTATATGATAAATATCAAGATGACGGACTGGAAATAGTTGGTATTACCTTATCATCAGGAACAGCGGCTGATATAGAAAAATTTGTCAAGCAATGGAATATGAATTATAATATTTTGACGGATATCAACAGTAATGAAACTCAGGAAGTTACGGCGCTCTACAGCCGCGCAACCGGTTATCCGATTAACGGTATTCCCACTACTTTTTTAATTGACCGGGATGGTTATATCAGGAAATCTTATGTTGGCCCGCGAACCGAGCAAGTGTTTTACACCGATTTCGAACCGTTTTTATAATTCTACTACATTAGTGACGACATGATTTTAGAAGGTCGGACTTGCTTAATTCTGATTCGCGACTTCAGGTCGAATAATTTGAGTACTCTGGTTTCTTGTTTTTTCCATTATTGAGTTCACTCCAAAAGGGGCTTCACAAAGTGATCCCTTTGGGGAAAAACCCTTAGATTTTGGTTTTTGAACCATCCCCGCCCTACCTGCCCGCCGAAGGTATACCTGTCGAAAGCAGGCAGGCACACAGGCGGGAAGGACGGGGTAAGTGATTTGTCCTATGTTCCTTATAATTCTGTGAGTTGCCCCGACATTTATTGCAGGGATGAGAATACCAAACCAAATGGCATTTATGCCAATTCAACCTTTTTGGAGCGGACTCATCAATGTAAATAAATAAAAAAAGGGTTGTTTTTTTAGATTCTGCAGTGTAGCATTAAGTGTGGGTGCTTTGAGGGAAAAAATAGAATTAATAGTTATATTAACCACAATTTTGTGTTTTTGTGAGTTAATGTCCCAAGAGTTAGATACATTATATAATTACAATGAGACTGACTCACTCGATATAATAATAGTATTAGATGGTGTAACTGATTTTGGTGTTCGATTTACACCAGCACAAAATTGGGATTATTATAATATCAAGAATATTGAATTTTTTGTGCCAAGCCCATCACCATACAATGACTGGTTTGAAATTAATAATGCTGATAATGGGTCATATCCTGGATCGACATTTAAAAGATTTTGGATAACTTTTAATGACAGTAACGATGTTCATCCGCGATGGTATTCATATGTTTGTTCTGATATTGATTCGTTGAATAACCGTTCTGGTGAATTTTGGGTTACTGGAGCAGCACTTTTCAGCACACATGTTTCATTAAGTTCCTATTCCGGGAATACATTTGTATTTTGGGATTTTTTTCAACCTTGTGCACCTTGCTGGGGTGAAGACCCAGTCAATGATATCACAATAAGAACTATCCTGGAGAGAACAGATAGTACAGTTTCAGTATTGGATGATAGTTTTAAACATATATATAAAAATCCAATGTCAATAAGTAATTACCCAAATCCTTTTAACAATCTTACAGTATTTAGTTTTCAGTATGATAACCAAAGGAAATTAATATTCCAAATACATGACATTAATGGAAGAAGAGTTTTTTCAAAAAATTTGTTTAACCAAAGTGAGAAATATATCTGGTATGGCCAGGATGGCAACAGTAATCTTTTAAGTTCGGGAATTTATGTGGCTTCAATTACTGATGGGGATAAAGTAAGTAGCACTAAATTATTATTAATAAAGTGACTATTAATCAACATTATAAGATAATAATCGATAGAATAGGAGGCGTAGAATGATTAGCAAAAGAGTGCTATTTGGTTGTATTAGTATTTTGGTATTTCCGATAATTCTCATCGCTCAAAACGAATATGCAAACGATCAAATTATAGTAAATATGCATGAACAATATACAGAATTGTCCCTTCATATAAATGAAAGAGGCATTGCAATGACTGGTATTGCCAGCATAGATCAGTTATGTGATCAATATGAATGTATTTCGATTAGAAAAATATATGAAGGTCCGAATCCTAGTGCGGCCGGGATTTATTTTTACCAGCTTTCCGTAAGACCTGATAGCGAAGAAGATAGTAGGACGGTCACCAAGAAAATGTTATTATTGAAATAAGAATAATTCACATTGATGAGAGTCAATATACTATATTTGTCGATTTTTCTAATACCGGTGCTGCTTTCCGCCCAATGGAGCACAACCCCCGAAACCAACTTGTTGATTGGAAACGGTTATGAATCGCATATTATCAGCGATGGCGAAGGCGGTGCTTTTATAGCGTGGATTGGTGGTTTTAATATCCATATTCAGAAAGTAGATAAATTCGGATATATTCAATGGGGGGATGAAATTGCCGGTGGAGGAGTCAATGCTGGTGGTTGTTCCACCGATACTTGTTACCGATTAATAATGGATATTGAACCGGTACTGGTAGTTGATGATTCCGGTGGAGTGTATGTGTTTTTTGAAGAAATATGTTGTATAGAAGATTGTGGTGGAATGTGGCCTGTTGAAGTAAAAAAAGCCCTTGTTCAACATATTGATACCAATGGAAACCGTCTTTGGGAGGAAGCGGGGATCGAACCAATGTTATATCCCACAAGTTGGACATCTCCACAGGCGATAGTGAGTGACGGAAGCGGTGGAACATTCGTGGTTTTCCATCATGGTGATGATTGGAACACAGGGGGGGTTGATGAGTACTATGTTCAGCACTTAGATTATAATAGTAATTTCTTATGGGGAGATACGGGGATTTATTTAACCAACACGTCTCATTTAGGCACACCAGTTAGCGATGGGCAGGGGGGGCTTTTAATTGGTTGGAGTGGTATCGTTCATCGTTTCAGTTATGATGGTGACCGTTTATGGGGCGATGACGGGGTATATGTTCCCACCGGTAGCGGTAATATGGTTACCGATTCCAGTGAAATTATCTATATAACAGGTGGTGAGTATTTAGGTAACTCGGAAAAAACGATTGTGGTGCAAAAATTAGCTTTTTCGGACGGGAGTTTATTATGGGATTCAACGGGTGTGACAATTGATACTTCACATTCTCAAAGCCAAATAAGAGATTTGGATTTAGATGTTAATGGAAATTGCTGGGTATTGTGGAATGGATATGGAGAGGGTGAGAGCTATCTTCAATCCATCAATCCATCTGGTATTCGATTGTTCGGTGTTGTCGCTATCCCTGTTAGTCAGTATGAATCCGACCATAATAATCCTGTTTTTACTAAGAGTATTGAAAATAGTTTTTTCATTTTTTGGGGTGATAATAGAAATGGAAATTGGAATTCATACGGTCAGAGGATTAACATTTCGGGAGACTATATTTGGCAATTTGATGTGCAAATTACAACATCCGGAGGTAGGTGTGTAACCACAGATGTCCGGGGAGGGGGGATTCTTTCTTGGTACCAATCATCGGATTTTGGAATTTATGTTCAGCAAGTGAGCGTTTATGGTAATCTGGGGGAAGTTATACTTGGAATAGACGGTAGTAATTCAACGGGCATCCCAAGGCAATTCCACTTGAATCAGAATTATCCCAATCCCTTCAATTCAATTACTACAATAACATATTTTTTGGAAAAACCGGGACTAATCAATCTTTCGCTGTTTAATATTAATGGCAATCTTATCAAGATACAAGAAAGCGGCTATAAACAAGCGGGTAATCACACCTATACTTTCATTGCTGATGAACTGGCATCCGGGATTTATTTTTATTGCTTAGAAGGAAAGGATTTTAAACAAACAAAAAAACTTATTTATCTGAAATAATAAAATGCAAAATGGAGGCATACAATGGATCGAGTAATAGCAATATTAATGACAATATTAATGATCTCAAAAGTAAATGCTATGGGCTGGGACTCTGATTATATTGAGTGGGAACAACCTAATGGGATAAAATTCACTGCCCGATGGTACGGAGATGAATTTGAATGGTGGATGGAAACAAATGATGAATTCCGAATTATTTTAAATCTGACCGATGGATACTATTATTATGCTGTATTGGATACAGATGGTGAGTATACTCCATCGGGGAAAAAAGTTGCCATCGACTCCCCTCTTCAGGAATCTTATAAACTTGATCGTTCTGCATCAAGGCAGGCAGTGATTGATGCTGAACGAGAAGCGTTCAATACGCAACTTGAACTTATATCTCAGGAATTTACAACCAGACAGTCTATAGCCAGAGCATCAAATAGAAACGTTTCCCTTAATATGGCTGTTTTATTGGTGGAGTTTTCTGATTTCTACCATTATACATCTGACCCTGAAGGACCATGACCAAATGGCTATTTAACATCACATTTTAATACCATGTTTTTTGATTCGGTTGGAAATTGGTATGCTCCTGAAAACGATGACGAATCCAATCATCCAGAAGAAGATAGAGTTTTCGGTTCCCTTCGCGATTATTATGAGCATCAATCCGGAGGAGAAGTGGTTGTACGTGGAGAAGTAGTAAACAATGAATTACCTGATGGTACTCCTGAATGGATAACAATGGGTAATACCAGAAATTATTATCAGTCCCATTACACGATTGAGGACGATGCAATCGAAGAGGCAAAGATGTTAGGTTTACTACCAGGAAACGCCAGCTCTATGTGTGATCTCGGTGGTGTTTATGATGGTGTCGTAGTAGTTTACGCTGGCAATTATATAGGAGGTGGAGGATTGCATCCTCGCCCCACAGGTTGTGGTTGGATCATGGGTGAGCAATATAATAATAAGTTTTCCCATATAGGTGTCCATTCTCATGAAGCTGGACATGACTTTTTTGGATGGCCGGATCTTTATCACCAAACCGACCATGCTGAATACTTTGGACTAATGACAACGGGTGGTCATAACGGTCCTGGAAAAAATAAATCTTGTCCATCTAGCGTAGAACCCGGTCTGAGAATTGCAGCAGATTGGAGTACGGCATCTACTATATTAGATGATGCATGCGACTTTGTCGTACAATATGATTATGATAATCCAATTTATTACAAAGTTGAACCGATTAATAACCCCAATCAGTATTTCATTCTTGAAAACCGAGGACGGGAAGGATTTGATAAGTGGACACCTTGGTATGACAATTTTAATTATCAAGGTGGAACTTTATTAATATGGATTAACCATGGACGAAAAATTATCTATGCTGATGGAGATGGTACTTTAAGTCCAGAAAGTTGGGTGGGTGATTTTTTCCCAACGACTGGTTTAATTACGCAAGATTTAAACGATTTAACTGATCCGTCCAGTAATTTATCAGGTGGCGTTTATTCACATATTGCACTTCAAAATATTTATTGGGATGATGAAAATATATTAACCAACATAGACGTGCACTTAAATAGTTGGAGTGGTTCAATTACTGGAAATGCGACTTGGAATCAAACTGTTTATGTATATGACAATCTAACTGTAGAATCCGGAGCCACACTTACGATTGAACCAAGTACAAATGTTGTTATAAGCAAATCTAAACAAATAAATGTTTTAGGTACGCTTAATGCAGTAGGTAACTCAGAAGATCCGATAGAATTTAATTCTGAGCTTACAGGTTCATCAAATCGGTGGAACGGAATTACGGTATATGATAATGGAGAGGTCATACTACGTGAAGTTGACATTATTAATGCTTTATATGGCACTTATGGGTACCACTCCACATGTGATATTGATGTAAGCTACTGTAATTTTATCGACTGCTACTATGGCATATATCTTCGATACAATGATGATGATGATATTAAAAATTGTACTTTTACTAATAACACATGCGGTATTCTGACCTTATTTTCAGACTGTTCAATAGAATATAATACTTTTACAAATGGATATTATGGAATATTATCATATTATTCTGATAATATTATTCGTGGTAATGATATATCGAATAATTCTATAGGTATTTATGTTCTCAATTCTAATCCAAGTATTAACGGGAACGAAATTGATAGTAGTACCAGTTATGGAATATATGTTACAAACTCAAGTGGACCAGAGCTGATATCAATTAGGTATTATGGCACAAATGATGTTAATAATTACATTCATCACAATAATTATGGCGTGTATTCAAGCTATAATTCATTCCCCAATTTGGGTATTTTTTATGATAGTGTTCCATTACGGTGGGGTGGGTTTAATCTTTTCAAATTTAATACTGCGAATGGTGTGAAAAATACAAATACTACCCACACTTTGATGGCAGAAGCTAACTGGTGGAGAGATGAACCAGGTAATTTCGGTAACGTAGATGTTTCCCCCAATGCTGATGAAGCCTTAGGAATGGGACCTGGTAGTCTACCTAAATCTATGGATTCATCTTCCTATCTATCTGATATATTGATTTCTGCGCAGATACTTGAAATGGATTCATCATATTCAGAGGCAATTACTAAGTATGATTCAGTCATTTCTATTGGGTTTCAACATGATATAGCAGGAATTGCATTAATCGGCATTGAACGATGTTATAATAAACTGGGTGATGGTAATGGGTTAATTGATTACTTAAATAATGTTCAACGCGAATATGACAATGAGCCTATTGGTACAAGGGCATTGTACTCATTGGCAGGACTATATGCTAAGCTTGGGGAGATAAATACAGCTATCAATTATCTTGAAGAAGTAATCAGTATATATGAAAGTACTCCAGGTGCTCAAGAACAAACAGCCTGGGCATTATTTGATCTTGCTCAAGTATATGAGCTACTAACAGAATCTGATAGTACTGTGAATAAAGAAAGAGCAGAGTTCTATTTAAAAGCTCAGGATTACTACAATGTTGTAACTAGTAAATATTCTAATACTGATGCAGCTGAGTTACTACATGAATTATTTGGAAAACAAATTATAGCAATTGAAAATACTCGTATACCCGATCAATATTATGTCTATCATAATTATCCGAATCCATTCAACCCTGTCACCACGATCACCTTCGACTTGCCGGAGATCAGTAACGTAAGCTTGGTAATCTACGATCTGCTGGGCCGCGAAGTAGTGCGGATTGTTGATACTCAGTTGAATGCCGGTATCCACACAAAAATCTGGGATGGTAAAGACAGTCGTAGTGTACCGGTCTCAACCGGTGTGTATATTTGCAGGTTATCCGCGGCTTCTAAGGAAAGTAATCAGCAATACACCCAAAGCCAAAAAATGGTATTGTTGAAATAGTATCATATGCTAAAGTAATCGTTTTATCTATCTGAGTATGAAAACGGCCTCTCGCAAGAGGCCGTTTTTGTATCGGAACCTTTATGCGCAGCCTGCATTCAAATAATAAATTTTTGGAGAATGTAATGCAGAAATTGATACTATTTGCAATATTAATTGTTGGAACCACTTATGCCCAAAATTCGATTGTGGATCAGTTTAGCCAGGCTCTGGCTGATGTCGCGGAAAAGGCGAATCCGGCAATAGTAACCATCACCACCGAGAAGGTTTACAGCTCAAATTCGCGCAATCCTTATAGCGGAACGCCATTTGAGGAATTTTTTAATTTCCATTTCAATGTTCCTAACCGTAAATATCGTGGGCAGGCACTGGGTTCCGGTGTAATTGTCGATTCCGGGAAAGGTTATATTTTAACCAATAACCATGTAATTGCCGATGCCGATGAAATTACTATCCAGTTAATTGATAAACGTATTATTCAAGCTGAGGTTGTCGGCGCTGATCCAAAATCTGATTTAGCCGTGTTAAAAATTGATGCAAAAAATCTGGAGGCTTTGGAATTAGGCGATTCCGATATGCTGCGCGTGGGGGAGTGGGTTATGGCGATTGGCAGCCCGTTTTCAGCCAATTTGAGTCACACGGTTACAGCCGGTATTATTAGTGCTCTGGGACGTTCGAATATTATCCCGGAGGCTACTGGTTACGAAGATTTCATCCAGACCGATGCTGCTATTAATCCCGGTAATAGCGGTGGTGCGTTGCTGAATATGAAAGGTGAACTGGTCGGTATTAATACTGCCATCGCTACCGGCGGATACGAGCGCGCTAACCGGGGAGTTGGATTTGCCATACCTTCTAACATGGCTAAGAAAGTAATGTACGATCTGATTGAAAATGGTTACGTGATTCGATCCTGGCTGGGAGTTTGGATTCAGGAAGTTGAGGATAAAGTCGCTCGCGCACTGAATCTCGATACCAGGGAAGGTGCTATTGTCAGTCAGATTGCCGAAAACAGTCCAGCCGAAAAAGCCGGAATTGAAACAGGGGATATTATTATTTCATTTAACGGAGTTAAAATCAACGGCCCTTCTAAATTGCAGAATGTGGTTTCTTCTACCAAACCTGGTAAAAAATCTAAGCTGGAGATCATCCGGAACGGAAAGAAAAAAACAATCAATGTGATTTTAGAAGAATTACCTCAGGAAGATCAGGTGATTGCCAGCCATTCATCCGACAAAAAAAATGAATTAGGATTAAATGTTAAAGCGTTGACCAGACCACTGGCGGAACGCTTTGACATCGATTATGATACGGAAGGAATATTAATAACGGATGTTGAACGGGAAAGCCCTGCGGATGAAGCCGGGTTACGCCCTGGGGATCTGATTTTGCGGGTTGGATCGGAAGTAATTACTACAGTTAAAGAATTCCGTCGGCTCAGTAATCCGAAAGATTATGATGTTCTGTTACTGCTGGTAAAGCGTGGAAATGTATCACGTTATTTTACTTTGGATATGAGCTAAAATTTCATTGTATTTCGCGAAGAAAATCCTCCTTGGGAGGATTTTCTATTTCTACCGGACCCCTGCAGTTCACGTTGACACTGGTAAGCTACTGCAATTAATTTTATAAGCCAATAACATGCTAATGAATGATTCTATTATCAACCTATATTATAGAATCAAAGTCAAATTTAAAATTATTTAGCTTAACTAATAGTGAAAACATGGTAATCGAATGATCAAGAAAGTCGATCCGAAAGTTGATTTCATTGCCCTGGAACATGAGATCCAGGAATTTTGGAAATCCAACCGGATATTTGAGAAACGCGTACAGGCTAATCACGGTAAGCCCCGCTGGAGTTTTCTGGATGGACCGATTACGGCTAATAATCCAATGGGTGTGCACCATGCCTGGGGGCGTACTTTGAAAGACGTATTTCAGCGCTATATGGCGATGACCGGTCATGAATTGCGTTATCAGAATGGATTCGACTGCCAAGGATTATGGGTTGAAGTTGAAGTGGAAAAGGAACTAGGTTTTAAATCAAAGCGCGATGTTGAAGAATTCGGAATTGAGAAATTTGTCAATCTGTGCAAGGAACGGGTTCGGAAATATTCTGATATTCAGACCCAACAATCAATTCGGCTTGGCTACTGGATGGACTGGGATAATTCCTATTATACCATGTCGGATGAAAATAATTATACGATCTGGGCATTTCTGAAAAAATTATTCGAAAAGGGTAAAATATATCAAGGTACCGATGTTGTTCCATGGTCAGGTAAATCCGGTACATCATATTCCCAGATGGAAATTATCGAAGGCCGTAAACTGGTGGCACACGATGCTGTTTTTGTCCGTTTTCCATTAAAGGATCATGACAATGAATATCTGCTGGTTTGGACTACGACACCTTGGACATTGACTTCTAATGTTGCTGCAGCTGTAAATGTTAATCTGGACTATGTTCGCTTACGTGCCAAAGATGGCTCATTATATTATATTATTGCTGATAATCTGGAATACCAGCGATTGGAAAAGCAATTCACCGATAAAAAACAATGGATCGATGGTGTTCCGAAATTGAAGACAATCGCTCAGGTATTCAAAGAACATGGCGGCTATACACTGGAAGGCACAATCAAAGGCTCTGAAATGGTTGGCTGGCAGTATGTTGGACCTTTTGATGATTTGGAAGCTCAGTCAATTGCCGGAGGTCATCCCTTTGCCAGGCCTGAATTAGAAAAAGATGGCGTAACTGGAATAAGTTGTCATAAAGTCATTGATGGCGGCAAAGATTCTGAGGGTAAAGATGTCGTTGTGGCTGGTGAAGGAACCGGGATTGTTCATGTCGCTCCCGGTTGTGGAGATATTGATCATAAAATTGGTTTGGAATTGGGTCTGGTTGATCTAGCTCCCCTGGATGATGAATCAAAATATATCGAAGGTTTTGGCTGGTTGACCGGTTTGCTGGCCACTGATCAGGCGACCACTGATAAAATTGTTGAGAATCTCAAACAAAATGGTTTTCTGGTTCATGTTGAACGATATCCGCATGTTTATCCACATTGCTGGCGGTCCGGTGACGAGTTGGTTTTCCGGATGGTGAGCGAATGGTATATCAAAATGGATTGGCGTGAGGATATTAAAACTATAGTTGATCAAATTAACTGGTTACCCGCATGGGGTCGCGAACGTGAACACGAATGGTTAGACAACATGAGTGACTGGATGATTTCAAAAAAACGTTTTTGGGGTTTGGCTTTACCAATCTGGACGTTTGATGATGGTAGTTATTATGTTATTGGTTCAAAGGAAGAATTAAAAGAGCTAAGCGTAGCAGGTTGGGATGAATTTGAAGGGCACAGCCCGCACCGTCCCTGGGTGGACAAGGTAAAAATTCGTCATCCTGAAACCGGCTTAATCGGTACTCGCATACCCGCTGTCGGCAATCCCTGGCTGGATGCCGGGATCGTACCTTATTCAACAATGAATTATTTAAACGATCGCGATTATTGGCAGAAATGGTTCCCGGCTGATTTTATTACTGAATGTTTTCCGGGTCAATTCCGCAACTGGTTTTATTCGTTGCTAGCCATGTCGACTATTATGGAGAACAAACCGCCTTTCAAAACTTTGCTTGGGCATGCCTTAGTCAAAGACGAAACCGGCCGTGGTATGCATAAATCCTGGGGCAATACAATCTGGCTTGATGATGCGGCCGAGAAAATGGGCGTGGATGTAATGCGCTGGTTGTATGCAGCCCAGAATGTTGAGCACAATCTGCTATTCGGGTATGGTCACGCCGATGAAGTGCGTAAACGGATTATTACGCTCTGGAATTCCTATTCGTTTTTTGCCACTTATGCTGCTTTAGATCAATTTTCACCATCCGATTTAAGCCTAAGTGAAGATAACCTCACTATTCTAGATCGATGGATTCTTTCTAAATTGAATCAATTAATTATTGACTGTCGTTCAGCAATTGAAAATTTCCAGGTTTTCCGAATGATGCGCAAAATCAATCTTTTTCTGGATGATTTGTCCAACTGGTACATTCGTCGTAATCGCCGTCGTTTCTGGAAAAGTGAAGATGATGCGGACAAAAATGCCGCCTATCAGGTTTTATACGAAGTATTGCTGAAATCAATTCAATTGTTAGCACCGGTATTACCGTTTATTACCGAGAATATATATCAAAATCTGGTGTGTAATACCGGTTCAGACTTACCGGAAAGTATTCATTTATGTGATTATCCCATTGCTGACCATGATCGCATTGATGATGAATTGATGCAACAGGTTGATACCTTGCGTAAATTGGTTGAACTGGGACGATCGGCTCGCAACCAGGCTGGTTTGAAAATCCGACAACCACTGGCAAAACTAGCTTACATCATTAAAGATGACGCGACTGCCGACTTTATTCAGGAGCATAAATCGGTAATTCTTGAAGAATTAAATGTTAAAGCAATTGAAAGAGTTAGTGAATCAAGTCAATTACTAAGTTACCGAGTCAAGCCTAATTTACCGGTGCTTGGTCCAAAGTATGGAAAACTATCGGATGATATTCGGAGCGAATTATCGAAACTGCCGGTTGAGGATATAACGGCATCAATCGAGAATTCAGGTCAAATACATTTAACAATTGATTCTTATGGCATTATTCTTGAGGTAAATGATTTGTTAATTGATAAAACTTCTGCCGCAGGTTATACTTCAACCAGTGATGGTGAAATGACCGTGGGTCTTGTTACCGAATTGTCGGAGGAATTGATCCAGGAAGGAATCGTCCGAGATGTAATTAGACAGGTGCAAATTATGCGAAAAAAGGCTAAATTCGCAGTTGAAGATAGAATCAATATTTATGGTACGTTTGATGGACCAACAGGCGCTGCGATAAGGGCAAATAAGGAATATTTTTATAACGAAACATTGACTCAAAAGCTAATACCTGAGCTGCAACCGGGTGAATATAGTGAAACTATCACTGTACGCGATTGGAGCTTTACCATTGCTATTAAACGTGTGAAAAAGGGTTAAATGAGGTCTACTATGGCAAAGAAGCAGTATTCTACAGGAAAATTGGAAAAATTTCGGAAGCTAATTCTGGAAAAAATGAATGTGGTTGCCGATGAAGTGGTAACGATTCAGGATGGTATCAATACGTCCAAGAATCCCAATGGAGCGATGTCCCAGGATTCAATTTACAGTGTCCATATGGCTGATGCCGGTACGGATTCTCATGAAAAGGAAAAAAATTATCTGCTCATGACCAGGGAAGAGAATTACTATCGTAATCTAACAATCGCTCTTGAGCGGATCGACACCAAAGAATTCGGGACTTGTATTATTTGTGGTGAATTAATTGCCGAAGAGCGTATGATTGAAGTTCCCAATACTAATAAATGTGTATCCTGTAAGTTGAAAGATAAACTCAATCTGGTATGAGGGTGCTTTTCGTCACCGTATTTCTTATAATACTTGATCAGATTACAAAAGCCTTAACCCGCGTGCAGATGGATTTACATGAATCCATTCCCATTATTCAGAATTTTTTTCATCTTACATATGTAGCCAATGATGGAATGGCGTTTGGAATTAATTTTCCGGCCGGGATTTATGTTTTTACTTTCGTATCATTTATTGCCTCCATCGGATTGGCCTGGTATCTTTGGCATGT